>Ga0193717_1002541_pt1 | contig 10490 bp, 5 predicted proteins | sample U2c2metaG_FD_145900 | JGI IMG/M metagenome (GOLD analysis project Ga0193717, IMG submission 145900) | Soil microbial communities from a riparian zone of the East river system, Colorado, United States - U2c2 | ecosystem: Environmental > Terrestrial > Soil > Riparian zone | place: USA: East River...
CTCGACCACCTGCTGGCGGAGCTGGCCGGAGCCGGTGTCCAGGTGCGCCGACTAGCGGTGGACTACGCCTCCCACTCGCCCCAGGTCGAGTCGGTCCGCGATCAGGTTCTCACCGAACTGGCCCCGATCTCACCCAGGGCCGCCGACCTCCCGTTCCACTCCTCGGTGACCGCGACCGTGCTCGCCGGAGGAGAACTGGACGCCGAGTACTGGTACCGCAACCTGCGCATGCCGGTGCGCTTCGACGAGACCGTCGCCGGGCTCCCGGTGCCGGAGCACTCCTTCTTCGTGGAAGTCAGCCCACACCCGGTGCTCGTCGGATCGGTGCTGGCGACCGTCGGCGACAAGGCCGTGGTCACCGGGACGTTGCGTCGCGCCGAAAGCGGCCGTGGCGCCTTCCTCGCCGCGCTCGCCGAAGTCCACGTTCGCGGTCTGTGTCCGAAGTGGACCGCCTGGGTGGGGCCGAATGCGCCAGGGTTCACCGAGCTGCCGACCTATCCCTTCGAACGCAAGCGGTTCTGGATTACGCCTGGCGAGACCCGCGGCAGTGGACACCCTGTCCTTGACGCGCCGGTCGAACTGGCTGACAGCGACGAACTGGTGCTGACCGGCCGCCTTTCGGTGACGTCAGCGCCGTGGTTGGCTGATCACCGCGTGCTGGACGAGGTGATCCTGCCCGGTACAGCGTGGCTGGAGTTCGCCCTGCGTGCCGGGACAGCCGCGCACTGCCCGGTGGTCGAGGAACTCACCCTGGAACGGCCACTGGTGGTGCCGGACGACGCGGCGTGCACTGTCCAGCTACGAGTGGGTGCGCCGGACGACACTGGTCGACGCGGCCTGCAACTGCACGCCAGAGTGGACGGCGCGAACTGGGTGCGCCACGGCGGCGGGACGCTGAACCAGGAGCAGATCGAACCAGAGCCGATCGACGAGTGGCCGCCCGAGGGCGCCGAACCGGTTGCGCACCACGGTCTCTACCCCGCGCTGGTCGAGCGCGGGCTGCGCTACGGTCCCACGTTCCAGGGGTTGCGTGCGGTGTGGCGGCGCGACAACGAGGTCTTCGCCGAAGTGGCGTGCCCGGTGGCTACGCGCGGTTTCGTGGTCCACCCAGCGCTGTTGGACGCCGCCCTGCACGCCATCGGGTTCGGTGGTTCTGCGCAGGCGACCGACGGTCCAGTGCTGCCGTTCGTCTGGACCGGCGTCAGCGCGCACGCCGTCGAACCGGCGGTGCTGCGCGTACGACTCCAGGGCTCGGTGGACGACTCGGTGCGGCTGACCGTGACCGATGGCGTGGGTGCACCGGTGCTGTCGGTGGATTCGCTGGTGCTGCGGCCGGCTGCCGCGCGCGGTGACGCCCCACGGGACGCACTGTTCCGGAGCAAGTGGGTCGAGGTGCGCACCGCGGTCAGCGCAGTCTCGGAAGTCGTTGTGGCCGTGGGGATCGAGACCGACAAGTTCCCGACCTTCGTGGACCTGGACGCGCTGGAGACCGCGGTCTCGGCCGGCCTGCCGGCGCCAAGGGCGGTGCTCATCGCCGGTGCCAGTGGTTCAGTGCGGGAGTCGGTGCACCGCGCACTGGCGCTGGTCCAGTGGTGGACCACCCGCCCGGAGTTCGCCGCGTCCAGGCTGGTGTTCCTCACCTCGGGCGCGGTGGCGGCCGGGACCGGCGGTGACGTCGGCGATGGCGGCGACCTGGCAGGCGCGGCCGTCACCGGTCTGGTGCGCTCCGCCCAGACCGAGGAGCCCGGCCGGTTCGTGCTGCTGGACGCCGAGGAGATCACCCCGTTGACGATCGCCGCCGCGCTGGCCGCCGACGAGCCAGAGCTCGCCCTGCGCACCGGCCGGGTGCTGGTACGCCGCCTGGTACGGGTCTTCCCGCCGCCCCCGGCGCGCTTCGCCGGCGCCGAGGACGTCGTGCTGATCACCGGTGGCACCGGCACGCTCGGCGGGCTGTTGGCCCGGCATCTCGTCACCGCGCACGGGGTCCGACGGCTCGTGCTGCTCAGCCGTGGTGGCCGCGCACCGGAGCTGGTGGCCGACCTTGCCGAGTTGGGCGCCACCGCCACCACGGTCGCCTGCGACGTGGCCGACCGGACGCGGTTGGCGCGCGTGCTCGACGACCACCGGCCGACGATCGTCGTGCACGCGGCCGGGACACTCGACGACGGCGTGGTGATGGCCATGACCGGGGAGCGCCTCGACGCGGTCATGCGGCCGAAGGCGGACGCGGCCATCGCACTGCACGAGTTGACCAAGGACCTGCCGCTCAAGGCGTTCGTGCTGTTTTCGTCGGCTGCCGCCGCCGCGGGCAGCGGGGGCCAGTCGAACTACGCCGCCGCCAACGCCGTGCTCGACGCACTGGCCCACCACCGTCGCGGCCTTGGGCTGCCCGCGATCTCGCTGGCCTGGGGCCTGTGGGCCGAGCGCAGTGACCTGACCCGCCACCTCGACCAGTCGGCCGACGCGCTGTCCACCAAGGAGGCGCTGGCCCTGTTCGACGCCGCGGTCTCCCTCCCCGACCCCGTGTTGGTGCCGGCCCGCTTCAGCGTGGACCGTCGCCAGGACCGGCCCCTGCTGCGGGAGCTGGTGGACCGGCAGGACACCCCGGACAGCGGCCTGCGCTCGCGACTGGACCTGCTCAGCGGGCCGGACCGCGAGCTGGCGCTGGTCGACCTGGTGCTGGACAGGGTCGCGCTGGCCCTTGGCCACGACGGCACCGGGGAACTCAGCGGGAACGCCGGGTTCCTGGAGATGGGGGTGGACTCGCTGGCCGCGGTCCGCATCCGCAACCACCTGGCCGAGGCGCTGGAACTACGACTGCGGGCGACCGTCACCTTCGACCACCCGACCCCGGTGGTGCTGGCCAGGCACCTGGCAGAGCTGCTGATCAGAGGTGCGGATGACGTGGCCAGGGACGAGGACCACGAAGACCTTCCGCAGCGGATGGTCCGCACCAGGGACTCCGACTGGCAGCAGACCCGCACCTTCTTCAGCTCGTTGGCGGAACTGCGGGACGCGCCCCGCCCGATCCGGCTGGCCAGCGGCACCAAGGGACCGGCGCTGGTGTGCGTCACCGCCGCCGTCGGCCAGTCCGATCCACTGCAGTATTCGCGCCTGGCCAAGCCGTTCCAGGGTGAACGGGACGTCTGGGCGCTGCGGCAACCGGGGTTCCGCGGCGACGAGGCGCTGCCAGAGACCAGGGACCTGCTGCTGGACATGCACGCCGCCGGCCTGCGCGCAGAACTGGGGGACCGGCCCTTCGTGTTGACCGGGCTGTCCTCCGGCGGCGTGGTCGCTCACCTGCTCGCGCAGCGCCTGGCCGAGCAGGGCAACCCGCCCGCCGGGGTGGTGGTGCTGGACAGCTACGTCCCCAGCGAGTACGACCGGCTGGCCCGCTTGCTGCCCGGTCTCGGGGAGGAAATGCGGCACCGGCTGGACGACCCGGACTACGCGTTGCCCAGCAACGACGACTGGGTCACCGCCACGCTGCACTACCAGAGCTTCGACTGGACGCCGACCTACCTGCCGATCCCGGTGCTGTTCGTGCGCGCCGGCGACCCGCTGGAGGACTGGCCCCCGGACTGGGAACCGGTGTGGCCCTTCGAACACACCGCCGCCGTCACTCGCGGCAACCACTTCACCATGCTGGAGGAGCACGCCCCGCACACGGCGGCGTTGGTGAACGACTGGATGCGCGGCACCTTCGACTGAGGACGCCTCATCACGGTTGACGTCGGGCGCCACTAACGCTCGGACGGTATGCCCCGATCATCGGGCGAAGGGGACAATTGCCGTTCCCCTCCTCGATGGAGAGGGCGTGCGCGCCATGGACACTACGAACCTCCTCCGGCGGCTGACGGCGGCGGCCGCCGTGGCCGTGTTCGTGGCGGTGCTGCCGACGGCGCCGACGAGCGGGGCAGCCGAACATCGCCACGATCCCGCTCCCGGCGGCGAGGCACTGGACAAGGCCGCGGCCACCGCTGCCGACGTGGCCATCATCGCCGGGACGTTCGGCTGGACTCCGGAGGCCACCCGCCGGCACATGGAGCACCAGGAGGTGTTCGGCGCCCTCGTGGACGAGACGCAGGCACGGTTCCCCACGGCGTTCGCCGGCGCCGAGCACGCCGAGACCCCGGGCGGCAGGAGCTGGATCCGGTTCAAGGGTGAGGTGCCGGCGGCGGCACGAGCGCTCACGTCGGCATCCGGCCTCGACGTGGGGCTTACCGGCGGCGGCAGGTTCTCGGCGACCGAGCTCACCGACCGGGCGGTCGCGGTGGTGCGCCTGCTGGCCGACTCGGGCCACCGGCCGGTCAGCGCCGAGGTGACCCCCGCCGGCACGATCGAGGTCGCGGCGAACGCGCCCCGGCGGCCCGGCGCGGTCCTGCCCCCGGCGCTGAGCGAAGGCGTGACCCTGCGGTTCGTCGAGCAGCCGGTGGCCGGCGACCTGCACGGCTACGGCGGCGCCGCGGTGCGCAACTCGTCGACCGGGTCGGTGTGCACCACCGGCTTCAGCGTCGAGCATCGGGTGACAGCGGAAACGGGGATCACCACCGCCGCCCACTGCGACGGCATGAACCGGTACGCGCAGCCGTGGAGCACCCTCTACGACATCGACTTCCCTTTCCGGGACCAGCACATCGGCGGCCTCGGCGAGGTCGAGTGGCACGCCACCGTCGCCCACAGCGACCTGGCGGAGTATTACGCCGACAACTCACCCTCGGAGCGGCGGGAGGTCAACTCGGTGGAGACCGGAACCGCGATCAACAACATCTACTGCCTCTACAGCCGCATTGGTGGCAACAGGACGTGTGACAGCGTCACCTCGACCTCGGTGGTGCTGTTCACCACCGGCCTGTCCTGGACGCTCATCGGGATGGACGACAAGAACGCCGAACCCGGTGACAGCGGCGGGCCGTGGTCCTACCAGACCGAGGCGGTCGGCACCGTCGTCGGGTGGTACTGGGCGCCGTTCGGCAACCACGACGCCTGGAGCCCGGCATGGCTCTTCGACAGCGCCCTCGACGTCGACGTGCTCGTCCAGTAACCGGGTCCGGCGCGGGGAGCGCGTCGGCCGGCGAGCAAACCGGCGTTCCGGAGCCGTTACTTGCCGGTGCTCGGAGTCTTCGTCGTCACCAGTTTGTTCAACTCGTGCAGTGGTTTGGTGCCCGCTCCGATGATCAGGCCCGTGGCGAGGATCTCGAGGTACAGACTCGGCGTCTGGATGCCGGCGGTCTTCAGCAGGTGCAGGTTCAGCATGGCCGCGGCCAGCGCGCCGAGGATGCTGGCCAATCCCCACAACGCCACCGCGCGGTAGGTCGACCACACTTCGGTGGCCGCGGCCGCATCGGCGGCGACCCCAAGCTGCTCCTGAGCCGCGGCAGCCGTCGCAACGCCCGCACCCAGTCCGCGGATCGCGGCAACCGCCTTCTTCTGCTCGTCCTTCGCTGTTTCCTCGAGCGCCGGTTTCTTCCGATCCAGCATGGTGAGCGGCTCGAGCAGCCGCTCGACCGCCAGGGCGGCCACGAAGAACACCGCGAAGATGCCCAAGCCGTCGACGGCCGTCCGCGGCGGTGCCGTTGCCGAGCCCAAGCCGTCCGTGATCAGCCAGGTCATCAAGCCGACGACCACCATCACCAAGAGTCCGAACCCGATTCGAACCGGCACCTTGCCCCAGAGCCCCTCCGGAGCCGCGCCGATTTCCGGCGTCAGCTCAACGACCGAAGCAGGCGGCACACCGTTCAGCCCGGTCGTCAGGGCTGGCAGATCATCAACTGTCAGCACCGGCATGCCCATTGGGCACCTCCAAGTTGTAACTCTGAGTTGACCTGAGGTCGCGAACGCTCCGACTGGCGTTACACAAAGTGTGCGTCGTGACGAGATGCGGATAGCGAGGGCGGTGAGCGACTATGAAGGCATCAGACGTTCCGCGTGCGGTGACCGCGGCTGTCGCCACAGCCGACGCGCTTGACCTGACGGTCGATGAAGCGGTTGTTCTTCATGACTCGAACAAGCTCACTCTGCGTCTGCTGCCGTGTGACGTCCTGGCCAGGGTGGCACCGGTAGCGCATCAGGTCGCACAGTTCGAAATCGAGCTTGCACAACGGCTCGCCGTAACCGAGAGTCCAGTGGCTGCTCTTGAGCCTCGAGTGGAGCCACGCGTCTACGAGCGCGATGGCTTCGTGGTCACGCTGTGGACCTACTACGAACCTGCGCCGCGTCAAGAGGTCTCGCCAGCCGACTACGCCAATGCGCTCGAGCGGCTGCATGCCGGCATGCGCGAGCTCGATGTCCGTACACCGCATTTCACGGATCGAATCGAGCAGGCTCAACAACTCGTGGCAAGCCGCGACCGTACTCCGGCGCTCATCGACGCGGACCGGGAGCTCCTCGGCGACACGTTGCGGAGCCTGCGACGAGTGATCAGCGAGCGCGACGTCGCCGAGCGGGTGCTGCACGGCGAGCCGCACCCGGGAAACGTGCTCACCACGAAGAACGGGCTGCTGTTCATCGACCTCGAGACGTGCTGCCGTGGGCCCGTCGAGTTCGATCTCGCCCATGCGCCAGAGGAAGTCGGCGAGCACTATCCGGGTGTCAACCAAGACTTGCTGCGCGAGTGCAGGATCCTCGTGCTGGCGATGATCACAGCGTGGCGTTGGGATCGAAGCGACCAACTCCCCAACGGGCGCCAGCTCGGCACAGAGTGGCTCGGCCAGATCCGGGCGGCACTCGATCAGCGGTAGTAGTCGTTTCCGTTGAGGTAGTGCCCGTATTCGTCGGTTATGGAGATGTGGACGTGCTTGTCTTCGGTGGTAGGTGTGCTTCGCCGGCTGAGTCCGGTGCTGTCCGGCGTTCTACACGGTCGACGCACAGCGCGTGCACAAGAAGGGGCGACGCTTGTACTTCGGCGCGGCCCCTCAGTCGAGACAGAACTCGTTGCCCTCGATGTCCTGCATCACGATGCACGACTCGTTGACGCCATCGGCAAGCAGTAGTCGCTCGCGTACCGCGCCGAGCACGGCCAGCCGTGCGCACTCGGCCTCGAGTGCGGCCAGGCGCTCTGCACCCACGAGCCCGGTGCCGACCCGCACGCAAAGATGCACCCGATTCTTGACGACCTTGCCTTCGGGAACACGCTGGAAGAACAGTCGCGGGCCCACACCTGAGGGATCACCGCAGACGAACCCCGCACCCTGGCGCTCAGGCGGCAGCGAGCGCCCGAAATCGTCCCAGGTGGCGAACCCCTCCGGTGGCGGCGGCACGACGTACCCCAACACCTCGCACCAGAAACGAGCGACGCGCTCAGGTTCCGCGCAGTCGAAGGTGACTTGGAACTGCCTGACCGACGCCATCGGGCCACCATATGTCACTACCTCGGTCGGGCGGTCCTGGTTAATCTGGAGCACGCGGCAACGTGTTGATCGGAGTTTCGGGGGACCGAAGGAAGGTCACCATGGTCGACGGATCACCGAGACGTCCTGACGACTCGGTCCCGCTCGTAGGACGTGACGAGGAACTCTGGCACCTGCACGATTTCGTCGATCGGGTACGCACCGACGGCCGATCGCTGCTGCTGTCCGGCGATCCTGGCGTTGGCAAGACGGTGCTGCTCGAGGCGGCCGCGCGGTACGCCCGCGCGCACGGAGTCCGCGTCCTCAACGCTTCTGGTGTGGAGTTCGAAGCAGGTGTCGGCTTCGCGACCCTCCACCAGCTCCTGCAGCCGGTGTTCGGTGAGTTCGACCGGCTCAGTGACTGGCACCGCGACGCCCTGACCACGGCACTGGGTCTGCGGCTCGGGCCGCGACTGGACCAGCTTGTGTTGTCCAACGCCGTGCTCGCGGTGCTCGAGGCCGCGGCCGCGAACACGCCACTGCTGCTGGTCATCGACGACCTGCCGTGGATCGACCAGGCCAGCGCCGCCGTGCTCGGGTTCGTGGCCCGGCGTCTGCATCAGTTGCCGGTCGGGTTGCTGGCCGCCTCCCGCACCGGCGAGGACAACTTCCTGGACCGCGCGGGCCTGCCAACGCGGTCGGTCGTCCCGCTCACCGATACCGCGGCCCACACCCTGCTCGCGACCCGGTACCCGGCCATGGCCCCTCGGGTGCGGCAGCGCCTGCTCACCGAGGCGCAGGGCAACCCGCTCGCGCTCCTGGAGCTGCCCGCCGCCTTGGAGCGGCACCCCGCGGCCGCGGATCGCACCGGCCCGCTGCCGGCGGTGCTCCCGCTGAGCCGCCGGCTCCAGTCCACGTTCGCCGCCCGGATCCAGCCGTTGCCGGCACGGACCAGGTACCTGCTGCTCGTCGCCGTGCTCGACGGCACCGGCGATCTGTCCACAGTGGACGCGGTCGCCGATGAGTCCGCGGCCGACGTGCTCGCTCCGGCGCAGCGGGCACGGCTGGTCCGGGTCGACCTGGCCCAGGGGCGGCTCGTGTTCCGGCACCCGCTGATCCGTTCCGCGGTGGTGGAACTGGCGACCGCCGACGAGCGCCGCGCCGTCCATCGCGCCCTGGCCGGCCACCGCGGCACCGACGACTCGCGCCGGGCTTGGCATCTCGCCGAGGCCGCGACCCGGCCGGACGAAGCGGTCGCCGCGCTGCTGCAGAACGTCGCGCACGTCAACCTGTGGCGCGGCGACTCGGTAGGCGCCATCGGCGAGCTCCTTCGCGCCGCCGAGCTGAGCCCGGCCGGACCGGATCGGGCCCGCCGCCTCGCGGAGGCCGCCTATCTCGGCGAGACGACCACCGGCGACCTGCGCGACGTCGGCCCGTTGCTCGACGCCGCGCGGCACGCCGACCCGCGACACGCCGGCGGGCTGGCCGGCGCCGTTGCCCGCGCCTACTACCTCCTCCACGAGAAGGGCGAGATCGACACCGCCCATCACCTGCTGGTGCGCGCCATCGCCGCGCTCGACGACCCGACCGACGCCCACAACAAGGTTCTCGTCGAGGCCCTGCACACGCTGCTGATGATCTGCTACTTCGGCGGCCGGGTGGACCTGTGGGAGTCCTTCCACGCGGCACTCGGGCGGCTCATCCCGCGCCCGCCAGAACGCATCGCGCTGGCCGGCGAATGCCTTGCGGACCCCGTCCACCGGGCCCTGCCGGTCCTCGACCGCCTCGACGCCGCGATCGCGGACGCGGAACGGGAGACCAGCCCCGCCCGTATCGTCCGCACCGGCAGCGCGGGCCTGTATCTCGATCGGCTGCCCCGCTACCGCGATGCCCTGTGGCGCGCGGTCCAGCACGGCCGCGAGGGTGGCGCGGTCACCTCGGCGATCGAGGGAATGCTGTTGCTGTGCGCCGACGGCTGGCTGACCGGCGACTGGGACGAGGTGCTGACTTTGTCCGAGGAGACCTCCGCGCTGTGCGAGGAGCACCAGTACCGGCTGTTGGGCCACATGGCGACCTACTACCGGGCGTTGGTGCTTGCCGCCCGTGGCGAGCACGACCAGGCACACGTGCTGGCCGGGCGGCTCGCCGCCTGGGGGGCGCCGCGCCAGGTGTGGTCGCTGACCAGGGCGGCCCGCCATGTCGGGGCCGTGCTGGCTGCTGGGCGCGGTGAGTTCGAGAGCGCCTACCAGCACGCCGTGGCCGTCGCCGCGCCCGGCGAGCTGGAGTCCCACAACCCCTTGGCCCTGTGGGTGTCGCTCGATCTCGTCGAGGCCGCGGTGCGGACCGGCCGCAGAGAGGCGGCACAGGCGCACGCCAGGGCCTTGACCGAGAGCGGCGTCGGAGCGTTGTCACCACGGCTGGCGATGGTGGTCGCCGGCGCGACCGCCCAGGCCACTGACACGGTCGCGGAGTTCGACCGGGCACTTGGGACACCGAACGCGACCCGGTGGCCGTTCGACATGGCGCGCATCGAGCTGACCTACGGCGAGCGGTTGCGCCGGCAGCGGGTCACGGGCGACGCGCGCCGCCACCTCAGCGCGGCGCTGGACATCTTCGAACGCCTCGGCGCGACCGAGTGGGCGAACCGCGCGCAGAGCGAACTTCGCGCCACCGGACAGCCGGTCTCGTCGGATGGCCGGCCGGACTCGACGCCGCTGACCCCGCAACAGCACGAGATCGCCACGATGGCGGCCGCCGGGCTGACCAACAAACAGATCGGCGAGCGGTTGTTCCTGTCGCACCGAACCGTGGCAACGCACCTGTACCAGATCTTTCCCAAGCTCGGGGTGACCTCACGTGCCGCGCTGCGGGACGCCCTGTCCGCCACGAGTGACCCGGGGGACCAGTAGCACCAGCGTCATGCGCCCAGTCATCTGACGTAAGCGACCGCCCCACGTCGTGAACCAACCTTCGAGTGACCGTTTACTCGAAGGAAGAAGCACATCATGAACACCACACCAGTGCGCAACGTCGTTCTGGTCCACGGGGGCTTCGTCGACGGCTCCGGCTGGCAGGGCGTGTACGACCTGCTCACCGACGACGGCTACCACGTCAGCATCGTGCAGAACCCGACCCGCTCGCTCGAGGACGACGCGGCGGTCA
>Ga0193717_1002542_pt1 | contig 10483 bp, 8 predicted proteins | sample U2c2metaG_FD_145900 | JGI IMG/M metagenome (GOLD analysis project Ga0193717, IMG submission 145900) | Soil microbial communities from a riparian zone of the East river system, Colorado, United States - U2c2 | ecosystem: Environmental > Terrestrial > Soil > Riparian zone | place: USA: East River...
CTGAATATCGAGGCGAAGACCATCTCGGTTAAAGGCGACGTCACATTCGAAGGAAACGTTGAGATCAAGTAGGGAGTCCAAATGCCTCTTGTACTTACCGAGTCGTCAAAACTGGTTTGTGCACACCAGGGATCGGTGAAGCTAATCGCCGGTCAGTCTAAGTTGAAAGTGAAGGGAGCCAAGGTGCTCGTGGACGGAGATCTAACAGGTGCGGCGATCAGTTTGTGCAAGACAGTGCCGGTCCCTCCTTCGCCCGGCCCGACAAGCGCTCCATGTTTACAAGTAAGTTCAGCCATCGGCGGCGTGGCATTGAAACTCAAGGTTCAAGGGAAGGGCGTGCTGCTGGACACCATTCGGGGCTTCACGAATGGAACCGTCGCTAACGTAATAAATCAACCCTGGTCCGTACAGGATGCGGTGCAAACAAAACTAAAGGCGGAGTAGCGATGGCAACTGAACCAGCCAAACCAACCACTCTGGGCCAGGGTCTACAGCTCACCGATGGCGACCTGGTCTTGCAGGACAATAAACTCGCAATGATTGAGGGACGGGACAACTTCCTACAAGGAATGCAGGTGATGATCGAAACGCCTTTTGCAAGCGATGTCTTCAATGTCAACTACGGATTCGACATGCTTGGCATCTTCGCATCGCCCCAGACTGTAGCCTCTGCGCAGGCACTCATACGTCTGAATATCGTCAAGAGCCTCAGCCAGGACAATCGCGTCCGCGAGATCAAAGAGGTCGTGTTTGACGACGACCCGCGTTTTTTCGAAATCTCACCCGATCACAATCCCGCGCGAAAAATCTCACCCGAACAAGGGGTTGCTGAGCACCGTCGGACGCAAAAGGCCGAACGACGTTGGCAGACAATAGTGGTCTTGGAAACTATCTCCGATGGAGAGACTGCGTTGCTGTTGCAGGGGACGGGACTGAAAGCATGACTGAGTTTGGCATTACCAAAACTGGATTCGTTATCAAGCCCTTTGCTGACATTATCAACGATCTGGGCTCAACCAGCGTCCTGCGTAGAATCCTGGACATCGCATCAGCAGAAGACCAGGAACTCTGGAAGCGGATGGAAGGGCTGTATTACAGCAACTTCGTTTCTACAGCTTCGGGTGATGCGCTCGATCTCTTAGGCGAAGACGTTGGCCTGAATCGTCGTTTTCTATTCGCGGGAGGAACCGTAAACCTGAAACTGTCTGGCGAGGCGCCCGGCCGCGTCTACAATCTTCCCATCGGCACTCTGGTGGAAACCGATCCACCAGTCCGACGCTTTCGCACACTCGCGCTGGTTTCACTGTCCAGCGAAAACAAAGAAGCAAAAGTCGACATCGAAGCAACCTCGCGTGGTTCGGAAGGGAATGTCGCCGCGAGTGCAATCAACAAGCTCAACCCAACTTTCGTTCAGCGGAATCTGAATCTTGGCACAGCTCAGGTGCAAGTGAAGAACGACCTTCCAACCGAAGGCGGGGATGATCTGGAAAGTGATGCTTCGTATCGAGATCTGCAGCTTGGCCACCCGCGCACGCTTTGGACCCTCGAATCTGTGCGGAGCGCCGTGAAGAGTGTTGATGGCGTGAGGGACTGCCGGCTCTTCGATCCCTTCGGCGGTGTTGATGTCTCGCTGAGCAAGTTCAATTTCTTTCTGTTTGGAGGCCGGCGCTTTGGCACCCAGCGCCTTCTTGGGACTCCTTACTTCTTCGACATTCTGGTAGCTACTTCTCCTGGCTTCCTGTGGGAGAGCGAAGGGCAGGTTACCGGAGTCCATGACGCGGTTGAGAACGCCATCCGCGAAGTACGACCACTCTCCATATTTCCAAATGTTCGTCTCGCCAACAATGTCCGAGTCGGATTACGCGCCAGTATCTTGATCAAGTCAGGCCACGATCGTAACGCGATCGCCGCTTCGATCAAGGAGAATCTGGAACGCCGAGTCAACACGCTCGGACTGGGTAATGCTGTCTTGTACTCCGAAGTCATGTGCGACACCAAAGATGTGGCGGGCGTCGTCGATGTTCAGCAATTGCATCTGCGCCGCTGCCCACCGCTGCTGGCCACCATCACGTTCGGAAGGAGTGAACGCTTCCAGGGTGAAGTAATCGAAATGGCAGTGGGTGAGAACCTGCCGCTGCTACCCGATGAGATATCAGTCTTCGAAGTGGACGCGCGATTAATCGATCTAGAGGTGACTGACCGATGAGCGCGGCGATCGAATCCTTAAGTGTCCAGCCGATGACCGGATTGCTGACCGTGCCGTACCAGCGGGGCGCCGAGCAGTTCGTGATCCCGCTTGACGGAGATGGCATCAATGGCACGATGGTAGAGCCTTATGACTTCAGCGAATACCGTGCGCGCTATGGCAACGACCCGGCGCAACCCAGGTACGTGTTCTTTCTCAGAAAAGACGTTGGTCGCGATCCACTAACGATTGAAGTCGATTTCTCTTTTCAGAGCACAGTGCAAACAGCTTCCTTCAAGATTCCTGCCCGAAGTTTTTCGAGCAGCTCGTTCGTCGTTCCAATTCCGACCACGGCAAATGCGACCTTGAAGCTCTTGCGATTCCGGCAGCGTCCGGTGCCGCTACCCGGCAATGGCGCCGACAATTTCGGCATTCTCGCTTTGCTCGGGAACCTGTCGAAGCTGATGTGGGTAATCGGATGGGAAAAAGACCAGCTCATGCCGCAGTTACGAGACATTCAACAACAGCGGCAGCGCGATCGGGCCCATGGATTTAGTCTGGACCAGTTGGGACAGGATTTGAGAGTGCCACGTTTTCCTCCGAGGGAGTATTCCTTCGATCCTGAGACCGTCGCTCTCTACCACCTGAACGATGCTGTTCCGAATAACGGCGTCGTAGAAGATGAGACGGCAAAGTTTGGCGGACTAGGACACGCGGGCGTTAACGCCAACGCACAGAGTGGAGCGATTGGAAAGTTTGCCAGTGGCTTTCGTTTCCCCGGTCCCAGCGGCGATGGCGCTATCACAATCTCGAATCATGCCGACTTCGATCTCCCTGCCAGCGTCAATTTCACAATCGAGGCTTTTGTAAACGCTGACGCGGCCGATGCTGCAATTCCCCGCGTGATCGTAAACAAGGGGCAGTTGAACAACGCCGGCACTCTTACTGCGCCAGGTTGGTCTCTCACCATCGGCAGTTTCCGCGGGATTTCGAATAACTTGCGATGGGCGCTATCTGATGGTGGCCCGCCGATAGAAAGCTTTGCGGACCTGAACATCGCAGATGGCAGGTTTCATCACCTGGTGGGAGTGATTGACCGAGTAGGCAAGTTGGCGCGGCTGCTTGTGGATGGAGTGGAGCGCGCCGGAGCCGACATCCAGGCGATAGGCGCACTAACGAATGCCGAATTGATTCGGATTGGTCGCAGCTCCACCGGCCACTTCCTTTCGGGAGTAGTTGATGAAGTTAGGCTTTCGCGAAGGGCGCGAACTGAATTTCATCCGGTGTTGGGGGAAGGCGATGACGCCTATCGACGACGGCTGGGCATTTTTGAACGCTGGCTTCTGCCAACACCCGGCGCGTTGGAGCAGACGATTAACGAACTGGTCCACATCAACAACGAAGCCGCCTCGTTTGTCTTAATTGAAAAGGACCGCCCCAGCGCCGGTGCGGGCAAGCTGATTCGCATTGTTCCCGCCTCGCTGCCTGCTGGAAAGAGCATAGACAGGGAAGGAAGTTCGACTACACAAGAAAAAGATGTCTCCGGTTCCGTTGCGGATGAGATCGACTTCAACTCAATTTACCTACTGAGGCACCAACGTCCCGGGGTTGATTATGGCCCAGACCCGAATACTAATAATCACCTGATGCAGTTACCCACCAAAGCTTCGCTCGACGTGTTGGTTGACCTGCTCGGCAATGCTAATCCACCGATTGCAGGGAATCTAATTATTGATAAGGCGTTTGACCCAACCGATGTGGGCCTACACATTGTGGGACGCGCTCTGCTTCTCCGGCATGAAACCCTTGCCCTCGAGGGGCTGGGAGCGATGGCCCACCGAGCTGGTTTTGATTTTGTGCGAAATCTCGGCACTGGGATCTACGCATCGGTCGTTGCTGGTGAGAAATTGTTCATTGTAGACGAGACGCCTGAACCCGGGCCGGCTCCTTTTGTGGATGTCTTCACCGGCCAAAGCATGAGACTTCACGTTGCGCCTGAAACACTGCCCACCGCGGGACAGATCAAATGGACCTTGATTGGATGTGGTGCTGGCCGGGCACGATTTCAGCGGTATGAAGAGGCCAAGCTCGCCGCTGCGGTAAATGCTGCTGCTCTAACCATAACAGTTGGGACGCCCATCGGCTTTCCGAACGCTCCGCCGTTCAAGATTCGCATTGATGACGAAGTGATGAGGGTAACGGCGATTGCCGCTAATACGTGGACGGTAACGCGCGGGATTGACGGATCTGCCTCGGCTGCTCACGCAATCAATGCGGAGGTTGCGCTCGCGGACCGCACGCCTTTGACGGCGCGGCCTCGGCTCCGACTTGTTGCGGACGCGCCCGGCGAGATTAGTTTGCGCGTCGAATACACATTTCGGCGCCGTGTTGTCAGCGGTGTTCGCACGATTACCATTGGGATTGATCGACTTGCCGATGGCGCGACCATTGCGGCAAACGGCGACATGACTGTTTCAGAGGACGAGGCAGTTGGCTCGGCCGTTGAAGCTATTAATCCAATGTACCTCATCACCAGCAATATCCCCGGGGTGGACTACGGGGCTCCTACAAACAACAAGAAGATGCAGATTGTTTTGGAGAAGGCGTTCAATGCGCTGGCAACTCAACCGATAGTAACTGCGGGGTTGCGGGTGGTGAAAGCGTTCGATCCGAATGACCCTGGAAGGCACAAATCAGGTCGAGCTTTGCTGATCAGACACAGTACGATTTCTCCTGAGCGACTTGGCGCTTTGGCGAATCAAGCTGGGTTCGGTTTTGTCCGGCGGCAAGGCGCGCAGATCTACTGTTCTGTTGCTCCCGGGGAAAAGATCGAGATTGCGCGGGCCGCACTGGTACCGCTCGAGAATGAGCTGGTGGTGGACTCGCCCGTAGATTTGCGTGTGCGGTTCGACCCGCTGCCCGGAACCGGCAGTTTCAACTGGAGCTTGTCGAAAATTGGTCAGGGTAGTGGCTCATTGGATTTCGTACTCCGGCCTGCAGTTAGATTCACCCCGAAACACCCAGGCTTTCTTGCCCTGAATATCACCTATCTCGAACCCGATCCCGAGAGCACCTTTCCTTACACCTTTGAGATCAGGCTCAATCCGGCCCTTGAGGCTGCAAATGCCATCATCCCCAAGGATCAATTCGATCTGGTCATGAACATTCTAAATTTCTTTCATCCGATCGGGGTGGAAATAGCAACCGGAAAAATCCGCAACCATGTAGTGGAAGTAGAGCAGGATCCGCAGAAAGCGTTCCCGGCATACACGTACCCGGACTTCCGGCAGTGAGAGCGATTTTTCCAGGAGTTGTTTTTAGTCGAAGGAGATCCAACCATGGCGAACATTGCTTACACACGAGTTTTCCAACACGCGGACTGGATTGATAACGAGGACGTGGTCCAGGCCGGAGGCGAAAAAGGCTTCAACCAGAAGTTCCATGATCTGGAAGCTGAATTTGATCAGTTGTCGACTGTCATCGCTCTCATCAATGCCAATCTGGTTACCAGCAGTCCGACTCAGACGTTGACCTTTGCGCCAAGTTTTTTCGCGAATCTGAATGCGCCTCAGTGGGTACAGAACAATGGTATTGCGGCGAAGGGCCCGAATCAGACCGGCGCCGAGGGATACCTGCCGCTGCAATTGCCGGACGGATTCAAGCTTCAGAGTCTGACCATCATCGGGGAGAAAACTCTTAACGTAGGATCCTTCATTGTCCAGTTGGTGCGCCAATCGCTAACCGGCGCACTAACCACCTTGCTCACGTTATCGTTGGCCAGCAGCCCTGATCAATTTCAAGTTACGGACCAGATTCCCCCCGCTGTTAGCCTGATTGACAACAAGCTCAACAAATACCTGATCACAGCAAGAGTCATAGGTGCGGATGCTAACGCGACAGTGAAGCTTTCAGCAGTTCAAATTGTGTGCAGCCGGTCATAGAGAAGTGCGACTAGCTGCCGATCACTAGCAGAAGGAGGTCTTAACATGGCTTGCGATGATCTGATTGCCGATCCAAACCTTTCGGACCAGTGCATTTCCATCGATGATGGCCCGCCCGCCCAATGGTGGATGAGTCCTGATATCAATTTGAACAACTTTTCTGACGTGGCTATAGGTGGACAAAACAATACGGTCGACGTCACCGTTCACCGAGGTCCCGATAACGAAGCATGCTCTCAGTTAGCTGTTTCGAGCAACATAATCGTAGAGGTTTGGGTTTCACCAGGGGGGTTGAACCTGTCGCCCGTTGGCGCGGTGAACATTGGGACCAAGCTCATACCGAAGGCCCAATTGCCACCCAATGGCACACGATCATTGTCTCAGGCTGGTGCGATCGTTAACTGGACGCCCGTATCAACCAACCCTAGTGACCCCGACGGTCCCGGACATCGTTGCCTGATCTCGCGGTGCTATCCGGAAACGGACGGACCGCCTCAAGCCGACTGTTTCCACGTCCGCGGTGATGCTCACGTGGCCCAACGAAACATTGAGATCGTTAAAGTGTCCCGGCGCCAAACGAGAATAATCACACAAATACGCACAATCAATCCGGACGCCGAACGACCGCAGTTTGCAACCTTCCGCGTTGAAACAGACACCACGCCCGACAAGCGAGTACTCGATGTTCTGGCTCCTGGCTTAAATAACACTGGTGTGTTCAAACGCGTCGCGACCGACAGACCGTCAGGATTCAGTGGGTGGCAGCTTTGACCCCAGTTATGAGGCGGATGTGGAGATGAAGCCGGGTCAGATTACTCAAATCAACTTCAATACTGACTTGTCTCGAGGCCAGCAGGGCGACGCCTACATCTTCTACATAACTCATGCGCGATCGGATAGACAGGTGATCGGTGGTTTGACGTTTGTTGCCGTCATATCGTAAGTCGCCTTGTCGAACCGTGCGGATTGAGTGGTCCTATTTGCGAGTCGGTTTCATGTGCAAATTGGCGGACCCAAAGTGAGTCCGACTCTGCGAGTGTTGTTGTGATGTACCCGGGAGATTGTCGCTGTGCAAGATGACGCCCAATCTGACGAACTGATGGTGCCAATGTTTCAGGGGGGCGGCTTTGTGCGCGAGACCGGACTCGCGATCGTGCATGAGGGTGAATACATCGTGCCCGCTCCCGGTTCGGAAGCGACGATTGAGATGGGACCGGCGATGACTCCGGGAGTGGTCAATTACTATTTTCCTATTGAGGTTGTCATCGTCGGCAGCTTGCCCGAAGAGGAACGCGCAGCCCTCGAAACTCGCATCTGGGAGAGTCTGGGTGATGCCCTCGAACGCATGACCTGACATCCAAGACTCCAGTCAATTACGGCCTCTCATTCAAGCGCTGTTCCCGCAACCACGGATCTGGCAAAGCTCTCACTGATACCGTCCGAATCCATGCTTTAACTCCTGTGCGCCAAATCAATTGCTACATTCCAATCAAAGTGTGTATCACGGGCTCACTCAATGACGCCCAGCTCGAGGAACTCAGTAGCACACTCGCAGGCACTTTGACTTCCCGCCTGGAGTTGGCCGAAAGAACAATCGCTTCTGATGGCGGCGACCATTTGCAGGGCAGGGAAACGGGAATCCTACGGGCGGGCTATGATCCGTCGCGGGAAGATATAGGGAGCATATACAAGATTCCGTCCTACGGCGGTCCAGGAACAAAGGGTATTCCGATTCGTCGCGCTGGTCCCGCTTGGTTCATTTGCAGGGCTATTGACTTCAAGGCTTATGTCAACCAGTTTCTCGATGTCGTCGAGAGTTGGGCGCCCTTGCCAGGAAAAGATGTCTACAGTGAATTGGAAGGTGAACTACGCTGGGTTTCCGCGTGGTTAGTTCAGGTTAATCGCGAGTACATGTTTAATGAGATTGTGAATGTCTTGTGGCAGCGCGCCCGCGAGCTCAGTAAGGTGCAAGCCAGCCAAAGCCTTATCAGTGTGGTAGCCAACGACGAGCGCTTGCGCCAACAACTCATTGAGATAGACCAAAGCAATGTCGTTGCACGCGAAATCCCAGTCATAAAGCGCAGTTCGGCATTATTCCGTAAGGAAAGCGATGGGACACGCGTGCTGCCAGGTGCCAGGCTGCTACATGCCAGCATGGTAGTTCCGAAGATCGAGCTTAAAGATCGAGCTGAACTTAGCCGCGGAATTCAAATTACTGTTCGTCTAAGAGATCTCACGTTCCTGGTCAATCCGATCGCGACTTTCGACCGTTTCAAACAAAAACATGCCCTCTCTTGGGATACCTACCTTCAAGAGTTCGGTGACAAACCCGAAAGGGTACACGTGCATCCGGTCACGGTTCGAAAACGGACTGAGCGAAGCGTTCTCAAATTGCTGGTGGAGGACGCGTTGAAGGAACAGATTTACGCCCAAATGGGGGACCAGTCTCGTTTGTGGGGTGAGCTGTACCTGCTTAATAACACCACCCTTGCAACATTCCCACCATTTGTCCGTAACCAGGCCAGCGGAATGACTAACGATGTAACGCGCCTGGTTGAACAGAGCAAGACCTATAATGCCTTTGAACCGAACTGGAAAGCTGCTTACGTCTTCACCATCCTCACAACCAGCTCAAAGAGCATTACTGTGGCGCGCTACCGTCCCAATGCTCCGGCGGATGCCGCACGCCTGATCCCGCACCTCGACGAACGTCTTGTGACTGTCAAGGAGAGATGGGGCTTCATGGACTTCGTAAAGAAGAATCTTTATGGATTCTTGCCTGCGTACTTCGAGGTCCTGCTTGACGAGCTCAAGAGTCGCGACGTTGGAAAGTGGTTTGATCGGTTCTTCGCCAGGGTCAAGGAGGCTAAGGACTATGACCTGCGATTGAGCGTAATCAGGTCGGTGAAAGAAACGAAGTATGCTAATGACCGGAGCGTCCTCGACCTGATCCGCCATCACAATCAAATCGAGCGCCAACGCTCCAGCGGCAACGTCTACGACGTCAAGAATCAAAGGATCATCCTCAATAAGTTCTTTGGCGACAAGCCAGTGTCATCCGGAGAAATCCTCTACGAAGTCTGGGATAGCTACAAGCACGATGAGACCCGCTACCGGCCTAATAAAGAATTCGAAACGTTAAGGCCTGACATTGAGCAAAAGAAGCTGGAACTGATAGGACGAATCAGCCGAGGCGAAGATCCGGTTGCCAACGACACCGGTTATACGGACGAAGAATTTGCTCTGGCTGTGCTTCAAGAGGTGTTTAAGTCGAAGGGGATCAGCGAGAAGGACATGGCTAAGTACTTCGACGCGTTCACGATCCGACTCAGCGTCCGATTCTTAAGCTTGAGCCTCTCGACTGACGACACCGGCATCGAGAGCGTGACCGTCAACTACCAGGTAGTTGAAAAAGAAGGCGACGGCAAATGGGTGACTGTTGGAGATATTCAGCGCGCGAGCGACTCGAATTTTGATTACTACATCGAACGTTGGGTCCATGAACGCGTCTCTTCGGCGATCATCACGATTGCCCACATCGCCCTGGCAATCGCAGCCATCGCCGTCGCCTGGGAATTCGGTGTTCTCGGCCCTCTCTTCCGGCTCGGTGGCGGAGCTCGAGTTGTAATTCCCAGCATCATCATCTCCACCATCTACGAAGTCATCGTTCATGGATTCACCTTTGAGAGTTTTCTGTTTGGGGCAATCAATGGATATCTCGGCGCAGTCTTTTTCCGCGGAGCCGGCGGCGCGGCGCGGCTGTTCTTTGGCCGCTCGATTACGACCATTACTTTTCGTCAAGGCGTCATGAAGTGGATCGGCGTGCAAGCATTCAAGGGAACGATCGGCGGCAGCAGTTCGGCGGCCGCGATGCTCTTTGCTCGCGACGTCTATCTGGTGGGAACGGGTCGCGGTGACTGGCATTCGCCGTCGGACTATGCCAAGAGCATCGGCTATGGCGCAGCACTGGGAATAGGATTTGAGCTTGCTGGTCCACTGATACTTGAGCCGGTCGTCGGGAGAGTGTTTAGCGGAGCGAAGGAAGTAGCACAACTGCTGGCAAAGAACAAAGTCACCCCCGCCCGCTGGCAAGCCTGGGCTGTCCAGGCAAACGCCGTGATCAGAAAAAAAGCGGCAGAGGTCCTGGAAAGGCAACCCGGAAAATCATTAACAATTAGCAACGGCATCAAGTCGCTATATGAAGGAATAGGTGAAGCTTTCACCGGGCTTGGTCGCGGCCTCCGAGTAAGACTGCAACTTTCTGTCTTTCGTCAGATGTTGGAATTTTCAGGCGCGGACCTAAGTGCCTTAGGAGTGAAGGGCCTCGAGAAGTTCCTCGCCGGCTCCGCCACTCATT
>Ga0193717_1002545_pt1 | contig 10479 bp, 9 predicted proteins | sample U2c2metaG_FD_145900 | JGI IMG/M metagenome (GOLD analysis project Ga0193717, IMG submission 145900) | Soil microbial communities from a riparian zone of the East river system, Colorado, United States - U2c2 | ecosystem: Environmental > Terrestrial > Soil > Riparian zone | place: USA: East River...
CCTCGCGTTGTTTATGCGCTCAGAAGAGGTGGAGGGGGTGTCGCAGGAACATTGGAAGAAGTGGGAACCGATACTTCGACTAAAGCGATCGACCGAGCAAGTAAGAGCAGTTTCTCAAGACGTTGACACAGCGGTAGCGCCTGTGAAGGCGTAAACATTCGACCCTGTGCCTCCACGTTCAATCCTAAGCCCCGATGCGGTCCTGGTCTAGCTCCGCCGAATTCGTCGCCCCTCTACGTCCACAGTCTCTGGTTGGATGTACCCAACTGCCACCCTTGATGCGAGTGAAGGCAAACCGAATGGGTTGCCATTCAAGAGGCTCCGACAAGCCCCTGCTGAAAGCGTCCCATATGAGGAATGTCCTGATAGTAATGGCCGACAAGGATAAGAGGATACGCCGTGATAAAGGCCATGGCGGGCAAGCACGGAGGTCCCGATGTTCTGATAGACGGAGCGACGGTGGGGCTAATCGTTTTGATCGACGGCGAGATCGCGAGTGGCAGGAGACCGGCGTGTGGCCTGCCTCGTCGTATTGTTCGAGGACGGGGTCTTTTCGCCAATCCTTGAGCGGAGGTTCGGAGTGACGGGCTTAAGCGAGTGTGTGGAGTTTTGGATGGCCAGGTCTGACTGGCCCAACCCTGAAGATGGGTCGTGGAAAAGCTACGATCCGCCGCGACCTTTCGGCCCGACCCGGCTAATTTTGGACCCCGGCAGAATTCTTCTATTGATTACGGGCCTCGGCTGGGGCTGGGAACCGGAGAAGTGAGGCAGGTCCCAACGGATGGGTGTGACGTGGGCAGGGATGAAATGGCGACTCCAGATCCTCAGCCATACCATCGGTTCCGAATATCTCTCTCCATAGGGCGTCACAGGCTGGACATTCCATATGGTGGATTGCAACCGCCGCATTTGCCTCCAGAAAATCAGCCTCTGCCGCCATCAACCACCTGCCCGTAAGTTCTGCGGCGATGAGCTCATTCTTCCGCCGAATTGCATTAGCCAATCTTCGAGTAAGGGTATTCAGTTTTTCGCAAGTAATGTATTTCATGGCCGTCCCTCTGGAGAAGATTCTGGACTGTTGGTCCGGCAGAAGGCACGTTAGTGCTGATTACCGAGTGCGTCGGCAGAAGAACGACATTTTGTGAGATGCATGCGGCAACGTTCGGGATTTCTAGACAGGTGACCCATGGTGTGCACTATTGCGAATAAAATTCAGTCCCACACTCAAACGACCATTTCAGCGTGTGGTCACCACAGGGACCAATCTGGTCCTCCGGAAGTTGCTTACCTGAAGCACGCCAAGAATAGGACTCACTCTCCTTGTCTCGGCCACCATTCCAAGAGTTGCAGCTAGAGTTGCCGTTCTTGATCCTCCAGAAGTGAATCTGCGGCCTTCTGTAAAAGAAGGACTTCCGTCAAAAGTCTGAATCCTGCAATTTGTTGTGGCATGATAAGTGCTTAACCTGCAATGATTTGCATGTAATAAATTGATCTTGTTTTAAGATAATGCGCGAAATCCCGGGATAGTATCGGTTGCATGCTGATGCCAACCTTGTTTCGACGAGCCTTTGCGGCTCCTTTGACTCTCTTCTCTGCCCTGGCGTTATTCAGTGGAAATAGTTCCGCGCAGACACCGACGCATGCAGTGATCTCTGAGGTTTATGGCGGAGGAGGAAATTCGGGTTCGACATACAAGAACGACTTCATTGAGTTGTTCAACCCAACGACGACGTCACAATCGTTAGCGGGATACAGCGTTCAGTACGCGAGCGGGACGGGAACCTCGTATCAGGTTACAACTCTGCCGCCGATCACGCTCCAGCCCGGACAGTATTTTCTGGTTCAGGAGGCAGTGGGAGCGGGCGGGACGACGAACCTGCCAACTCCGGACGCGACGGGGACGATTGCACTGAGCGCAACTGCGGGCAAGGTGGCCCTGGTGAGCACTACGACGGCCCTCAGCGGTACGACCGGGTGTCCGACTTCCAACCCGGATACCGTGGACTATCTGGGATTCGGTGGCACGGCGACAGCTGTGAGTTGCTATTTGGGAACACCGGGGCCGGGATTGTCGAATTCGACGGCCGCCCTGCGGACGAACGCCTGCGTGGATGCCAGAAATAACGGCACTGACTTCAGCTCCGGCGCACCTGTTCCGCATAATACTGTCTCGACGCCAGCTCCTTGTTCCTCTGTTGGACCGGTGCAGCTATCGGCTACAGGAAAGGCAACTCCAGCGATGGTTTTCGCGGGTAGCCCGACACTGCTGACGGTCCAGGTAACTCCGGGGACGGAACCAGGCAGCACGAACGTTTCCGTGTCCGCGGACCTGAGCACGATCGGCGGATCCTCGACGCAGCCGTTGTCTGACGATGGCATGAACGGGGACCTGACCGCGGGCGACAACATCTACTCGTACAACGTAACTCCGACGGCAGGGAACGGATCGTTCACGCTTCCGGTGACGATAAAGGACCAGCAGCTTAGAACGGCGCAGACTGCAATCACGTTGACGGTTGCGACTCCTCCGCCGACAGTGTCGATTCGGACGATCCAGAGCAATAAGCCTTCTAGCTATGCGACCCAGACGGTGACGACGAGCGGAATCGTGGTGGGTGTGAAGTCCAACGGCTTCTACATCGAGGCGAAGGACGCCGACACGAACCCGACGACTCCGGAGGGAATTCTGGTGTACACGGGTTCGACCACGAAGCCTGCTTATATTGCGCTGGGCAACGAGGTCCAGGTGACTGGCACGGTGAACTCGTATCCATTGACGGCATTAACGCCTGGAACGGAGATCGATGGGCAACAGACGTTCACGTTGCTATCGACCGGAAACCCGCTGCCAGCGCCGGTGACGATTACGGCTGCGATGGATTCGCCCTCAGGTGGCGTGAAGCAGTTCACACGGTTCGAAGGTATGCGCGTGGCGATCGGTTCGCTGACCACGACCAGTGGTACGGATGCTTCGCTGAACGAAACAACGGAGACGAACACGTCGAACGGGCGGTTCTATGGTGTGGTGACTGGAGTGTCCCGGCCGTTCCGCGAGCCCGGAGTATCGGTGACGGACACACTATATGGGCCGATTCCAGCGGGTGTACCGCAATGGGACTCGAATCCGGAGCTGCTTGATATTGACAGCATCGCATTCGGTGGTCCTCCGATCGACCTGACAAGCAATGCAACGGTGACCGGGATCGTCGGGGTGATGGACTTCTCGTTTGGTACCCCGGAGATCCTGCTGGACACGACGCCAAGACCCATCGTCACCGGTCTGATGACGGCGCAGGCGATTCCGGTTCAGGGCTCCAACGAATTTACGGTTGCCAGCTTCAACATGGAGCGGTTCTACAACGACAAGAAGGATTCGGACAATCCAGGCAGCAGCGCCGTGACGGTAACAACGGAGGCCTATCAGAGGCGGCTGACGAAGGCTTCCCTCGCGATCAGGAATGTGTTGAACTCGCCGGACATCATCGGAGCACAGGAAATTGAAAACCTTGCTGTGCTGACGGATCTGGCGAACAAGATCAGTACAGATGCTGTTGCGTCGGGTCAACCGGACCCGATGTATGTGCCGTATCTATACCTGGCAAACGACGGCACTGCGATCAATACGGGCTTCTTGGTGAAGAGCACGCGAGTGAATACAGTCAAGGTTGAACAGCTCGGACTTACCACAACCTTTACCAACTCGACTGGGTCGCAGGCGATCCTGAACGACCGGACTCCGCTGGTGATGCATGCGGGCATCAAGCGGGCGGGCGGCTCGGACTATCCAGTTACTGTGATTTCTGTGCATCAGAGATCGCTGATCAATGTGGACGATCCGACGAGCACGGGGGCGACGGTACGCCTGAAGCGCGAGGCGCAGGCCGAGTATCTCGCGAAACTGATTCAGGGATACCAGGCTTCCGGCGAACATGTAATCACAGTCGGGGATTACAACTCGTTTGAGTTCTCTGACGGCTTCGTGGACTCGATCGGCGTAACGAAGGGCACGCCGGTGCCGGTCTCGCAGGTGATCACCCCGCCAGTGCCAGGATTGGCGAATCCTCCGTTGGTGGATTTGGTGACACTGCTGCCGGCCGATCAGCGGCAATCTTACGTTGAGACTGGAAGCGCACAGGTGCTAGACCACGTCCTTGTGACCAGTGATCTGGTTCCGACCGAGACGCGGCTGGTGTATGCGCACATCGACGCGGACTTCCCGCTGGTTTACCTGAATGATGCGACGCTGCCGAACCGGATCAGCGACCACGATCCGGCGGTGGCTTATTTCAAAGTGCCCGCGATTCAGGGAACGGTGCAGTTGGTAACGAGCGTTGTGCTGAGCAAGGTTGAAGGAGGTTACCAGGCGATTGTGACAGTGAAGAACAACGGAACCGGCACGGCGCAGAGTGTACAGCTGACAGGAGCAACGATGGGGAACGCCATCGGAACTCCACTCCCAGCGGTGCTGGGCGATATCGCGCCGGGCGGAACGGCTTCCCTCGTGGAGACCTTCCAGTTTTCGGCGGGCGCTTCGGGTGTAGCCGCTGCGGAACGGTATACGGGAACTTATACCGGTGGAACATTTGGTAGCACTATCCGCGCCATCCTTCCGGACAACAAATAGTTGGCAGGTAATAAATGACAGGAAAATAGGGCTTCATAACTGGATTAAGGAAACCATGATGATGAAAAAAAGGGCTTTTTACCTCTCGACGTTTGTACTGGCGGTACTTTTGCTGCTGTCCTCACCGGCTTCCGCGGACACAATCAACCTGGTCCTGACCAATGCTTTACAGGCGGGCGCGGCGGGATCGACGCTTTCGTTTGAAGCGACTGTTTCGGCTCCTGGTGGGAATACGGGAACGATCTTTCTGAATAGCGACAGCTTCACTGTAGATAGTCCGTTGGTTCTCGACGACTCGGGCTTCTTCGGTTTCCCACTGAGCCTGGACCCTGGTGACAGCTTTACCGGAACGCTGTTTACCGTTGACGTTCCGTCGGGTACGTTGCCGGGACTATATAGTGGCTTCTTCACAATCCAGGGAGGGCCCGATGGCGGAACGTTGGATGATCTGAGCACCGCCGATTTCCAGGTGAACGTTGCCGGCCCGAGCGCTGTGCCCGAGCCTGGGAGCGCATTGTTGCTGGCCACCGGACTTGTAGGGATCGCGGTCGCGCTTCGCAAAAAGGAGATTCGCGTTTGAAAGAGCACGCACCTCCTTTGCTAAGAACCTGGTCTTTGTAGGTAACGGCAGCATTCGAAGAACTCCTCAACGGTCTCAGGGTCATTGGGGACATAGAGCCATCATGTGGGCGCGCGTGATACCGGTCGCTTGGACGCCGATCGTTCTAGACGATCGGCCGGTGGACGAGCACATCGCGCAAAGGGACGAAGATGTCCCTCCCTAGTTCAGCCATTTTCTCGTTGAAGAGTGGTGAGGCGTTGCTGCAGCGCCTCACCACTGCTTCTCTCGACCACGGGCAACTCTATCTCCCTCTGGGGGAAGCAACCCGGGAGAGAGTTGGAGGCTCCATTGAACAGGTATGCTACTGGTGAACGGAATCCCTACAAAGAATGTTGGCAAGGTAAGGATCGGGATCTCGGGCTGGAGGTATGCGGGTTGGCGCGGCGTGTTTTATCCGCCGAAGCTGGCTCAACGGCGAGAGCTGGAGTTTGCGAGCCGGGAGTTTTCTACGATTGAGATCAATGGGACCTTTTACTCGCTGCATCGACCGAAGAGCTTTGCGAAGTGGATCAGTGAAACTCCAGACGACTTTGTTTTTTCGTTGAAGGGCTCACGATATATTACGCATCTTCGACGATTGCTTGAGGTAGAGAGGCCTCTGGCTAATTTTTTTGCGCAGGGGTTGTTGCAGTTTGGTGAGAAGCTGGGCCCTTTCCTGTGGCAGTTTCCGCCCAACTTCAAGTATGAACGGGAGAGGCTGGAGAGATTTTTTCGGTTACTGCCGCGCTCGGCAAAGCAGGCTGCGAGGCTGGCACGCAGACACGATGAGCGAATGGATGAGCGTAGCTGGACGAGGGTGAAGCAAGAAAGGCCGCTGCGGCATTGCATTGAGATTCGGCATGAAAGTTTTGCGGTGCCTGAGTTTATCGAACTGCTGCGCGAATACAACGTCGGGCTGGTGGTGGCGGATACAGTGGAGTGGCCGCTGCTAATGGATGTGACCAGCGACTTTGTGTACTGTCGGTTGCATGGTTCGGAGCAGTTGTACGCGAGCGGCTACGGCGATGTTGCACTCGATCTGTGGGCAGAGAGGGTGGCTGCGTGGGCACGAGGGGAAGAATCTCCAGATGGAAGATTTGCGCATACCGCACGGGGGGCGGGCTCGAAACCACATGATGTGTATGTTTACTTCGACAACGATATGAAGGTCCGGGCTCCGTTCGATGCGAAGGGTTTGCAGCAGCGCGTCACCAAGCGCCTGGATGGTGGGTCACCGCATGTCTCTGCTCAAGATGGGCGGCTACTCTCGTGAGATTTCTATGGCCTACGACTCATGTCCCTGATGGTTCCGACAATTGCTCCTCCGAAGGCGAACGCTGGAACATTTAGCGCAGGTTTTTCCAGATCATTTAGATCTACCATGGACAGAGAACATCCATGTCCGAACAAAAATCTCTCTCCCCGGAAATCCTGCTTCATATCAGCCAGTCGCTTAACGTGTCCATGCACAGCCTCGTTGCTGTCATAGGACTACTCAACGAGGGCGGAACTGTTCCCTTCATCGCGCGTTATCGCAAAGAAGCAACTGGAAACCTCGACGAGGTACAGATCCGCGACATCGAAGAGAAGCTTGCCTACTTTCGCGATCTCGTCGCCCGTCGCGAGACGATTCTTGCTTCTATTCTCGAGCAGGGAAAGCTCACGGATGTGCTCAAGGTCCGCATCGAAGCGACATTCGACAAGAGCGAGCTTGAAGATCTGTATCTGCCTTACCGTCCGAAGCGTCGCACCAAAGCGACCATCGCTCGGGAGAAAGATCTCGAGCCTCTTGCGCTCTACCTGTGGGCACAGGAGCCTGCAAAACAATCGCTCGCAGAGTTTGCCGCTAGCTTCGTCAATCCGGAGAAGGAGGTTAACTCGGTGGACGAGTCCCTCGAAGGCGCTCGCCACATCGTCGCTGAGATGATCAGCGAGAATGCCGACCTCCGCAAGGCACTGCGCCACCTCATGTTTGAAGAAGGCATCGTCGTCAGCCGTAAGGCTATTGACGCCCTGGACGAACAGGAAAAGTTCAAGATGTACTACGAATACCGGGAGTCGGTGAAGACGATTCCGTCTCATCGGATGTTGGCGATCCGCCGTGGCGAGACAGAATCTGTTCTTTACTTCCTCATCGAGCTCGATCCTCTGCGAGCCGCTTCTATCCTGCGTTCGCGCATACTACGTCGGCAAGGCGATTGGACACCCCAGCTCGAACTGGCTATCGAAGACTCCTGGAAGCGTCTACTCAACCCTTCAATTCAGGGTGAGATCCGGCTGGAGCTTAAAAAGCGCTCCGATACAGATGCGATTCAGGTCTTCCGCGATAATCTGCACCATCTGCTGCTTGCTCCACCTGCAGGCCCTATCTCGATTCTGGGCATCGATCCGGGCCTTCGCACAGGCTGCAAAATCGCGGTCGTTGACGCAACCGGGAAGTTTCTCGCGCATGATGTCCTCTACCTGCATACCTCGAAGAACAGTGCTGCAGGTGCGGCAAAGACGTTGGAGGCGTTGCTGCTCCAACACAATGTTCGCGCTATTGCCATCGGCAACGGAACGGCCTCGCGCGAGACGGATGCCTTCGTCCGCGACTTCCTGCGCGAACGGCATCTGGACAACATCTTTTCTGTCACTGTGAGCGAGTCTGGTGCGAGCATCTACTCGGCATCCGACATTGCTCGCCAGGAGTTTCCGGATCTTGACTTGACGGTCCGAGGAGCCATCTCCATCGCCCGTCGACTTCAGGATCCCCTCTCAGAACTGGTGAAGGTTGATCCCAAATCGATTGGCGTCGGACAGTATCAGCATGATGTCGATCAGCGCCAGCTACAGCAGTCCCTTGAAGCCGTCATCGAGAGCTGCGTCAACCGTGTCGGCGTCGATCTCAACACCTCTTCCTGGACGTTGCTGCGTTATGTTTCAGGCGTCACCGAGCGCATTGCCCTCAATATCGTCAGCTACCGCAATGAGAATGGACAATTTCGCTCTCGCACCCAACTGAATAAAGTCCCCGGCATCGGAGCGAAGACCTTCGAGCAGGCCGCCGGCTTCCTGCGCATCCGCAATGGTGACAATCCACTCGACATGACCGCCGTACACCCTGAGTCTTACCCTGTGGTCGAGCAGCTGGCCCAATTACTGCAGGCCCCTATCGACGAGATCATCAAGAGCCCGCAGTTGCTCGCAAAGGTCGACCCCAAGCAGCTTTCGGCAGGAACCTACACTTTGAATGACATTCTTGAAGAGTTGCGAAAGCCTGGTCGCGATCCGCGCGATCAGTTTATTGCGCCAAGCTTCAACGAAAAGGTCCGCGAGTTCTCCGATGTGCAGCCGGAGATGGTGTTGGAAGGCGTCGTGACCAATGTCACCAAGTTCGGCGCCTTTGTCGATATCGGTGTTCATCAGGATGGCTTGGTTCACATCAGCGAACTCTCGAACCGCTTCATCAAGGATCCCGCGGAAGCTGTAAAGGCTGGTCAGATCGTTAAGGTAAAGGTCTTGAGCGCGGATATGAAGACAAAGCGGATCGCGCTTTCGATAAAAGCGCTTCAGGGACCATCGCAGCGAACCCAACGAGAGCCACAGCAGAAGCAACAGCAGAAACCACAGCCAACGCTCAATGAGAAGCTCGACATGCTCGCAACGAAGTGGAAGGTCTCTTAGACGAATGCTGAAGAAAAGATTCTGAGGCTATGTCGAGAGTGGCAGTCTCAACTCCGCTCTGCATCCACTTTGTCTATCGGTACGATTCGCAAGCTGCACAGAGCCTTTGTGTGCTTGCGCGATCTGCTGAGCGAGCACTAACCCTATGCCTGTCCCGCTCGGCTTGGTCGTATAGAACGGCACAAAGAGATTTCCCGCGTTGGTCAGTCCGGGCCCATTGTCGAGGATGGCGATGACAACCTCGCTTGCAGTGTTCTCCCATGTAATCTCCACTTCGGGGGCGTTCTCTCCCAATGCGTCAGGACTGAGCGCGGCTTCCGCGGCATTTCGCGTCAGATTAATGAGGGCCTGCTGAATATGGTCCGCATCCACCATCAGCGTCATATCCAATGTGCTTGCCACGGTCACATTGACCCGTGTTTCAAGACGCGCCACCCGCTCTACCAATGCCGCCAACGACACCGGCTGCAGCTTCGGCGCAGGCAGGCCCATCAACTGACGATAAGCCTGCAGGAAGCGGTTCAAGGATTCGGCCCGGTTTTCAATCACCTCAAGGCCGCTCTCAAAGTCGCCACCGTCGTTACCAGCAGTTCGGAGAGAAGCGAGCCTTCCACGCAGACTGCCGGCAATCGATTTAATCGGTGTCAATGAATTATTGATCTCGTGGCCAAGCACACGGATCAACCTCTCCCACGCGATGCGCTCCTCCTCACGTAGCGCCGCACTGACATCAGAGAGCACAAGCAGTGTATGGGGTAAACCGCGCAGTCGGAAGCTCGTTCGCTTGACCACCCATCGTGTAGCTTGCTGTGTGCCGCCACCAAGAGAGAGCAGATCGTCGTTACCTGCATCCAGCAGGTATACCAGCTTGAGCTTCTCCACTGAGCGGCCTAGCGCCGTCTGTCCACGCAACCCGAGCGCCCGCTCACCTGCTGCATTTAGCAACTTCAGTCTGCCCTCGGGATCGAACGCCAGTACAGGCGACTGCATCGAGCTCATCACCTGCTCTACCAATGCCATAGCCTCCAGAGCGCCCGCACGCTGACCCTGCAGCATCGCCGCCAGCGCATTCACCTCCAGCGCCAGATCGCCAAGAGCATCGTTCCTAAGCCCACCGCGAGCCCGAAAGGAGTAGTCATCCTCGCGCAGTGCAGCCACAACGTTCGACAGCGTCTGCAAAGGACGAGTGATCTGTTCTGTAAGCAGGGAAGCCGCGAATGCCCAGCAGGCAGCAAATACCAGCAGGATGATGCACTGAATTGGAATCTCGATCGAATGCTGCCACAGCAAAATCCAGCACAGCACCAGGGCTGGCAAGCCCATCAGATAGAGCCACAGCCGCAGCCGCCGTTCAAAGCTGAGCCGATGTCTCGAAGCACCAAGCGGTATCCGCTTACGCTGGACTGCGGTGCCTGGCCGTTCGTCAGAGACCATATTTTTCGATGCGCCGGTAAAGCGCTCCCCGGCTTAGCCCTAGTGCGTCGGCGGCGTGGCTTACGTTGCCGGCTGTTCGCGCCAGTGCTTTGCGAATCAGAATCGCCTCCACTGTTTCAAGGCTCATTTCATCGAGACTCTGCGTTGCCAATCG
>Ga0193717_1002546_pt1 | contig 10478 bp, 14 predicted proteins | sample U2c2metaG_FD_145900 | JGI IMG/M metagenome (GOLD analysis project Ga0193717, IMG submission 145900) | Soil microbial communities from a riparian zone of the East river system, Colorado, United States - U2c2 | ecosystem: Environmental > Terrestrial > Soil > Riparian zone | place: USA: East River...
CGCCTGGCGCTGCTGGACTGGGCTGCGCGAAATAATGCTTGGATCGTCGAGGACGATTACGACGGCGAGTACCGCTATGTCAGCCGTCCGCTGCCTGCGTTGAAGAGCCTGGATCGTGATGGGCGAGTGCTCTATGCAGGCACCTTCAGCAAGGTGCTTTTTCCGGGCATCCGGCTTGCATATCTCGTGGTGCCGGAAGCGCAGGTCGAGCGGTTCGAGCAGATCACGCAAGCCCTTGCAGGGGGCAGCCCCGAGCTTACGCAAGCGATCGTCACCGCCTTCATCAAGGAAGGCCACTTCGCGCGTCATATCCAGCGGATGCGCAAGCTCTATGCCGAGCGCCGGAAAGCGACCGCAGCGGGCCTCGAAAGCGTGCTGGGGAAACACATGCGAATCGATCCGCAGCCAGGAGGAATGCACCTGATCCTGCGGCCGCAAGGCCAGCGCTCGGATCGCCGGCTTGTTGCGCGCATGCGGGAAGAAGGCCTGTACGGGGAAGCATTATCGGATTGGACGATGGGTCGTGAGGGAGCCTCGGCCGTGCTTGTCAATTTCACGAATATCGACTCTCAGCGCACCGCCGAGAATTTTGGAAGGCGTATTTTGAAACTGATATGAGTGTGGCAGGTGCTCGTCTTGGGGGCGCGCTTTTTCTAGCGGAACTGGGAAGGATCATGGCCTAGAACTCAAGATCGATCATGGACCTTCTGAAGTAGGTCAAGATGAAGCACATAGAGTCCTTCAGTTAGCAGACAGAAGGATTTCGTCATGAGTAATCGCATCGATCGCGCGGCCATTCCAGTAACGGTTGCCGTGGTATTTCACAGCGGCGTCGGCCACACTGCGCGGCAGGCGCAAGCCGTGCGGCGTGGAATCGAACGGGTCGCGGGCGCATCTGTCCTCTATCTGACGTCGGACGAGGCTCAAGGCCGCTTCGATGATCTCGAACGTGCAGACGCGATCATCTTCGGCGCCCCGACCTACATGGGAAGCGCGTCTGGACCGTTCAAAACCTTCATGGATTCGACGTCAAAAACCTACGCCACGGGCGCCTGGAAGGACAAGATCGCGGCAGGCTTCACTAACTCGGCGTCACTGTCCGGGGACAAGCTCGCAACACTGACCCAATTCGCCATCCTCGCGGCACAGCATCGCATGCACTGGGTCAATCTCGGTCTGCCGCCGGGCAACAACAATACGCGCGGCTCGGAGCAGGACCTCAACCGGCTGGGCTTCTGGCTCGGTGCTGCGGCACAGTCGAACGCCGATCAAGGGCCTGACGTTGCGCCACCCGAATCCGATCTGCTGACCGCCGAACACCTCGGCGAGCGCGTGGCGAGAGTGACGCAGCAATTTGTGCGCGGTCGTTTGCCCGCGGTCAGGCGGGATCATGGCCTGGTACACAACACCGATCATGGACCTTTTCATCCAGGCCAAGAGGCAGCACGATCGAATCCATCAACCGGCAAAATACAGGAAAGGATTTCGTCGTGATCAATCGCATCGACTACGCCAAGGCTTCGCCCGAAGGTTACAAGGCTTTCGGTGGGGTGTACGTCTCCATTCAAAAGTCCGGCCTGCCAAAAGAACTGGTCAATCTTGTGTATCTGCGGGTGTCGCAAATAAATGGCTGCGCATATTGCATCGATATGCATTCCCGCGACCTGCTCAAGTCGGGCATTGCGGTGGACAAGCTCGTGCTGGTGCCGGTGTGGCGCGATGCGCGTGACGTATTCAGTAGCCGCGAACGCAGCGCGCTCGCCTGGGCGGAAACCGTCACACGCGTGGCCGAAACCGGCGTTCCGGATGCCGATTATGAAGCCGCTGCCGCCGAGTTCAGCGACAAGGAACTTGCCGATCTCACCTATGCGATCGGCCTGATGAACGCCTTCAACCGGCTGGGAGTTACGTTCCGCACGCCCCCCGCCGCAACCGTCAAGGCTTGAAGCACCCGATGAGCGAGCGCTTCGCGCATAGCCGTGGCTCGTAGGATGGGTTGAGCGAAGCGATACCCATCTCCACGCGGCACGGCTGTGATGGGTTTCGCTGCGCTCAACCCATCCTACGAAACGCTTCACAACAACGAACGGATCGGTCCCATGGCATGGGCACTGCTTGGCATCGCCGGCATTCTCGAAATCGCATTCGCCTTCTGCATGAAGTGGTCCGAAGGTTTCACGCGCTTGATACCCGGACTGTTGACGTTCGCCACCGGCCTGTCGAGCGTCTATCTTCTTTCCCTTTCGCTGCGCACACTGCCGGTGGGGACCGGCTACGCGGTCTGGACCGGCATCGGCGCGGCGGGCACCGCGATTCTGGGAGTGGCGGTGCTGGGCGACTCGGCTGCGCCGATCAGGATGCTCTGCATTGGTCTGATTTTGACAGGCGTGATCGGACTGAAGCTGGTCTCGGGAAACTGAGGTATGGAGCTTGCGCCATGGACGGGACGTCTTCATAAATCCATCATGTGCATCCAGGCGTCCACCAAAGCCGCTGCATTCGTCACCGCGTTCCTGATCGGACACGCGGCCGCATCCTCCGCGGCCCGGTCTCAATCGTCCGCGACCGTCGTCGAAATCGAGAGTCCGCTTGCCGCCCCAAGGCCGCTGCAGGGCTATCTGAGGCAGCCGAATGGCGCAGGGCCCTCGCCCGCCGTGGTGCTGTTGCATGGATGCAGTGGAGGCTGGGGGCGGCTGGACCAGCGCTGGGGAAACCGGATCGCAGCCTGGGGCTATGTGACGCTCACCGTCGACAGTTTCGGTCCGCGCGGCCTCAAGAACACCTGCGGCAGCGGCGCTCCCGTTGACCTTGCCTTCGACGCGTACCGGGCCCTGAGCTTTCTGGTGCGGCAGCCCTTCGTCGATCCCGCCCGTGTCGTGGTGCTCGGTTTTTCGCAAGGCGGCTGGCTGGCTCTCACATCGATCGAACGCGGCGCGATCGAGCGCGCATCTCAAAACAAGTTCCGCGCCGCCATCGCCTTCTATCCGCCTTGCGGCGGATTCAAAGGCAACATGACGGTTCCGACCCTGATCCTGATCGGTGAACTCGACGACTGGACGCTGGCGGAGTCCTGCCGCAACATGGTGGAAGGCCGCGACGATTGGGGAATATCGCGGCAGAAGAGCGAAGGTGCTCCGGTCCGGCTGATCGTCTATCCCGGCGCCTATCACGCCTTCGACGTCACCAGCCTTGAGAACCCGATCCTGTATTTCTGGCATCGTCTGGAGTTCAACAAGCCGGCGACGGATCAGGCGATCGATGCGGTGCGCGAATTTCTTCATGCGGCGGTTGGCGGAAAAGAGCAGGCGCCGTGACCATCAAAGCTGTTGTGTTCGACGCCTATGGCACGCTGTTCGATATACAGTCGGTGGCCGCCGTTACCGAACAGGCGTTTCCCGGCTACGGCGAGATCATCACCCAGATCTGGCGCATCAAGCAGCTCGAATATACCTGGCTGCGTTCGCTGATGCGGCGCTATGAGGATTTTTCGGCTGTCACGCGGGAGTCGCTGGCCTACACGCTCAGAGTGCTCGGGTTGCAGAGTGATGCCCAGATGTTCGAGCGCATCATGGACAAATATCTGCATCTCGATCTTTATCCGGATGCGGCGGCGACGCTCGCGGCGATGCGCGACCGCAAGCTGGCGATCCTGTCGAACGGCTCGCCCGATATGCTGGGCGCGCTGGTGCGCAACAGCGGCCTTGCCCACGTGCTCGACGCCACCATCAGCATCGACTCGAAAAAGATCTTCAAGCCGAGCCCGGACGCCTATGCGCTGATCGAATCGATGCTTCGCGTGGCGCCCGCAGAGGTGCTGTTCGTGTCGTCCAATCCATGGGACGCCTGCGGCGCCAAGGCGTTCGGGCTGAAGGTGGCGTGGATCGAGCGGGTCACACCCGAGGAGATGGCGCTGGCCTGCCTCAACAAAGACCTGGTGCCGCCGCTGACCATGTTCAAGGCGATCCGCACCCAGATGGATGAACTGGGCCTCGAGCCCGATCATCGCATCCGCGCGCTGGCGGAACTGCCGAGGCTGGTTGCGGCGGGTTGAGTCATACTCATGGAAGTCGGTCGGGACTTCGCGAGCCATTATCAGGCGAGCGCTCTATCCGGTTGAACTTCTTGAGTTATTTGCATTTAGTGCAATGATTGCACTTATTTAACTTGACCGGTGCAACTATTGCACTAGATTAGCGTCGTCTCCGATGCCGAAGGTAGCCGAACTCCAAGCTGCAAGCATTTACATCTACGCGGACGACCACAACCCTCCTCACTTCAATGTGCGAGGTCCAGATTCCGATGCAAACTTCTACATCCATAACTGTGAGCTGTATGTGGGCGAAGTTACCAGGAAGGCGCTGAGGGAGGTCCGGGACTGGTGGTCGGTCCCTGAAAACCAAAGGCTCCTTGAGGAAAAGTGGAAAACGTACAATGAGCGAGATTGATATCGTCAGCACCGGCGTGAAACTTCCCAAAATCCGGGAAGTCCGAAGCGTCGATGGCAAGCGCCGGGTTATCGGCGTCACCTGGGGCAAGGGTCCGCGCCATGGCCGAACAGACCGCATCGACCTCTCACCATTGATCGATACCTTCAAATTCTACCGTCCGCTTCGAAACGATGCCACGCTGTTTGCTACCGTTCACACAATAAACGGTGGCTCCGCTCTGGCGTGGGGAAATGCCGAGGAAATCGACATGGCGGCGGACAGCGTTATGCGGCTCGCCGAAGAAACCATGACTGCCGACGACTTCAGGGACTTCCTGGAACGAAACAATCTCACGCAAGAAGCGGCAGCATTGTTGCTGGGCAGAAGCCCCCGGCAACTCAAATACTATTTGAGCGCGGGCGTGCTTCCCCGGATCGTGTCGCTGGCCTGCATCGGCCTTGAGTTTCATGGCCTCAAGGCGCGAAACACAAGCCGGGGAGACTGGAAAACAAAAGCTTCCTAGCCCGGCTCCGGCGACGTGAGCGGCCTCCTTTGGCCGGACCAACTCCGCCGTCATCCTGAGGTGCTCGCCCTCTTGGGCGAGCCTCGAAGGATGGGCCACAGGCACTCGTGGCCATCCTTCGAGACGCCGCGCAAGCGCGGCTCCTCAGGATGACGGTGAACGTGTGGATGGGCGGCGCAAAATAAAACGAGCAGGCGATCCGGTTTCCCTAAATCGCCTGCTCGTTGAAGACTTGACCGCTATTGGCTATCCGCGTCCGGCGCCGCTTTTGGCAGCGAGCGATCACGTTTTCTTCGAGGATAGAACCGCCGGGACGGCAAACCGTTCCGCGTTCATTAATTTATTTTCATGCCCGGATATAAAGCCGTATCTAGCGTCCGTCATTCCCATGCGAAACCAACCCCCATGAGCCTTGCATCCGTCCGCGCCTTCTTCGCCGAGAAGGCCCCGGACATCGCCGTGATCGAATCGGACTTGAGTTCCGCGACCGTGGCGCTGGCCGCCGCGGCCTTTGGCGTGGAACCGGCGCGGATCGCCAAGACGCTGTCGCTGCGGGTCGGCAATCGCGTGGTGCTGATCGTCGCCAGCGGCACCTCGCGGATGGACAACAAGAAGGTCAAGGCGCGCTTCGGCGGCAAGCCGAAAATGCTGGGTGCCGATGAGGTGGCCGAGATCACCGGCCATGAAGTCGGCGGCGTCTGCCCGTTCGGATTGAAAACGCCGCTGCCGGTCTATTGCGACGTATCGCTGCAGGCCTTCGACGAGGTGGTGCCGGCGGCCGGCTCGACCCACAGCGCGGTGCGGATCGCGCCCTCGCGGATGGCCGAACTGACAGCGGCGGAATGGGTCGATGTATGCGGGGATCGGGTGCAAGCATCCGCCGAAGGCTAACACACCGTTAACCTTCTCGACGCTCCCGGGCAGTGACAAATCGTTAGTGCTGTCGGGCTAAGCTGCCGCATCATGTCCAGCCAGCCCTTAAGCCTTGCGACCGCGATGGAAGAACGACGACGAGGTCCGCGCGCGGACGTCGACGTGCCCGCCTATATTTCGAGCCATGGCTCGAGCACGCGTTGCCGCCTGGTGAATATCTCCGCCGAGGGCGCCGCCATCGAGGTTCCGGATCCGGCCTTCGTCCCCGCCCGCTTTCAGCTGATGACCGAGAGCGACCGCATGGTCCGCGACTGCCGGATCGTATGGACCAAGCAGAACCGGATCGGCGTGATTTTCGAGTAGCGTGTTTTTTAAGTGGACTCGCCGGCGTTGCCGGGGTTTGATCGCGCGATCAACGAGGATGCGCGTAATGTTCCGCAAGACGTTATCTGCCCTTTTTGCAACCGCTATCACCGCGCTGTCGGTCCATGTCGACGCGGCCACCGCCGCCGAGCGCAACCTGCCGCGGCAGCGCACTACCGTCGCCAGGCATGGACTGCCCGCAGGCCTACCGCGCGCGCATTACAGCTACCGGACCACCATCATCTCCGGCCCGCCGGTGCCCTATGACGCACGGCCCTACGCCTACGGCCGCTACGGCTACGCGCCTTACATCAACAGCTATGGCATCCCGGCGGCCGTGATCGTCGACCCCGTCGATCCCGCCTGGCTCTGGCGTCAACCATATCCTTACGGCTCGCCGGTATATGCCACGCCGTATTCGTGCTTGTTCTACAACGATTGCTGACCGGCGCGGCGCGGTTCAGATCAGGAGAGCAAAATGCGCATCCGGTTTCCGGTCGTCATTGTCGGATCGCTTCTGCTCGCGACGGCGGCGATGGCCGACAGCGTGCCGAAATACGACATGGCGCGAACCTGCCGGCTCGACCATGCCGCGGCGTCCGGCCTTGCCGTCAGCGAATCGATGAAAAACTGCGTGCGGGACGAGAAGCGGGCGCTCGGGCAGCTGCAGCAGCAATGGTCGAAATTTGCGGCGCAGAAGCGCGCCGGCTGCGTCTCCCAAAACACGATCGGCGGCACGCCGAGTTACGTCGGGCTGCTGACCTGCCTGCAGTTCTGAGGGCTTCAGCAAACGGACTTTTCACTGACGTTCCCCGGATGCTGCGCCATAAGCGCGTTTACGCGCGTCTTCGACGCGCTATGGCGCCGCTCTTGCGGCGTGGTGCGCTGCTAAGCCGGGGTCGTAACGGTCCCGGCTCAGCGGTGCACCGTATGAACGCTGCACCGCGTCCAGGACACGATAACCAATCAGGGAAAACAACGTGACGGAAAGCTGGCAGATCGACGCGGTGCTGCTCGACATGGACGGGACGCTGCTCGATACCGAGCGGGCCTATCTTTCCAGCCTGACCACGACGCTTGACGCATTCGGCTATTCCGACGCCACCGCGATTTGTCACGCCATGATCGGCATTCCCGGTCCGGAATGCGAGGACATGCTTCGCAATCATTACGGCGAAAGCTTTCCGATGGCGGATTTCAACCGGGCCTTCGCCGCCAACACTGATGAGATTCTCAAAGCAGGGCTGCCGTTAAAACCCGGCACCATCGAACTGCTCGACGCGCTGCGCGAGGCCGGTTGTCCGATGGCGGTCGTCACCTCGTCGTCGCGGCGGACCGCCGAGCAGCATCTTACGCTGGCAGGAATCCGCGCGCGCTTCGACACTCTTGTGACGCGCAACGACGTGGCGCGCGGCAAGCCACATCCCGATCTCTATCTGCTCGCGGCGGAACAACTCGGCGTGCGGCCGCAAGCCTGCGTCGCCATCGAGGATTCCAATCCGGGCATTGCCGCGGCTCACAGCGCCAGGGCGATGCCGATCATGGTGCCCGATATCGTGCAGCCTACCGCGGAGACGCGCGCGAAATGCGCCGCGGTGCTGCCGGATCTGCATGCGGTGCTGAAGGTGTTACGGGAAAGGTTTGGGCTGCAATAGTTGGCGTCGTTCCCCGGATGCTGCGCCATAAGCGCGTTTACGCGCGTCTTCGACGCGCTATGGCGCCGCTCTTGCGGCGTGGTGCGCAGCTAAGCCGGGGTCGTAACGGAGCGCGGTGCTTGTGGCGGTCCCGGCTCTGCGCAGCGGCATGAAGGATGCCGCAGCGCGTCCGGGACACGAGACCTTGCTACTTCACCACCGCGGCGGTCTGGCCGAACAGCAGCTTGCGCTCTTCGTCGGTGCGGATCGCGGGCTGGCCGAAATTCGGATTGACCTCCTTGGCCCTGGCATAGGCGCGCAACGTAGCTGGCCGCGCCGCGATGGTTTCCAGCCAGCGCTTCAGGTTCGGAAAGTCGTTGATGTCCTGCTCCTGGTTCTTGTAAGGCACGATCCAGGGATAGCTCGCCATGTCGGCGATCGAATAATCGCCGGCGATGAATTCGCGATCCTTCAGCCGCTTGTTCAAGACGCCGTAGAGCCGGTTGGTCTCGTTGACGTAGCGGTCGATGGCGTATTTGATTTTTTCCTGCGCGTAGTTGCGGAAGTGGTGGTTCTGTCCGGCCATCGGCCCGAGCCCGCCCATCTGCCAGAACACCCACTGGATCGCGTCGTAGCGGCCAACCAGATCGGCGGGCAGGAATTTTCCGGTTTTTTCCGCGAGATACAGGAGCATCGCGCCGGATTCAAAAATCGAGATCGGCTTGCCGCCGCCCTTCGGCTCGTGATCGACCATCGCCGGAATGCGGTTGTTCGGCGCGATCGCGAGAAATTCGTCCTTGAACTGGTCGCCTTTGCCGATGTTGACCGGGAAGATCTTGTACGGAAGGCCCGCCTCCTCAAGAAACATCGTGATCTTGTGCCCGTTCGGCGTGGTCCAGTAATGAAGGTCGATCATGGGGCGTTTCCTGCTGTGGTGAATCGGTTAGCACCACTCGAAGTGGATGCGATTGCATGAATGTTGCCGGAACCCCCGCTGAAGTCAATGGGATCTGCTCCCGGCGGCCAAAACCAGGTAGATCATTCTATCTCTGCGGCTGCGCGATCTGCTATGGAATCCGTATACGCGCGCAGCCTCCGCGGCGAGAGATTCAAGGGAGAACACCCGCATGACCACCGAACTTCGACGCCGCGATTTCCTCAAGACCTCCGCCGCGTTCGCTGGGCTGGCGGCCGCCGGATTCTCCTGCGTCGAGGTCGCGAACGCCGCGCCGATCGAGGTGCCGACCATCGACAGACTGTCGATCCGGGTGCTGGTCGACCAGCAGCACGACCAGTTCCTGCGCGGCAGCACCGTGAACGGCGTGGTCCATGAGGGTCCGGGCCCGGCCCGCAGCCCCGACGCGCGCAACGTGCTGCACAACGAATGGGGCCTGTCGCTGTTTCTCGAATCGCAGCGCGAGCAGGAGGTCCGCAACATCCTGCTCGATTTCGGTTACACCTCGCCGGCCATCATCAACAATATCGGCCTGCTCAAAGTCGATCCGGCCAGGCTGAACGCGCTGATCGTCAGCCATGGCCACATCGATCAATGGCGGCCTGATCGGCTTCCTCGACAAATACCGCAACGTGCTTCCCGTTGACCTGAAACTCTACGCGGGCGGCGAGGACAATTTCTGCCACCGCGTCAGCCGCGCCGCCACCGGCCAATTCGGCGAAGGCGGAACCCTGGACCGGCGCGAGATCGCCGCGCAGAAAGTGCAGACGGTGCTGTGCGAAACGCCGACCGTGATCGAGGGCCACGCCTTCACCACCGGCAAGATCAAGCGCAGCAGCGTCGAGAAGGTGCTGCCCAATACGTTCGTCGATTACACGCCCGGCAAGGACGGCCCGAGCTGCGATTACGGCCACTACACCGCCGCGGAACTGCAGGGCAAGATGGTGCCGGACGAACACGTCCACGAGCACGCGACGTGCTTCAACATCCGCGGCAAGGGCCTTGTGGTGATCAGTTCCTGCGGCCATGCCGGCATCGTCAATTCGGTGCGACAGGCGCAGGAGGTCTCCGGCATCCAGAAGGTTCACGCCGTCGTCGGCGGCTTCCATCTGGGGCCGGCGCCTGCCGATTACCTCAAGCAGATTGTCGGGGAGATCAAGAAGCTCGAACCCGACGTGGTGATCCCGATGCATTGCAGCGGGCTGAACTTCCTGCTCGAGGCGCGCGCGCAGATGCCGGACAATGTGATCAATGTCTCGACCGGCAGCCGGCTGATCTTCAGCGCGTGAGCATGGGCGCCGGCCGCTTCCTCGCCATGCCATCGTCCCTTGTCGCTGCCTTGGCATGCGCGTTGCTGCTGGTCCTCGGCGGCGCAACGCAGGCGCAATCGTCGAAGCGGTCCGCCACTGAGCTGATGGATGCGGTGATGTGGAATCGGGAGCCGATCGGCGGCCCATTCCAGCTCACCGACCAATCCGGGAAAGTGCGCAGCGAGCGCGACTTTCGCGGCAGACTGATGCTGGTGTATTTCGGCTTCACCTATTGCCCCGACATTTGCCCGACCGATCTGCAGGCCATCGGGCTTGCGATGGATAAACTGGGCACTGAGGCCGACGACGTGCAGCCGCTGTTCATCACGCTCGATCCCGAACGCGACACGCGGGAGCATCTTGCGGACTACGTGGCGATGTTTCATCCGCGCC
>Ga0193717_1002548_pt1 | contig 10476 bp, 11 predicted proteins | sample U2c2metaG_FD_145900 | JGI IMG/M metagenome (GOLD analysis project Ga0193717, IMG submission 145900) | Soil microbial communities from a riparian zone of the East river system, Colorado, United States - U2c2 | ecosystem: Environmental > Terrestrial > Soil > Riparian zone | place: USA: East River...
AGTAGGCTGGTCGACCCGGTCATGGCTCGGTTCCGCCGCATCAACATCGATCAGTTCGACGCGCTTCCTCGCCCCGATGTGGACGTGCTCCTCATCGGGGACAGCATCACCGCGGGCGCCCAGTGGTGTGAGTGGCTCCCCGGATTCTCCACCGCCAACCGTGGAATTCCAGGAGACCGTTCCCAACACGTTCTGGACCGCCTCGTATCTTGGGCGAGGCCGGATCGTGTGCGTCTTGATCGGCACCAATGATCTCAACTACGGAATCCGGATCGAGGATATTGCCGCAAACGTCCGAGCTCTGATCGGAGAACTTCGCCAGCGGATGCCCGAGTCGACGATCGTCCTGCAGAGCGTGATGCCACGACACCGCAAGTTCGCCGCGCGGATCGCCGAGCTCAACGCGCTGTATGAGGAGATTGCCCGGGACTCGGGTGTGACGTACGTCGACCTGTGGCCGGCGTTCAGCGATGGCTCCAAGCGCCGACGACGTAGCACGTTTGGCGTGGTCGCCGTCGGCTGAGTACGGCAGCCGGCCTGGCCGCCGTCTCCCAGGGCTCCATAAGCGCAGTTCTCGTCCGCGATGTTGCGCACCTTGAGTCTGTGTGCGCGTCACAACCATGTTTACCCTCGGATCCAGCGGTCGACGCGGGCCCTTCACCGGTCATGGATCGCTCGACACCTGCGGTCGCGACACGTGGAACCTCTACACATCGAAGGGACTTCTCATGAGAGTGCTGCCCCGCAGGCGGTCTGCCGCCGCTGCCGCCGCTGCCGCCGTAGCGGTCATCGCGCTGGCAGGGTGTGGGGGCACGGGGTCCCCCTCGGGTTCGGGTCCGACTCAGCCGCTCAGCCAATTCAAGGACGCCGTGTTCTTCGGGGACAGCCTCACCGATGCGGGCACCTATGGATTCCGCTTCACGACCAATCCGGGAATGACATGGGCCCAACACGTTGCCGAACAACTTGGCCAATCGACCGAACCGAACGAGCACGTCGCCAGCTACGGAGACGTCTATCAGGGTAAGCCCGGTCGGAACGGTCCCGGCGGCCTGAACTATGCCGAGGGTGGCGCCCGGGCGAAGGACCCGTATTCGACGGTGTCGCAGAATCCGGAGGGCACCCCCATCTCCACCGCAGTCCAACTCCAACACTTCCTGAACCAGCATGGCTCCTTCGGGCCGGACCAACTCGTGACGCTCTACGTCGGGACCAACGACGTTGCCTACAACTACGATCCGACGAAGAACCCGACGCTGGCTCAAGCGTTGCGCGACAACCTGGGGCCGTCGCCGGAGGTGATGGCCAGCGAGCGCGCGCGGGTGCAAAAAGCGGCCGAGGACGAGGCGCACACCGCGTCGGACATGTTGGCCCATGGCGCCAAGCATCTGTTGGTCTTCAAGCTTTTCGATCTTGCGGTACTGCCCTGGTTCGAATCGAACGCTGCCCGCAGTTATGTTCACGAGTTGACCGCCGCCTACAACGAGCGGTTGGTGGCCTTGGTACCACAAGGCCCTCGGGTCCAGGTGCTCGACACCGCAGCCTTCGTCGACGACCTGCTGAAGAACGCCGCCGCGTATGGGTTCACCCACGGAGCCAACGAGGACGGGTGCATGCAACCTGGGCAAGACTACTGCGACGCCGACGCGTGGAAGTCGCCAGACGCCGACCGAACGTACGTCTTCGCCGCTGGCGAGCACTTCACCACGCACGCGCACGAACTGCTGGCCGAGTACGTCACGACTCACATCAGCAAGCACGATGGACAGTAGGCCTAGGTAAGCGGTCGGACCTGCCGCGACGCTGGCATTGGCACTGGCGATCACTTCACTGGCGATTGCTGATTCCGGCTCGGAATGACCTCGAATCCTCTGGCGCTACGTTCGCCCCGCGCTCAGCCGCAGTGGCGGCCTATCTCGCAGGTCAGGAGCGACCCGAGCGCTGACGCCATTAGTGCGAGACCTGTGCCAACGAGGCGTGGCGGGACAAACGTCGATGCGTACGCCTATGGCGTCTACGGGGCCAATCTCGACCTCGATCTAGCGGGGCCAGCAACCCGGCGTTCATCCCGGCCGCGGGGCGTACATGATCAGGCCGACACCCAGCAGGCATACCGCCGCCCCGATCACGTCCCACCGATCCGGGCGGAAGCCGTCCAGTGCCATCCCCCAGGCCAACGATCCCGCGACGAACACGCCGCCGTAGGCGGCCAGAATGCGGCCGAAGTGAGCGTCGGGCTGCAGGGTGGCCACGAACCCGTACGCGGCCAGAGCGACGATGCCGAAGCCAACCCTGGTCAGGCCGCGATGTTCGCGCACCCCCTGCCAGATCAGCCAGGCCCCACCGATCTCGGCGATCGCGGCAAGCACGAAGAGCCCAATGGATCTCGCGACGATCATGCCGGCGCCACCATGGTCATTTCCGGGGGATCGGACCAGTGCCGGCCTCGGCGGCGGTCGCGACGGTGACCGACGCCCCGAGGCGCCGCGACAGCTGACGGTGCAGATCGCCTTCGAGGAAACGACGCAAGCGGCTGGCGGTGTCCTGCTCCAGCAGCACCCGGGTGGCGCCGCGCCGCCGCACGATCCGGACGATCGAGCGGTGCGCGTGGCGGGTCACCACGATCTGGCCGTCCACGTCGACCCCGGCGCTCCGCAGTGCTGCGACGGTGGTGTTGATGGCCTGCTCGGCGGCGGCGCGTTCCCTCGCGGTTGGCATGAGGCCGGGGTTGGGCATGCCGAATGCGTACCCGTGGATTCTCAGTGGGATCACCACGGCGACGGTGCCGCCGGTCGCGCGCGCAGCGGCGAGCAGATCTTGGGAACCGGCGGTTCCGGGGTCGAGCACGACCACCATGTCCCGCGACGTGTCCGGGGGTGGATCTCCGCGGCGGCGGCGACGCCGAGTGACGGCCGTGGTCATGCCTGTCCCACGGCGGGCGCGGCCAGCGGCTGGGGCAGCTCGGCGGGGGGTGCCTGGCCGCCGCCGCGGCGCCGGTCGCTGAAGCGTCGCCAGAAGTGCAGTGGCACGTAAGCCGCCAGCACGAGCACCCCGAGGAAGAACAACGAGTGACTGGGCGTGCCGAGGACAACCGAGGGACTGTTCCACCCGCCGAAGGTCAACAGCACCAAGCACAGCACGCCGATGGCCAGTGCGACCCACCGCATGAATCCGGGCAGACGGTACGGCCGCTCGATCCCGGGGCGCACCTGCCGGTGCGCGAAGTACGCGAAGAACCCCATCATGCAGGCGAACAAATAACCGATGTTGGAGAAGATGTAGATCCGCAAGGGACTGCCCAACAGCAACACGATGATGGAGCAGACCACGTTGAACGCCATCGAGCGATCAGGAACCCCGTGCCGGTTCAAATGGCCGAACCAGCGCGGCAGCATGCCGTCCTCCGAGGTCTGATACAGCGAACGGGCGCAGCCCATGATCGCGTTCAGCACCGACAGGAGCAGCGCCACGATCAGCGGAACCCCGATCGCCCACTGCACCCAACCGCCCGACGAGCCAGTGATCTTGGTGATGAACGTGGAGAAGATCGTCAGCGGGTCGACACTGTCGGCCACCCCGAGGACAAGAACGAGCATGACCGCCGTCATCACGTAAATGAAGATGCCGTAGACGCCTTCCATGGTCATCGCGATCTTGGCGTCCCGCGACGGGTTGCGGCACTCGCCCAAATAACAGGCCGCGGCTTCCACCCCCAGCACCGACCAGGTCATGACGAACAGCCACGCCAGGATCAGCGTTGGGCTGCCGACCACGCCGGGCGCGAAATGCAAGCCGGCGAGGTTACCGAAGTGCATCGAACTGGGCCGGGCCAACGGCAGCAGAATCAACACCGTCAGCGGCGCCATCGACAGGATGCCCATGACCGTCGCGAACCCGGCCCCGAACTTGATACCGAGATAGGCGGGGACATACATGCCGACGATCGCGCTCACCGAGATGACCAGGGCGGCCAGCCCGACAGGGCTGCCGAGCGAACCGAACGGCAGAAACGAACGCCCGGCGGGAATGCCAGACAACTGGGTGATGTACGCCGAGGCCAAGATCATGTTGATGGGCGCCACCGGAAACCAGCCCAGCCAGTAGGCCCACGCGGACACCCCGCCGAGATGCGCGGCCGTACCCCGGTGCATCGGCTCGAAGGCCTCGGTCGTGTAAGACGGCAATCCGCCGGTCCGGTGCGGCATCACCGTCGCCAGCTCAGCGGCGAACAAACACAGCAACACGCCCATGACCGTCGCGATCGCTATCAGCGGTACCGCTGCCGCGCCGAGCGCCTGCACCGCCGGTGGGTCGATGCCGGTTACCAGGATCGGACCGGCGAGTCCGATGACGAATGCGCCCCACCAGTTGGTGCCCTTCTGCAGGCCGACTTCCAGCTCTGTAGCGCTCGACGTCATGTCACAAGCCCTTCTCCCAGTTGTTTCACAGGATTAATCTCTCATCACTGGTAGTAGACGCTTTGGCTGTTTCGGCAGAATTAACGAGTTGTAACCATGGGAGACGATGACGCGACAGCGGTATCGGGCCGCGGATGACGATTCGTCGAAGGGAGCGTCTCCGACGCAGCGTTCGCGTTCGGAACCACCCGGGCGGTTGTAGTCCATGCCCTAGCGCCGCGCTTTACACATTTGTATTGAGCGCCAATTAGCGTGTCGAGATGACAGGCGTCGCGCTGCGGACGATGGGCGTCGAAGAGGAATTCCATCTCGTCGACCTCAAGACCAGACGCCTGACCGCTCGCGCCCCGGAACTGCTCGCCGAGTCATCCGATAGCTACGACGCCTCATTGTCGCGCGGCGACCGCGTTTGCCCACCTCGTCGACGACGGCGGTTATTTGCGCGCCGTTCAGCGCTTCCTGCGCGGTTGGCGTGCCAGCTCGTCGCGCGAGGTAGAGCTCCCCGTCGAAGGTCCGGTCACCAGGGTCATTCACTCCGCCGACGGTCACTGGCTGGCTTGCGAGGTCGCTCCTCACGGCGACACTGGTACTCAGATCTGGTTGGTGACAACCCGGCTGACCCGCAGCCTTTCGTACGGTTAGTCGATTGCGCCGGGTGATGCGGTCGGCAGCCCAACCTCGCGACATCCGTCCGATAAGCGGTGGTCGTATGTGACGAACGCCGTAAGTTCGTGCTCGATTTGGGTCGCGGCCGCGAGGTGAATGGCATCGAGAGAGCGCAGGTTGGGCGGCCCAATCGTTTCGGCTAGGGCCATCACTGGTTCGGTGAGCGGGAGGACGTCGAGCCCGTCGAGTAGGTAGCGCGCTCGCTCGGATTGGCCCGGTTCCCCGTATCGGGCGACGACTCTCATCAACTCGACCCGACCGAGTGCGCTCGTCGCTGCGTACTCGCCCTGAGCGCTTTGCACGGCGAGCCATGCCCGCAGTTCAGGCGTCTCGGGTTCGGCGATGAGCAGTTTGGTCAGGGTCGAAGTGTCCATGTAGATCACTGCTCGTTGCGCATCTCGTTGAGAACATCGGACAGGTTGCGGTTGCCTCGCGCCGGTACGGGCGTGACGTCGAGAAGGTTCCGTGGGCGACTCGCAGGGATCAGAGCACCTGCGTCGATCAGTGCTTCACGGGAACGTTCGACATCCTCCACAGGGACGAGTCGGGCTACGAGGCGTCCGTTGTTGGTGACGCCGAGTTCCTCGCCGGCTTCAACCCGGGCGAGGTATCGCGATGCGTGCTGTCGTAGTTCTCGGACTCCGATAACCTCCACACCTCGATGGTAGCACACAGTGTGCTACATAAGGGGGTTGCTTGCTGCTCGCGTGAGCAGCCCCTTGCTCTACCAACGTTTGGTTCTCGTCGGCCCGCTCCGGCTTAGTCTGATAACGAACCACAGTTGCCTTCATCGCGCTCCTTCATGCGGCCGCGGATCGGCCACCTTCCTTTACAGACCGGCCGAGACCACCGGACTCATCAGGCTGCCACGCCGCACGACGAGCCGATGGTGCGTAGCCAGACCTCGCTGATCGTGGGAGTAGGGAATGGCGTGCCAGAGCCGGTCGAAGGGTGCGCGTCCGGCGCCGGCGATCGTGACGCACGGCTCGAGGTGAAACTTTCGCTGACAGAGGCTTAGCGGCACCGGTAGGGCAGGCCTATTGTCTAGCCGGTCTAAGCGCATAAAGCGGCACCACTGTGTGGTTCTCGGATCCGCCACGAAGTTGAGAAAAAGGTGTCCGCCATTTTGATGAGAATTCTGCAAACATGCAGGTAGGGGAGTCTGCCTCCGCCACGTAGTTTGAGAACCGACAGCTGACACTCCGCTTCCGCCGCTTCTAGCCAGCGGGCGCGCGCGGTGAGAACGGGGCCGAACGGGATCCGTTGCCGGGCAACGACATCAGCGCTCAGCCCGACCGATCTCAGAGCGTTCACCGATTGGCGGATTCCGGCGAACTCCGATTGCACGAACAGCACGGTTCCGCCGTCGGTGAGCAGCCCGGGTGCGGGGGCGGAGAGCTGATCGAGGACGAGGCGCCCGTCGGGCCGGCGTTGAACGCCCACGCCGGTCCACGCGGAGGTATGCCGGATCTTTGGTCTCGTCCACCTGCCTGACCGTAGCTGCGTATCCCGTCGCCGTATCGGACTACCGTCAGCCCATGATCGGGGACCTCATCAAGACCACCGCGGGCACCTAGATCAGCCGGCTGCCGTCCCTTTGCCGAACGGCCACGAACCCGGTTCCTCGACGGGGTAGTCTCTGACGTGGCAGCGTAGATAGCTGTTGGACGTGCCCTGGCCCCCGGTACGGGCTTTTCGCCTACCGGTTGAGAGGGGCCTGTCGATGTTGACCGAATTGGCATCAAGCGATACGCGGCCGATCGACGTCCCCGCACAAATCCCCCCGATTGTGCGGTGACCGCTCGGCGGCCGGACCATGAGTCCCCCACCCTGACCCGGCCGCCGAGCACCCCTCGCCACAGCGAATGCGCCCATGTCGGAGGACCACACTCCGACCGGGCGCCTCGTGCGATGAGCGTTGTGCGCGCCCCAATCGGCGCCTCGTCTCACGGCCTCACATGTCGCGGGGGACTTGGTAGTCAGGCCCCAGCCGGGGTAGATGCTCTAGTGCAGCACGCGTGACCGCACGCAGTTCTGACTTCGGTCGTCATTGGGGGATCCCAATTGCGGGTGGAACACAGCGTGGATAATGCAGCTCATCCGCGCGGCGATCTTGATAGTGGATGCGATCGCGAGCCTCCGCGTCGCGCGATGGCATAACCCGCCCAGCGTCAACGCCCCAACATGCCCTGCGTGGATCAGGACAACGGTACAGTTCTCGGATTCGCCACAAAGATGAGAAAAGCGCTTCCGCCATTTACATGAGAGTTCTGCAAACATGCAGGTAGGCCGTTTGCGTTGCAGCACATATTCGCGGGGTGGCGAGTGGAAACAAATCTGATGGGCGCGAATGACTCGGGACCGGAGCCGGTGGTTCTCGTTAGAAACAGTGACGGCAGCCCCGCCCACTTGACGGGACATACTGCGATCGGTCAAGCCTTTATCCTTCCCTCCAACCTCGGTGGTGAACTGACGATCGAGGTTCACTGGGACAACCCCGACCAAGACACCTGGCTCTTCAACGGCACGGTCGATGACAACGGGTTCGTCATGGAGAGGGTGGGTGAGCAGCAGGGCCAACCCTCATGGGACAAATTGGGAATCGGGGTCAGCCTTGTCGTGCCAAGATGCGCCGCCTCCACCGCCCGAGCCACAGCCAGTGTTCGTGTCTGGGATGCTGCCGCATCTTTCCCAGATGGGCCGGACATAGCGGACCACGGTGAAGCCGCCGGTACACCGCCGCCACCTATCGGCGGCTGAGCCAAACCTGGATAGTCACAGGCGTAGTGACGTCAGGCGACTAGCGCACTGCCCGCCGCCGCCGATCCTCAAGCGTCTGAACCGTCTTGTGCAGCGAGGGTTTGCGTCCATCGCGTGGTTTGGTTCGGGCGCAGCGCGCACAAACCGCCACCGGTGAGCCTTGAATCAGCGTCGGCATCCTCGGCAGCGCCTGGCGGGTACTCGTGGGACTTCAGCAGGATCTCGGAGCGAAACCGTCGCCATCCCACCGCGAAGGGGCGTATGTTGAACGCTCGGCCGGCCCGGGGGAGACATGCATGCCGTGCGACCCATTTCAAATGGCGATGATCCATCGCACGTTCCGCCGCGAGTTCGGCAATCTGTCGTGTCTGATCCGTGCCGTCGCGCCGGGTGACACCCGTAGGTCGACATTCGTGGGGAATTACCTCGGGAACATGATCTCGGTGCTACACCACCATCACGATGCTGAGGACGACTTGTTGTGGCCTAAATTGCATGACCGAACACCGCACTCCGACAAGGACTTACAGCGGGCGGGAGACGAGCATGCTGTCATCGCCGAGGTGATCGACAAGGTGGAGTCCGTCAGGTCGTTGTGGGCGGCTCGTGCTGAACAGCGCCTGGCCGAGCAGCTTAGCGCTGCCATCGAGGAGTTGTCGGCCAGCGCCGACGAACACTTCGGTCACGAAGAACTGACCGTCGTACCACTCATTGACCAGTACATCACCCGTAAGGAGTGGCAGGAGTTCATCGACCGCGGCGCAGCCTACGTCGGCCCCAAGAACCTACGGTTTTCGCTGGCATACTCCGGCTTCCTGCTCGGGGACGCGACACCCGACGAACAGCAGCGTTTTCTGGCCTCGGTGCCCGTGGCACTTCGAACGGTGGTGAAGCTGCTGGGAGGGCGCGCCTACGCTAGCTACCGGACGAAGCTTTACGGTGCCGAGCGGCCCACTTATCGGTCCAGCCCGTAGCCCGAGGCTGCATTCGAGTTCCTCGGCCCTGGCTGCGATGCTGGTCCAGGCCGCGTCCCAGTCGGTGCCGTTCTTTTGAGAACCGACAACGCCTTTCGGTTCTCGTTCAAGATGGCGGATCCGCCATATAGATGAGAATCTAGTTAGCCCGCCACTTGATCTGCGGTGGTGTCGAGGACGTTCTCCGCGACCTCGAGCAGCTTGACGTTGGACTCCTGCGACAGCCGGGGCAGCATCTCGAAAGCGCGTACGGCGTCGACATGAAACCGTTCCATGATGATGCCCTTGGCTTGGCCGATGACGTCGCGGCTGGCGATCGCGCGGTGCAGTTGATCTGCGGCCTGGGCGCCGGCCATGGCGACGGCGGCGTGTTGGGCGAGTATTTCGCCGTAGGGGAGGGCGTCGCCGTCGAAAGAGTTCGGCTCAGGTCCGTAGAGGGTGAGCGGGCCGAGGTTGCCGCGACCCACGAAGAGCCGGAACGACGCCATACAATGCACGCCTCGGTCGGTGGCGGCTTTGACGAATCGGGCCATCGTGTTTCGGCGCTCAAGTCGGGAATGACGACGGTGTGCTGGAAAGCGAGGGCGTCAAGGGCCGGGCCTTCGGCGAGGTCGCTCTGTAGTTCGTCGAGTGCTTGGGCTACGTCGTCGCTGGGAGCACGGGGAGTGACGGCCTTGCCTCGGACCAGTGACACCTCGGCCCAGCTGATCCCCGGGACGATTTCGGTTGCGGCCGCAACGATGCTGCGTAGCGTGGCCTCGGAATCGGTCTGGGCCTGCATCTGTACTGCGAGATTGCCGAGCGCCTCGGCGATCTGCATGGGTGATGATCCATCCACGAAATCCGATGGTAGAAGATGATTCTGGTGCCGGCAGCGTCAATGAATTACGGCTTCAGAACGGGCGGTTCCCCCGGCAACCGTGGTCTGGGCCGAGGGAACCTCGTACCCGACGACCCCGGGATCGCCTTAAGCACGTAAGGAGAGGAATGCCCGGTTCTTCGCTTGTCAATCAACGAGTTCGGCCGCCCCCGGGGACGGGCGAAGGCGGGCCATAGATGGGCGCGGGGCTAGGTCGTTCGATTCCCGAACTTGGTGCGCGATACTCGGATTGAACCAGTTGACGTGCGACCGCGAATTCCATTCGCGTCGGGAGCCCGGCCTCTGATACATCAGCAATTTAGTGCATGAAAAGAGGGCACTGCGGCGCTGCGTATTTCGGTCCCCGCGGCAATGTAGCGTCGCGCGGTTCGTCCGTCCGGGATCAGTAACGCCCACACCGTCACCGCAACAGCGGACGGAGTTCGCACCCGTCGTCACCGCGATCGCAACCATGAGTGCACCCAGCCTGCCACGAACGGAGCCGCCTCAGGTTCGTGACTCCCGCGTCGACGTCCCAACACCCGAAACGCGTCCGCCATCATCCTTGAGAACCGACAACAACACACGGTCGAGGGTCCGGTCGGGCAGGATGCGCGCCAAGCGGGTGATCACTGCGGCGTCGCGGCCGACGGTGTAGCGAGTGCGCGGCTTGCGCGCCGTCACTGCCTTGGCGATCACCTTGGCCGCGGCGTCAGCGGGCAGGCCCGACTTGGCGGCCGATGCGGCCTGCGCGGCGACGGCCTGCACCAGGCCGCCGTAGCGCTCGCTTTGCTCGGGC
>Ga0193717_1002549_pt1 | contig 10474 bp, 11 predicted proteins | sample U2c2metaG_FD_145900 | JGI IMG/M metagenome (GOLD analysis project Ga0193717, IMG submission 145900) | Soil microbial communities from a riparian zone of the East river system, Colorado, United States - U2c2 | ecosystem: Environmental > Terrestrial > Soil > Riparian zone | place: USA: East River...
TCTTGTCCGTGTTTTTGTCAATTACCCTGCATTCATTGTTTCCGAAAACTCTGCACTATTGTTGCCGATTTCTCTGTATGTCTTCAACGGATGTCACTGGGCCATTGAAAACGGAGCATAGCGGGCCAAACAGGTAAGAAAAATTTGAGCGTTGGGCTGAGGGATAAAACGGAGGTCACTGGGCCAAAAGTTGAGCTGGAATGGGAAGGAAAACGGAGGTCATTGGGCCAAGCGGTGTAAGAAAGCGGAGGTCATTGGGCCAAAAACGATCGAAGTATAACTTCCAAAACGGAGGTCATTGGGCCACTTTCCATGATTTATAATAGCCTTGTATCTCAAATTGAAAAGATACATGGCCGGACAACGAATCAACATCATGGAATTACGCAGCCTAATAGCATTGAAATTAAAAGGCCTCAGTAACCGAAAGGTAGCTGAGCTATTGCAGATCAACCGTAAAACAGTAGATGCCTACACGAGCCGCTTTATCGCCTGCAAACTCAGCTATGAAGAACTGAGTGCGCTGGAGGATATTGAATTAAAGGACTTGTTTGTAGAAGACAGCCAGACGGAAAAGGAGCGTTATGAGGGTCTTTCATCATTGTTCGCTACTATGAAAAAAGAGCTTCGTAAACCAGGTTGTACCTTGCAGGAACTCTGGAAAACCTACAGCAAAGAAAACCCCACGGGATATAAGTATTCAACAATCTTGTGTTTTGGCTTCAATTCGGATAAAACACTCTCACTACCCCAGGATGGAAATACTACCCGAAGACCCGCGCCCAGGTCAGAATATAGCCATGTAAAGCACCCAAAAAAGAGGTTAATAAATAATTTAAAAAATTCAATAACCTAACTGTCAGTTGATTAATATAAAATAAAAATATTTTTTTGAGGAATAGATTAGAACTTCTATATTTGCAGACCAAAAAGCAAGGGAGTTTAGCTCAGCTGGTTCAGAGCATCTGCCTTACAAGCAGAGGGTCACTGGTTCGAACCCAGTAACTCCCACAAAAAGGTCTTGCAAATGCAAGGCCTTTTTTATTTAAAATCGGCCTCTACGGTATCAAAAACGCGGTTTTTGTATCGTTATTTTCTTTTCAGAGGCAAGACATCCATAACTCAGTTTAGCAACATTTTTTGTCAAACTTCACGAAAATGTTTTACAAATGTTTTACAACGTTTTCGTGCTTAATCAAATGTTATGGCGACTTTCGGAATCAAGGTGTTCAAACACCACGAGAAAAGAGACGGAACTTTTAATGTCAAGATCAGAATTACGCATGATCGAAAAACGGCTTACATAGACACCCATCACTATGTGACCAAAAAAACGCTTTCCAGGGGCTATCAAGTAAAAGATACGATAGTCCTGAAAGATCTGTATAACACGATGGAAACATACCGGGAGGCTATATCGCGGCTTGGCTCCAAAGTAGACTATATGACCGCTGAAGATATTAGGGGTTTCATCGAAAAGCGTTCTGAAAAGGTAGACTTCCTTTCGTTCTGTCAGCGGCACATTGATACGCTTACCGCAAACGGACGATTGAAGACCGCCACCGGCTTCCGGACTGTACGTTATGCCTTAATTGACTTTTTAGGTAACAAACAGTTACCTGCCGAAGAGATAACCCCTAATTTCCTTGCTTCTTTTGAACGATTTCTCAGATCACCGCGGCAAATCAAAAGAATTAATCAGTTCGGCAAGGAGGTTACTATTAAGTCCTCAGGATCGACAGATGCGGGAGTTCATAATTACATGCACGATCTTCGTACGCTATTCAACGCGGCACAGGCGTATTACAACCGTCCGTCGCTGGGTATCATTGCTATCCCCTTTAGTCCTTTCAAGGAATATAAATTACCGGAGCTGGCAGAGACCCGTAAGCGTAACCTGAGCGTGGAGCAACTACGCAAGTTCATCCAATTCCAACCAGCCTCAACAGGGAGGGTGAGACTGGCCTATGACCTCTTTTTGCTATCCCTGTACATGTGCGGGATGAATGCTGTAGATTTTTATAATTGTGGATTCAGCATTAGTAACGGCCGCTTAGAATACCAACGGTCCAAAACTAAAGGTAAACGCAAGGACCGTGCATTCATCAGCATCAAGGTACCGGAGCCTGCAATGCTATTGATAGAAAAATACAAAGACCGGTTGTTTGCAGAATATAGCGAAATTGGCAACCTTAACAAGGCGTTGAATAAGGGATTGAAGATCATTGGACAAACTATCGGTGTTGACGACCTTTCATTCTATTGGGCGCGTCATACTTTCGGCAATCTCGCCCGGAACAAATGCCGTAAATCCAAGGATGATGTTGCCCTGGCACTAAACCATGTGGATCATGGCAGACGTACCACGGATATTTATCTGGAAAAGGACTGGGCGATTGTTGATGAGGTTCAGGAGGCTGTCATCGCGCTTCTGATTGACCGCAAAATTCCGGTGGCCAACACCATATTTCCGCAGATTTTAAGCAATATTAATCTACCCAATTTAAATACTTTGGTGATTTCGGCAAAGGGTAACAGTTGCGAAAGCACCCCTTCCACCCATTTTTCCGATAGGTATAACCCGGAAGAGAAAAGAAAATCCATGCGCCTGGTGAACGCCTAAATATTTAATATTATGGCATCTATGGTCAGAGATTTTTTTAATCGTACACACTATCCCATTGTTCCGCTTAAACAACAGGCAGCGGCTAACAGCAAAACTGTCAAGGCTGGGCTACAAAAAATAAACACTGCCCATTTATTTAGCCCTTTACTGTTTTGCTGTGAGGCTACTTTCGTTACTGCGGTGCGATGGGGATATAGCTTTCCTTTTTGCAGGTGTAAACGAGGAACGAGTTACTCCTGCCTTACGGGAAGGCTGGCGGTGAATGAAAATAACGGAAAGTGTGATGTAATGAACCGCCTGCCGCAGCCGCCTGCCACATTAGGCAGTTTCTTTAATTTGTTCCTTCAGCTTTGAGTAAAGTTCTCTAATAGCTTCATTATCTTTTTCCATTTCACGTTGCCTGAATAATGCTGAATTTAATTCCACCTGTAGTAATAAACCTTTATTGCACAAATTAATAATAATGGCATAAACGGCGGGTGGTATGGGTTCCATTGATTTGTCTTTTAAAATCGTTGTCACCCCATCCATAAATGTATTAATTAACGCGGGGCCTCTGCTTTCGTTGGCTAAAAAGTATTCCGGCTCAACGTTAAACAAGTTCCCCAACTTTATGGCTTGCTGGGCGGATACATCAGACAATGAACATTCCATTTCCTGGTAAACAGTTTCATCAATCTGCAAAAGTTTCGCTAACTGGGCTTCCTTGAATCCTTTGGCTTTTCGTGCTACGTACAGTATCTTATTCATCATAAGTGTATTATTGTTAATACAGCTATACCTTTAGTTGTCTATCGGTCTTTTCCTATAGATACATATTCCTATAGCTGTATATACAAATTAAAGACGGACAAGTGCGGTACTAAACCCAAAGCATTGGTATTTTACCCGCGAAAGCGTTATTTTTACAAGCAATAAAATTTGTATTTTTGAGATATGGAAACAACTGCTAAACCATCCAATACGCACATCGGCCGTAAGATCAGCCGTATCAGGGAATTACGTGGCATCAAACAGGAACATCTCGCTACAGAATTGGGCGTAAGCCAGCAGTCTGTTTCGCGTATAGAACAAGCAGAAACCATTGAAGACGATGTACTGGAAAAGATTGCAAATATATTGGGAGTACCTGTAGATGCCATCAAAAATTTTAGCGATGAGGCTGTTATAAATATAATTTCAAGCACCCTTCACAACACAAGTGGCTTGGTAAATTATAACCCTACTTTTAATTTTAATCCTATTGAAAAGATCGTTGCACTTTATGATGAAAAAGTGGCATTGCTTGAACGTTTATTGCAGGCAGAAAAAGAAAAGAATGAACTATTAAAAGGCAACAAATAGTCTACCTAAATGTAGCGTTATGCAGCTTCCTGAGTTTTTTATATAGGAAATAACTATAGATATAGCTGTCTATACAAACAGTTATATATTGGCATATACCTTTAGTTTTTATTGAACTTTAACGGCCTCTACCCCTGGTTTCAGAGTTTCCTAAATCTTCATCCCTTAAATTATTGTTAACAGCAATGATGACCCTTTCAGCAATACCAGCCACCCATGGCGCAATCAAATCTGCATGAGGTGTTATAACCTTATCTTTAATTGTAAGAATCAATTCCGGAGCTGAAAGTATACCGTATTTAGGCGCTGCATTCAGGAGCATAAACTGGTCAAATATGGGGGCCACCCGGTAAAGATTTTCTAAACTATGCTGAAAATTGTACCTGATACTTTCCGCATCAACAAAATGACCTTTTTGTTTAACTCTCAGGTTGACCCTATCCATGGAGGTTTTCATATCCGGCAGCAGCAAAAAGATCATATTGGTACGATAGCCAGCGTCCTTAAAGATAGCTGCCTGTTCGGCTAGAAACTCATTTCTTAGGTTGGTTTCCACTGTTAAATGCTTTCGTTCTGCAATAGCGCGTAATTCGAAACTGTGATACTTACTGGTAACAGCAGATTCCAGCGCGTCTTCTGCTATATCAGGATATTGCTTTTCAATCGATGATTTTTGCTTGTCCGGATCAAAGATTAGCGCATCAGCAGGCGAAAAACGTTGCGAAAGGGTACTTTTACCGGCACCATTTGGCCCGGCAATCACAGTAAATTGCAGCATGTGATTAAAGATTTTTAATAAAGTGCTCTCTACCAGTTTGGGCATCGATCTCTATCAGTACCTTTTTGCCGTTTTTATACTCGTGAATAAACGCTCCCGGAAAACCATCTGGGTCGGCGGGATAGGAGAAATATAAGCCATTATCTAAAGCCTGCTTTACTGTTTGCTCAACTACCGGTTGTAAATGATCCGCTAATTCTTCAGCGTTCATATCAAAAATATCCCGGTGGCTCAGCTCATCCATCAGTTTATATAAACTACTGGATGAATTAACACCCGGTTTCACCTGTTCCCATTCTGATAAGGAAAGAAACACACCAGTTGGTTTTTGATTAGTGTCTAAGATAACCTCCATATTTTTGTTGCTTAGCTTATATACAAATTTAAGGAATTATTATAAAACATCTGCTTTAATCACATTTAAAGCATCCTGCGTCATTCTTTACCGTATATGTGGTCTATGTGTTTATTTAACTAAATACATAGCTACATATTCCTTTATACCTTTAGTTATATATACCGATATACCGCAAATTACCTCCGGTTTGTTCTCACCTGCCTTTTCCTGTGCCTGTTTCTGCCGTGAATGGCCTCATCATCAACATCATCACTTATCTCGAAGCCTCCATTATGAAAATAGTCAAAATACTGATCGCTGCCGGTACCAATATCCAAAAGATCAGCATCCTGATCTGCCGTCCATGTTCTTTCTCTGTCTTGCTGATCTGCTGCATCATCATTTCCTGCTGCATCTTCACTTCGGTCAGGGTCTGCTGGTTGCTCATGGTTAATGAATGTACCTGGTGTAGGGTTAGCAGAAAGTCCTGCACTTCCTTGTTCAGCCGTTCTTCCTGTTGCTGTCGATTGTTCGGATTCTGCTCCCAATTCGCCATAGACGGCCCTTGTCCGGCTGTTTGCTTCGCTAATTGCCTTGCTGTCTCTAACTTGCTCATAATTTATTTTTTTTGCCAGTTCTGTCCATTTGAACTGCTTGCCCAATGCCTGTCCTTTGATCTTAAAGTCCTCATAGAAATAAGTAATCCCTGATACCCTCCCGTTAGCTGCCTGGTTAAACAGGAAATGGATACCGGCCTGTTCACCTGCTTTAATCAAAGCTGGTATGGTCAAATTGGGCTGTTTGAGCATTTTTTTCAATAACTCTTGTAAGACCATCTTTTGTGATGGTTTACCTGTTCTAACCACCATTTCCAGTTCATCTTTCGTAGCTGCCTTTTGAGCTACTTTGCTACTTGGCTGTACGGCTGTCAGGCGGCGCAGATGTTCCAATTTTCTTAAAATGGCTTCGCTTTTTTTATAATTATTGCTGTCGGATACGACATCGCCCTCAAATGTGATCCGATTTACCAGTAAGTGTATATGCGGGTGGTCGGCATCATAATGCCGGAAGATCAGGTATTGGTTATCGGTAAAGCCCATTGCGTTTAAGTACTCATGCCCAATTGCTAACAGCTTTTCATTAGTCAACAATGCTTCTTCTGCCTTTGTAAAATTAAGGCTGGTATGGTACACATAGCGGCTTAAATTGGGACGAAGCTGCCGGATCAGTTCTACCTCGGCTTTGATCTCCTTTTGATCTAAGGATATAAAATTACTATCCAGCAATTCTGCCCGCTGTTTCTGATCGGGATGGTCAAGCTTTTTCAGGTTATAGCCTAAAGCGCCCATAAAGCTTTTACCTATTTTCTGACTGGCAATCATGAAGCAGTAATTTTAAGATGATTTCCTGTTGCTGTAATAGCTTCATAAGCAACGGGTGCAGTCCAATAGGCACGATACGGGAATTTGCCAATTTGGCTAATTGATTAAGGTTGTTACCAATCCGCTTGAGTTCCGTGTAAGTATATAGATCGACACTTGCTCTCTTAGGTTCAGGAAACTTTCCCTTAAATAGCTTTTCACGCACCAATGGACCAGGCGCTTTACCGCAGGTTTCAGCCGCCTTGTTTATTCTGCTTAGTTCATCCTTACTTAAACGAAAGATAAACCTCTCCGATAGCTTTTCATCTTCCTTTAGTCTTGGCCTGCTCATAGCTTAAAACTGATTGATGAAAAAAAGAGATTTCTGCCGGGAGCAGATGGGAAGCCATGAGATCTAATTCCTGACCGTATAACAACCCTATTTGAACGATTGAGCGACCATGTAATGTGCCACTGCGGGTTAAAAAAAAACAATAATAATATAGTATCCATAATGCTTAAATTTTTCCGTGAAATGAAAATTGAGGCTGCGAAAAGAATTGTTCGCATTATGGAAATTGATCACAACAGGCGGTTGCTGCTGCAGTAATTCAAAAGTAGGTAATTATTTATTTACTGTCAACATACCGGTGGCAGAATTACAGCTTTAAATGTAAGGCTATCACAGGTTTTAAAGCTATACATAACGTAGTGCGTATAGCTATATATACGGATATACATATATCCGGCAAGCCGTTTTGGTATGACCAAAACATGGCTTGCTGGTTTCTTTTAAAGTATGGCCATTTCTGCCAGGCTGAGCCAACAGACGCGGAACAAACCGATAATACGCCGGAAAAATATGCCCGGGAAGCAGATTCCTGGCGTATCGCTGAAGCGAAACTTACGGAACAGCCATTTTACTAGGAAAATAAACGTTCATTTGAAAAATATCGTGACGAGGCGCTTAAATCGTATCTTGTTCGATCCTAAATTTTTTCATGGACGCTTATCAACTAATAAGACAAACACCTAAAGAACCGCTTACCCAAGCGGGATTCGATGCGCTGACCGTGCATTTTAGAAAAACATTCCTGGAAGAAAAAAACTACGCCGAGCGGCTGCGCATGCACAGGCGGCCCGACGAATTTCTGGAAGAAGTCCGGCGGGAGGTGGCGGAAATACTGCAAGCGATCCAGCGGCGCCCGGAAATGCGACATATGGATCAGGAGAAAAATGCTGCAAGTTTTCTTCCAACACAAGTAAAAACGATCTGGTTAGAAGATCACAGATTGCGCAGTTGCTTTGCTGCCCTGGAGGTGTATTGTACTCGTCATCATACTGATGTGAACCTGATTGGCATACATCTGGCAGAGTATAAAGCCTTCGATCGTTTGTTCAGGCTACTTGGACGTTCCCTGCAAAAACAAATCAAACTGGTACGGAGACCAAACCCTAAAAAATCCAACATCGGTTTTTCTTCCCGGTATTATGAGCCTTTTCAGGTGTTGTCACGTATGGTTGATGCCGACCACTACCTGCCCACACGTTTTAATGAAGATAAGCAGACAACTTCTTTTGCCTATCTATACGGTGATTATACCAATGAACTTGAACCGGTAAATCTTGCACAGCGGGTCATTGAAAAGGTCACCGCTTATCTGCGCAGTAATCTTTTTCGTACCGATGAGCTCAAATTGTTGTTGCAGGAACTATTGCCGCTGGCACAATCGTTCGGTGAACGCCCGGCAACTTCGATAGGTAAATCGGCCGATCGGGCCGCTGCATATGGACACGATGCCTATGCCGCTGAATTGCAGCAGACCCTAACCGCGTTGCGCACGGCCCGCAATTTTATTTACCAGGACTTGCTGGAACAATACAGCAAACTTTATGCAGACCTATCCAAACCACAAATAATTATGAAGAGCAAAGCCGAAATCCAGGAACTGGTGCTGGACTTCTTTCGCCGGACCAAGAGTCGCGCCGGACATGTCGTGCACATGAATGTATTCAGACATAATCTCTTACACAAGATAAATCCTAAAGAGCAGGATCTATTTGTTACCGGCGTCAATGAACTCATCGAAAAAGGCTATCTGGTCTACGAACAAGTCAGTCCTGAATGTTTGCGTTTAACCGAAAAAGGGTATGATCGTATCTATGATGACGACTTCCGCGAAGAAGAAAGCCTGCCCATTATCCACAAAAAGAAACTGCCCACCACGGAATTCCCGGATAAAATATATGAGGATGTCCTAACCACACTTAACTCTTATGGTAAAGATTTGGAAAAGAAGCCGAGGGTGTTTAAAGGGCAGGACGAAGAAGGCTTAAGGGATCATTTTCTGACCATGTTGGGCAGCCGTTACGAACGCACGACTGTAACGGGGGAAACATTTAATCGCCAGGGGAAGACTGACATCATGTTAAAAGACGACCAGGGCAATAATCTTTTTATTGCGGAGTGCAAATGGTGGAAAGGACCCAGTGTATTCCAGAGCACGATTAGCCAGTTATTTGACAACTACGTAACTTGGCGTGACACCAAGCTGGCAATTATGTTTTTTGTGGACAATAAGGATTTTTCAAATGTATTGGAGCAAATCGAGATCGAGGCGGCACAGCATGCTTACTACTCAAAGTTCATTAAAAAAATAGATGACACCTGCTTTAGCTTTGTATTCCGGCAAAAAGATGATGTTCAACACGAAGTCCAGTTAACGATCCTGTTGTTTCATTTTACCATTTGATCGACAATGAAAACCAGCAATGTTCCGGGTTATAAAGAACTTTATCCCGAGGGTAATGACCAGTATGCCGACCTCGTGAAAAGCATTTCTTCAGAAATGATCATACGGGTTTGCAGCGCAATAAACAATGAATTGAACGGAACTGGTGGTATGGCTGGAAACCAGGCCGGTATTTTCAAAGATTTTTCATATACCTTTTCCACTGACGAAAGGAGGGAACTTTCCGCAAGTATCGCTGCTTACCGGGCCAAAGTCGGTCAAGAAGCACAAATTATCTTTTTTGGCACGCGTTACCTTGTCAGTATGGTGCTTAAAGAGTTGAATCATTTTCGTGCGACTGGTTCGCAGCCTGATAACATACCGGTGGAATATAGGTTATTTAAAGCCTACCTGCTGATCATTGATGAAGAAGCAGCCAAAGATCATAAAGCGATTGACTTTAATAAATTGTTGCCCGGCGATCCGCTCAACCTGATGCGCATACTTCTGTTACCGGTTATCAACCAGTTTGAGTTTAACGAGCGCAGCAATATGCTGTTTGAAACTTATAGAACAGCTTGCTTTTTTAAATATCTGCAAAACAGCAACTATCGGCCTTATCTTAAAGAGTTTTTGAATGGCCTGCATTTTAAGAACGTCAGTGCCTATCTGGCCAGTTTTAACCAGATCAACCTAACTATCAATAATGTCGATCCGGAAGCCAAGATGCTGAAGCGTTTAAACTATATTAAACCCGAAGAGGGCGTTGACCAGACCCATCTCCGGCGGCTGTCAGTGAACCTGCATTCACAAAGCAAGTATGCGCTAACGGAACTAAAGAAAGCCCCTTTGGTCTACGCGGCAGATCCTAAGGCTTATATGGTTATCGATTACAATTACAGTATTAAAAAGATGTTTCGCGGGGCTTTTTTTGAGACCTGTCATACCACCTCTCTAACTAATCGCGATGGAATAACTCCCGAGGAAAAAAAGGCGATTTTTAACACTTATAGCCAACAGGCCTCAGACGCGTTTGAGAAACATTATTTCAAACCGGTTATGCAAGTGCTGACCACGATGGGTTGCAATGTTTGTTATTTTGATGATAGCACCGCCAATTTTCCAGATGCTTATGTTCGTATCGGGCACAATGTGTTATTATTCGAATTCAAGGCTTATGTATTCCGGGAAGACCTGGCGACCAAACCGAATTTTGAAAAACTAATCGCTTATCTCGAAGACCGGTTCGTCAGCTCTGATACAGACAAGCCTAAAGGCGTAGGTCAACTGGTCAGA
>Ga0193717_1002550_pt1 | contig 10466 bp, 12 predicted proteins | sample U2c2metaG_FD_145900 | JGI IMG/M metagenome (GOLD analysis project Ga0193717, IMG submission 145900) | Soil microbial communities from a riparian zone of the East river system, Colorado, United States - U2c2 | ecosystem: Environmental > Terrestrial > Soil > Riparian zone | place: USA: East River...
ATCGTCCCGTTCGGTCCGGAGGTTGCCAGGAGCCTGGACCGCTACCTCCGCATGCGCCGATCGCACCGACTGGCGCACACCTCGGCCCTCTGGCTCGGCGGGGGAGGCCAGCAATTCCGCTACCACGGCCTCGACGTCGCCATGAAGGCGCGCGCGCAGGCTGCTGGCATCACCGGCTTTCACTTGCACCTGTTGCGCAACACCGCCGCCCGTCGGTGGCTGGCCGCCGGAGGATCCGAGGGCGGACTGATGTCCGTGGCAGGTTGGGCGACGCGCGCCATGCTGGACCGCTACGTCAGGGCCAGTGCCTCCGACCGTGCCGCCGCAGAGTCGCGCAACCTCAACCTCGGCGACCTCGGGGTCTGACCCCGAACATTGGGGAAAGTCTCATCAAAACGCGCTGACGCAGGTCAGGCGGCACGTTTGCGGATTATCACTCTATAGTCCATAGCACTGGGCAATGACCTTGCGCCACAACGCTTGTCGTCGCTTGGAAGCGTAGCGCTTATTCGCTAGCCTCATTGGTGAACCGAGCGCCAGATGCGCGAGGTTCACACCCGAGCAATCGGGTGGTCTTCTAGGCCAGAGGTTCCGAGTGGAACCACCGACATGTCTAGGGAAACTGCGCGGGGACTGACCTGACAAGTTGACGGTCAGCTCCGCCAGACACACCGCTGCACGATTCAGCCGCGACGGCTGTGCGTGCCCGTGTTCCCCGGAGATGCCCAATGCCCTACACCCCCGCCGAGCGCACCATGCGCGCCCAACTCGGCGCACACGCCCAATGGGCACGCACCGAGGACCGCACTGCCCGTACGCAGGCCGCCCGTGATGGCTTCTACGCCCGTTTTGAGCGCCAGGTGGACCCGGAGGGCCTCCTGCCCCCCGAAGAGCGCCAGAGGCGCGCTGCGCACCTCCGCAAGGCCTACATGTTGAGACTCAGCTTGGCCAGTGCCAGGGCCCGTCGGCGCAATGCCCCGGAGTGCCCTGCCCCCTGAGACGAGAAAACCGCCCCGTGACTGCCGGGGCGGTCTCCCGCATAACCCCAAAAGTTCCGTCCACCACAGAAAGAACTCCCAATGAGTCTACCGCCTTAAGCCCCTGGTCTCTACCTTGCCGGGGCCAGACCGGAGCGCCCTCAGCAAAGCCACGCACGCACTCACACTCTGCTTCGAAGAGTGGGAGAACTCGGTGGACACCGAGACCAACATCCTGGCCGAGCCAGGACCCAACCGCGCCCTACCCATGTGGGCGATCAACACCCTGAGCAAGGGTGTCTCGGGCTTCAAGCCCGACCCCCGCAAGGTCTGGGGCCAGTACGTCCGCATCGCCATGTCGTGCCGTCGGCGGGGGTGGACGGAGTTCCAGTTCCTCGACGAGGTGTGGTCCAAGGGGACCCGCCACCACGGCGGCAGGAACGTCTACGGTTACTGGCCCCTCACCGCGCAGTTGCTCGCCAGCGTCAAGGGCAGTGAACGCCGTGCCCATCGCACCGTCGACCGGGCCTGGGCCACCGCCGGGGACAACCTGCTGACCGAGGGGACTCTCACCACCACCGAGGAGTACATCGAGGAGGCCATCGAGCACGCCCAGGCCTGGGAGGAGCGCCTCGACGACGGGGTCGACAACCTGTCTGTCACGCAGAAACTGGTGATGCGATACGTCACGGCCTCGGTGGTGAAGAGACGCAACTCCAAGGTGACCTGCCCCAGCCGCGAGGTCGGCGCGGCGTGCGGTATTCCTGCTCCGACGGCGAACTACAGCTTGCACGCCCTTCAGGCCAAGGGCCTGTTGGTCTGCCATGACCGAGGCATGCACGCCAAGGACCCCAAGCACTGGCGCTCTGCCATCTACTCACTGGCACCAATCACCACACCTCACGCTGACCACAAGGGCCACCTCACTAGTAGTGATGGACTTGTACATAGGAGTGGAGCAGAAGTTGCACATAGGCACGTCTGGGAAGCGACACCTATGTACAAGTCCTTCCCTTCTATGAGTGGTGAAGAGGAGCAAGCAGTACTAACCCCGTCGTCGCCGCCGCCACCCACCTCCGGCCTTCGGGATCTCATGCGATCGAGGGGACTGCTGTGAGCCTGCGTCCCTGCCTCAACTGTGGTGAACCAACGCAGACCTCCCGCTGCCCCGAGCACACCGTCGACACCGACCCGACCGCCACCGAGCGCGGCTATGACGCCGCATGGAAACGTCTGTCCGCCCGTGCCCGACGTCTGCAGCCGTTCTGCCTCGACTGCGGAGCCACCGAGGACCTGCAGGCCGACCACACCCCGCAGGCCTGGGCACGCAAGGCCGAGGGCAAGGCCATCCGCCTGCGGGACATCGACGTCGTGTGTGGCCCGTGCAACCGTGCCCGGGGAGCAGCACGCGGCAGGTCTGTGACCAGGGGGGATGCCCCGTCGGCGTCGCCAGACCACTGGCCGGTAAGGCGCGATCGGCGTTACACACCGGCAGAATTTGTAAAGTCATCCCGTATCGTGGGACTGGAATCCCAGGAGGTGGCACAGTGAAGGCAGGTCCAAAGGCGGCCGTCACCCCCTCTGAGCTGCCCTTTGACTCCGAGGCGACCGGTTCGGCACGGTTCGAGGCCTTCTGCCACCAGTTCATCAAGGTGCCCAAGGGCACCGGGGCACTCACACCGCTGCGTCTGCGACCCTGGCAGACCGAGTTGGCGGGGTCGGTGCTCGACACCGACCCTCAGCCGAGGACCGCCGGGTGGATGCTGCCCCGAGGGCAGGGCAAGAGCACCCTGGTCGCCGCGCTCGGTCTCTACAACTTCTTCGAGGGCGGTGAGGGTGCCGTCGTGTGCGTCGTGGCCACCGATGAGCGCCAGGCCGGAATCATCTTCAACATCGCCCGCCGCATGGTCGAGCTGGACGAGGAGCTGGCCCAGCGGGTGCAGCCGTTCCGGCACCACCTGCACATCCCAGGGCGTGACGCACAGTTCCACTGCCTGCCCGCCGAGCCCAAGCGCCTGGAGGGCCTGGACTACACCCTGGCCATCCTCGACGAGGCGGGTGTCGCGAATCGCGACACCTACGAGGTCCTGACGCTGGCCCAAGGCAAGCGAGAACGGTCGTCGCTGATCTGCATCGGCACCCCCGGACCCGACCCGCACAACAACGTGCTCGCCGATCTGCGCAGCGCCGCACTGACCAACCCCGATGACACCAGCCTGGTGTGGCGTGAGTTCACCGCCACCGGATTCGAGGACCACCCGGTTGACTGCGCGCACTGCTGGGAGCTGGCCAACCCCGCGCTGGATGATTTCCTACACCGCGACGCCATGGCCGCCCTGCTGCCCCCGAAGACCAGGGAAGCCACGTTCCGCCGCGCCCGACTCTGTCAGTTCGCCCGAGACACCGATGGCAAGTTCCTGCCCGCCGGGGTGTGGGACGGCCTGGCCACCGGAGAGGGCATCGCAGAGGGGTGCGAGATTGTCGTAGCCCTCGACGGTTCGTTCAGCGACGACACCACGGCGCTGCTCGTCGGCACGGTGTCCACCGAGCCGCACTTCGACGTGCTGCGGGTCTGGGAGCGTCCCCGAGGAGACGACACCTACCGGGTGCCCGTCGCCGAGGTGGAGCAGACCATCCGTGACGCCTGCCGCCGGTGGCAGGTGGTCGAGATCATCGCCGACCCGTTCCGCTGGACACGCACCCTGCAGGCCCTGGAGTCCGAGAGGCTGCCGGTCGTCGAATTTCCACACAGCCCGTCGAGGCTGACCGCCGCGACCACCGATCTGTACTCGGCTGCCGTCAACGCCAGGCTGTCGCACTCGGGCAACGCCGTCCTGGCCGCTCACGTCGCCGCCGCCGTCGTATCGGAGGACCCCCGTGGGATGCGCCTGGCCAAGGCCTCCCGATCCCGCACCGCCGCCAAGATCGACCTGGCCGCGTGCCTGGTCATGGCGCACTCGCGTGCCACCTGGCGCGCTACCAAGAAGACCAAGAAACGAGCAAGGAGCTTTGCCGCATGACCGCACCCGTTCCGATCCCGATCGACCTGCAGTCTCTGCTGCAGAAGCTCGACGAGCCGCAGGCCCGCTACGCCGACTTGGACCGGTACTACACCGGCAAGCAGGAGCTGGCGTTCCTGTCGCCCGAGGCCAAGACGGCCCTGGGCAACCGGTTCGGGCTGATGGCCTCCAACATCCCGCGCCTGGCCGTCACCGCCCTGGCCGAACGATTGCGCATCACCGGTTTCACCGGCGACACCGAGGTCTGGGCCGATTGGGTGCACAACGACCTCGACCAGACCTCTGGCGTGGCCCACCGTGAGGCCTTGCTCCTGGGCGACAGCTTCGCGATCGTGTGGGCCGACGCGACGGGTCGCCCCAACGTGACGGTGGAGTCGGCAAAGCAGGTTGCGGTGATGACCGATCCTGGGACCCGTCGCATTGTGGCCGCTGTGAAGCGCTGGCAGACGAAAACCACCACTGAGGCGGTTCTCTACCTCCCAGAGGTAATCGTTCGCCTACGGGCCAACCAGGCGGGCGCAACGACGCAAGGGTTCTCCACCGTCGGCGAGATCCCCAACCCGCTCGGTGTGGTGCCTGTCGTGAACCTGCGCAACACCGATCGCATCGTCGGCGACTGGCTCAACGGTGACTTCGGGTTCTCCGAGATCGACGACCTGAGGCCGCTGGTGGACGCCCTGAACAAGTCCCTGGCCGACATGATGGTCACCTCCGAGTTCGTCGGTCGTCCCCGCCGCTGGGCCACCGGTATCGAACTGACCGAGGAGGCCGTCCTCGACGACCAGGGCGACGAGACCGGCGACATGATCGAGGTCAACCCGATCCCCGAGGGCCACCGGGCCATGATCTCCGAGAACGACCTTGCCAAGTTCGGCCAGCTCGACGCCGCAGACCTCAGCGGCTACGAGGCCAGCGTCAGGGTCATCCTCGGGCAGATCATGGCCGTGTCCACCCTGCCCGCGCACTACGTCGGGGTGTTCTCCGACAACCCCGCGAGCGCCGATGCACTGCGGGCGGCTGAGGCCAGCCTCACGGCACGCGCCGAGGCCCGTCAGGCCACGTTCGGCAGGAGCTGGGAACAGGTGGCGCGCTTGATGATCGCCGTTCGCGACGGTGCCGACCCCGAGGCGATCGAGGACGTTCGGGTGCAGTGGGCCGACGCCGCCACCCGGTCGGTGGCCCAGGAGGCCGACGCGGTGGTCAAGCTCTACAGCGCCGGTCTGCTGCCCGCCTCCTACGCTCTGGCCAAGCTCGGTTACAACGACGACGAGATCAGCCAGATTCACACGGCACGTTCCCGTGACGCGGTGGCCAACGTCGACCTGAGCAAGATGTTCTCGTGATCAGCTCGGCGAACCTGGCCGCGAGGTTCGAGCTACTGGTCGACAAGCTCGGCGGCGAGGCTGCCGCGTCGGCGATGAAGGCCTACTCGGCCTGGCAGAGCGGCCTACTCAGCACGGACGGTTTCGCCCAGCTGATCGGCGACCTGCTGGCGAACGTCAACACTCATGCGCGCGCAGCCGGTGACATCTTCGCCACCGTCGCGGTCAACAGCCAGCTCGGTATGAATCTGGTCCCGCTCGGTGTGGTCACCACTGCCGACGTTGATCTGGAGCGTCTGGGCAAGGCCGCCACCACCATCGCGGCGGCACTCGACACCGAGGCCGACGTCCCCATGCAGCTAGAGCGCATCGCACGCAACGAACCCGCTCACGCCGCTCAACAGCAGGTCGTGGTCTCCTACGAGCGGCACGGCGTGAAGGGCTACCGGCGCCACACCGACGCCGACCCGTGCGAGCTGTGCAAGTGGTTGGTCAAGGCGCACCTGGACCCCGAGGGCATCGGCTACATCTATCCGACCAGCAAGCCGATGCACCGACACACCGGGTGCAAGTGCACGCCGGTCCCCGCAATCAAAGGAGGCGAGTTGAGTTGAGCACCACCGACATCGAGACCGACGCAAACGTCGACTTGGACACCGAGACCGATTCGGACCAAGTCGTGGAGTCCTCCGAGGACGTCACCGAGGAGACCAACACCACCGAGGACGACGACCAGGGCGACGACGGTCAGGGCGATGGCGACACGTTCCCCCGCGAGTACGTCGAGAAGTTGCGCGGCCAGAACGCGAAGTATCGCGATCGTGCCAAGGTGGCCGACACCTACGCCCAGCGCCTGCACACCGAGATGGTCAGAGCGACAGGCAGACTCGCCGATCCCACTGACATCCCCTTCGATGAGGGCCACCTCGACGACCCCGATGCACTAGTCGCCGCCATCGATGAATTGTTGGCCCGCAAGCCACATCTGGCGTCCCGCAAGCCCGTGGGCGACATCGGGCAAGGCAACCGGGGAGGGGCCTCGCAGCCGTTCAGTCTGCTCGGTCTCCTCAAGGAACGGACCTGAGTCCGCTACACTGAACTCAGGGCCTGGTGCCCGACCACGATTGACGTCCTGGCGACGTGTCGAATCTCTTCCCCTTCCGACACGTCAAAAAGGATGCCATCGTGGCAATCGAACTCACCAGTGGTAATTCCACTCTCATTCAGACCCAGGTCAGCACCCTGTTGGTGCAGCCGCTGGAGCAGGCCAGCACGTTCCTGGCCGCTGGCCCGGTCGTCCTGGACTCCAGCTCCCCCGTGCGCGTCCCCCGCATCGCCAACGGCGTCGCGGCCGGATTCGTCGCCGAGGGTGCCCAGATTCCCGACGGTGACGTTGGGTTCGACGAGGTGACCCTGCTGCCCTCCACGCTCAAGGGTTTGAAGGTTCTGATCAAGCTCTCCAACGAGCTGATCCGCACCTCGGTCGTGGGCCTGGACGCCGTCCTGCGCACCCGCCTGGTCACCGACGTGGCCAACGCGCTCGACGCGGCACTCTGGGACGGCACCGGAGCCTCCAACACCGTGAAGGGCATCCTCCGCGCCACCGGCATCGAGACGGGCGTCCTGGACCTGACCGACCCCGACAGCCTGATCGACGGCATGGCCAAAGCTCAAGGCAACAAGGTCTCGCCGAGTGTGTGGGTGATGACCTCGGCCAGCTTCGCGGCGCTTCGCAAGCTGAAGGTCGGTACCACGGATGCGCGGTATCTGTTCGATCCCAGCACGATTCAGAACGGCACGGCGCTGTCCCTGCTGGGTCTGCCGGTCATCCTCACCGACAACATCCCCGCCGCCTCGACCAAGGCGCGTGTGGCCCTGGTCGACATGTCCAAGGTGGTCGTGGCCCGCGACGTCAACGCCGAGGTGAAGATCCTCGACCAGACGTGGGGAGATTACGACTCGATCGGGATCCGCGTCGTCTCCCGCTGGGACGTCGGACTCCTGCAGGCCAAGGCCGTCACTCTGCTGACCGAGGCGTAACGATGGGATTCAACAACGCCACGATGGTCGTGGGTGCCTCGGCGATCCAAGCCGTCACCACCCACGCCCAGTTGCACTCGGCGGCAGCGGGATCGGCCGGGACCACCAACGTCACCTCAGCGGCACGGCAGGCCGTCACCTGGACGACTCCCACCGGGAACGGTGACTACGGACTGGCGTCCCCCCTGAACTTCACTGGGGGCGCGGGAAACGGCGGTGTGTACTCGGTGACGCTGTGGGACGCCAGCACCGGCGGCAACTTCCGTGGCGAGTTCGTGCTCACGGGTGACGCCGCGTTCAACGCGGCTGGTGAGTACAGCGTGACCGCCCTCGGCCTGGACGGCACCGCTACCTGAGAGAAGTGAGGTAGCACCGCCATGGCCGTCAGCCTTGTAGGCACCGGCGGGGCGCAAGCGCTGAGCACCTCGCGCTCCCCGGCTGTCACGCTCAGCGGGTATGCGCCCGCCGTCGGTGACTACGTGTTCCTGTTCGTGGCCACCATGAACCCCGCTGTGGTCATCCTGCCCGCCGGATGGTCCAACGTCCTTCCTGGTACCAACGTGGTCGCCACCAGCTTTCACCAGCTCAGCGTGGTGTACCACGTGGTCACCTCGGCCGACGTGTCCGCCGCCACCACCACCTACACCGCAACCAACCTGTTCGGCGCTGGCCTCCTCGGCTACGTGCACGGGTGTGCAGCGCGTGGTGTCGACGCCATCGACGCGGTGGGAACCAAGAACGTCGCCAGTTCCGTCACCCCGCACTACCTCGCTGCCCTCGACGCCAGCGCGGTCACTCGGAACAACAGTCTCCTCATCCGCTGCATGGCCCGCGACGGATCGAACGGCTACGGGGCGAACCCTTCGGGCCATACTCAGATCCAGTCCACCAACGTCAACCAGACCTTGGTGAGCTTCCGGCGTACCGCCCTGACCACTGCTGGCGTCGCGGTCGCCGAGACGGCCATGACACCCGGCAGCAACGACCGGTACGTGTCGATCACCCTGGCGCTGGCCGAGCCCGTCCCCGTTCCCCAAGGCACCGCAGGCAGCGGCTACGCCTGGGCCGGTGCGGCAGCCGGTCGGAGGGCACCACACGGGGCCTCAGATGGCGGCTACACCTGGGCGAGTTCGGCAGCCGGTCACGCACCGATCACAGGACCCGCCGAGGGCGGCACGGTCGGTGGATACGCCTGGGACGCCGTCGCCGTGGGCCGCATCGAGCGCCTCGGCAGCGCAGGCGGTGGATACCACTGGGCAGGCGACACGGCCGGTGTCACCGTCAGCAAGGGACACGGCCTGTCCCAGTACACGTGGCAGGCGACCGTCGTCGGCCTCACGCCGCCCATGCCGGGGGTAGATCCCGAAGTGCAGCGAGTGTTGCAGTTCCTCGGCGTCCCTGACGGCGATACGAACCTATTGGAATGGAGGTCCTCCGAATGGCTGACTTCGATGTCACGAACCTGACCATCGTTGACGTGATTACGGCATTCACCAAGGCTTACACACGTGGCCGAGGCTTCGATGGCGATGACCCCAACAACGAGCTGGCCGCCGTGATCACTGCGGCATCGGCACGCATGGCCGCCAACCCCGAGCAGATCCCGTACGACATCGGTGGCGTCTCGTACCGTGGCGGATTCAACGGGTGGAACCTCGCCGAGCAAGCCGTGTTGAACCGCTACCGGATGAGGGCGCAATGATCCTCCACGACCGCGTGACGGTGGTGATGAGCGTCCCGTTCGACCCGCCGCAGTACGACGATCTCGGCAACGACGTCTATCAGACCATCACCGAGACCGTGCCCGCTGAGGTCTTCCCTCTGGGCACCGACGGCGTGGTGACGGCCACCCGCGACAAGGTCGTGTCCCGTTACCGGATGGTGCTGGCCCCCACTGTCGACATCCCGCCACGGATCGGTGACAAACTGCGGTTGGAATGGGACGTGTTCACGCTCACCGCCGATACGACCAGCGGCCTGTTCGTGGACGGCGGCGTGGAACGGCACATGATGCACGGGCGGGTGCACCACTACGAGTTGATCACCAAGCAGGTCGTCGGCTGACCTCGATCAGATCGAGGTCATCGACTCGTTGGGAACTTGAGTCTGAGTTACGTTGCGCTGGTCAGAGAGGGGGTGTCGACGGCCATCGACACCCTTTCATCCTCGGCGATCGGCGGTGAGCTGGCTGCAGACCGGGGTGCACCGCTCTAACATATCGACGGCTCCTAGCTCGGGTCCGACCAGCGTCTAGCCTGGTCAAGCGCACCGCTCGCTCGCCTATAATCGCCAAGTACGTCGAGCGGCTGTTGCTGCACAAAGATGGCTCTACCAGCGGTTAAGCACCAATATTCGTGTCTTGACCATAAGCGCAGCGTTCCCGCTCTAACATATTCAGCCATGGCCACCCACACACCCGAGACCTCCGTCGACCTGGCAGCACTACTCCCGAGCTGGAAGCTGGCCCTAGACGCCGACCGCAAGAGCAAGCAGACCGTTGACGCCTACACCACCGGGGTGCGCCTGTTTCTGAGGTGGTGCGACGAGCACGGCCACACGCCCGTCCTGGACCGCACCACGGTGCGCACCTGGGTCAAGGCCTTGCTCGACGGGGGAGCCGCCCCAGCGACCGCCAGGACCAGACAAATGGCCGTCAAGCGCTTCAGCGCCTGGCTCTTGGAGGAGGACGAGACCGACGTCGATTTGATCCTCAACCTCAAGCCACCCCAGCTCGACGTCAAGGTGGTCGAGGGCCTCGACGACGAGCAGTGCGCCGCGTTGGTGAGATCGTGTCAGGGCAAGGCGTTCGTCGACCGACGCGACGAGGCCGTCGTGCGGCTGATGCTGGAGACAGGACTACGAGCCGGTGAGGTCCTCGGCCTCACGGTGGAGGGTGTCGACGTGGCAAGGGGCCTGGCCGTCGTCGAGCGCGGCAAGGGTGGCAAGGGCCGAATCGTCCCGTTCGGCCCGGAGGTTGCCAGGAGCCTGGACCGCTACCTCCGCATGCGCCGATCGCACCGACTGGCGCACACCTCGGCCCTCTGGCTCGGCGGGGGAGGCCAGCAATTCCGCTACCACGGCCTCGACGTCGCCCTGAAGGCGCGCGC
>Ga0193717_1002551_pt1 | contig 10455 bp, 7 predicted proteins | sample U2c2metaG_FD_145900 | JGI IMG/M metagenome (GOLD analysis project Ga0193717, IMG submission 145900) | Soil microbial communities from a riparian zone of the East river system, Colorado, United States - U2c2 | ecosystem: Environmental > Terrestrial > Soil > Riparian zone | place: USA: East River...
AGGCTCCGGAAAATACGAACAGAACGACAAAAAACACGCGTCCGAGGGTCACTAAAGCAGACATTGGCGGCCCCGCTGAATTCCAATAACCCGACTATACAGGACTTGGCCTCAGCCGAACAGCGTTGGCTGCTGCCGCCCCGCCCGCTCCTGTGCTTCGACCGCCGCGACCGCCGTCATGTTCAGAATGCCCCGCGCCGTCACCGACGGGGTCAGAATATGCGCCGGGCGCGCCGGACCGATCAGGATCGGCCCCACAGGCAGCGCGTCCGCGAGGATCTTGATCATCTGATAGGCGATGTTCGCGGCATCCAGATTCGGCATGATCAGGATATTGGCCGAGCCTTCGAGCCGTGAATGCGGCAGCACCAGTTGCCGCGACAGCGCGGTCAGCGCGGAATCGCCCTGCATCTCGCCGTCCGCCTCGATTTCCGGGTGATCGTTCACGAGCAGTTCCGTCGCGCGGCGCATCTTCTGCGCCGAGGAGGAATCGTAGCTGCCGAAATCCGAATGCGACAGAAACGCTACTTTCGGCTTGATGCCGAACCGCTGCACGTGCACGGCGGCAAGCGCCGCCATCTCGGCCAGTTCTTCCGCCGTCGGATTCGGCCTGATCTGGGTGTCCGCGATGAAGTACGCGCCCTTGCTGGTGATGACGAGCGCCAGTGCCGAATAATCCATGAGGCCCGGCGTGACGCCGATGATCTCGCGGATGCGTCGCAAATGACTCATGTAGCGGCCGTCGACGCCGCACAGCATGGCATCGGCCTCGCCGCGCGACACGGCCAGCGCCGCGATCACGGTCGCATTGGTGCGCACCAGCGTTTTCGCGGCATCGGGCGTGATGCCGTGACGGCCGGCCACGTCGATATAGCTTTGCACATAGGAGCGATAGCGCGGATCGTCCTCCGGATTGATGAGGTCGAAGTCGCTGCCCGCCTTGATCGACAATCCGAAGCGCTCGATGCGCGAGGCCACCACCGACGGCCGCCCGACCAGAATGGGCCGCGCCAGCTTTTCCTCGAGCACCACCTGAACGGCGCGCAGCACGCGCTCGTCCTCGCCCTCGGCATAGATCACGCGCACCGGCTGGGTCTTGGCTTTCGCGAACACAGGCTTCATGACCAGACCGGAGCGGAATGCGAAGCGATCTAGCCGCTCGATATAGGCGTCGAAATCGGTGATGGGCCGCGTCGCCACGCCGGAATCCATCGCAGCCTGCGCCACGGCAGGTGCGATGCGCAGGATCAGCCGGGGATCGAACGGACTCGGGATCAACGAGCCAGGGCCAAAACCCTGTGTCTCGCCGCCGTCGAAGCGCACCACGACATCGGATGGCGGATCGCGTGCGAGTTGCGCCAGCGCATCCACAGCGGCGCGCTTCATGTCCTCGTTGATCGCGGTCGCGCCGACATCGAGCGCGCCCCGGAAGATGAACGGGAAACAGAGAACGTTATTCACCTGATTGGGAAAGTCCGAACGGCCGGTGCAGATCATCGCGTCGGGACGCACCTTGCGCGCCTCGTCCGGCATGATCTCCGGCGTGGGATTGGCCAGCGCCATCACCAGCGGCTGATCGGCCATCTGCTTGACCATTTCGGGCTTCAGCACGCCGCCGGCGGACACGCCGAGGAAAACGTCCGCGCCGGCGATCACATCGCCCAGCGTGCGCTTGTCGGTCTTCTGCGCGTAGACGGCCTTCCACTTGTCCATCAGCGTATTGCGGCCCTCATAGACGAGGCCGTCGATGTCGCAGACCCAGATATTCTTGCGCTGCGCGCCCAGCGACACCAGCAGGTTGAGACAGGCAATCGCAGCAGCGCCTGCGCCCGAGGCCACGATCTTGATTTCTTCGAGCTTCTTGCCGTTGATCATCAGCGCGTTGCGGACCGCCGCGCAGACGATGATCGCGGTGCCGTGCTGGTCGTCGTGGAAGACGGGAATCTTCATCCGCGCCTTGAGCTGCTCCTCGATCTCGAAGCACTCCGGTCCCTTGATATCCTCAAGGTTGATGCCGCCGAAGGTCGGCTCCAGTGCCGCCACCGTTTCCACCACGCGCGCGATGGTGTCGGCGGCGATCTCGATGTCGAACACATCGATGCCGGCAAACTTCTTGAACAGGACGGCCTTGCCTTCCATCACCGGCTTGGACGCCAGCGGGCCGATATTGCCAAGGCCGAGCACGGCGGTGCCGTTGCTGACCACGGCGACGAGATTGGAGCGGGCCGTGAGTTCGGCAGCCTGCGCGGGGTCGGCGGCGATGGCTTCGCAGGCAGCAGCGACGCCCGGCGAATAGGCCAGCGCGAGGTCGCGCTGGTTCGCCAGCGGCTTGGTCGCCTGTATCTCGAGTTTGCCGGGCCTGGGAAGACGATGGTAGGCCAACGCCGCGAGGCGAAGTTCTTCGGACAACGTAGACGCCATACCCACTCCCGATTTTTCTTTTTAGTCACGGCTTGCGACGAGCGCTGTTTAGTCCCGGCTTGCGACGGTTATACGGTTCAGTTCTGCGGCAGATTGAGCCTGATGTGGAGTTCGCGCAACTGCTTGGGCGTCACGTCTGACGGCGCGCCCATGAGTAAATCTTCAGCACGCTGGTTCATCGGGAAGAGCGAGATTTCGCGCAGGTTGTTCGTGCCGCAAAGCAACATAACGATGCGGTCCACGCCCGCCGCCATGCCGCCGTGTGGCGGCGCGCCGTACTGGAACGCGCGATACATGCCGCCGAAACGCTCGATCACATCCTGCTCGCTGTGGCCGGCGATCTCGAACGCCTTCACCATCGTCGCCGGTTTGTGATTGCGGATACCGCCCGACGCGATCTCGAACCCGTTGCAGGCGATATCGTATTGAAACGCCTTGATCGACAGCGGGTCTTGCGTTTGCAGCGCCTCAATGCCGCCCTGCGGCATTGAGAACGGGTTGTGTCCAAAATCGACGCGCTTCTCTTCCTCGTTGTACTCGTACATCGGGAAGTCGACGATCCACGCAAGCTCAAACCGATCCTTGTCGATCAGGTTCAGCTCTTCGCCAAGCTTGGTGCGCGCGAGGCCTGCGAACTTCCAGAATTTCTGCGGATCGCCCGCGACAAAGAACGCAGCATCGCCTTCCTTGAGGCCGAGCTGTTCACGGATCGCGGCGGTGCGCTCAGGTCCGATGTTGTTGGCGAGCGGGCCTGCGCCCGAAATCTTTTGGTCACCTTCGCCTTCGCGCCACATGATGTAGCCGAGGCCCGGCTGACCTTCGCCTTGCGCCCATGAGTTCATGCGGTCACAGAAAGCGCGCGAACCGCCGCCCGGTCCCGGGATCGCCCAGACCTGGTTCGTGGTGTCTTCGAGCATGCGCGCAAACACCTTGAAGCCCGAGCCGCGGAAATGCTCGGACACGTCCTGCATCACCAGCGGATTGCGCAGGTCGGGCTTGTCGCTGCCGTACTTGCGCAGCGCTTCCGCGAACGGAATGCGCGGCCATTTTTTTGTGACCGGCTTGCCCTTGGCAAAATCCTCGAACACACCGGTAATGACCGGCTCCATCGCAGCGAAAACATCGTCCTGCGTGACGAAGCTCATCTCAAGATCGAGCTGGTAGAACTCGCCCGGCAGGCGGTCGGCGCGCGGGTCCTCGTCACGGAAGCATGGCGCGATCTGGAAATAGCGATCGAAGCCCGACATCATCAGCAGTTGCTTGTACTGCTGCGGCGCCTGCGGGAGCGCATAGAACTTGCCGGGATGTATGCGCGACGGCACGAGGAAGTCGCGCGCGCCTTCCGGCGACGACGCTGTCAGGATCGGCGTCTGGAATTCGAAAAAGCCAGCCTGCTTCATCCGTGCGCGCATGGAATCGACAATCGCGCCGCGCGTCATGATGTTCTGGTGCAGCTTCTCGCGGCGCAGGTCGAGGAAACGGTACTTGAGCCTTATTTCCTCGGGATATTCCTGATCGCCGAACACCGGCATTGGCAATTCACCTGCCTCGCCCAGCACTTCAATGTCGGCAATAAACAGCTCGACGGTGCCGGTCGGCAAATCGGGATTGTCGGTGCCCTCGGGACGGCGGCGGACCTTGCCGTCGATCTTCACCACCCACTCGGCGCGCAGTTTCTCTGCCAGACCGAACGCCTTCGAATCCGGATCGACTACGCACTGCGTCATTCCATAATGGTCGCGCAGGTCGATGAACAGCAGACCGCCGTGATCGCGGATGCGGTGGCACCAGCCGGACAACCGGACTTCCTGGCCAATGTCGGCTTCGCGGAGCGCGCCGCAGGTGTGGGAACGATAGCGATGCATGAAAATCCTGGAAACCAGCGTCAGAGGGCAGAATCAGGGGATGTGAGCGCACAGGAGTACGCGCGCAGGGTTTAGCCGAGCGGAGGGAACGCGGCAACCGGATGGTGGCTCCGAAATCGCGGGGACTGGCAAAAAACATCAAGAAAAACAATGAGCCAAACTTGTGGGCGAGCTAACTGGCCACCTTTGGTGACCGGGAACCCACACCCCCTCACATTCGACAGGCAACGATTGATCCCGCGTAGACTGGTATCTCGGTAAGCCCTAGCGTCGCGGCATTTTATGAAGGCATAAAGTGAGATTTCAGATGAACGCGCCGATCCACAGCGAGAAGTTCGTCGCTGCCGTCGAGGCTATTTACGACGCCGCACCCGATCCATCGCAATGGCCGCGCGCTCTGACGGCAATCGCCAATGTTTTTGAAGCTGTCGGCGGCATTCTCATTTGGCAGAAAGAGGACGGCGCCTTCGGCACAATTACTACTCCCAGCTTAAAGGAAGCAAATGATGCCTATCGAGCCGGCGAGTGGTGGACGCGAGATACCGCCGTGCAGCAGGGTCTAAAGCTTGGATACTTCTTCAACGGCGAGGCCTGTACGAATCGACACTTCGCCAGTGACGAGATGCGCGCCGAACCTTACATGACCGAGTTTCTCATCCCGCACGGATTGGGCTGGCTCGCAACGATAGCCGTGTCTCCAGACCCCCGCATCGCAGTCGCGATGAGCATTCATCGCAATTTCTCCGATACGTCATTTTCCGAGCAGGAACTCGGCGTACTTGCCAAGATCGCGCGTCATGTGGAAAATCTCTGCGGCTGTCCATCCGGCTTCTTGATACTGAACTGCTCAACGTTGGTTTGGGCGAAGCCTTGGCCCGGGTTGGTATCGGAATTTTTGGACTCGATTCGCTTGGCCATGTAGTTTTCTCCAATCCGGCAGGAAAAAACCTTCTCGGAGAGAACCTTCAGATTTCTCAAGGCCGACTGCGCATCGGCTCCAATAGCCAGCGCAGCGCAACCGATATGCTAATTGCCGGTGCATTGCGCGGCGATGCTGTGGACGTGACTGCAGATCCTAAGCCGATCCTGGTCCAGCGGGATTCATCGGATCGCCCACTGGTCGTTTATCTGCTGCCGATCACGGCGACTTCCTGACACATGCGCGCGCGATCGTACTCGTCATCGAATCCAAGATCGGCGAGCCTGCCGATCCGGCGGTCGTGCGCGACGTCTTGGGGCTGACGCTCGGCGAAGCGCGGGTCGCAGCACTAGTCGGCTTTGGATTGCCGCCACGCGAGGCTGCAAGCAGGCTGGGCATCGCCGAGGAAACCGCGCGAAATGTTTTAAAGCGAGTATTCTCCAAGGTCGGCGTGTCCCGGCAGAGCGAACTCGTCGGATTGCTGACGAAACTCGTGTTGCGTTGAAGATTTTGAATACAAAGCGCGATCTGCTTTTTGTCTAAGCCGGCCGTTTGCATCGCAACGGCCGACGTCCCTTTGGCTATAAACGATGAGCCTCGATCCTAATGCGTCGTGCTGGCAGCCATTCTCTTGCTCACGCAGTTCTGAAAGGCCATGTAGAGAGAAGGACTAGATCGCTCCGTGATTGTTCTCGCGTAACCGTTGCTCCAGCCCAACTCCTTCCTGCAAGCTTTGCGGAAAGGATCCCCAGCCGCATCTGCACTGACGGTAACGAGAAGCGATGCTGCGGAGCAAACGAACAATACCGCTCCGCAGAAGTATGTCAGAAACAGAAAACGTCTCACTGCACGCCTCCCCTATGAGAAAAATCGATAACAGCAACGCTGTTCACGCTGAACTCCAACATCAGCACAACGCACGCTAAGGCGATCAATAAGCCGCACGTTTGCGCTTCTTATGCGCGCAGGCGCCCGTCGAATCGACGCATTTGGGGCCCTTCACCTTGGCGGACGGATTGCTCATGGATTGTGACATCCGGCCAGCCTGTGCCTCGGAAGACAGGCTGCCGATGGCGACGGCTGAAAATGACACCAATACAATTGCTGCAACAACTTTCATTAAGGCCTCCAACTCCGCATGACGAACCTTGATTGGCTCGATCAAATCGAAGGATGCCTTGTTCGCATCGGTCAAAAATTTCTGCATGACCCAAACGGGCTACCGGTGACCGTGTTGAATCAGACGCCGCGCTAAATTTCGCGCTCGCCCTGCTGGATCACGATGGTCGGCACGCCAAAGGTGCCGGTTCGCACGGTGAAAACCCGGGTGCCGGGCTTGCGGCCCTCGCGCAGTTCCGAGACCTCAAGTCCCGCCTGCTGGAGCCGCATCCGCGTGGCTTCGACATCCGCCACGCACCAGGAGAACCCGAAAACCTTGTCGGGGCCGTCGCCCTTGCCGCTCTTGAGGCTGTGGATGATCTCGAACACGAGACCCTCGGTCCTGAAAAACAGGAAGCGTGTCTGGAGTGCCGCGATGGTCCGGTCCAGCTTCATGTCCAGGCCGAGCCGCGCGCCGTACAGTGCCGCCGCGCGCTCGGGATCGGGCGTTGCGATCACCAGATGATCGAGCGCATCGACAGTCGCCGATGCCGTCTCCGGCGATCGCGCCAGCCATTCGTCGCGCTGGAGAAAGAACATCCGGATGCCGTGGGTGGACTCGGCCGACGCGCGGGTGCGCTTCCATGTCAGCGTGTGGCCGGACGCATTAGTGCTGGCGCCGTTGCTGATGGCGTCCGGTGAAAGGCCGAGCCGCGTGAGGCGATGATGTGCCTTCGCGATGTCGTCGACCTCGAAGGCCAGACTGGCGAGCCCTTCGCCTTGCTTGTCCAACGTAGCGCGGACGCGATCGGCGGCTTCGCCCTCACCCGCCGCTGCCATCAGCTCAAGCGACATGTTGCCGAGCACGAAGATCGCAGTGGCCGCTCCGTCGCTCTGCGCGCGCCACATCGGCGCACGGCCGAGCAGCGTCTGGTAGCCGGCGACACCGGCCTCAATGTCGCGAACGAGAACGACGGCGTGATCCAGTCCAGTAATCATGGTAGCGGCGCATCCGAATGTGGAGCCGCACCTAATCATGCCGCAGGGCGCAATGCAGCCCCCTCAGCGGGATGCATAGCTACCTTGATTCCAGCAATCGAGTGGTCAACGATCCTGCCGGCAGCGGCGCTCGCGTTTGCTCTTTCTCAAGCGCTCGTCGGGACGGCAGTCATTAGAAAGGTCTAGGTCGTAAACGGTGCGTGACCTGACATCCATGTGCAGCGACGGGTTGAGATGAATCTAGGGCCTGACCGGAGTGATGGTGGTGATATTCAACTGGTTCGCCGAGGCTGCCATGGGTGCAAGCAAGAGAGCCAATGCCCCAATCAGGCCGATCCGGATAAAATAATTCCGAGCCATCACGAATATCCTGCCATTCGCCGCAATATTGCCCATTGGTCGCAACCCAGATGCGGCGGGTTCAACCTTTCCCGAAACGAACGAGTGCATTGCGAAAGAGCTTTTTCGGCGTATCGGAGTGCCGGATAATCCCCCGCCATGTCCTATCGGCTTGCCCGATCAGCCGATTTTCGCATGGAAAAATCCGCTCAACGCGCTATTAAGCCCGCATGGAAATCATCTCGACCACTGCCGAACTCACCGCTGTCTGCAACCGTCTCGCCAAACACCCCGTCATCACAGTCGATACCGAGTTTTTGCGCGAAACCACCTACTATCCCCTGCTCTGCGTCGTGCAGATGGCCAGTGCGGAAGACGCTGTCGTCGTGGATACCCTCGCCGAGGGCATCGACCTCAAGCCGTTCTTCGACCTCATGGCCAACGAGAGCGTGCTGAAGGTGTTCCACGCCGCGCGTCAGGACATCGAAATTATCTTTCATCGCGCGGGCATCATTCCGCATCCGGTGTTCGATACGCAAGTGGCGGCCATGGTTCTGGGCTATGGCGATTCCATCGCCTACGACCAGCTCGTCGAGCGCATCACCGGCCATCGCCCCGACAAGACTCATCGTTTCACTGACTGGTCGCATCGTCCGCTGACGCAAGACCAGATCACCTACGCCCTCGCCGACGTCACCCACCTGCGCGACGTATTCGCAGCGCTCGACGCTGATCTGAAGAAGCGCGGCCGCAACGAATGGGTCAGCGAGGAAATGGACGTCCTCACCTCGCCAAGCACCTATGACTTCCATCCCGAACGCGCCTGGGAACGGCTCAAGACCCGCGTCCGCAAGCCGAAGGAACTCGCGGTGCTGATGGAAGTCGCTGCCTGGCGCGAGCAGGAAGCGCAGACCCGTGACGTGCCGCGCTCGCGCGTGCTGAAGGACGACGCGATCGCCGACATCGCCACCCACGCGCCCACCAGCCTCGAGCGGCTGGCCGGTCTGCGGTCACTGCCGAAGGGCTTCGACAAGTCGAAATGGGGGCAGGACATCGTCGCCGCGGTGAAGCGCGGCACCGCGCGCGACCCCTCGACGCTCCCCAAACTCGAGAAGCCGCGCGGCAACAACAACGGCGGCGCGACGGTGGAATTGCTTAAGGTCCTGCTGCGCATGACGTCGGAGCGGCACGCGGTCGCAAGCAAGGTGATCGCAACCGTGGACGATCTCGAACAGATCGCCGCCGACGACAACGCCGATGTCGGCGCGCTGCACGGCTGGCGGCGCGAACTGTTCGGCGAAGCGGCGCTGGCGCTGAAGCAAGGCCGTGTCGCGCTCGCGATCGACAAGGGCCGCGTGGTGCAGGTCAATCGGGAATAAGCGCGATCAGACAATGGGAGTCGTCCGATGTCCGTCGTGTACCGGCCTGCGCGCGAGCACGAACTGGAGAAGGCCGAAGAACTTGTCGTTGGCAGCATCAACGACCTCACCCAGCGTCACGGGTTTGGGCAAATGGCGTCGTTGCGGCCGGCGCATTTCCAGTTGTTCTCCCTACGTGACGATCCTGACGGCCTGTGGATTGCCGAGGACAACGGAGAAATTCTCGGCTTCACATTCAGTTGGGTCTGCGATGACCTGTGGTTTCTCGCGGAACTGTTCGTGGCTCCCGGTCAACAGGGCCGCGGTATCGGCAATGAACTGCTTGCGCGGACCCTGGCACATGCGGGGAAAAACAAAGCCGCCCACAAAGCCCTAATCACCTTCGCTTTCAACACCGTGTCGCAGGGTCTCTACATCCGGCACGGCTTATTCCCGAGACTTCCGCTCAATTTTTTCAAGGTCACGCGCGAAACCTTGCTGGCTCGCTTGCAGGATGGGCAATTCAGCAGCGATCCGCTCGAGACCGCCGATCTGCAAAATCTATCCGGGATCGATGCACGCGCGCTGGGCATATCGCGCGAGAAGCATCATCGATACCTCATGGGCGACGCCACGGTGAAGGGATTCATTCTGCGCTCCGGAAACGAGCGCGTTGGTTATGTCTACGTCAATCCCGACGGCCATATCGGACCACTCGCCGTCACACGGCCCGATGTGATGGGCGGGGCATTCCAGACTGCGCTGAAACTCGCCGCCGAGCGCGGCTCTCCGCAGGTGACCGCGCTGATTCCCGGCACCAGCGACGCACTCAGCGTGGCCGTTGATCACGGAATGCGTATCACCTTCCCGATGCTGCTGATGTCGTCCAGCGACTTCGGAGACTGGAACTGCTATTTACCGCGCAATCCGGGCTTCATGTGATCGCGGTGTGCTATCGCGTTTTCCGGCGAAAGCGCGTTCAGCGCGTCTTTCTAAACGTCAGATTGATGCGCTGACGGCCGAGCAGCGGGTGTTCACCGTGGGCGAGCGGCATCACGCCATGATAGGCAAGCCGCGCCGGACCGCCCCACACCACGACATCGCCGTGGGTCAACCTGTAGCGCGCAGTCTTGTCGCTCCGGTTCAAGCCGCCGAACAGAAATGTCGCCGGCAATCCCAGCGACACCGACACGATCGGTGCGTTGAAATCCAGCTCATCCTTGTCCTGATGCAGCGACAGTTTTGCGCCCGGTTCGTAGCGATTGATGAGACACGCATCGGGGCGAAAATCTGTGAAGCCTGCCTTCGCTGCGGCCTGCTCCGCGATCTCCGCGAACGCCTCCGGCATCGGCGGCCACGGCTGTCTCGTCTCGGGATCCATGGCAGTGTAGCGATAGCCTGTACGGTCGCTGACCCAGCCCGCCGTCCCGCAACTGGTCATCGCCACTGACATGCG
>Ga0193717_1002553_pt1 | contig 10452 bp, 9 predicted proteins | sample U2c2metaG_FD_145900 | JGI IMG/M metagenome (GOLD analysis project Ga0193717, IMG submission 145900) | Soil microbial communities from a riparian zone of the East river system, Colorado, United States - U2c2 | ecosystem: Environmental > Terrestrial > Soil > Riparian zone | place: USA: East River...
CAGGCTAAACCAGCGCTCAAGATCGTGCTTTGTTCTCCCCGCGGCTTTTGCGCCGGCGTGGTGCGAGCCATCGACACTGTTGAACGGGCGCTGACCATCTATGGCGCCCCGGTCTATGTCCGCCATGAGATCGTCCATAACCGCTATGTGGTCGACAGCCTGAAGACCAAGGGCGCGATTTTCGTCGAGGAGCTGGCTGAAATCCCCGACAATACCAATGCCCCGGTGGTGTTTTCGGCCCACGGGGTTCCGAAATCGGTGCCGGCGGACGCCAAGGCCCGTAATTTCTTTTCGCTCGATGCCACCTGCCCGCTGGTCACCAAGGTGCACCGGGAAGCGGCGATCCATTTCAAGCGCGGCCGTGAAATCCTGCTGATCGGGCATTCCCATCATCCGGAAGTGGTCGGCACGCTCGGCCAGTTGCCGCAGGGTGCGGTGACCCTGATCGAAACCGCCGAAGATGCCGCGACCTTCACGCCGAAGGACCCGAATAACCTCGCCTTTGTGACCCAGACCACGCTGTCGATCGACGATACCGCCGAGATCGTCGCGATGCTGAAGGACCGGTTTCCGAACATCTCAGGACCCCACAAGGAAGACATCTGCTACGCCACCACCAACCGCCAGCTCGCGGTCAAGAAGGTGGCGCCGGTGGTCGACGCCCTGATCGTGGTCGGCGCACCGAACTCGTCGAATTCGCAGCGGCTGCGCGAAGTCGCCGAACGCGAAGGCTGCCCGATCGCGGTGCTGGCGCAGCGCGCCGGCGATCTCGACTGGTCGCGCTTCGAAGGCATCAAGAGCCTCGGCATCACCGCGGGCGCCTCGGCGCCGGAAGTGATCGTCGAGGAGATCATGGGCGCGTTCGCCGAGCGGTACGAACTGCATGTGGAGACGGTCTCGGCCGCGGAAGAGAACGAGTTCTTTCCGCTGCCGCGTTCGCTGCGGCCCGACGCCGCCGAGTAATCTCCATGGCGGTTTACACCGACGTCGCCGCCGACGAGCTTGCGGAATTCCTTGGGCATTACGACATCGGCACGTTGCTGTCCTACAAGGGCATCGCCGAAGGCGTCGAGAATTCCAACTTCCTGCTGCACACCACGGCCGGCTCCTTCATCCTGACGCTCTACGAGAAGCGCGTCGCGCGGGACGATCTGCCGTTTTTCCTCGGCCTGATGACGCATCTGGCCTCGCGCGGCGTCGATTGCCCGCAGCCGCTGAAAAACAAAGCGGGCGAAACGCTGAGCACGCTGGCCGGCCGGCCTGCGGCGATCATCAATTTTCTCGAGGGCGTCTGGCCGCGCAAGCCGACCGCGCTCCATTGTGCCGGGGTCGGCCAGGCGCTGGCGAAAATGCATCTGGCCGGGCGCGGCTTCAAGATCTCGCGCGCCAACGCGCTGTCGGTCTCGGGCTGGCGCCCGCTGTTCGAGCAAGCCGCCGAGCGCGCCGACGAGGTGCAGCATGGCCTGCGCGCGTTCATCGGCGCCGAGCTGGATTATCTCGAAAGCGGTGTCTGGCCGAAGGGTTTGCCGTCGGGCGTGGTTCACGCCGATCTGTTTCCCGACAATGTGTTTTTTCTCGGCGACAAACTCTCCGGCATCATCGACTTCACCTTCGCCTGCGACGACATGCTGGCCTATGATGTCGCGATCTGCCTCAGCGCCTGGTGTTTCGAGAGCGATTGTTCCTTCAACGTCACCAAGGCGCGGGCGTTTCTCAATGCCTATGGCCGCGAACGCCCATTGTCCGAGGCCGAGCAGAACGCGCTGCCGCTGTTGGCGCGCGGTGCGGCGTTGCGTTTCCTGCTCACGCGTCTCGTGGACTTCCTCAACGTGCCTGAGGGCGCGCTGGTGCGGCCAAAGGATCCGCTGGAATATGTCCGCAAGCTGCGTTTCCACCAGAGCGTGGCTGACGCGCGCGATTACGGCTTGGCTGCGTCGGGGCTGGTGGCGTGAGCGAACTCCCGACCGTGGTCATTCACACGGACGGCGCCTGCTCGGGCAATCCCGGGCCAGGCGGCTGGGGCGCGATCCTCAAATTCGGCGATGTCGAAAAGGAATTGAAAGGCGGCGAGCCGCACACCACCAACAACCGGATGGAGCTGATGGCGGCGATCTCGGCGCTGGAGGCGCTGAAAAAGCCCTGCACCGTCGATCTCACCACCGACAGCCAGTATGTGCGCCAGGGCATCACCGGCTGGATTCATGGCTGGAAAAGAAACGGCTGGCGCACCGCCGACAAGAAGCCGGTCAAGAATGTCGATCTCTGGCAGCGGCTCGACGCCGCGCTCAAGCCGCACGAGGTGCGCTGGCACTGGATCAAGGGTCACGCCGGCCACGACGAAAACGAGCGCGCCGATCAATTGGCGCGCGAGGGCGTCGCGATGGCGCGGTTGAAGTAGAGAGTTCGTCATTGCGAGGAGCCAACGGGCGACTCGCAATGACGATTTAACTCAGAGCTGCCCGAGCAGCGTATCGCCGCCGGAGACTTCGACCTTGCCCGGTGCCGGCTCGAGGTTGAGCTTCTTGACCACGCCGTCTTCCACTAGCATCGAGTAGCGCTTGGAGCGGATGCCGAGGCCGTTGCCGGACGCGTCGAGCTCCATGCCGATCGCCTTGGTGAATTCGGCGTTGCCGTCGGCGAGGAAGGTCGCTTCGTCGCGCTGGTCGGTGTCGCGCTTCCAGGCGTTCATGACGAACGCGTCATTGACCGAGACGATCGCGATGGTGTTCACGCCCTTGTCCTTGATGGCATAGGCGTTGAGGAAAATGCTGGGCAGGTGCATCTTGTGGCAGGTGCCGGTATAGGCGCCGGGCACCGCGAACAGCGCGACCTTCTTGCCCTTGAAGATATCGTCGGTGGTTTTGACCTGCGGACCTTCCGCCGTCATCACACGAAACTTGGCCTCGGGCAGCTTGTCGCCAACTTGGATGGTCATCGTCAATTCTCCTTGCAATGTGCGGAAGTGTCTTAGAGCATTTTGGGGGCGGGTGGAAACCCGGTTCACAGGCGTTTGATGCAGTCGACGTCATTCCGGGTTCGATGCTGCTCATCGCCCGGAATGACGGTGCTCAATTCGCTAGCGACGACGCGCCGCGACCGCCTGCTCAAGCGGCAGCCTTCTTTTCGTCGCGCAATTCGCGGCGCAGGATTTTGCCGACATTGGTCTTCGGCAGGTCGGTCCGGAATTCGATCTGTTTCGGCACCTTATAGTTGGTCAGCTGGGTGCCGCAGAACTTGATGATCTCCTCCGCGGTGACGTTCGGGTCCTTCCTGACCACGAATGCCTTGACCGCCTCGCCGGATTTCGCGTCGGGCACGCCGATCACGGCGCATTCCAGCACGCCGGGATGGCTGGCGATCACTTCCTCGATCTCGTTCGGGTAGACGTTGAAGCCCGACACCAGGATCATATCCTTCTTGCGATCGACGATCTTGGTATAGCCGTCCGGCGTCATCACGCCGATGTCGCCGGTGCGGAAATAGCCATCGGCCGTCATCACTTTGGCGGTCTCGTCCGGCCGGTTCCAGTAGCCCGCCATCACCTGGGGACCCTTGGCGCAGATTTCACCGGCCTCGCCGAGCGGCAATTCGTTGCCGTCATCGTCGCGGATCGAGAGCCAGGTCGAGGGCACGGGAATCCCGATCGAGCCGGAGAATTTGTCGGTGTCGGCGGGATTGCAGGTCAGGGTCGGCGAGGTCTCCGACAGGCCATAGCCTTCCGACAGCGGGCAGCCGGTGACCTTGAGCCATTTCTCGGCAACCGCCTTCTGCGTCGCCATGCCACCGCCGAACGACGTCTTCAGCTTGGAGAAATCGAGCTTGTCGAAACCGGGGCTGTTGAGCAGGCCGTTATAGAGCGTGTTGACGGCCGGGAAACTGTTGACCTGGTACTTCGCCAGTTCCTTGATGAAGCCCGCCATATCGCGTGGGTTGGGGATCAGCAAGTTGACGCCGCCGGCGCGCATCGCCAGCAGGAAGCAGGCCGTCAGCGCGAAGATGTGATAGAGTGGCAGCGCGCAGACGATGAACAATTGGTCGACATGCGGCGGCTTGCGCAACGCCGGCTGCAGCCAGGCATCGTTCTGCAGCACATTGGCGAGAATGTTGCGGTGAAGCAGCGTCGCGCCCTTGGAGATGCCGGTGGTGCCGCCGGTATATTGCAGGAAGGCGACGTCGTCAGGTCCGAGCTTCGGCTTGTCGAGCTTCATGCCGCGGCCGGCCGCGATCGCGTCGTTGAAGGTGACGGCGTCCGGCAGCGAGTAGGCCGGCACCATTTTCTTCACGCGGCGGACCACCAGATTGACGATCATGCCCTTCAAGCCGAGCAGGTCGCCCATGCTGCCGATGATGACGTGCTTGACCGCGGTCCTGGCGAGGACCTGCTGCACGGTGGTGGCAAAATTCTCCAGCACGATGACGGCCTCGGCGCCGGAATCCTTCAGCTGGTGTTCGAGTTCGCGCGGCGTGTAGAGCGGATTGACGTTGACCACGGCATAGCCCGCGCGCAGCACGGCGGCGGTTGCTACAGGGTATTGCAATACGTTCGGCATCATCAGCGCGACGCGGGCGCCGTTTTGCAGGCCCTTGCTTTGTAGATAGGCGCCGAGAGAGCGCGACATCTCGTCGAGATCGCGGTAGCTGATCGACTTGTCCATGCAGATGAAGGCTTTGCGGTCTGCGAACTTCGCAAAGCTTTCTTCCAGCAACTCGACGAGCGAGGCGTATTGGGTCACGTCGACATCGGCGGGTACGCCAGCCGGATATTGCTCGAGCCAGATCCGCTCCATGGTATTTCCCCTCTGGTTTATCTACCCCGTTTTGCCCGTTCGCGGGACCGTACGGTTTGTTTTGGGCAGTATTGGCGAGGAGGCCAGCGATGGCAAGCGGGCGGGCATGAGGCCTGTTGCCTCGCCAGCGGGTGCGGAGCTCGGCGGGCAGAAATCCGCTGCAGCGCGTAGCGGTGTTAACCCGCGGGCTTGGCGTCGCCGCTGCTCTTGGGGGTGGGCTTGGCGGCAGGCTTTGCCGCGGTTTTCGGCTTTGCCGGCTTCGCAGGTGCCTGGTCGGCCGCTGCCGCCGGCTTGTCGGCGGGTTTGGCTGCGGCAACCGGCTTGGCATTGGCGTGTTTGGCGCCGGCGGGCTTGGCAGGCGCATCTGACTTGGCGGCGTCAGGCTTCGCGTCCGTTTTGGCTTCAGCGGTCGCTGCGTTGGATTTCTTTCCCGCAGCGCGCGCTTTCCGGCCTTTCGGCCGCTCCGCCTGTTTGTCGGACTCGGCCGCGACCGCCGCGATCAGGGCGGTGCCGGTCTTGGTCGGACCGGTGTAAACCACGATCGGCTCCGACGGCGCGGGTGCCGCCGCCATCAGGTCGGAAGGTTTGGTCATCGGCGGTTGCAGCCCGGCGGCGAAGAATGTCGCGCCGGTCTCGCCGCTGCTGGAAGAACCCGCATTGCCGGCGACGGCTTCCTCGTCGGCGTCGCTGGCGGGACGATGGTGCTTGCCGCCGCACATCTCGTCGCGCAGGTTCGGCGGCGAGGTATCGATCGGCGCCAGTTGATCGACCGTGCCGAGCGAGGGACGCAGCCACGACAGGCCATTGCCGGCAAAGCCGCGGTCGAGCAGTTGCGCGGCGCGCACCGCGCGCATCGTGCCGGATGACGCGCCGAGCACCACGGCGATCAGCCTGCGGCCGTCATGCGTCGCCGAGCCCACCAGATTGTAACCGGATGCGCAGATGAAGCCGGTCTTGAAGCCGTCGGCGCCGGGGTAGCGTCCGATCAGCTTGTTGAAATTCTGCGTCACCTTGCGGCCGAAGCGGATCGAGGGGATGTGGACGAAATATTCGTATTCCGGCAGATCGTGGATGATGGCGCGGGCGAGGATCGCAAGATCGCGCGCCGAGGTGATCTGGCCGTCGGCGGGCAGGCCGTTCGGATTGACGTAGCTGGTCTGCGTCATGCCGAGTTTTTGCGCGGCGTCGTTCATCTGCGCCGAGAAACCGTCGATCGAACCGCCGACGCCTTCGGCCAGCACCACCGCCATGTCATTGGCCGACTTCACCAGCATCATCTTGAGCGCGTTGTCGACCGTGACCTGGGTGCCGGGTTTGAAGCCCATCTTCGACGGTGACTGGGAGGCTGCGACCGGCGACACCGTCAGCAGCGTGTCGAGCGAGATGCGTCCTTCCTTGACCGCCTTGAGCGTGACATAGGCCGTCATCATCTTGCTGAGCGAGGCGGGATACCAGGGCACCGTCGCGTTGTCGGCCTGCAGCACCTTGCCGCTGTCGGCTTCGACCAGCAACAGTGCTTCCGCGCGCGCCGTACGCGGCGCGACGACGGCAAGCGCCGCGACGACAAGCGCTGCGACAACCACGATCCAGTTCAACGATGATCTGCGAAGCAATGGGCGAAGAGAATGCACTATCCGATTCCGGTCTTTTGAGAGGCGTTCCTTGAAGCAAGATCCTGACGTGTGACGTTCAAGCGTGCGGTCTTCGACTGTATCTTGAACTGTTGAACTCTATCTTGCACCGTCGCTCACGGCGGCTGCAAACCTATACCGGCTTGCGGTTCCGGAACAGAGCTTGTCTGATTAAATCGTGGACGAAATAGGCCAAATTTCGGTGAAGTCTAAATCTTGACGGCCTCGCTGCCGGTCTCCTGCGCTTGAGCGCTCCGCACATTTTCTTGAACCATGAACTGGGCGCGTGCGAGTTCCGCAAAGCGGCCGCCTTTTGCCACCAGTTCATCAAAGGTTCCGCCTTCGATCACGCGTCCGCTATCGAACAGCAGGATGCGCGTGGCGTTGCGAATGGTCGAAAGCCGGTGCGCGATCACGAAGGTGGTGCGCCCCTTCATCACTTCGTCGAGTGCGGCGTTGACCCTGGCTTCGGTCACGGCATCGAGCGCGCTGGTCGCTTCGTCGAGAATGAGGATCGGCGGATCCTTCAGCAGAGCGCGCGCGATCGACAGCCGCTGCCGCTCGCCGCCCGACAACATCCGTCCGCGCTCGCCGACATTGGTGTCGAACTTGCGGTCGCTGCGTTCGATGAATTCCAGCGCCTGGGCGCGGCCTGCCGCGATCCGCATTTCCGCTTCGGTTGCATCCGGCTTGCCGACCCGCAGATTGTCGGCGATCGAGCGGTTGAACAGCAGCGCCTCCTGGAACACCACGCCGATATTCCGCCGCAGCGCCGTCAGGGTCAGGCCGCGGACATCCATGCCGTCGATGCGGATGAAACCGGATTGCGGGTCGAACGCCCGGTGCAGCAGCGCGATCGCGGTCGATTTGCCGGCGCCGGTCGGGCCGACCAGCGCGATGGTCTGGCCCGGCAGCGCGGTGAAGGAGAGGTCTTCGACCGCGGGCCGCTTGCCGTCATAGGAAAACGTAACGTCGTTGAATTCGATCAGGCCTGCGAGCCGGCCGGTATCGATCGCATCGGGCCGATCGCGTACCGCCGGCACCGCATCGAGCACGTTGAAGAATTCCTGCAGCCTTGGAGCTTCCATGAACACGCTGTTGATGAAGCCCACCACCTGCTCGAGTTTCTGGATCAGCATGGTCGCGAAGCTCACGAACATCACGATCTCGCCGACCGACGTCAGGCCCTGCTCGTGCAGCACGATGCCGACGGTGAAGATCGCCAGCACCGTGATGGTGGTCGACGCCCGCGTGATCACGGTGACCAGCGCCCACCATGACAGCACCGGCATCTGCACCGCGAGCAGCTTGTCGGCGACAAAACGCAACCCCTGCACCTCGGCATCGATCCGCACGAAGCTTTGCACCAGCGCGACATTGCCGAGCGCGTCGGAGGCGCGCGTGGAGAGGTCGCTGTAATGCGCCTCGACCTCGCTCTGCATGCCGTAGGTCTTGCGTACCACCAGCGTCGTCAGCACCGTGAACACGATACACAGCCCGAACAGCAGGATCGCCAGCCGCCAGTTGATGTAGAATGCCAGCGGCAGCAGCACCACCAGCGACATGATCGCGGCGAAATGCTCGCGGAAGAATCCGAGCCACAGCCGCCACAATGAATCGGTGCCGTTCAGCATCACCTTCATCAGGCGGCCGGAATGGGTACCGGTGTGGAAAGTCAGCGGCAACTGCATGATGTGCTCGAAATAATTCGTCAGCACCGCCTGGCGCTGGCGGTGCGCCAGCCGGTCCGCATGCAGCGCGACCGCCGCGCTGCAGCCGATCGTGAACAGGCCGAACGCCGCCCAGGCGGCCAGCAACGGCCAAGCGGATGACGACCCGAGCGGGCCGGGGTCGGGCTTGCCGGAGAGCACGTCGACGATGCGCCCGAACAGCACCGGTTCGGCGAACTGCGCGCCGGCCAGCAGCAGATTGGCGCCGGCCAGAATCCAGCCCAGCCGCGCCTCTTTGCCGAGCAGGTCAAGGACACGCGTGTAAAGACGAAGCAGGGACATGAGGCGGGACGCCCGGGCCGGCGGTAGGGGAAGCTCGGATGCATTCTAATCAGGGATCGCCCGCGAGATACAGCGTCCACTCAGGACGGCTTGCGGCCGACCCGCCCGCGGATGCGTCGTTGCGTCGCTCCGCTTGCATCCGGAAGGGGGAACTCAACATCAACCGGGTGGTTAGCTACGGCAGGCCTGCCAGGCCGAGCTGCCACGAAAGGATTTTCGAGATGTTTGCGCGCACGGGTTTGTTTTCAGGCATCGGGCGTTCGGCCGCGATGGCGACGGTTGTGGCGGTAGCGCTGACCACGGTCGGGCCGGTGTCGGCGTTCGCGGGTTCGACACGTGCGGGCCTGACAGCTGCGAGCCCGGCTGACGGTATCACCGATGTCAGCGCCCGGCGCAGGGTCTATCGGGGCGGCGGCGGTGCGGCAGCCGCGGCGGCTTTTGCCGGCATCGTTGGTACCGGCATCGCGATCGCCGCAGCCCAGAACCAGCGCGACTATTATGATTCATATGGCTATGCGCCGGGCTATTACGGCGGCGGCCCGGTCTATTACGGTGGTGGGCCGGCCTATTACGGCGGGTACGGATCGAGCGTCCCGTATTTCCACGGTCATCCGAACGCCGGCTGGTAACCTTTAAAATTCGCAAACCGATTAGTCGTCGGCCGCTTCAGGCGGTCGACGAATTTTTTATGACAATTAGGCTTTGCTGCCGTCCGTTAACACGCTGGCCATTGGTTTAGATTAGCTTCACGGAATGAGTGATTCGCTCGATCGGCTTTATCATGCGGTAATCGCGGCCAAGGATCTCGATCCGGCTATTTCGCGAACCGCACGGCTGTTTCAACGCGGCCCGGCCAAGATGGCGAAGAAATTGGCCGAGGAAGCCATCGAGGTCGTGATCGACGCCGTCAACGGCAAGCCGGACGCGGTGGTCCGCGAAAGCGCCGATCTGCTCTATAACCTCACCGTGCTCTGGGCGTCGGCCGGCGTGCAGCCCGACGATGTCTGGCGCGAGATGGAACGGCGCGAGCACTTGCTCGGCATTGCCGAGAAGTTGCCGAAATCCGCGGTCAAACTGCCGAAGGCCTCGCCAGCCCGGGTTGCGCGGCGGCCAATTGTCGCGCTTGAGGGCCGGGCGCTGCGCAAGCGCCACTAGACGCCCAAAACGCCTTCGAATTCTCCCCAATCCCGGCATGGACAAATCCATCCCACGGTGGTTCATCGCGGCATGCTGAGACGTATCTATGATTGGTGTATCAACGCCGCGCACAAGCCCTACGCGCTCTGGATTCTGGGGGCCGTGGCCTTCGCCGAAAGCTCCTTCTTTCCGGTGCCTCCCGATATCATGCTGCTGCCGATGTCGTTGGCGCAGCCGCGGCGAGCCTGGTTGTTCGCGGGCGTCTGCACGGCCGCGTCGGTGGCCGGCGGCGTGCTGGGATATGCCATCGGCGCCGTGCTGTATGACTCGATCGGGCACTGGCTGATCCAGCTCTATGGCCTCGAGGGCAAGGTAGAGGCGTTTCGCGCCTCTTATGCCCAATGGGGCGCGGTGATCATCCTGCTGAAGGGGCTGACGCCGATCCCCTACAAGCTCGTGACGATCACCTCCGGATTTGCCGGCTACAACATCTGGCTGTTCGTGTTGTGCTCCATTGTCGCCCGTGGCGGCCGGTTCTTCGTGGTGGCGATCCTGCTCAACCGCTATGGCGACTCCATTCGCGCCGAACTCGAAAAACGATTGGGCTTGTGGGTCGCCATGGGTGCTGCGGTGCTGGTGCTTGGATTTTACATCGCCTACCGATTGATCTAGCGCGTATGGCTTTGCCGGCCGGCGGCTTCGGGTTACGCTTGATTCATGCTTGATCGATCCGGCAACTTGTTCGTGCACTCCGGGAGGCTCGTTGCTGCCGCTGGTGGCGTCGCGCTGGTGCTGATGATCGCCTCGGGCGCGGCCTGGTGCCAGCGCGCGCCGCCGTTGTCGTCCCAGCCATCGTCCTCGCCGCCGGAGGCGCAGCCACCGGCT
>Ga0193717_1002554_pt1 | contig 10450 bp, 7 predicted proteins | sample U2c2metaG_FD_145900 | JGI IMG/M metagenome (GOLD analysis project Ga0193717, IMG submission 145900) | Soil microbial communities from a riparian zone of the East river system, Colorado, United States - U2c2 | ecosystem: Environmental > Terrestrial > Soil > Riparian zone | place: USA: East River...
GTCTGTGGGGTGGATACGGCGAATGGGTCCAGAAGTTTGAGAAGACATTTGGGGAGATGCACGAAGTCAAGCATGCGATCTCCTGTTCCAACGGGACGGTTGCCCTCGAGGTCGCTCTTCGTGCGATTGGGATTCAATGTGGCGACGAGGTGGCTGTCACGTCCTTCTCGTTCATCGCAAGCGCGTCCTCGATTCTGCTGGCACACGCGAAACCCGTTTTCGCCGACATCGATCCGTTGACGATGAACCTCTCGCCTGCCTCGCTCGAGGCGGTGATCACGCCCCGGACCAAGGCAATCATCGTTGTCCATTTCGGTGGCCACCCAGCCGATATGGATGCGATTGGAGAGATCGCAAAACGATACGGGCTTGCGATTATCGAAGACTGTGCGCACGCTCATGGCGCGCGGTGGCGCGGAACTCCGGTGGGGAACTTCGGAGCGGTGGGTACCTTCAGCTTTCAGGCCTTCAAGCTGGCTACTGCAGGCGAAGGCGGAATCGTCGTGAGCAATGATGCAGCCATCGCCGATGCGATGTGGAGCTATTGCAATCAAGGTCGCATCCGCGGAGGACAGTGGTATGAACATCACACCCTGGGAACGAATTATCGATTGACCGCGTTTCAGGCGGCGGTGCTGCAGATCCAGGTGCAGCGGATCTCGGAGCAGACCGCTCTCCGTACGCGCAACGCGAATTATCTTCGAGAGCAACTGAAAGGCATCGCCGGTCTCGGTACCGCGACGCCGAGCGAACTGGTGCAGGACCATCCCCAATATTTGATGACGCTCCGTTATGACAGTCGTGAATTTTCCGGCCTGTCCCGCAATGACTTTCTGGCCGCTATAAGAGCCGAAGGAATTCCGATGCGCGAAGTGTACCCACATCCACTCTATAAAAATCCAATGTTTAAGCGGAGTGCATTGGAGAAGTTCGGATGTCGCGGTTGGGATTCGATCCCTGATTACAGTGCACTCTACCTTGAGCAGTGCGAACGTATCTGCGAGGACGGCCTGTGGCTGGAACACGAACTATTCCTCGGGACAGAACAGGACATGGACGACATCGTGGCGGCCATTGACAAAGTTCAGCAAAATAGCAGCCTGCTTGCAGGCCACAATGAAAGCGGTTCCGTTCTGCGAGGTTAGCCCATGCTTAAAGCAATCCTTTTCGCGAGTGTCCTGTTGATAGCTTCCCGGCCGGAGCTGCTTGTGGCGCAAACCCACAGCGCTCCTTCGACCGCCCCGCGACTCGTCGATCGCTTCGATCGCGGGATTCCTTCATGGCAAAGTTTTCCGCTGGCGCAGGACATAGGGTATGACCCGTCGGTGTACACCGAACCGGGAACACCGTTTGCTCTCGTCCGGGATGTCATTAACGAGGGCGAGAAGGAAAATCAGATTGGCCTGATCCGGTCACTCAACTTCCACGCGACTGCGCATAGTCGTGTTGAAGTTGCCTATTCGACGCTGCTGGCTGGTGAACTCGTGAGCGCAAAGATCATCCTGGTGGCGAAAGATGGATCGCGATTCGAGGCGCCACTGCCACTCATTGCAAGCTCTCAACGAACGCTGGCGATCTCTGGAACAGAACTTAAGATTCCCCAACGTGGTGCGGATATAGAAGCCGTCGTGGTGTTGTACGCCACGCGGAAGGCTCCTCTCAGGTCGCATAGCTTTCTGAAATTGACGCGCTTTGCACTGGCTTCCCCGGCGACAGATGCGTTAACACTGGTGTCTCCGCGGGTAACCATTTCGAGCACGCGTGGCATTCCCGTAGCCGAAGGCGCTGTGATTGCGGGCACGTCCAGCCGGTTCGTCTTTAGCAAAGCACCGCAAAAGGTAGTTCTCAAGAACGGTGAAGGCGTGGGGACGACAGCAAAGGTTTCTATTGTTGGCAATGCCGTTGAGTGGACGCCAACAGAGAGTGTAGAGCCGGGACTATGGACGTTGAGTGCTATGACGGGGAACTCGTCGATTGATGTTCGCGTGCTTGTTCTGCCTACGCATATCGCCAGCCACGGCGGCGGGATTCTCTCAACAGAACGCTTGCGACAGTTGAAAGGGGATGAGGCTTTCGCAACACTGCGGTCGATCGCGCACCGCGAAGCGCAGCGCCGAGCAAAGGCTCTGAGCTTCGATCCTAACGCCGGTGACAGTATTGCTCTTCTTCCAAAGGAGTCCGTCCATGCGGCTCTTCCCGACTACATCAACATGATCACAAGTTATGGGGACGCTATCGCCTGGAGCGCACTGGACTACAAACTGAATGGAAGTAAAGGGTCGCTGGAGACAACGCGTAAAGCTCTGAAGAGGGTTGAGGCATGGAAGACGTGGACGCCACCGTGGTTTACGACGCATGGGATTAGTACGTATTACGTGGTGGGTGTGTTTACGGAGCGCCTTGCATTCGGCTATAACCTGGTGGCCGACCAACTGAGCACGCAGGAGCGCGATAATTTTTCCACGGCTCTGATGGACAAAAGTATCAAGCCCACGCTGGATGACTACTACTTTGCAGACCGCATGCCAACCGGCGCGAGCAACCACATGGCACACTCTGTTGGTGGTGCGATCGCAGTGTGGACGACGCTGGACGCCTCCGAGCCGGAGTGGAGAGCGCGGCACAGCACGGAGCTCGCAGAGTTGATCGTGGCCTACGAAGACCTGTTACGAGGCTTGTTCCCAGGGGATGGAAGCGAGGCGGAGCCAGCCGGTTATGAGAACTTCGCCATGGAAGGTATGAGCTACGGTATCGCAGCTCTGAACAGCTTGGGCATTTCTCCCAAAGGCACGAAAGACATGCTCGAGTCGTTTTGGTGGCTGCGGTATGCGGAAGCTACGCCCAGCCTCGTTCTCGATACCGGCGATACGCGCGCCGACATTTCTCGACTGTATGGATTCGCCTGGGTCGTTGAACATGGTCGCAACGCGGATGCACGTCGCCTGTACGACTCGCTCAAACCGCCGCTCACGGAAATCTCGGGAGCGCCGAATCTCCTGGATCTCATCTGTTGCACCAGTGCTGCGCCGGCTGCTGAGGCGTCGCCGGTGTCACGAATCTTTCCTCTGCGCGGCAGCGCGGTTTTGCGGAGTGGGTGGGCTGCAACAGATACGACTTTGTCGCTGCGTACAGGTGCGTGGCTGAATCATGAACATCACGATCAAGGCAGCTTTCAACTTGCAGCCGGTGGTGAGCTATTGATTGGCGAAGGAGGTTATGCCGACTACTATCACGATCCCAACTACAAGAACTTCTTCAGCCAGGCCGCCGCGCACAATACAGTGTTGATCGATCACGATCCATTCAGCCAGGTCTCCTATGATGGCCGCTACTGGAAGGCCTTCTCGAGTTATCCGAGGATGGATAAGTCTCTTCTCACAAATGCGTTTGATTACATTGAAGCCAATCTGCAGCCCGCTTATGGGAGTGCTCTGAAATCTTTTCGGCGAAGGTTCGTCTTCGTGAAACCGAGCCTGGTCGTGATTGAAGATAATTTGCAATCAACTTCTCCACACGTGTTCACGTGGCAGGTGCGCGCTGCGGCGAAAGCATCCACAAAGGATGAAGGCACGGTAGCAACGATGGAAGGTTCGGAAGGGAAGGGAAGTGCCACTCTCCTTTCCGGTACGGCCGGTGAGGTGTGGAGCATAAGCAGAACACCGAATGCGACACATGACTTTACCAACATGGCGCAACGATCTGTCCAGGAGCACCTGATGGTGTCGACAGATTCCAGCCGTACGGCAAGGAAGAGATTTCTTGAAGCCATCTCGGTGAATGAGGGAAAGACGTCTCGGACCATCAAACGGTTTGCGACATCTACAGGAGATGGATTCATCCAGGAGAGCGCCGATACGAAAGCGCTGGTGCTCGCACGCAAGGCGGTTGGACCGCTTGCCGCGGAAGGATGGAGTACGGACGGCGACCTACTCGTAGTGAGCAATGGTACGACGGGAGAGCGTCATATCCTGGCGACGCACGCTCGTGTCATGGCCGCGGGTGCAAATTTGTCGGTCCAACTTTCCCGGCCGCAAGAGATGTGTGTCGACGAGACAGGCAAAGAGACTGTCATCACTGTGCAGTCGGATTCTGACGTGGAACTCAACGTGACCAGCGGCGGTGCGCCACGCTCGCTGCTGGTGGACGGACACGCGGAGAGTGCTGCACCGGGTGGCAAAGGTGTCCTGCTGAAACCGGGAACCCATCAGATTCACTTTTCGATTCGCGCAGATTGATCAGGAGTTGTCGAGATGAAGATGGTGAAGCCAGTTCGGATCGGCCTGATTGGGCTGGGCATCATGGGCGAACTGTATGCCAAGATCTACTCAGCGTGTCCATTCGCGGAACTCGTGGCTGTATCGTCTCGACGCGCGGAGAAGGTTGCCGAATACGAGCAGCTATTCAACGTGAAGGGCTATACCGATTACAACGTAATGATTGAGCAAGCGGAGATCGATGCAGTTGTTATCGCGACTCCGGACCACGCTCACTTTGCGCCCGCCTATAAAGCTCTTTCCGCGGCTAAGCATGTGCTGATCGAGAAGCCACTTACGACAAGCGTGGCGGAGGCCGATCAACTTCTAAGGCTGGCTTCAGCAAAAAAGCTGAAGATTCAGGTGACCTATAACCACCGCTGGCTCTCCTCCTATTACAGCGCGAAGAGCAGCATGGAGCGAGGTGAGATTGGCGAGCCACTGGCAGCGTTTGCGCGCAAGAATGACACGATCAATGTTCCTGCCGAGATGATTACGTGGGCGGCAGAGACAACGCCGGCATGGTTTCTTTCCTCACACGATATCGATCTGGTTCGCTGGTTTTTTGCGTCGGAACCAGTTGAGGCCCGCGCATGGGGAAGACGAGAAGTCCTGAGTGCGATGGGGATTTCTACATACGACATCATCCACGCGCAACTCAAGTTCGAGAATGGATGCATCGCGATGTTTGAGTCTGGATGGATTTATCCGAACACGTTTCCAACGATCGTAGATTCGTTTGTAGAGATCGTCGGATCTCGTGGCCATCTGCATATGGACCGCAAGAGAGAATCGCTCGAGATGAGCACCGCAACGAAGTTCAGCTATCCGAAGAACTTCATCACGCAGGACATTTTCGGAAAGCTGCGCGGGGCCTTTCCATCCTGTCTTGAGGATTTTGTCACGTCGATTCTCAACGATACAGGGCCGCACGTTACGGGCTTCGATGGCCGGCAGGTAACGGCGGCGCTGGAAGCAATCCATGAGGCCCTGGCGTCAGGCGGGACCGTACAGGTAAAGCCTTTCAGCGCGTAGCTGTTAGTTGCCGAGCAACTTCATCGCAGCTACCACCTTGGCAGAATCCAAAGCGCCCGGTGGTAACGGTGCCTCCGGCGTTCGCACCTGTGAGCCGAGATGGAACTCGCGAATGAAGGGGCAAAGCTCTCGAAGTTTGACCGCTTCGTCCACGTGATGTCCATTCACTAACACTCTACGACCATCTTTTTGCCAGACGTTCGCATAACTGCCCAAGCACTCCGCGCGTTCTTCCAGCGTCTCGCCACAGCCGCGGACCAGGAGAATATTGATCTGGGGAAATGACATGAGAGTCTTGATCGCGGCGAGAGGATCCGCGCTCCGTTCCAACGCGTTATGGAAAGTGATCCGGGTACCAGGTGCTGCGGCGAGGATCGGCTTCAAGGAATCCATATCAGGATGACCGTCTTTCAGAAAGCCGAGGACGATGCCGTTAACCTTCATCAAAGAAAGCTCACGAGCCTTTGACGTCATATCGGCAAGCTCCGCAGGGCTCGAAGCATGACTCGCGTGGGAATGCGAATGCGGTTCATGACCTGTTGTACGAGTGCGAGAGGTGGTGTGATTCCGCCTCTCTTCAAGTCGACAGCAAGTTCTATGCGCGATGCACCGGCGGTGTTTGCAGTGATCGCCTCTTCGAGTGACGAAGCAATGACTTCAACAAGCGTGTGAGCGGCTGCGGGAGAGTGCATTACGCTCGAGACCACCATGGAGATTCCGTTGATAAGGAAGGTCCTTCGCTTCATGTCAGTTTTCAGCAAGAACATAGCAGGTGCAACACCGCAGCATAAGCCAAATTCATTGCCATTCTGCATAGCAGAACTGCATCAATGAAAAATTACTTTGATGTTGACCAAAACCCCAATTGATTGCAAACTAAGGCGAGTCCCCCTCCGTTCATGGTTCTTATAGACAGAACTCAAAATCTAAAGACTTAGTTGCACAGACAACGAGTTAAATGTTCAGAGCACTTGTTCCCCACAATTAGGAGATGTCAATGGCGAAGCTTCATATACGAATACTCCACACGGGTGTATTGATTGCCATGCTGTTTTCGGCAGTGGCATGGTCGCAGCAGACATCCACCATTCTTGGAAGTGTCAAGGATGCTTCCGGCGCAGTGATCCCGGGGGCAAAGGTGGTCGCGACAAATATCGGCACGCTGCTCCATCGCGACACTGTGACAGACACCGTAGGCGAGTACAGGATTCCGAGCCTTCCTCCTGGCAACTACAACCTCGAAGTCTCCGCAGAGGGCTTCAGCTCTTATGTGCTGAGCAACGTCAAAGTAGATGTGGGTCAGATGGCACGTCTCGATGCGACTCTCAAGGTCGGCGAGGCCGCGCAGAAGATCACCGTAGAAGGGAGTCAGCCCATCCTGCAAACAGCGGATGCTCAGGTTGGCAATGTGATCGAGAACTCCACCATCGTGGGGCTCCCATTGAACGGTCGCAACTTTACGCAGCTGAACCTTCTGATCCCTGGTGTAACCGCTGGCTCCTCCAACAACATCGTGCAGAGAAACGGTTACGGAGCACGCGCAGGTGGCGTGTCCTTCAGTGTGAACGGACAGCGATCGACGAACACGCAATTTCTGCTTGATGGCATCAGCTTTCTCGAAACGGAGATTGGCAGCGCGGCCTTCAGTCCTTCCATCGATGCGATCCAAGAATTCAAAGTTCAGACCAGCGGCTTCAGCGCTGAGTTTGGCACCCAGGCCGGCGGTCAGATCAACATGATCAGCAAGACTGGGTCCAGGAATTTTCACGGCGGCGTCTACGACTTCTTTCGAAACGATGCCTTCGATGCAAGAAACTTTTTTGTACAAACGGGGGCGAAACCGGAATTGAGACGCAATCAGTTTGGTGGAACGCTTGGCGGACCGCTGTTTACGGAGAAGCTTCTCTTCTTTGGGAGCTATGAGGGAACGCGCCTGATCACTGGAATCACGCAGACCGGCCTTGTTCCTACCGCTACGCAAGCCTTGGGCGATTTCTCCTCGCTGCCCATTACTCTCAAAAATCCATTCACCGGCGGAACCTACGCCAATAACAAAATTCCTACAATCAACCCGGTTATCGCCAAGATGCTGACGAGTTACGTTCCAGCGCCGAACGCCGCAATTTCGTCCTCACTAAATTACCAGTCAAATGATCCGCTGCGAGTCATAGTGGATCAGTATCTAGGGCGCATCGACTACAACATGGGCACCAAAGATACTGCGTGGGTGCGCTACATCTACGAGAAGACGGACAACATCCAGCCAAAGTTTTTCCCAACGGATGGTCTTACAGAGAAGCTGCGCGCGTTTGGTGAAGCGAGCGGCTGGACCCACATCTTTCGCCCCAACCTGTTGAACGAATTCAGGGTTGGCGTGACGCACTTTGCCGAAGATCTGCATCTCGCAAATGCCGGCAAGACGGATGTCGTGTCCCAGCTTGGGCAGACAGGTCTTTGCGAGGATCCTTCGTGTTGGGGCGTCCCGACGATGATGGTGACTGGCTTTGCTGCCTTTGGCGAACACGGATATAGCGGACCGAATGCCGGCGGCCTGGGCGGTACCTTCAAGTCTGGTCCTGTAGCGTTCCACGACACGCTTGTACAGACCAACGACACCTTTTACTGGACGAAGGGAGTACACAGTCTCCGCTTCGGTGCTGAATACGACATTCGCCGCTTTGCCTACAACGAGGCGCTTTATCCGCGCGGCGTCTACACCTTCGATGGCAGCTTCACCTCACCCACTGGCGCGGCAAATCCTAGCACGGCGTTTGCGGACTTTCTCCTCGGCCTGCCCAAGACGAGTCTCAACAGCATCACGATCTTCAATCCAGACTTCCGCGCCCAGGAGATTCATCCCTGGTTTCAGGACGATTGGCGTGTGACCCCGAACCTCACGCTTAATCTTGGAATACGTTATGAGTTGATGCCGCGGCCGATCTCCGCAAACAACCGGGTCGCGAATCTTGACTACTCAACGCCTCTTCCAACAACAGTTCTTGCCTCCAATGCCGGCAGCCACGGATTCTCGCGTGCCCTGGTCGATAACGACTATAACGACGTTGCCCCGCGCATCGGTTTCGCTTACCTTCTTCCCTGGATGAAGTCCATGGTTGTCAGGGGCGGCTATGGCATCTTCTATCAGCGAGAGGCCGACAACACGTACATCGATATGGCGATCAACGCACCGTTCGTTGTGCAGAATAACTTCACGCTGACCGCTGCGCAGGTCAATTCGTACAGCTTCAGCAATCCGTTTGGCCTGACTACCACACAGTCGTCGACTTACTACACCATGCAAAAAGATTGGAGAGACGGCTACTCGCAACAATGGAACGCAGCGGTACAGACCCAGGTACCCGGCGGAGTGAGTCTGCAGGCTGCGTACGTTGGCAATAAGGTGACGCACCTGAGCAAGAATATTCCTCTCAATCAGTCGACTCCAGGGGCGACGGCTCCTGCAACCCGTTCCCCGTACCCGAGCTACGGTTCTATCAGTTACTTCACCAGCGAAGGTGCGTCTACCTACAACTCACTTCAACTGCAGGCTGAACGCCGGATCTCTTCGACGCTGACTTTTCTCGCTGCGTATACATACGCTCGCTGCATCGACGACGCGAGTGCGGGTTCGATCGGTGAGACAGACACAGGTGTTCAGGACATCCACAATCTTCGCGCTCAGAAGGGACTTTGTGCGCAGGACACCAGGAATCGCGCGACCGTCAGCTCTGTATATAAGCTTCCATTCGGACGCCATCTGCGCTATGCCAATCACATGAACTGGATAGCGGAAGAGCTTGTTGGTGGATGGGAGCTAAGCGGTGTGCTCACATCATCGACGGGGCAGCCTTTCACGCCAATCATGTCGGGCGACTATGCCAACATCGGATATGGAACCACGTATCCGGATCGCATCGGTGATCCGAATTCGGGACCTCATAACTTCCTACACGAGTTCAACACGGCTGCTTTCGCCGCTCCTGCGCTCGGTCCTGGTCACATCGGCACTTCGAGAAGGAACGTAGCCATTGGCCCAGGTACCAACACTCTCGATATAGCAACGATGAAGAACTTCGCTCTGCGCGAGGAATTGCGTCTGCAGTTCCGGGCGGAGATGTTCAACCTTCTCAACCATCCAAACTTCACCCTGCCAGGAGCAACGTTTGGTACCGCGGCATTCGGTCAGTCTTCAGCAGCACAGGATCCGCGCATCTTCCAGTTCAGCTTGAAGGTGATCTTCTAAAATCAGTCTCAACAAAAGACACGTGACAGGTGTAAGTGCCTGTCACGGGTCTTTGTCTAAATGCGTGTTGTTCTGAGAACCTGTCCAGAAACTAAGGGGATCGACGCAGGAGCAGGTGTGCGAATGCGATATGGATCATGGTTTCAGCGGATGTGTGGCGAAGTTCGTAGTCTTTGCTGAGACGGCGTGACCAGTTGAACCAGGCGAAGGTGCCTTCGAACGCAAAAGATAAGGCCAACGGCTTAGCTCCTGATGCGTCGGGTGTGACAAACCCGATTCTCTCCGTGACCAACGACCTCCTAACCCAACTGCTCAATAGCCTCACCACTACTTCAGGAAAGCAGCAGGGTGGCAACACGAACAAAGGACCGTCAACGCCTTGTGGCTCTCCTTCTTCCGCAAGCCCTGAGACAAACGCGCCCAGTCTATTGTCATCAATCATCACGGGGCAGCGTCTACAGAAACTCTTGAGCAGGAACGCCAAAGTTCTTTATGTCGGGTTCGCATCCGCCGGAGGCAGCCGCGGCCGATGGTGTCGCAAAAATCGTTTTGGAGTCGGTACAGGAGCTGCTTCTTAAGTTGGCACTGCAAATGACCAGGGACGACTATGAGACGCGCGGCGAGCGGCAGCGCCAAGGGTCCAACTCGCCAAGGCCGCAGGCAAATACGCAGGCCGGATACCCGACATCGTCAACCATCAACGTATCATTGCGCTGCGCGGTGCCGGTCAAACCATCCAGCGAACTGCCGAGTTGACTGGTTCGAGCGCAAGTCAGGTCAAGCGAATCTGGGCAATTCATCTGACCGAGCCGTAAAGCGGTCGGTCAGATGAGCTGTGTTTCCATCCAACTGGAAGCTAAGGAAAAGGAAAGCACGATGCCTGTCAGCTTCTTCTCGAACGAACAGCGCGAGAACTAGG
>Ga0193717_1002555_pt1 | contig 10450 bp, 8 predicted proteins | sample U2c2metaG_FD_145900 | JGI IMG/M metagenome (GOLD analysis project Ga0193717, IMG submission 145900) | Soil microbial communities from a riparian zone of the East river system, Colorado, United States - U2c2 | ecosystem: Environmental > Terrestrial > Soil > Riparian zone | place: USA: East River...
ATCCTGCGCAACTCGCCGGTGCCGATCGGGACGGTGCCGATCTATCAGGCGCTGGAGAAGGTGGACGGCGATCCCGTCAAGCTCGACTGGGAGTGCTACAAGGACACGCTGATCGAGCAGTGCGAACAGGGCGTCGACTATTTCACCATCCACGCGGGCGTGCGCCTCGCCTATGTGCCGCTGACCGCGAACCGCGTGACGGGCATCGTGTCGCGCGGCGGCTCGATCATGGCCAAGTGGTGTTTGTCCCGTCACAAGGAATCATTCCTCTACGAGCGCTTCGAGGAGATCTGCGACCTGATGCGCAAGTATGACGTGTCGTTCTCGCTCGGCGACGGCCTGCGCCCCGGCTCGATCGCGGACGCGAACGACCGCGCGCAATTCGCCGAATTGGAAACGCTCGGCGAGCTGACGCAGATCGCGTGGCGGAAGGGCTGCCAGGTGATGATCGAAGGCCCCGGCCATGTGCCGATGCACAAGATCAAGATCAACATGGACAAGCAGCTCAAGGAATGCGGCGAGGCGCCGTTCTACACGCTTGGCCCGCTCACGACCGACATCGCACCGGGCTACGACCACATCACGAGCGGCATCGGCGCCGCCATGATCGGCTGGTTCGGCTGCGCGATGCTTTGTTACGTGACGCCGAAGGAGCACCTCGGCCTGCCCGACCGCGACGACGTGAAGGAAGGCGTCATCACCTACAAGATCGCGGCGCACGCGGCGGACCTGGCGAAGGGCCACCCGGGCGCGCAGCTGCGCGACGACGCGCTCTCTCGCGCGCGCTTCGACTTCCGCTGGCAGGACCAGTTCAACCTCGGCCTCGATCCCGACCGCGCGCAGCAATTCCACGACGAGACGCTGCCCAAGGAGGCGCACAAGGTCGCGCACTTCTGCTCCATGTGCGGCCCGAAGTTCTGCTCGATGAAGATCACGCAGGATGTGCGGGATTATGCGAAGGGGTTGAATGATCCGAATGCGATGGGGCTGACGCAGTCAGGGGTGCTCGCGGACGGCTTGCCCGCCGACCTGTCCGCCGGAGCTTCAGCGCAGGCGGAAGCCTTCGCGAAGGCGGGAATGGCGCAGATGAGCGAGAAGTTCAAAGCGATGGGCGAGCAGGTGTATGTGGATGCGGAGCGGGTGAAGGAGAGTAATAGGGTGCTATAGCAGGGCTACCGCCTATCTTTGCGTTGTGCGCGATCGATTGAGACGTTATTTTAGAGTAGTCGACCTGGAGACGTCGGATGGCGGGGGACGTTCGCGAATTCGGGGGTCTGGCAAGCGGACTTGCAAGAAGTCCGCTCGGAATAATTGCGCTTTTTATTGTACTTGTTTACGGGTTGGCTTCTCTTGTCACCATTTTTTCACATTCGATGTCATTTTGGGAGAGAGCGCCGATCATCTACTTCCTAGTGTTGTTTCCAGTGATGGTTTTAACGGTATTTGCCTGGCTGGTAAGCCACCATAGCGACAAGCTGTTTGCGCCTTCTGACTTTAAGAATGAAGACAACTACGTAAAGGTGCGGTTATCCGTAGTGCATCCTGCCGATACAGTGGCCAGAAAAAGCGACTCGATACGCACGTTCTGGAGGTCAAGTGCCAGCAACAAGAGAACAGTCGAAAAGTGGATTGAAAATAATACCAGCTATGGATCTGTAGCAATATTTCTACGATCAAATTCCGCCGAGCTTTATTCAAAGATCATTACTGATTTGAGCATTTCCACCTCCTGACACCTGAAAGGAATACAACAAGATGGCCAAGCCCGATACCATCGTGTTTGCTGATATACCCGATTCAGAATTGGAGGAAATCCTTAGAGAGATCGATGAAGAGGCAGCATTTGACGTTGTCTCCAAGATAAGATCTGATAGCGGAACTTGGACTATAAAATTGAAGAGAAGGGCTGACTAGCTCGCATTATTATGGCTGGCTGCAACATGAGAAGTAATGATATTCTCCGAGCTACGGTCTATCAATGTGCCTCCCGTTCTAGTCGGTAGCAAGCGTGGGGCGGGCTAAGGCGCGAAGCGCCGAGCCCACGCGATCAATACACCGCCCTTAAGACGTGGGCTTCGCTCCGCTCAGCCCACCCTTCGCGCCTGCTTGGCACCGCCGCTGCAACTCTCGTATTCTCCCCTATCACGGGGCACGGGTGGGGATCGGGAGGCATGACCATGCAGCCATTCCGCGCGTTCGCATTTCTCTGCGCCGCAACCCTTCTCGCCACCCCTCTCCTCTCTCTCCCCACCTTCGCGCAGGCCCCCGCGCCCGAAGCGCCCAAGTCCGATCAGGGCCAGCCGTCCGCGCCACCATCCCAACTCACCGAAAAACTCAACGCCTATGTGGGCTGCGTCAACCGGCTCTCGGCGCGCTCCTATGACTCGCGCAACCGCTATTTCTCGTGGGTGAGCAAGAACGGCCCGACCGGCAAGGAGCGCATCATCTACGGCCTCTACACCATCTACGACACATCCGACTGCCGGAAGAATGTCGAGAAGGCGAATGCACTGGAGCCGCGCGACGCCGAACTCGAAGCTGCGGCTTCCGCCTACGCGGAGGCCGTGGGCAAGCTCGAGCCGCTGCTGCAGGAGGCCGAGGACTACTACAAGCAGGAGGACTACAAGGACGACAAGATGGCCAAGGGCCGCGCGCTGCATCCGCGCCTCATCGCCGCGTGGGATGCGTTCGCGAGCGCCGACAAGGCGCTGCGCACCGGCGTCGAGACGATCAACGACAGGCGCGCGGCGCAGCGGCTCGCCGCGCTCGAAGCGAGCGAGGGCCGCAAGGCGCGCTACCATGTCGAGGCGCTGATGATCCACGCCAAGCGCGTGGCGCGCGCGAGCGACGCCGCAAAGCCCGACGTCGCGGCGATCACGGCGGCGCTCGCCGACTACGAAGGAAGCGTGAGGGCGCTCGAACCGCTGGCCGGCGAAGCGAAGATCGACAGCTTCTTCATCTCCGGCGCGAAGTCGTTCCTCACCTCGGGCAAGCAGTTCATGCGCCGCATCCGCGACAAGGTGCCGTTGAGCCGCGGCGACCAGATGATGATCAATGCCGGCGGGGCTGAGATGATCGAGGGCACGCCGCAGCGCCTGATGCGCGATTACAATTCGCTGGTCGAGGCGTACAATCGGAGCTTAAGGAGCTAGCGCGTTGGCGCGCGGCGCGCCGCTACTTCCCCGCAGCCTTGCGCAGCGCCGCGTTGATGCGATCCTGCCAGCCCGGTCCGTCTCCTTGAAAGAAGTCGAGCACGTCGCGGTCGATGCGCAGCGACACCATTTCCTTCACGCCCGGAAGCGCGGGAGGCGGAGCCGCGGGCGCCTCGATGGGCTTGGCGGTCGCGGCCTTGAACGCAGCTTCCGCCTGCGAACGGGAATCGCCAATCGGGCGCCGTGCCATGTCGTCTCCTCACACTCGCTCCGGCCCGTAGGGCGGGCATGGCGAAGCGTGCCCGCCAACATTGGCGAAGTCGATAGCGAAAACACGGCCGGCTTCGCTGCGCCCGCCCACAGCGCCGACTGTAGGAACAAATAGTTCATCCTAGGACTTGACTTTAATCTCGCTATTGGCCATCCTCCCCGCACCTCGTCCGCTGAGGGGCGCTCTCATGAGGCGTCGTGATGGCGGGACGAACCGGAGGGGGCGCCGGAGATGCGGCGCAAACTCCTGCGGTGGCGGGCGCCCGGCAATTCGAAAGCGCGGCCCGGCGCAGCAAGGAAAACGTCGCGATGGAGCGCCGGAAGGCGCGCCGGTCCCCGTATGGGCCGGTGATCTCCGGCCGAATTTTCCGGAGATCGGCTCGACCGCGAGGCGGGCCACCGGGCGCGTCCGTCAACCGCGCCAGCGCCGTCCAGCGCTCCATCCCCCTCGCTTTTTCGAGGGGGCGACGGACCAAGGCGCACCCCGCGCGCCATCACAAGCGGGTGGCGGAGCGTTGGCTATGAGCCTGCTGGTCGGATAACAGTAGCAACGAGCGCCCGCGATAGAACAACAAGGCGCACCGGAGGAAACATGTTCACCCGCCGCCACTTTTTCACGGTCTCAACGGCCGCATTGGCCCTGCCGGCGCTCTCGCGCGGCGCCACCGCGCAAGCCTGGCCGGCGGGCCGGCCGATCCGCGCGATCTGCCCGTTCACGGCGGGGAGCACGATCGACATCCTCGGCCGCATCGTCACCGATGCGTTGGCGCAGGCGCTCTCGGCGACGATCGTGGTGGAAAACCGTGGCGGCGCCGGCGGCACGATCGGCTCGGCCGCGGTCGCGAAAGCGGAAGCAGATGGCTACACGCTCCTGATCAACGCCTCCGCGCACACCGCCGCACCCGCCGCCTACCCGAACATCGCCTACGATCCCGCGAAGGATTTCGCCGGCGTCGGCATGATCGGCGTCGTGCCGAACGTGCTGCTGATCGCGCCGTCAAAGAACATCAAAAGCGCGAAGGAGCTCGCCGAGCGCGCCAAAGCGGGCGACCTGACCTACGCCTCCGCCGGGACGGGGAGCGCCACGCACTGGGCGGCGGAGCGCTTCCGGCTCAGCGCCGGATTTGCAGCGACGCACGTGCCGTTCCGCGGCGGGCCGGACGCGCTGACCGAAGTGATGACCGGCCGCGTCGACTTCATGTGCGTCGGCACCTCATCCGGCTTGCCCTTCATCCGCGACGGCAGGCTGCTCGCCCTCGCGGTGACGACGCAGAAACGCTCCGCGGCGCTGCCTGACGTTCCGACCACGCTGGAGCTGGGTTTCCCCGATTCCGACTACACGTTCTGGAACGGGTTTCTCGCGCCGGCGCAGACGCCGAAGCCGATTATTGAGCGGCTGCACGGCGAGATCGGCAAAGTCCTGGCGCAGCCGGCGGTGCAGGAAAAGCTGAAAATTCAAGGCGTCGAGCCGATGCCGCTTTTGCCGACCGAATTCGACGACCTGATGCGGCGCGAAATCGCCACCAATCTCGCGCTCGCGAAGGCTGCCGGGCTGAAGTTCAACTAGCCATGTCTAGATCCGCCCTCATCACCGGCGCTGCGCGCGGCATCGGGCTTGCGACCGCGAAGCGCTTCCTCGCCGATGGTTTTCGCGTGGCGTTGCTCGATATCGATGGCGCGACGCTTCAGCGGTCAGTTGCGGTGCTGAACGAGCCGGAGCGCACGCTCGCGCTCACTTGCGACGTCGCGATGGCGGATCAGGTCGACGCCGCGATCGCGCAGGTGAAGCAGCGCTTCGGCTCGCTCGACGTGCTGGTGAACAACGCCGGCCATGCGGTGTTCAAGCAGGCGCTCGACACGACGCTGGCCGAATTCCAGCGCACGCTCGACGTCAACCTGACCGGCCCGTTCCTGATGGTGAAGGCCGCCGTTCCGCTGATGCGAGAGCGCGCAAGCATCGTCAACGTCACGTCGATTTCGGGGCTACGCGCCTCGGCGCTGCGCATCGCCTACGGCACCAGCAAGGCGGCGCTCGATCACCTCACCAGGCAGCTCGCGCTGGAATTGTCGGTGCGCGGCATCCGCGTGAATGCGGTCGCGCCCGGCCCGGTCGATACCGCGATGGCGAAGGCGGTGCATTCGCCGGCGATCCGCGCCGACTATTACGACGCGATCCCGCTCGGCCGCTACGGGCTGGAGGAAGAGCTCGCCGAGGCGATCTTCTTCCTCTCCTCCGAGCGCGCGAGCTACATCACCGGGCAGACGCTGGCAGTCGACGGCGGCTTCGATGCGATCGGCATCGGCCTTCCGACGTTCCGCAAGGATCAGGGCGTGTAGGCGGGCAGCGCAATGCGTGCCCGCCGATGCGCGTCAGTTCACGTATCCCGGAGCCGGCCCGCGATGTCCGCGACGTGCGATCTTCTTCTTGCCGCGCCATGCTTTGCGCGCGCGATAGGAACGCGGCGGCGCGTCCGCGAACTCCGACGAATACGCGACGGGGCGCTGGTTGATGCCGAGCACGCCTTCGACGCCGCCGATCACACCGCCGACCGCCGTGCCGACGACCGCGCCGACCGGACCCGCGATGCGGTTGCCTTCATGGAATCCGTGCGCGGCGCCGCCCGGAACGCCTTGCGCCTGCGCGGCCAGCGGAGCCGCGACAACTGCGAAGAATACGCCCGCGAATACAAAAGCCCGTTTCATCACTTTTCCTTCTGTGAGGTGAGGACGCGAGCCTTCGCGGCAAATGAAGGCCATTCGGTGGCGAGGGAGGGTTAACATGAAGGAGAAGCGGGAACCGTTGCGTGAGTGCAACGGGTTCCGGCGCCCGTTTCCCATCTCGTCTGCGCTAGTTCACCACCGCGCCCGACATCTTGATGATCGGCGCCCACTTGGCGAGCTCGGCTGCGATGAACGCCGCCGTCTCCTTGGGGCCGCGGCCGAGCGTCGGATCGACGCCCGCCTCCTGCAGACGCCGGAACACATTCGGATCGTCGAGCGCCGTCTTGATCGCGCCGGCGAGCTTGTCGACGATCGGCTGCGGCGTGCCGGCGGGCGCGAGGATCGCGTTCCAGGTGTAGCACTCGAAGCCTTTCAACCCCTGCTCCTGCAAGGTCGGCAACTCCGGCATCACGCGCATGCGCTCGGCCATCCCGGCGCCGAGCGCGCGGATCGCTCCCGCCTGCGCCTGCGGCAGCGCGGTCGGCGTCGCGTCGAACGCCATCGAGATCTGCCCGGCGACCAGGTCGCCCATCATCGGATTGGAGCCGCGATACGGCACGTGCTGGATGTCGAGCCCGCCGGCGAGCGCCTTGAACTGCTCGCCGCACAGATGAAGGATCGAGCCGAGCCCGGACGAGCCGTAGGTGTACTTGCCGGGGTTCGCCTTCACCAGCGCGATGAAGCTTGCCACGTCCTTGGCGGGAATCGAGGGATGCACGCCGAGCATAGTCGGCGTCACGCCGACCTGCGCGACCGGTGCGAAATCCTTCACCGGATCGTAGGGCATCTTGGCATAGAGGCCGGGATTGATCGCGTGGGTCGACACCGTCGCGACGAGGAGCGTGTAGCCGTCCGGCGCGGATTTCGCGACCTGGTCGGCGCCGATATTGCCGCCCGCGCCGACCTTGTTCTCGACGAAGAATTGCTGATTGAGCAACTCCGAGAGCTTTTGCGCGATGACGCGCCCGACAATATCGGTCGGCCCGCCCGCCGAGAACGACACCACGATGCGCACCGGCCTGGAGGGATATTGGTCCTGCGCGTGAGCCGCACCGCTCAGCGCCAGAGCCGCAGCGACGATGAGAGCGCGCACCAGTCCGTGGCGCGTGCATGCAAACGCAATTCCACTTTCTCCGTTGCTTGTCATTGCGAGATCCTCCCCATCTCTGGCCAAGGCCGCCGCAAGCCTAACCCGAATGCGGCAGGCCGTCATGCCGCCTTGAATTCCTCTCAGTGCCCGTTTCCGGTGCACCACACGCGAAGGTCGCGCGGTCCGGCGCGATTGCCGCCTCGCCGCTTTACTACTATATGTCGAGTTCTGCTCAGGGCATCGGGGAAATACATGCGCTTCAAGTCAAAGAAGACCGGCGGATATCAGGTGTTCGCGGTGACCGGCACGAACACGGTTTCGTTCGGCATCGACTTCGATGATGCCAACACGAAAGGGCTCCTCGGCTTCGGCGTGGAGCGGGTCGACCCCACGGAGAACCAGAGGTTCTTCACCTTCGGCTTCAAGGTCTTCCCGTCCGTCATCAAGAATCCCGACGACAAGACAACCGTCAAAACCAACGACCATCCGATCCAGAGCTTCGTCACCGACGACTTCACCGCCAAGCCCGGCCGCGACTACGAGTACATCTTCCATCCGCTGAAAGGCACGCCGAAGAATCTCGATCGCAGCGCAACGCCGATCTCGATCAAAATCCGCACCGAGCCGCTGTTCTCCGACCTGGAGCACGACGTCTTCTTCAATCGTGGCGTCGCCAGCAGTCAGGCCTATACGCGCGAGTTCAGGAACAAGTCGCCGGCTCAGCTCGACAAGACCGACAAGAAGGAGGCCGCGCGCGCCAGGGAATGGCTCAGCCGCAGTCTCGACGACGCCATTCTGAAGTTCATCGGCAACGCCAAGAAGAACGACGCGCTGCACTGCTGCTTCTATGAATTCCGCTACGAGCCTGTGGTGCAGGCGCTGAAAGACGCGCTCGACCGCGGCGTCAATGTGAAGATCATCATCGATGCCAAGGTCAATGGGAAGAAAAAGGACGGCAAGATGCAGCCGAGCTTCCCGCGCGAAGATAATCTGCAGTTGATCAAGGACGTCGGAATTCCCAAGAAGAACATCATTCAGCGCGAGGCCAAGCCGAACAACATCCAGCACAACAAGTTCATGGTGCTGCTCAAGGGCAAGACGCAGGTGCCCGCGGAAGTGTGGACCGGATCGACCAATATTTCCGACGGCGGAATTCACGGCCAGACCAATGTGGGTCACTGGGTCCGCAACAAGGATGTCGCCACGCAATTCCAGGCCTATTGGGAGCTGCTCAGCGGCGATCCGGGGCCGCAAGCCGGCGCCGAGCGCGCCGAAAGCACGGCCGAGAACAATAAACTCCGGGCCTCCGTCGAAGCGCTTCACGACACGCCCGAAAGCTTCGCCGATCTGGAGCCCGGCATCACGCCGATTTTCAGCCCGCGCAGCGGGCCGGGCGTGCTGGAAATGTACGCCAAGATGGTTCAAGAGGCGGACGGGCTGTCCTGCATCACGCTCGCCTTCGGCATCAGCGAGGTGTTCAAGACCTTGCTCAAGGACAATTCGACCGACAGTCACATCAGCTTCTTCCTCCTCGAGAAGGAGGACAAGCCGAACCCGCGCAGCAAGAAGGAATTCGTCGGGCTCAACGCCGTCAACAACGTCTACAAGGCGTGGGGTTCATTCCTGCGCGAGCCGCTGTACCAGTGGGCAAAGGAAACCAACACGAGCGCGCTCGGCCTCAATCACCATGTGAGCTACATCCATTCCAAGTTTCTGCTCAAGGATCCGCTGTCCAAGGATCCCGTCGTGGTCACCGGCTCGGCGAACTTCAGCGCCCCTTCGACGAACGACAATGACGAGAACATGCTGGCGATTCGCGGCAATCAGCGCGTCGCCGACATCTATTTCACCGAATTCAACCGCATCTTCTATCACTACTACTTCCGCTCGGTGCAGGAGCAGACCAAGAGGGTGCTGGACAAGGAAGAGAAGAAGCGCACCGATCAGCAGACGCTGTTCCTGTCCGAGAGCGACGACTGGATCAAGAAATACAAGGCCGGCAGCCTGAAGCGAAAGCGCGTCGATATCTTCAAGCGCATCGAGGGCTTCGAGACCTGACAGGCATCGCGCTTTCCGAGGCGCCGTCGGCGCGCCGGCGCTTTGACATCACGGCCGGGCGCAACGCCCGGCCGCTTGTTGTCAGTGGCACCGGCGCTCATTACGCTGTCGGCCTCGAACACACTCCGGCGTGAGGGAAGAAACCGATGAGCGGCCTCCTCGAAAACCACATCGCCGCCGTCACGGGTGCGGGCTCCGGCATCGGGCGCGCGATCGCGCTCGGCTACGCGCGCGAGGGCGCGCAGGTGGTCATTCTCGATGTGAACGGCGATGCCGCCTCCGAGAGCGCCCAGCAAATCCTCAATGCCGGCGGCAGGGCGCAGGCCTTCGCGCTCGACGTCACGGACCGCGCGGCCTGCCGCGTGATGGCGACAAAAGTCGCGGGCGAGGTCGGCAACATTTCTGTTCTGGTGAACAATGCCGGCATCAACCGCCGCAACGCTTTCACCGCCGACCCTGACGCCGTGGTCAAGGACTGGCAAGACATCATGGCCATCAACCTGAACGGCGTGTTCAACGTCACGCACGCCTTCGTCGAGCACCTGCGCGCCACCAAGGGCCGCATCGTCAACATCGGCTCGATCCAGTCGTTCATGCATGTGCGCACGCCGAACTCGCTCGCCTACACCACCTCGAAGCACGGCGTGCTCGGCTTCACGCGCGCGCTCGCAGCCGAACTCGGCAAGGACGGCGTGCGCGTCAACGCGATCGGACCGGGGCTGATCGAAACGCCGCTCAACGCAGCCGTGCGCGCCAACAGTCCGGAACTGATCAAGATCTTCATGGATCACACGCCGCTTGGCCGCGCCGGCCAGCCGGAGGACATCGTGGGACCGGCGATTTTCCTCGCCTCGGATCTCTCCGCCTATGTCACCGGCGCGATGCTGATGGCGGACGGTGGGTATCGGGCGATCTAGGCGACACCCAAGTCGAAAAAGTCGACGCAATGCGGCAGCGCTTGCGGCCCACCGCATTGGCGGCATCTGCCCATGACGAGCGCCCACTTCCGATGCCCTGCGTGTGCGGCGGGCCACAACCCAAAGTGTACGGCCCCCTCGCGCGGTGACAGAATGTCCGCGAGGGCCATCGTCGCGATGGCTCGAAGTGGGGAGACGCAACATGTGCATCCTGTGCAATCGAGGAAGGCTGAACCATCCTG
>Ga0193717_1002556_pt1 | contig 10450 bp, 9 predicted proteins | sample U2c2metaG_FD_145900 | JGI IMG/M metagenome (GOLD analysis project Ga0193717, IMG submission 145900) | Soil microbial communities from a riparian zone of the East river system, Colorado, United States - U2c2 | ecosystem: Environmental > Terrestrial > Soil > Riparian zone | place: USA: East River...
TCTCCCCTGCTCTGGCGGGGGCGAGGAACTCAAGTCCTGCTACTTCCAGTTCTTGCGCCGCTCGACCTCTGCATCCGACAGCTTCTCCGGCGCGAACGACCCGACCTTGATCTCGCCGCCGCGCTCATAGCTCGCCATGATGACGCCGGTGCTTGAGGCCTGCGAGCGGGTCAGCTTGAGGCCGGAAGGCAGCGTGCCGTTGCCGAACAGCCGCTTGCCCTTGCCCAGCACCAGCGGGAAGATCAGCAGGCTGACCTCGTCGATCAGATCGTTGGCGAGCAAGGTCTGGATCAGGTCGCTCGACCCCTGGATGAGCAGGTCCAGGCCGTCTTCCTGCTTGAGCTTGCGCAATGTCGCCACGACGTCGTCGCCCAACGACTGGCTGTTGTGCCAGGTCAGCGTGTCGTGCCGGTGCGTCGCCACATATTTGGTGACGGCGTTGAAGCTCTCGGCGATCGGGTCGTTGTCCTGGTACGGCCAGTGGGCGGAGAAGATGTCGTAGGTCTTGCGGCCGAGCAGCAGGTCGAAGGGCTTGGTGAAGGTCTCGCCCATGAAGGCGCCCATGGCATCGTCCCAGTAGTGGACCGTCCAGCCGCCGAACTTGAAGCCACCTGCCGGATCCTCTTCCGGACCGCCTGGCGCCTGCATGACGCCATCGAGGCTGACGAATGTCGTGGCGGTGATCTTTCTCATAGGATGCTCCCGTTTTTCAATCCACACCGTCGTGGCCGGACTTCAACCCAAGGACGGGCGACCGTTCATCGGTCCGACACTGCATGTGAAACTTCTGGGCATATGAAACTTCTGGGCATGTGAAATTTCTGGCAAGCCCGCCGTCGATGCGTCAACCGCGAGGCCTGGCATCGAGGCTGCGCGACGAGAACCAGACATCGCCGAAGATGGCGGTGGCGGTGCGGTTGCGCGCGGCCTGGTCGCGTGTCGGGATCTTCGCTGCGGGGCCTGCAACCGAGGCGCCGACACATGGAATGAACCACGAGCGCATGAACGGGTCGCAAGCGAAGCCTTTTTCGGTACGGGTCACCAGCACCGCCAGCGGGACGCGTTCGGCCGGGCGCCAGGGAAAGATCATGCGGCCGTCTGGCCGCAGCGCCTTCAGCCATCCGGCCGGCGGGGCGGCGACGCCGGCATTGACGTAGATAATGTCGGATAGCGGCAAGGGCGTCGTCACGGCATCGCCATGGATAACAGTGGCATTGCCAAAGGCTTCGAGATTTTGTCGCGCCAGGTTAGCCAGGTTGTTGTCGAGTTCGAACGCGGTGACGGTGCCGCCGGGCGAAACCAGCCTGGCCAGCACCGCAGTGTAGTAACCGGTGCCGGCGCCGATATGAGCGACGGCCTCACCAGGTTTCGGCGCAAGTTTTCCGATCCACATGGCGTGCAGGAAGGGCTCGCCATTGTTGATGCCCTTGTCGGCGTCGAGCGCTACCAGCACGTTCTGATAGATATGGACCGGATCGGCGCTCGGCGTCATGATCTTGCCGTTGCCGGCGATGATCGTCCACGGTCCGGGGCCGAGAAAGGCTTCACGCGGCACCTCGGCGAAAGCCGCCTCCAGGCGCGGATCGGGTGATCCGGCATTGGCGGCCATCAGCCGCGCGTAGAATTTCCTGATATCTTCGATCTTGCTCATGGCGTGAACGAAGATAGCGCGGATTGCCGATTTGTCGCGGGATTGCCGCTTCGCAGAGGGTGGTCGATTTCTCGGCGAGGCGGAGTTCAGCCGACCCCGAACATGGTGTCGTAGAGCAGCTTGAAGTTGAGCCCCAGGATGACCGCCGCGACCACCCAGGCCAGCGCCGCCACGCCGCGCGGAATAGCGAGGTTGCCCATCTTCTTCTTGTCGGAGACGAACTGCACCAGCGGGACGACGGCGAAGGGCAACTGCATCGACAGGATCACCTGGCTGAACACCAGCAGCTGGCCGGTGCCCTTTTCGCCATAGAGCGCGGTGACGATCACCACCGGGATGATGGCGAGGCCGCGTGTCAAAAGCCGGCGTGCCCAGTTGGGGATGCGCAGGCGCAGGAAACCTTCCATGACGATCTGGCCGGCGAGCGTCGCCGTCACCGTCGAGTTGAGGCCTGAGGCGAGCAGCGCCACGGCGAACAGGATCGAGGCGATGCTGAGGCCCAGCAGCGGCGACAGCAACTCGAAGGCCTGACCGATCTCGGCGACGTCCTGGTGGCCGGTGTTGTGGAAGGCGACCGCCGACACGATCAGGATCGAGGCGTTGACGAACAGGGCCAGCATCAGGGCGATGGTCGAGTCCGTCGTTGCCCATTTGATGGCGTCGCGCTTGCCCTTGTCGGTGCGTTCATAGGCGCGGGTCTGCACGATCGAGGAGTGCAGATAGAGATTGTGCGGCATGACGGTGGCGCCGATGATGCCTATGGCGATGTAGAGCATCGCCGGATTGGTGACGATCTCCGACGACGGCACGAACATGGCATGCAGGATCGAGCCGGCCGGCGGAGCGGCGACGAAGATCTGGATGGCGAAGCAGCTGAAGATGATGATCAAAAGCGCGATGACGAAGGCTTCGAGATAGCGAAAACCCTTGTTCATCAAGAGAAGCACGAGGAAGGCATCGAGCGCCGTCAGCACGGCGCCACCGATCAGCGGAATGCCGAACAGAAGCTGCAGCGCGATCGCCGTGCCGATGACTTCGGCCAGGTCGCAAGCAATGATCGCGAGCTCGCAGGCGATCCACAGCACGAAATTGACCGGACGGGGATAGTAGGCACGGCAGGCCTGGGCAAGGTCACGGCCAGTGGCGATGCCAAGGCGGGCGGCCAACGCCTGCAGCAGGATCGCCATCAGGTTCGACAGCATGATGATGAACAGCAGCGTGTAGCCAAACTGGGCGCCGCCTGCGAGGTCGGTCGCCCAATTGCCCGGGTCCATATAGCCGACCGAGACCATGTAGCCAGGGCCCATGAAGGCGAACAGCCGGCGGAACCAGAATCCCGAACTCGGCACGGCGATAGAAGAATTGACTTCGCGCAGGCTGGGCTGCTCGTCCTCATCGGGTCTGGCGAACCGCCATGTGGAACGGGAGGCTGTGGCTTCGGACATGAAGGATTTCCGCTTGCATGGGGTTGGTGTCTCCTATCTACGCCGCGGCTCAACATTATGCAATATGCTATATTTCATTGTTCAAGCTCTTGTGATGTGGTCGGCCTGTGTCCGGACGGTCAACCGCAGAGGCCTGTTGCGCCGACCCCGGAATGCAAATAAACGGCACGATAAAGTAGAGCCTGTGCTAAAAATGCACGGGCCGATTCAAAATTGCGAAGAGTTAGGAGGAGCGCGCATTGGCGCTGAAGAACAGACCGGTCCCGCGCGAAAAGCCGCTGCCTGACGCCGACGTTCATTCGGAAGGGTTCAGGCAGACGCGCGAAGCGCGCCGCAGCGCGCTGGTCGAAGACTATGTCGAGCTGATCGCCGACCTGATCGAGGATGGCAACGAGGCGCGCCAGGTCGATATCGCCGCACGACTCGGCGTCGCCCAGCCGACGGTGGCCAAGATGCTGACCAGGCTGTGCACCGACGGCCTGGTGTCGAGAAAACCCTATCGCGGCGTGTTCCTCACCGACGCCGGCCGCAAGGTCGCGGAGGAAAGCCGCATCCGCCACCAGACGGTGGAAGCCTTTTTGCGTTCGCTCGGCGTCAGTGCCGAGACGGCGCGCATCGATGCCGAGGGCATCGAGCATCATGTCAGCGCCGAGACGCTGGAAGCGTTCCGCAAGGCCATGACGGCGCCGCGCTGAGCCGCATCGCTGTTGAACCCCGACCCGCGAGCCGCCGGAACCGCCTGATGTTACGCACGTTGCTCCTGACATCGCGCGATTGTCGCGCGACAAGGGAGGAAGCAATGGGCGTTGAACAGGCACCGACCGCAAAGGGCAAGCAGGCGGCCAAGGGACTGAAGCAGGCGGCGGCGAAGGACGAACGCAAGACCGAGGCCGAGACCGGCCATCCCCTGAAGAAAGGCGCTGCGCGTTTCGAGGAGCGCTCGAAAAGTTCGGACGGCAAGAGCGCTGGCGCCAAGCAGAAAGAATAGGCGTCTGTCAGGCAGACGTCGGTGGTTCTCGGCGAAAAGCCGTCTGCTGAGACGTAGTAACGGCGCCTTCGTTGCGGCAGCATCGCTTGGCCCTCCGCTATGGCTCCGGGCGTTCGAGCCCTTTGAAAGGTCCACTGGACCTTTCAATTTGCCTGCGGCAAAGCATTCTCTCACTCCCTGACATCCTGCACCCAGCTGCGCGGGTGGCCGTCGACGCGGAACTGGAAGATGAAATAGGGCGGGATGCAGGTGCCCTTGCCAGGCTTGGCCTGCGGCAGGTCGTCATAGCCGGCGGTGCAGATATAGTCCTCGCGGCAAGGGTGTGCCTTGTCGCAGGCGCGCAGGCCGGCGGTCTTGGTGAACTCCCTGGTGCAGAATTTGTGGTCCTTGCCCGACGCGATGCAGTCGTTGAAGCCGGTCTTGGCCAGCCGGCCGCACGTCGCCTCGTCGGGAAGCTTGTCGCAGCTTGCCTTGCGCAGCATGCCGCCGGGAAAGCCGCCGGTCTTCTGCTGCGGATTGTCGTAGCGCTGGCGCGCAGCACCGTAGCCGGCGAGCTTGACCAGCGGCTTCTTGTCCTTCGCGGGATCGATGGCGCATGCCTTGGCGGTGGCCGGCGACAGGCGGCAATACTGGTCGTTGCCCCATGTCGACATTTTTATCTCGCCGAACTCGACGGGGTCGCCGACCGCCGTACCGGCCTCGCTGACGCAGGTGCCGAAACCCGGATGGATGGCGCTCTCGTGGACGCCGGCGCAGCGCAGGCCTTCGCCGCAGCTCCAGTCCTTGAAGCTTTCATCCTCGCCGCGATAGCAGATCGAGCCCCAGCCATTGTAGAGGTCGGTGCCCTTCAGTGCCGTGGCATACTTGTGATCCGGACGGGCGGCGAAGCCGCGGCTGAAATCCGGATGGCCGCCGGCGGCGAACTGCTCGACGATGGCGCGGCGGCGCGGCAGGTCGGCGAAGAACACGGCCGAGCCGGGCACGAAGACGGCGTTGCGGCGCGGCTCGCTGGCGGGGTCGGCGCCGGTGTAGTGGAAGCCGGCAATGCCATGCGTTTGGTGACAGCCAGTGCAGGTCATCTCGTTGAGCCGCAATTCGAAGCCGGCCACCGACTTGATGGTGGCGAGCGTGTTGCCCCTGGCGACGTAGTCCCTCAGCGCCTTGTCGATATCGGCATCGTCGACCAGCCCATAGGCGATGTTGTTCTGCGACCGGCTCAGGCCGCCGGGAGCTACGGAGACAGCGCTCTTGGCCAGGAATTTCTCGTCGATGACCAGCCGGCCATGGTCGAGATCGTAGATGTTGCGGTCGGTGAGCAGCCATTTGGCGAAAGACGGCTTGTCGGCCAGCACTGTGGCCCGGTCGATCTGGTTCTCCATCTTCGCTTCATGGAAGCTCGAAGTGGCCGGGTCCCATTTGAAGATCTTCAGCAGGTATTCGGCGTGGCCGCCGAAATCGCGCCGCGTCGAGGCTGATAGCCTGAGCACCTGCATGTTGAGCTCGAGCCGCATGATCTGCGACGAATTCAGCATGGCGCCGGACAGCGGTCCTTCGTCGGAGCGCAGCCAGGCGGCGAACTGTTCGGGCGGCAGATCCTTTTGCCCAGCGGCAAGCCAGCGCTTGGCGATTTCGGCGCAGGACACATCCGTCGCGCTCGGCAAATCCTTCGAGGCGCGGGCCGGCGCCCGCGTGGGCTTGGCGTTGAACACCAGGCTCATGGTCAGCGGCAGGCGCGAGGAGATGCGCTGGCCTGCCTTGCCTTTCACCGGCTTTTCCGCGACCGAATAGTGGAAGCGGTAGATCAGCCGGATCTCGCCGCATTCGGTATGGCCGAGATAGCCGCGATCCATGCGGTTGACGACGCCGGTCAGGTCGAGCGTCGAGCCGTCGTCATCGATGTATTTCGGATTGAATTTCTGGCTGGTATCGTTCGATTTCGCCATCGCCGCGACATAGGGGTCGGGGCTGGTCTTCGGCTCGTCGGCGATTTGCTGCTTGACGATGTCTCGCACCGTGGCCAGTGCCGGCACCGAAAACAGGCCGCGATTGTCGACCTCGCGGGTGAGGCCGAGTGCCGGGCCGAGCAGGCGGCTGATCGACAGGCCGCCACGCTCCAGCGTCTGCAAGGTGGTGGGATCGGTGACGGCGACGCTGGAATCAAGCGTGACGGCGCCGGCACTTGTGAGGCCAAGGCAGAGCAGTGCCGCGAGCAGCGACAGGAATTCAGCAATCGTCTTCAAGCCCCGCGCACCCCTTCCGTCTGCGTGATGCTACAAGGCTTCCTTGGTCTCGGCCAGTGCGGCGAGGAAGGCATATCGGCGGCGTCGCATCTCGAAAAATGCTGTGACTTGGCGCAACCATTGCGATAATTGTTTGTTGGGTTGAGCCGGCCTTGCCGGAACAACGGGGAAGTTCGCAGCGCGAGGAATTGCCATGCTCTGGAGAGGCCGTCGTCAGAGTGACAATGTCGAGGACGACCGCAGCGACAGCGGCGGCGGGCTCGGCGGCGGCAGCCCCGGTCAGTTCCGCATACCGATCGGCGGCCGCGCCGGCGGCGGCGGCAGCATCTTCCTGGTCATCCTGGTGGTGCTGGCCGGATGGTATTTCGGCTTCGATCCGTCACAGATCCTGGGCGGCGGCGACGGAGGCCTGCTGCCGGGCGGCGGCGGCCAGATCACCGACAATAGCGGCCAGGACAGCGGCACTACACCCGCCAATGACGAGATGAAGCAGTTCGTCGCCACCGTGCTGGCCGAGACCGAAGACACCTGGACCGGCATCTTCAAGTCGCAAGGGTTGACCTATGAGGACCCGAAGCTGGTGCTGTTCAGCGGCCAGATCCGTTCGGCCTGCGGCTCGGCTTCGTCGTCGGCCGGGCCGTTCTATTGTCCCGGCGATCACAAGGTCTATCTCGACATGACCTTCTTCCAGCAGCTCGACCAGCAGTTCGGCGCTTCGGGCGAATTCGCCCGCGCCTATGTGATCGCGCATGAGGTCGGCCATCATGTGCAGAACCTGACCGGCATCATGTCCAAGTTCAACCAGATGCGGCAAGGCATGAGCGAAGCCGATGCCAACCAGCTGTCGGTGCGCATCGAGCTGCAGGCCGACTGCTTCGCCGGTGTGTGGGCTCACTACACCGCGCAGAAAGGCATTTTGGAGCAGGGTGACTTCGAAAGCGCGCTGAATGCCGCCAAGCAAATCGGCGACGACACGCTGCAGAAGAAGATGCAGGGTTATGTCGTGCCGGAAAGCTTCAACCACGGCACCTCGCAGCAGCGCCAGACCTGGCTGACGCGCGGCTACAAGAGCGGCAAGCTTTCGGACTGCAACACGCTGAGTGGCCCAATTTGAGAGACTGTTTCCCCTGACATCCCCTGACGGCGAAGGCGCCGTCAGGGGATGTCAGGATGAAGACATCAAACATGTTCCCTTATTGTTCCGTGCGACAAGCTCGCCTATAAGGACTTCCCGCCTGGGCGCCAGGGGCGGCCGGAGGAGCAGACGCCACAATGATCGATCCCAAGACCGCCAGACGGGGCCTTGCGCTCGTCTTCACCACGCTGCTGCTCGACATTATCGGCTTCGGCATGATCATGCCGGTGCTGCCGGCCTATCTCAGGGAGTTGACCGGCGTCAGCATCAGCGGAGCGGCGATCGAAGGCGGCTGGCTGTTCTTCGTATATGCGGCGATGCAGTTCTTCTTCGCGCCCATCATGGGCGGCTTGAGCGACCGGTTCGGACGGCGGCCGATCCTGCTCGCCTCGGTGCTGACCTTTTCCATCGACAATCTGATCTGTGCCGTCGCCTGGTCCTACCCGATGCTGTTCATCGGGCGCGTGCTGGCCGGCATTTCCGGTGCCAGCTATTCGACGACATCCGCCTTCATCGCCGACATCTCGAACGATGAGAACCGGGCGAAGAATTTCGGCCTGCTCGGCATCGCTTTTGGCGTCGGCTTCGTCATCGGGCCGGTTCTGGGCGGGCTGCTCGGCACGTTCGGGCCGCGCGTGCCGTTCTATTTCGCCGCCGGGCTGGCTTTCGTGAACTTCCTGATTGCGCTGTTCCTGTTGCCGGAAACGCTCGATGAGAAGCACCGCCGCCGCTTCGAATGGAAACGCGCCAACCCGGTCGGCACGCTCCTCCAGATGCGCCAGTACCAAGGCATCGGCTGGATCGGGCTTGTCTTCTTCCTGATGACGCTCGGGCACATGATGTATCCGGCGGTCTGGTCGTTCGTCTCCACCTACCGCTATGGCTGGAGTGAGCAGCAGATCGGCTTCTCGCTCGGCGCCTTCGGCCTGTGCGGGGCGATCGTCATGGGGACAGTGCTGCCGCGCGTGATCCCCAGGCTTGGCGAGTGGAAGACGGCGGTCATCGGCCTGACATTCACGGCGGCCAGCGCCTTCGGCTATGCCTTCGCGTCGCAAGGCTGGATGATCTATGCGGTAATCGTCGTCGGCTGCCTGGAGGCGCTGGCCGATCCGCCGCTGCGGAGTCTCGCCGCCGCCAAGGTGCCGCCGTCGGCGCAGGGCGAACTGCAAGGCGCGATGACCTCGATCTTCTCGATCACCTCGATCATCACGCCGCTGCTCTACACGGCGATCTTTTCCTGGTTCACCGGGCCGAATGCGCCCGTGACCTTCGGTGGCGCGCCCTATCTGGTTGGCGCATGTTTCCTGGTGCTGGCAGTCATCGTTTTTGTCACGAAGGTGGCGAGGCCCGTGGCACTTAAAAACGTCGCGACCGGCGTCGCGGAAGATGGAGCGCAGATATGAGCCATGACAGTCGCATTGCCTTGACGGAGGACGGGGTGTCGCTGTCGCGGCTGGTGTTCGGCGCCTGGCGCCTGCTCGATGAGGCCGCCCGACCGGATGCCGATCAAGTCGCGCGACTGATCGGCACCGCCGTCGATCTCGGCCTGACCAGCTTCGACCATGCCGACATCTATGGGAATTACGAGGTGGAAGCGGCCTTTGGCGCTGGGCTGGCGCGCTGGAGTGGCAAGCGCGAGGAGATCGAGCTGATCTCGAAATGCGACATCATGCTGGCCTCGAACAACCGGCCGCAGAACCGGCTGAAGCACTACGACACCAGCGCTGCCCATATCGCCACCTCGGTCGACCGCTCGCTGACCAATCTCCACACCGATTATCTCGACCTGTTGCTGCTGCACCGGCCGGACCCGCTCATGGATGCCGACGAGACGGCGGCGGCACTCGCCGGGCTGGTCAAATCCGGCAAGGTAAGGGCGGTAGGCGTCTCCAATTTCACGCCGTCGCAGTTCGACCTCCTGGCTTCGCGGCTGCCGTTTCCATTGGTGACCAACCAGATCGAGATGTCGGTGCTGAAGACGTCCGCATTGACCGACGGCAGCCTCGATCATGCGCAGCGTCTGTCCTACGCGCCGATGATCTGGTCGCCGCTCGGCGGCGGCTCGCTGTTCACCGGCAAGGAGGGGCGGGAGGCGCGGGTGCGTGCAGCGCTTGCGAATGTGGCTGCCGAGATCGGTGCGGCCGATCTCGCTGCCGTCGCCATCGCCTGGCTGTTGCGTCACCCGGCCCGGCTGGTGCCGGTGCTGGGCTCGATGAAGCCGGAACGGCTGGCCGCCATGGTCAAGGCGCTGGAGATCGGCCTCGACCGCCAGCAATGGTTCGCCATCCTGGAAGCCAGCGAAGGCCGGCCGGTGGCGTAAGTTCAGGCCCGTTCGGCCAGCAATTCCTCGCCGCGCTTTTCGCGGATCAGGTTGACGAAGCGGCGGAACAGATAGTGCGAATCCTGCGGGCCGGGCGAGGCCTCGGGGTGATGCTGGACCGAGAACACCGGCCGGCCGGTCAGCGCGATGCCGCAATTCGAGCCGTCGAACAGCGAGACATGGGTTTCCTCGACGCCTGATGGCAGCGAATCGGCGTCGACGGCAAAGCCGTGGTTCATCGAGACGATCTCGACCTTGCCGGTGGTGTGGTCCTTGACCGGATGGTTGGCGCCGTGATGACCCTGGTGCATCTTGGCGGTCCTGCCGCCCAGCGCCAGCGCCAGCATCTGGTGGCCGAGGCAGATGCCGAACACCGGAATGTCGGTCTTCAACAGGTCCTGGATGACCGGCACGGCATAATCGCCGGTGGCTTCCGGGTCGCCGGGGCCGTTGGAGAGGAAGATGCCGTCCGGCTGCATGGCGAGGATTTCTTCAGCGCCGGTCTTGGCCGGCACCACGGTGACCTTGGCGCCGAGGCCGGCGAGCAGACGCAGGATGTTGCGCTTGACGCCATAGTCGATGGCGACGACATGCATCGAAGGCTCGACCTGTTCGCCAAAGCCTTCGTTCCAGACCCACGGCGTCTCGCGCCAGACCGAGGACTGACCGGA
>Ga0193717_1002557_pt1 | contig 10445 bp, 11 predicted proteins | sample U2c2metaG_FD_145900 | JGI IMG/M metagenome (GOLD analysis project Ga0193717, IMG submission 145900) | Soil microbial communities from a riparian zone of the East river system, Colorado, United States - U2c2 | ecosystem: Environmental > Terrestrial > Soil > Riparian zone | place: USA: East River...
TCGTTGGCGATGGCACAGAGCTTGCCGCTCTGCGGTTCCCACTGCAGGCCGGTCGGATTGCGGATGCCAGAAGCGTAGATGCGGCTGCCGCGGCTGGCGACGTCCACCTCGAGCACGGCAGCGCGCCGGTATTCGACCTCGAGGCCGTTCTCGGTGATGTTGCTGTTGGAGCCGACACCGACATACAGTTTGGTCCCGTCCGCACTGGCCAGCAATGCCTTGGTCCAATGGTGGTTGACGGTGCCCGGCAGATCGGTGAACTCCACGCCGGGCGCGGTGATCCTGGTTTCTCCCGATTGATAGGGAAATTTCACGATGGCGTCGGTGTTGGCGACATAGAGGAAATCACCGATCAGCTGCACGCCGAACGGCGAATGCAGATGCTCGATGAAGACGTGCTTCTCCCATTCGCCACCGGCAGCGCCGGTCTTGCGCAGCAGGGTGATCCTGTTGCCGCCCTTGTCGCCTTTGCCGGAGCGATTCTTGATCATGCCGGCGATGAGTTGCTTGGGCGTTGTCACCGCTTCGCTGCCGGGCCCGTTGGATTCCACGACCAGCACATCGCCGTTGGGGAGAACGTACAGCTGGCGCGGATGCATCAGGTCGCCGGCGATTTTTTCGATCCTGAGTCCGGGCGCGACCTTCGGCGTCTGGCCCTGCTTCCAGCCGGCCTTGTCGGGGACCTGCATCGGTGGCACGAGGAAATTCTGCGCGGGCGGCAGCGGTGGCTGACCGCCCGATTGCTGCGCAGGTTCGAGCGACGCTTTTTCGTCGCAGCCCGCAAGAATGACCGCGAATGCCAGCGCGAACGCGCCGCGACGGAGGATCCTACTCATGGACGTAATCCCCCGAAGCAGAGTCCTGCACGGCCACGAGAATGTATCCAATGGACAGTAGGACGACCGTGCAAACCGACAGCCAGACGCCGGCCGGCATCGTCGCGTACGCATCGCGACTGTGCACGAACGCGTTGAAGATGGCGGCGACGATGGCGACGAGGTTGAGCCAGAAGTCGAATCGGTCGACACGCGTTGCGAGCCGCCTGGAAGTGATCCAGACCTGCACGAGGTTGACCAGGCGCGGCACCACCGCGAACAGCAGGCCGAACGTGATGAGCCAGGCTGCGCCCTTGACCCACAGGATCTCGCCGCTGCGGAAATAGATGATGTCGAAGATCAGCGCGGCGACGAAGAATCCGAACGGGATCGGGTTGAAAAGGGCGTAGATGCCGTTGGCAACGACGGAGCGACGCGGTTCAGCACCAAGGCTCATCGGCGGCTGTCTCGGTGGCAGGGAAGGGTAAGAGTGATCGGTGGTACGGTCGTGACAGCAAATCCGGTCACCGCTTCCCGTACTCCGTGAAAACGTAATCTCTCGTCTTCACTATCGTGTGGCACGCGAACCCGCACTTGGCATCGTTCGCCTGCGGCGGCGTGCCGGCCTCGGTGCCGGGCGTGAACTTGTCGGACGCAGCGTCGTAGTCGAACACGGCCCAGCCCCAGTTGCCGCTGTCGGCGAATTTCCTGCTGTCCCTCTCCATGAAGTCCACGTTGAGCAGCGCGCCCGGCACGGTCGCAGACGGGAAGGTGTCGCTGGCCTTCGTGGTCCAGTGGACCTTGGCCATCCTGGAACCGTCCGGAAAAGGTTTGCCGTTGCCCGGAATGCCGGCCTTGTAGGCGTCGATCATCACCGGATTGGCGACGATCACGGCCATCACCTTGCCGGCCTGACTGACGGACACGGTTTCCCAGCTTTCGTATCCCTTGAAGTCGGCGAACGCGAGTCCGCCCGGCACCTTGGCGGTGTACTTGTCCTTGGGGGTTTCCACGGAACCTGCGGCGACGGCAACGGAGATGACCAGAGCGGCACAGCCGCTTAGCGCACTCACGTATTTCAGGGCGGCATGCATAGCGAACTCCTGGCAGGAAGGGTCGAAGGAGAAGGTCCGCGAAGGCTCGTCGAAGAGCCGAGTCGGATTACAGCAGTTCCGGACGCGCACCTGCATTGCACTTTGGTATCGGTCGGCCGGTCCTGATCCTCAGCAGACCGCATCCGAATCTGGAACGAAAGGATCATGGCCCACGAAACAAGCCGGATCATGGATCTTCTAACGTAAGGCAAGACGCAGCACGATGGAGTCCCTCAACCAGAATTCGTCTAAGGGAGATCCAAAGTGGAAAGCAAAACGAGTGGTGCACGTAGTCTCATGTCGATAGCCCTGGTCAGCATCATGCTGTCCTCCGCGAGCGCAAACGCGATCGAGAACGCGCAGCAAGCTATCGTAACGCCGACCTATGAAAAGAGCATGCGCACGCTGGATATGATGAAGAAGTGCGATGCGAATGGTGACGGCGAAGTGAGTCAGCAGGAAGGCGAAGCCTACTTCCGCAAGATGTTCGCGACGCTCGATGTCAATCGTGACGGCGTGCTGGACGAGACCGAGTGGGCAGGGGCGGCTAGGAACGTCAAGGTGGTATCCCTTGCGGACGGTGGCTACGCGCGCGCACTCTCTGAGATGGACATGCTGCTGCAATGCGACGTCAATAAGGACCGCAAGGTCAGCGAAAGCGAATTTCTCGCCATCCATCAGAATCTTTTCAACAAGATGGCCGCGGGACAGCCTGCGATCGATGCCGGGCATTGGATCGCCGCGCATCTTCCGATCAAGGGCTGATACAGCGAGCACGGATGCGACTGCCGGAGATGTCCGATGGCAGGATGCCGACGCAGTGGTGGGCTTGGGATTGTGAAGTTGGCGGCGCGGTCGGCGCCGCCACCCTGCGCGAGAGAGCTTCCACGATGAAATGCCTGGACAACCTGCTGCTCAACACCGACAGCTACAAGGCCAGCCACTGGCTGCAGTATCCGCCCAACACGGATGCCACGTTCTTCTACGTCGAATCACGTGGCGGCATCTACGATCGCACCGTGTTCTTCGGTTTGCAGGCGATCCTCAAGGAATACCTGGCCAATCCGATCACGCACGAGAATGTGGACGAGGCTCGCGACCTGTTCGCCGCTCATGGCGAGCCCTTCAACGAGGCCGGCTGGCGTCACATCGTCGACCAGCACGGCGGCCTGTTGCCAATCCGGATTCGCGCCGTGCCCGAGGGCAGCGTGGTGCCTACGCACAACGCGCTGATGACCATCGAGTCCACCGACCCGCAGGCTTACTGGTTGCCCTCCTATCTGGAGACGATGCTGCTGCGGATCTGGTACCCGATCACCGTGGCCACGATTAGCTGGCATGCCAAGCAGACGATCCGCCAGTTCCTCGAGCGCACCAGCGACGACCCCGAGGGCCAACTGCCGTTCAAGCTTCACGACTTCGGTTCGCGCGGCGTGTCCAGCGTCGAGTCGGCTGCAATCGGCGGTGCCGCACACCTGGTCAATTTCCAGGGCACTGACACCGTTTCCGGCCTGCAACTGGCCAAGGCGTATTACCACGAACCGATGGCCGGCTATTCGATTCCCGGCGCCGAGCACAGCACCATTACCAGCTGGGGCCGGGACAACGAAGTCGAGGCCTATCGCAACATGCTCCGGCAGTTCGCCCGGCCCGGCGCGACCGTTGCGGTCGTCTCGGACAGCTATGACATCTATCGCGCCATCAAGGAACACTGGGGCAAGACGCTCAAGGAAGAAGTCATCGCTTCCGGTGCGACGATCGTCATCCGCCCCGACTCGGGTGATCCAGTGGCTGTGGTGCACCAGTGCCTCGAGCTGCTGGACGAGGCGTTCGGCCATACCGTCAACGGCAAGGGCTACAAGGTGCTCAAGCACATGCGCCTGATCCAGGGCGACGGCGTCAACCCGATCTCCATCCGCGCCATCCTGGAGCGCGTCACCAGCGCCGGCTACGCAACCGACAACATCGCGTTCGGCATGGGCGGTGCACTGCTGCAACGTCTGGATCGCGACACGCAGAAGTTCGCGCTCAAATGCTCGGCTGCGCGCGTCGATGGCAAGTGGATCGATGTCTACAAGGATCCGGTGACCGACAAGGGCAAGCAGAGCAAGCGCGGACGCATGACCCTGCTCAAACACCGCGAATACGGCAGCTTCCGTACCGTGCCGGTGCCGGCGGAAGCCGCATCGCTGGCCGACGTCGAAATACCCAGCGGCTTCGACGACGCGATGGTCACGATCTGGGAAGACGGCAGCATCGTCAACGACTGGACCTTTGCCCAGGTCCGCGAACGCGCCAACGCGACGCGTCTGTAGAGACCACTTGCATGGAAAGAATCGGCAGCCAGCAGATTTGGTCCTACTTCGACGGCGCAGAAAAGTCGCGCCCGGTGTCGAACCATAAGATACGCGCCGGCGAAGGGCACCCGGTTTCCACCTTTTTCGAACTGGCGATGAAGGTGGCCGAGCTCCAGTTTCTGAATCGCGATCACGTGCTGCTGTTCCGGGGCCAGACCAATGACTATAGATCGGCCAATGGCAACTCGATGCTGAGTCCCACATTGTTCCGCCTGAGCGGAGAGCGGCGTCTCAACCAGAAGATCCTGCAGGCAAGGTTCGAGCGTCTGAACTCCGCCGAAGCGCACCTGGTCCGCCTGTACAGGGAGGCGAAGTTCCGCGGAATCGATCGGCTTGCGCGGCATCGGACCATACGATGGTCGATCCTCCAGCACTATGATGTCTGCAGGACACCGTTGCTGGACGTGACGCAGTCCTTGCGGATTTCGGCTTCATTCGCGGCAGACAGGAACCACTCCGGCGATGCGTATCTGTATGTACTGGGAGTGCCGAATCGGAGTGGCGCGGTGACTGCCAGCTCTGAATCCGGGCTGCAGATCATTTGTCTGTCCAGTGCCTGCCCGCCGGAGGCAGTCCGCCCGCACATGCAGGAAGGATATCTGCTGGGGGAATATCCGGAGATCGCCGACTATGACCAGAACTCGAGGTACTCCTACGCCCAGATGGACTTCGGCCGGCGGCTGGTCGCCAAGTTCAAACTGAAGCTCGACAAATTCTGGAACAGCCGGAGTTTCCCGCCGGCTTCGGTGGACGCCATTTATCCTCAGGGCTACCGGGACCCGCTTCTGCTGATAACGAACAAGATCAAGAGTGAAATCGGTCTTGAAGTTGATGCGTGAGGAAAGCCGTTTCTGCGGCCGTCAGTCAAACAGACCCAGACGGATGCTGCTGACTTTCGAAGGCGCTGGAAGGGCTGCCGCTCAGGCCGCCAGGTTTACAGCCATTTGGGCACGTCGACGCGCGAATAGCTGCGAAGCTTTTCGACCAGGGCGTTCGCGTCTGCATCCACGGATATCGAATGCCGATGCGCTGCCGGGAGAAATTTCATATCGATCATATGGTCGATGAACTTCAGGAACATCGTGAAGAAACCAGCGGAGTTCAACAGGCCGACCGGCTTGTCGATCTCCGAGAGCTGGTTCATGGTCCAGACTTCCATGAGCTCTTCGATAGTGCCGATTCCTCCCGGCAATGCGATGAATGCATCGGCCAGCTCGACCATGCGTTCCTGCCGGATGCGCAGGGTCGGCGTGATTTCATGCTCGGTCAGGCCCGCATGCGACTGCCCACGCTGATGCAGGCTCTCGGTAATCACGCCATGCACGTGGCCTCCCGATGCCAGGACGGCGTCGGACAGAACACCCATCAGACCTTTTGTCGTTCCGCCGTAGACGAGGGTTATTCCCGCCGCGGCGAGCACCCGACCGAGCGCTCGCGCTCCGTCGGCGAACTCTGTCAGTGCGCCGTAGTTCGATCCGCAGAATACGGCAATGGTCTTGATCGAACGTGTCGTCATCTGATCGACGCCGTGATCAGGAACGAAACGACGAAAAATGTTCTTGTATCGCCTGATCTGTCCGCGTCCTGGCCTCGGCCACGGCATCCGCGCCGAAGGCCGTTCCTTCAACGGAGAAGAACGTCAGGTCATGCAGTCCGATCATGCCCAGGATCGCTTTCAGATACGGAGTAAGAAAGTCCGGCTGGCGCACGCGCTCTCCGGAAAATCTCCCGCCCGATGACACGGCGACAAACACGGGACGGTCACGCAGCAACGGTATTTTTCCTTGCGGGCTCACATTGAACGTCCGACGGACGCGGGCGATGTGATCGATCCACAGTTTCAGCGTCGCGGGCACGGTGTAGTTGTGCATCGGAGTTCCAATGACCACGACGTCCGAGCTCTCCAGTTCCTTGATGAGCACATCGGACACCGAGGCAGAGCCTTCCTGGGACAGGTCCGCGGACGATCCTTGTGAAACCGCGTAATCGGTATCGATGGGCGGTATGGAGCCGTCACCGACAATCCTGTTGATCAGCGTTGCCGTCGGATCGCTCTTCTGCAAACGACCAATGATGTTCTGCGCGAGCCTGTAGCTCTCGGAGGCTTGCCCGCGAGGGCTGCAACTGACATGCAGGATATTCATCGATTGTTCCGGGTTGTTTGGGCGTGCCGTCGCTCACCTGGCGCCGGACATCATGGGTCAATGGTCCATCACACGTGACCTCCGTCCAAGGTCCATGAAGGGAGATTGCGACTGGTCCAAGATCGTCGTGCGCCGCTGCGCGCACTGCGCTATCCGGATAGCAGCTGAGTGCTCTTTTTTTGCAGCGGCATGATGTCGCATCGGCTCCTTTCGAGCCGGCGCTTCGGACGATGATGGTACGATCATTTTTCGAACCCACTGCAGACGCGTCTAGTCCATGACCGTCGCGAAGATCAGCGAAGTCTCGCCGCTGGATCCCCAGGCGGCCGAACCTTATTACCGGCAGATCTACGATCGGTTTCGCGGGGCGATCGGCAGCGGATTGTTGAAACCGGGTGATCGCATTCCGTCGGCTCGCGCGCTGACCAAGGAACTCGGTTTGTCGAGAGGCACGATCGAGACGGCCTATTCGTTGTTGACCGCCGAGGGATACATTCAGCCGCGCGGTCAGGCAGGGACCATTGTCACGCCGGGCCTCAAGCCGCGTGCGCCGATCGCAAGCACAGCGCCCAAGCCAGATGGCGTCGCCCCGGCCAGTTTTCGTCCGGATTCGATCCTGCCGTTCCAGATGGGTTTGCCTGCGCTGGATGCGTTTCCTCGAAAGATCTGGGCACGCCTGGGCGCGCGCTGCGTGCGTGCGATGCAAGCATCGGACATGGTTCATCCCTCGGTGTACGGCTTGCACGGACTGCGCGCCGAGATCGCCGCATATCTTCAGGTGTCGCGCGGGATCAACTGCATGCCGTCGCAGGTTTTCGTGACATCCGGATATCGCCACACCATAGAGTTGATCAGCCATGCACTGCTGAAACCGGGCGATCGCGTCTGGCTCGAGAATCCCGGATATCCGCCGACGCGGGAACTGCTGGCGCATATGCATATTGCAGCCGTTCCGGTACCGGTGGATCGGGAAGGCATGATCATTTCCGATGGAATCAGGAAGGCGCGGCGCGCGCGCGCAGCGGTGGTCACGCCCGCGCATCAGAGCCCGCTGTGCGTTTCCTTGTCCTTGCCGAGGCGCCTGGCGTTGCTGGACTGGGCGGCGCGAAACGACGCATGGATCATCGAGGACGATTACGACGGCGAGTACCGGTATGTGAGCCGTCCTCTGCCCGCGTTGAAGAGCCTGGATCGCGACGGGCGCGTGCTTTATTCGGGCACCTTCAGCAAGGTGCTTTTTCCGAGCATACGGCTTGCATACCTTGTCGTGCCGGAAGCGCAGGTCGAGCGGTTCGAGCAGATCAGTCAAATCCTTGCCGGTGGCAGTCCCGAGTTGACGCAGGCGGTCGTCACTGCCTTCATCACGGAGGGGCATTTCGCGCGTCATATCCAGCGCATGCGCAAACTGTATGCCGAGCGTCGGGAAGCGACCACGGCAGGCTTGGCAAGCGTGCTGGGTAAACACATGCGGATCGATTCGCCGCCCGGAGGAATGCATCTGATCTTGCGCCTGCAAGCCAAACGGTCAGATCGCCGGCTCGTTGCGCACATGCGGGAAGAGGGCCTGTACGCGGAAGCACTGACGGATTGGGCGATGGGCAGGGACGGCGCCTCGGCCGTGCTGGTCGGCTTCACGAATATCGCCTCTGAAGCCGCCGCCGAGAATCTGGCAAGACGCATCCTGCGGCTGATATGACAGCGGCTGCTCGAACGCGCGACAGCTTCCGCCGCGATCAAGTGCGTTGCGCCCGCAGCATGGTCCACAACTAAACGCCGATCATGGACCTTCTACGCTAGGCCAAGATTCCGCACGATGGACTCCTCAACAAGCAACACTGAGGATTCCCCGTGAGCAATCGCATCGACTACGCCAAGGCTTCCCCGCAAGGCTACAAGGCTTTCGGAGGCGTGCACTTCTACCTGCAAAAAAGCGGCCTTTCGCCGGAACTGATCAATCTCGTATATCTGCGCGTATCGCAGATGAATGGCTGTGCCTATTGCATCGACATGCATTCCCGCGATCTGCGCAAGCTCGGCGTCACGGTGGACAAGCTCGTGCTGGTGCCGGTGTGGCGCGACGCGGGTGAACTATTCAGCGCCCGCGAGCGCAGCGCGCTGGCCTGGGCGGAAACCGTCACGCGCGTAGCCGACACGCGTATTCCCGACGATGACTACGAAGCCGCCGCTGCCGAGTTCGGCGACAAGGAGCTCGCCGATCTGACCTATGCGATTGGCTTGATCAACGCATTCAATCGATTGGGCATTGCGTTCCGCACGCCTCCCGCTGCTGCGGTCGAAGGTTGAAATACCCCATCGGGCGAGCGTTTCGCCCAGGTAATGTCGCCTGCGCATGACGCCCGGCGAATCAACGAACGGATCTTTCATATGACGTGGCTATTGCTTGCTATCGCCGGCATTCTCGAAATCGCATTCGCCTACGGCATGAAGCTGTCGGACGGTTTCACGCGACTGATGCCCGCACTGTTTACGGTCGCGACCGGCTTGTCGAGTGTCTTCCTTCTCTCGCTCTCGCTGCGCACGCTACCCGTGGGCACCGCCTACGCAGTCTGGACAGGTATCGGTGGAGCGGGCACCGCGATTATCGGAATGGCGATGCTGGGCGAGTCGACGTCGGCGCCGCGCATACTCTGTATCGTCCTTATCCTGGCGGGCGTGATCGGTCTCAAGCTGGTCTCGGGAAACGGAGGCTGATCCGCCGCCGGGATAGTTTGCCCGCGTCCTAGAAGCGGTCGACTTCGACGATCGCATCGACGAATGCGCGAGGCGCTTCCTGCGGCAGGTTGTGTCCGATGCCACCGGTGATGAGGCGATGTGCGTACTTGCCGGCGAATTTCCCGGCGTAGGCACCGGCATCGGGGTGTGGGGCGCCGTTGGCATCGCCTTCGAGCGTGATCGTCGGCACCTCGATGATCGGGCCGCGCGCAAGCCGCTCCTCGAGTGCATCGTACTTCGCTTCGCCTTCGGCCAGGCCGAGGCGCCAGCGATAGTTGTGGATCACGATGCCGACGTGATCCGCATTGGCGAGCGATGCCGCGCTGCGTTCGAAGACGGCATCGTCGATGTTCCATTTCGGTGATGCGAGCTGCCAGATGAGTCGTGCGAATTCGTCGCGGTACTTTTCATAACCGGCGCGGCCGCGCTCGGTGGCGAAGTAGTACTGGTACCACCATGCGAGCTCGGCCTTCGGCGGCAAGGGTGCCTTGTTGGCCTCGCGGCTGCCGATCAGATAACCGCTCACCGATACCATGGCCTTGCAGCGCTCCGGCCATAGTGCGGCGATGATGTTGGCGGTGCGCGCTCCCCAGTCGTAGCCGGCGATGATCGCCTTGTCGATCTTGAGCGCGTCCATCAACGCGACGATGTCGGTTGCGAGCACGGCCTGCTGGCCGTTTCTCGGCGTCGCGGGCGAAAGAAAGCGGGTCGTGCCGAAGCCGCGCAGGTGCGGCACGATGACGCGATAGCCGGCCGCAGCGAGCAGCGGAGCGACGTCGACGTAGCTATGGATGTCGTAGGGCCAGCCGTGCAGCAGGATCACGGCGTTTCCGTTGGTGGGGCCTTCTTCGACGTAGCCGACGTTGAGGGTCCCCGCATCGATCTGTTTCAGCGCGTTGAATGACGTGTGTGCCTTGGGCGGAGTCGCTGCGGATTGCGCTTGCACGGGCTCCGTCTCCGAGAGTTCGATGGCCGCCATGGCCATCGCGGCGAGACCGATGAAACGGCGGCGGTCATGTTGCGTTTGCGCATCCATCGGTCTTCTCCGCTCGAGGCAGGGTGTAGGCAGCCGCGCCAGCAGCGCCGTCCCGCTATTCTGGTGCCGACGCGCTCCCGATCAAGCGTGCGACGACTTTCGGAGTCGACACCATCACGACGTGCGAGCCGCCCCGACCACCACGGTCCGCCGGGAGTGCGCCCGATCGGCCATGAACGCGGGGGCCTGCGCCGGGATCAGGGCGGCTTCGGTAATCGGCCGCTGCGTTGGCGCCATCAGCTTCGCTTCGGACTTCTTCACATCCG
>Ga0193717_1002558_pt1 | contig 10444 bp, 13 predicted proteins | sample U2c2metaG_FD_145900 | JGI IMG/M metagenome (GOLD analysis project Ga0193717, IMG submission 145900) | Soil microbial communities from a riparian zone of the East river system, Colorado, United States - U2c2 | ecosystem: Environmental > Terrestrial > Soil > Riparian zone | place: USA: East River...
CTCGCCGCCGAGGCCGCCGGAAACGTCACCGGTTCGGGCGCTGACGGCCTGAGCGCGAACGGAATCCCCACCGCGATCGCGATCACCAATGCAGTGACTCCCACCAACACGAGACGCGAAACCGGTTGCCGCACAACAGATAACCGCGTCAGCACTCGCTCCCCACTCGGTGCACGCGAAGCCTGAAGCGCGAGGGCGTCCTTGATCAGTTCGTCGTGACCGCTCATTTTCCCTCCACAGTCGACGCCGGGCGCTGGAGTTCGCGCGCGCGCAAGGTCGCGACCGCGCGGGAAAGATGGCTACGGACAGTGCCTTCGCCACAACCGAGCACAGCGGCGATCTCTGCGTCGGTGCAGTTCTCGTAGTACCGCAACACGATCGCGGACCGCTGCTTACGCGGCAACCGCGCGATCCTGGACAGCATCGCGTCGCGCTCGTCGTACTCGCCGGTGCGATCCGGCACGACCGGGCCGACGGCGTCGAGCATCGCCTTGGACGCCGCGACCTCACGAGCGGCCCGCCGACGCCGCCACGACAGGTACTCGTTGGTCACCATGCGCTTGACGTACGCGGCCGGCGCGTCCATCTCACCGATCCGCGGCCAACGTTGTTGCGCACGCAGCAGGACCTCCTGCACGACGTCTTCGGCCAGGTGGGGATCGCAGGTCAGCACCGTGGCGTAGCGCAGCAAGGCGTCGAGGCGCAGCGCCACGAACTCCTCGAAACCCAGCGACACAGACAGCTCTCCTTCAACGGGTGCCCCTCCAACGCGCGCGGGGGCCATCCTGTTGAGTCTCACCCAACAATTCACGACGAAAGGACCCGCGGTGGGGAGGAGCAGTGATGTACCGGCACTGCGCAACGGCCTGGCCGTCCTGCGCATACTCGCCGGACGTGCCGGTCCGGTGTCGGCGGCCGCCGTCGCCCGCGAGCTGGACCTGCCGCGCTCGACGACGTATCACCTGCTCGCGGAGCTGGAATCGGCCGGTTTTGTCGCGCACCTGGCCGACGAACGTCGTTACGGGCTCGGGATCGCCGCGTTCGAGCTGGGCTCGGCATACCTGCGGCACGATCCACTCGAACGACTGGCGGGACCGTTGCTGCGCAAACTCGTCGACCGCGTCGGGCACACCGCTCATCTCGGCGTGCTGCACGGAAACGAGTCACTTTATCTGATCAAGGAACGCCCGGCCCGCCCGGAAACCCTGGTCACCGAGGTCGGCGTACGGCTACCCGCGCACCTCACGGCGTCGGGCCGCGCCATCCTCGCGCACCTGCCCGCCCCGCATGTGCGGGCGCTGTTCCCTGCCGCGTCGGCGTTCGTGCTGCGTACCGACCGCGGCCCTCGCGGCCTGGCCGAGCTGCGCCGGACGCTGAGCGCCGAACACAGACTCGGCTGGGCCGTCGAGGACGGGATGGTGACGCCTGGGTTCGCCTCGGTCGCCTACCCGGTGTTCGATCACGGCGGGCGACCCATGGCGGCCATCAGCGTCACGCTGCGGCATCACTGCCCGGACGAGACGACGGTCTGCGGCACTAACTGGCCGGAGCTCGCCGTCGACGTCCAGCGGACAGCCACCGAACTGACCACCCGAATCGGTGGTCAGCCAGCCGGGTGAAACCTAGTGGTTACGATTGAAAGACGAACTTCCAATCGTGACCACTTAGATCAAGCCGAGGCCGAGGCTCCGGATTTCCTGCCTTCTGCGGCCTCGAGGCCGAGCATCGCCAATAGTTCGGCACAATCCAGCGCGTCCGATGAGTGGCCTGCGACCGTTCGTGCCGCCTTGCCGTTCTGCGCGGTGAGCCGGATCTCTTCTTCGGCTCGAACACCCGCCAACCAGCTCTGGTCTTCTGCCGGATTGGGGTGACTGGCATGCCTTGCCCAGGTCATCTGGAACCTTCTTCCAGCCCCCGTGACAACCGATGATCAGTCACGACGAGGGCCACGATCGGGACCTCAGCATGACATCTTCAGGCCGATATGTCGTCATCGTCGGCTGAAGCGGTCTCGAACGGTGACAGAAAATGACTCGCCCGCGAGGCGGGCTTGACACGTCGAATCGGGCTTTGACCTGGAGGTTAAGTCGCTGTGAGGTGGCCGACACACCCACGAGAAGCCCAATGCCGAATGTCGGGATGACAAACCTCTCCCAAGCGCGTTTCACCCCGGTTCGATCTTGGTAAACGGCGTTCACTCCACCTTCGGGAGCAAGACCGTCTTGCCGAGCCAGCAGCAGGCGGACAGCGCGAGCTCGAGGTTCAGCCGGTCCTCCCGAACCGGCCGCCCGAGCACCTCCTCGGCCTTCCGCAGGCGGTACTGGACGGAGTTCTTGTGCATCCCGAGATGCGCGGCCGCCGCCGCGTAGCTGCCACCCGAGGACAGGAAAACGCGCACCGTCTCGCGAAGCCGCGCGTGCGGCTCGTCGTCGAGCGCGAGCGCCCCGAGGATGTCGGCCACCCAGGCTCGGGTCTCCTCGATGTCGTTGCACATCAGTGCGAGATGACCGACTTCTTCGAACCCGGTCACCGAAGGCGCCGGTTTCTGGCCGGCCACGACCACGGCCTGCGCCTGCAACGCCTGGCGATGCGAGCGGCGGAACCCACGCACTCCTCCGCCCGGCGCGCCGACGGCGACCTGGATCGGCCTGTCCACCGCCTCGGCGGCCTCGGCGAGCACGTCGTTGTCCCACGCCGTGCGCTGGCCGAGCGGCAGCCATACCCACGCGCTCAGCTCGTCGACGGGGACGAACAGGGGTGGCTTCAAACAGCCCATCCGCTGTCCGAGCGAGCGAACCATCCGTTCCAACACAGGCAAAGGACTGTCTCCAGGCTGTTCGCGATCTCCCCACACCACCAGGCCGAGATGCTGTTGACGGAAGCCGTAGCCGAGCGCGACTTCGGCCGAATCCAGGTCGACGTCACGCCCGTCGAGCAGGTCCCGCACCCGCCCGGCGCGCACCGCGCCCTGGTTCAGCGCCCAGCGGTCACGCTCGTCCTCGTACTCGGCCACCATGCGCTGAGTCGCCAAGTCGATATACGCCGAGGTGATCCCGACCAGTTCCAGCGCGGTCGCCGACACGATCTGGGCTTCACCGCCGTAGCGCTTCAGTTCTTCCAAGCACCAGCGCAAAAAGCTGTCCTGGCCGAGCCGGTAACAGCGCACGAGAGAGGCCACCGGGATACCGCGCTGCGCCAGTCGCCGTGCGTATTCGACCGCGGCCGGCGGCGTCTCGGCGTTACTCGCCGCGATGCCGTGCCGGAGAATATGGGTCAACGTCCCGATATTGGCTTCAAGGCTTGCCGTCAACACCTCGAGCAGGCGCTCATCGCCGTCGAGATAGTCGATTTCCGTCAGCAGCCGCTCGCGCAGGTCTTCCACCACGGACTGCAGATGGCCGCTCATCGAGGCCGCGATCGAAGACACGACCTGTGACACCAGCACAGAGTCATCGGCGGCCATGTCGTTGCGGATAGCGCGCACCGATTCACCGTACGCCGCGCCACCACACCAAGTCAGGTAGGTGAGAGTCACATCGCTCCCATAGCTTTCGTCGCTCGGACAGGTGCGGTGAAGACACCGCGTGCCCGTCAACGATTCCAGCCGCGGCACCCGGAACCACCGGGCGCGGGACACGGGGTCCGCCCCGGTTTTTGGTCTCCGGTACCAAAAACCGGTCAGGCCAGTTGTGCGCGCATCCCGTCGAGGATGAGGCCAAGCCCGTGCTCGAATCGCCGCTCGGGATCGGCGGCGGCCAGTGCTACCACCGCTTCGCGCAACACCGGATACAGGTCGAAGTCCGGCATCGCCGAGTCCTGGTTGGCGGCCTGCTGTTCCTCAAGGGTCGTGCCGAGGACGTAGTTGATCAACGTCCCGATCCCGCGCATCGCGTCGGCCGGAGTGAAGCCCGCTTTTTGAAGCATGGCAAGGATTCCCTCGGCATCCACCCATCTGTCACGGGCCGGACGGCTCGCGCTCGACAACAGCGCGCCGTCGCGATGGGCGAGCATGCCGCGCCGGATGCGGCGGGCCATCCAGGCGAGCCAGCAGTCCCATTCGGCGTCGGCGGGAGGCAGGACGCCATCGCCCGCTTCGGCCATGGCCATGGCCGCCATTTCGTCGAGAAGTTCCTGTTTGTTCTTGAAATGCCAGTAAAGCGTCGGCGCCTGGATGCCGAGTTCCTTCGCGAGCTTGCGCAGGGACAGGCCTTCCAGCCCCACCTCGTCGAGCACCCGCAGTGCGGCACGGACGGCCTCCTCACGCACCAGCGCCATTTCCTCGCCTCAGCTTTCGCGATCTCGGCTTTCGCAATACGTCACGCGATCGGGTGAACTAAGAACGGCGTGACCAGTCCAGGTAAGGCCTGGTCCGCGACCCGAAGCGCTTCCGCCAGCTCGACATCGACGATTTCGTAGTGTTGATGCCCGGCGGCGGTGGTCGCGACGAGCGTCGCGAGGCCCGACCGCCGCTGGAAGAACGACTGGTGCACGTTCCAGCCGATGATCCCGTCCCGAGACAGCATCACGCGGCGGCGAACGAGCGAACCGTGCCTGCCCACCAGCGTCGCGCCACCAGGCGACTCTGAAACCGCGTGCCCGAGGTTGCGATAGCGGTCCGCCGCCAGCAGCGCGCCGATCGGCAACAGCACCAACGACACCAACGCGACATCCAGCCCGACGACGTTCGTCGCCCACAGCACGAACACAAAGCCGACCAGGATCGCGCTCATCCCGAGCGCGCGGTTGTAGCGCCGCCGCCGCGCCCGCGGGCCATGCGAAGCGAGCCCGACCGACACCGCGGCGGGATCGGTCAGCACGTCCCGCGCCACCCGCTCGACCTCGGCGCGCGGCGCGGGCGGCAGCAACAGCGTTCCACCGCGCTCGGCTCCCCTGCCGACGCGCAAACCCGTGGTGATGGCGAGAATCCGCGCGCCCTTGACCGCTCGGAGCAGCAACGGCTCACTGATCTCGACGCCCCGCAAGCGACGTTCCTCGATCGTTGTCGAGCGTGTGCTGATCGCGCCGCGGGACACGTGCAGCGTGCCGCCGGAATGCCGGGTGAGCCGGTAGTTCCAGAACGCGAGCACATACCCGACCGTCGACGCGACAACCACGACGACGACGAGCGTCACGATCGCTTCGGAAATCGCACGGGCGATCGACACGGAAGACAGGTGGTGGAAGACCACCCGAAACGGCCCGAACCGGTCCGGATCGACGTTGGACTCGGAAATCAGCCGGAAGACAAAAGCGGCCACGATGCCGACCGTGACGAAGCCGGACAACGTGAACGGCCCGTACTTGATCCACCCCGGCCGCAACGAAGCCAGCACCACCTCAGGATCGGGTGCCGGAACATTCTCCGCAGTGTTCTCGTTGGCCTGCACCGCGACCGGACGCCGATGCAGCAACTCGCCGCGCAACCGCTCGGCCACGTCCTTGCTCAGCGCGTCGAGTTTGATGCCTTCGTCCGACTTGTCGGACCGCCCGGTGCCGATGCTGACCTTGGCCAGCCCCAAAATCCGGTGCAGCGCCTGCGCGTCGACGTCGACAGTGCGTACCCGATCCGTCGGTACCGTCAGCACTCGCCGGTGCACCAGGCCCTTGCGGACCTGCACCTGCCGGGGTGTGACGCGGTAAGTCGTGGTGAACCAGCGCAGAATCCCCATCAGCACGAGCGCGCCCGCGCCGGCCACCGACCACCACGGCCCGCGGCCCGAGGTCGCGCCGACGACGAGCACCGCGAGCAGCGCCGGCGCGGCCCTGAGCAGTTCGTTCAGCGGGTGGACGACCAACATGCGAGGACTCAGCCGCCGCCAGTCTTCACCGGTGTCGGTCTCTTCCGCGACGACGTCGGGCAGCGTGGTCACGTGGCGTCCCCCTCGGACGCCACCGCGTTGCCCGTCAACTCGTCCGCCGCGCGCTGCGCGACCTCGACGTCGAGCCCGTGGATCTTCAGCGCCCCAGCGGAAGACGCCGTCGTCACCGTCAGATCGGACAGCCGGAACAGCCGCTGCAACACCCCGCGCTCGCTGTCGACGGTCTGGATGCGCGACACCGGCGCGATCCGCCACTCCTGGTCGATCCAGCCGGACCGGGTGTAGACGGCGTCGGGCGTGATCTCCCAGCGATGCACCGCGAACCGCCATCGCGGCATGATGACCAGGTGCGCGGCAGCCACGACCGCGGTGACCACGAGCCCAGTGACGTGCAGCCCCGCGTTGGCGTCGTCGCCGGTGAGGAACCAGACCAGCTCAGCCGCGAAGAGCACGATCCAGCCGATGAGCGCGCGGACGAACCAGTACGCCTTCGCCCGAGGGCTCACCTTGTTGCGCGGCAGCCGCAGTTCAACCGCTTCGCCGGTACCGGCCCGCGTGCTGTTCGTCGGGAATCCCATGTCGCCACTCTAACAGTGTTCGAGAGACTGGCGGCGGACCCGGCGAACCGGGAAAACTGTGCATATGACCGAACCCGCCAGAACCCTGAGCAATCCCGGCGAACTGCTCACGGGCTACCTCGACTTCTACCGCGACGCGGCCCTCCGCAAACTGGACGGCCTCTCCGACGAAGCATTGCGCTCGAGCCGCTTGCCGTCGGGCTGGGTACCGCTGGCGATGCTCAAACACCTGGCGTACGTCGAATTGCGTTGGCTGAGTTGGGGTTTCACCGCCGAGGCGATCGCGGAACCCTGGGGTGACCACGATTCCGAGGACAACTGGCTCCTCGCCCCAGACGAAACCTTCGACACCGTCAAGGCTTTCTTCCTTGAGCAGTGCGCGCGCTCACGCGCGATCGCGGCCAAGGCACACTTGGAAGACCACGCGGCCCTGGGCGGCCGATTCGGCCCGGACGACGAGCGGCCGACCCTGGCCTGGATCCTGTTCCACGTCCTGCAGGAGTACGCCAGGCACGTCGGCCACCTGGACATCGCCCGCGAACTCGCCGACAACACCACCGGCGAATAACCGGCACGGCCGGAGCCCTAGCAGCAGTATCCGCACGTAACGCTCAGCCGCCTCCGACGTCCCGGCACGAACCGCTTGCTGCAGCCCGGTCATGAGCCTGCGGAGATCGTCTCTGTGGCGTCCCCGCACAAAACCACCGCCCACCGAGCACACTCAAGCGATCTTGACCAACATCGTTTGCCGCAAGATCAACAAGAGGGTGTTACGAAAAGAAAAGTTAATAGGAGTTAGTAACCGGAGACCCCCTGAGCCGCAAAGACGCAACAGGCATGTTCATCGCAAGCTGCCCACGTCATCTGGTAGCTTCTTTCCTGCGGGCAGGTTTATGCCCGTGAAGCCCCTTGGCAATCGCCACCAGGGGCTTTTTTCGTTTCCAGGGCCTCCGTGTTTCAACACGGGGGCCCTTTCACGTCAGGAGACAAACATGCACCCGATCAACGAGACCGCCCCCGTGCTCGCAACCGTGGCATTGGGCACATGGTGTGCGACGACCTTGTACGCGATGCGCACTATCCGAGTCATCTCCTCGGCAGCCATCAACCGAGCGAAGCCCTGTGATCTGGCGGCGGTACTCGGCGCCTTGCCTGGTGTCCTGGGTAGGATCAGCCGCCCCCGCTCGACCTCGAGAGGGCTCATGTGAATCCGAGCGACCCTACCGCCAATGCCGCCATCCGTTCCGGCGACGACGACGTACTCGGCTTCGCACTCGATGAGTTGGATGAGATTGATGCCGTCTTCATCGTCTTACGCGACAGCTTCGAGGTGCCCATGGCAGGCTTGGTGCGCTTTCTTAAAGCAAGCAGCAAAAACGTCATACCAAACTACGACTATCTCGGCCATGTGCGCAGCATGCTCGCCGGAGCTCGCGAGCAGTTGTCCAGGGTTATAGCGGAGAGCGGTTTAGTTCGGGAGGATCTGGACTGGCAAAGCTCCCGCGCGGTGCGCGACATCGGGGCCAGGCACGGAGTGAACCTCCTCAGACCGTGTAGGCATTGCCTTCAACAGAAGATCTCGGTGGTCGGGTCTATGGGCAGACCCCGCGAGTACTGCTCCAACTCGTGCCGGCAGGCCGCATACCGTAGGCGACAGGCCGACACGGTGGGTGAGGCCGCGCTCGATGATCCAGCAAAGGCATGTTGCCGTGCTTCGCAGGAATTGAGCGATGTATCCCGATCAGTCGACGATTCGGACTCATCGAACTGATGAAGAAGGGCGCGATCAGACTGGAACAGATCGTCCTCCAGGACAACAACTTCATCGATGCACGCCGTGAGGACACCGTTTTTGCACGTCAGCACCGTGATCAACAGCATCGACCCGTCCTTGTTGACGAACCTCGCCCCCTGGGTCACGATGGACGAGCAGATTTCTCCAACTTCGAGCAAGGAGACGCTATGCGCGCCCAATTTCTTGGCGAAGACCCAGAGTCGACGGAAGGTGCGTCCCCGACGCTGTTTGCCACCGACCGGACCGACCGTGTCACCTACATTGCCCAAGGCTGGAAGGTGACCGACCCTCAGGTGCTCGCCGACGTCGGCCCCGTACCCGACCACGAGACCCTGATCGAGATCCCCGAAGATGTACTGAAGTTCTACGCCCACCGCTACGCCGAGGAGAAGGGAACAGACAACTGACTCTCATCGAGCCAGGCCTGGAGTTCGCCAAGCTCTTCGAGACCTTCGAGCACACGGCCTACCGGCTGGAGATGCGCGATCAGTACAACATCCCTCGTGAGGCCGAGCCGCTCAGTAAGTTCCTCGCCGGAGACCCAGACGCCTCGTACCACGAGAACTGGTCGAACATGGTGCGCCAGGCCACGGCCGAAGGACGCCTCTTCTCCCGTGTCCGGGTGGTGAGCTTCCCGCTCACCGACTACACCCGCTTCGCTATGTGGGTCGCGGGGTACACCCGTGAAGCGGGTGACGACATCCGCTACATCACGCGCGAGCAGGCGGCCGAGCTACCGAAGTACGACTACTGGCTGTTCGACTCCCGCAAGCTGCTCAAAATGCGCTTCACCGACGACGACCAGTTCCTTGGCGGGGAGATCATCGAAGACCCGGTCGAGATTGTTCAGCACAACTACTGGCGTGATGCCGCTCAGCATCACGCCATCGAGCGAGATGAGTTTGTCGCCAAGCATGAGCAACGGGACGACCGGCGTTGACGAAGCGCGCAACGCGCTCGGCAAACGGCTCCGCGAGCTTCGGGTAGCCGCGAAGCTATCCGGCAAAGAGCTCGCGGAGTCTTTGTCATGGGTAGGTTCCAAGATCTCGAAGATCGAGAACGGCAAGCAGTCGCCGACCGATGACGACATCAGGGATTGGGCAAGAGCTACTAACTCGGAAGCCCAAACGGCCAGCCTTCTCGCTGCACTTCACAATCTTGAGCAGCAACATGCCGAGTGGAATCGGGTACTCAAGGCGGGTATGAGGGCTCATCAGCTCTCGCTGTCGCAGCTGGACGAAAAGACTAAGTTTTACCGCGGCTTCGAGAACACGGTGATCCCTGGCCTGATCCAGACCCCGGAGTATGCCCGAGCTCGCTTCGCTCAGGTCGTCATGGTGCACAAGGTGCCCAACGACATCAACGAGGCCGTCAAGGCGCGGATGCAGCGGCAAGAGATGCTGTACCGACCGGACAAACGCTTTCACTTCGTTCTGACTGAAGCGGCGCTTCGCTACCGGCTGGTCTCGTCCGACATCATGCTTGGCCAGCTCGACCGTCTGATGGCAATCTCCACCATGCGCAACGTCAAGCTCGGGATCATCGGCTTCAAGACCCAGTACGTCACCGATCCCCGGCACGGCTTCTGGGTCTACGACGATCACGTTGTTCAGTTCGAGTCGTACTCGGCTGAGATCAATCTTCGCCAGCCGCAAGAGATCGAACTGTATACGGGCATCTTCGAACACCTTGCAGCCGTCGCCAGCTACGGTTCGGCAGCCAGAGCGATCATCTCCCGCGTCATGGAAGAACTGGCCGCTGAGGCCGAACCCGCGGGTTCGTAATTTCTACGAATTACTAATCTCAAAGTTTTTCGAGAAAAACCGAGCAAATTTCTGGCGGCATTGTATCGGTCTGCTTACCCTCCAGAGGCGCCACCCCCGCTGACCTTGGAGAAGAGCCGTCTGATGATCCCTGTCCCTTTGCTCAGTCAAGAGCAAATTGCCCTCCTGCCGGAGCGCGCTCGTGAGGTTATCGAGTACCGCAAAAGTGGACTTAGCCTCAACCACATCCAAGGCTGTCCCCTCGGGTGTGCCTACTGCATCCGCCACACCTACGGCTTGTGGGACGAGAATCAGCCACGGGCACTCATGACGGACGCGGCGGCCGTTGAGGAGCTGGTGAACCACCGCTACTTCCAGCCGCACGTCACGCCGATCCAGTTGTTCAACCGGGCGCACCTTCGGCAAGAACGGCTCGGTCGCCCGGTTGAACAACTGGATCGGCGTGACGTGCGGCTGGAAGAGCTGGAT
>Ga0193717_1002559_pt1 | contig 10443 bp, 9 predicted proteins | sample U2c2metaG_FD_145900 | JGI IMG/M metagenome (GOLD analysis project Ga0193717, IMG submission 145900) | Soil microbial communities from a riparian zone of the East river system, Colorado, United States - U2c2 | ecosystem: Environmental > Terrestrial > Soil > Riparian zone | place: USA: East River...
GTCCGCCCGGTTCTGTGTCCGGTGTGGTGCGGCAATCCCCGCCGCATCACCATCGGGCGAAGGGGCACTACTCGGGTCGCCACAGACCGTGCCGATCCAGGCGCCGGTGGTTCGCCCGCCGGCCGCCAGGCAGGGTCGGAGTCGACTCGGCCTCGCCGCGAGCATGGCGGCCGGTGCGATCGTGATCTCCGTCGTCCTGGCCACCGCCGTGTTCGGCGACGGCTCCGCGACCTCGGGCAGCGGTTCGGGAAGCCCGACTGACCCGGGCACCCAGCTGTCGGACACTCCCGGGTGCAGATCCGAGGACGCGGTGGGCACCCCGACTGACCTCGCCACGACGACCACCGAAGCCGTCGACGACGTCTCCGCCCGTGCTGAACTGGATCGGCAGGTGGCGTCCGACCGGTCGGACGTGGAAGCGCTCGTTGGACAGTGGATCCCCCAACTCTCGGCCAAGCAGCCAGGTCTCGTGGTGAATGGCACCACCTTCGACCACCTGGCGGTACTGCGTGACTTTCACGCGCTGCGGGCGCGCTACCCGGAGGTGCTGCTGCTGTACTCCGGCGAGTACAGCGGCTATCGATTCGGCGACTTCTGAGTCACGGTGATACCGCTGCCCCAGCCGAACGACGAGACGGCGAACACGTGGTACGACGGCCAGGGCATCGGGCCGGACGACAGCTACGCCAAGTTGATCACGCACACGCAGGGCTACAAGGAGTCGACGATCCTCCGCTCCCACTGACCCGTCGGCCCTGACCCGTCGGCCCTATCCGTCACTGCCACGACCAGGAGGCAAGCATGGCGTCGAGGTGTGGGCGGTACCCGCGTGCCGCGCCGACGGGCACGCGGAGTTCGACATGCACCACGTGATCGCCGGCGTCCGTGACCAGCGCGCGGCTTACCCGCTCCCCGGCCGGCAGGTCGATGTCGACGATGACGCCGGCGGCGCCGGCGACCCGCACCCGCCGGACACCAAGGCAGGATCCGCCGTACAGTCGCTCGAATCGGGCCGCGGCAGCCGGCTCCAGCGACCGCAGCGATCCCGGTGCGCGCCACAGGAGCACCACCGCGACCCCCTGGGACCGGGGCGCCCGCAGCGCGCCGAGAACCTCCCCGGCCGCGGCATGGCCGTCCGCGGACACGACGCCGCTGTGGTCGGAGAATTCCTGCCAAGGCCACGGATAACTGATCCGGAATCGGCCGGGAACGTCCAACCAGCCCGCCGGCGGCAAACCACTGCGCACTTCTTGGTACCGGCCGTGGGCCGCGAAAGAGGAAACCGCTCGGAGAATGCCGGACATAAAATCTCCTCCACCGCGTCGCACTGTCGTCGCCTTTCACGAAGAAGGTCGCATTCGTGGGTCCATCCGTTGCAGGTCTCGTCGTCGGCTGGCACGCGGTGGAATTGGGAGATCCGCCGGTTAGCCCGCTCTACGACTCGCCCCCGGTCGTCGCCGACGCGGCTCAGCCTGCCGCGCAACGGAAGTGGCGCGCCAAGGTGGAAGCCGACCAGCGGCGGATCGCCGCGGCGCACCAACGCCAACCCGTGTGGTTCCCGGTCTCCTTGCTCGGTGGTGGCGGCGTCCTACCGGTGTTCGGCGGCGGCCCGGCGATGTGGCGCAGCCTCACTGCCAGCACCGCACTGCAGGCCGCGCGGACCGGCTTCGGACGGATCCGGCTGGTGAACCTGACCCACGCGGACGTGTTCGAAACCTTGCGTCGACTGGTCGCCGCGGGCGGGCCGGCGGTGGTCCGATCCGACGTGGTCTCCCCCACCGGCTCCACGCTGGACCTGTTCGGCAACACTCCGCTCGACGAGTTGGCCAGCCTGGTCGTCGACGTACTGCGCACCTCCGCCGACGCCTCCGGCCGCCGCTCCGCCGGGCACGACAAGCGCGCCCTGATCAGGATCGGCGGCTACCTGCGCCCCGGTTTCGACCTGCCCCGGCTGCGCGACGCCGTCTCCGTCGCACTCGGCGACCGCTCGCCAGGCACGTCCGCCGCGCTGTCCGCGCACGAGCAGCGCGAGCTCGGCGACTTCCACGACGACGTGGTCGCGCAGCAACCGCAGGTGCTCGCCCGGCTCAGCGACCTCGCCCAGGACCTCGACGCCTTGGTCGAGTACGGGCACCATCCGGCGCGACCACCGGTCCGCGTCGGGCGCACCGGCCCGGCGGTGCGCACCCTGGAGGTCGCGACCGGCGGCGGCACGCACGAGCACGAACTGGGCCGCGAACTGCTCGCCCGTGCCGTCGCCCGGAGCTTCGCCGCGCCATCGACGGCGTCCGAAGTGCTGGTGGTCGTCGGCGCTGAACTGCTGGCCGCCGAGGTTCTCGACCTGCTCACCGGTGCGGCCGCGGCGCGCGACAAGCACCTGGTCCTGCTGTTCGGCAAAATCACCGATGCGGCGGAACGGGTGCTCGGTCACGGAGGTTCCGGCTGCGCGGCGTTCCTGCGCCTGCCCCACCACCACGACGCGAAAGTGGCGGCCGAGTACGTCGGCCGTGAGTTCACGTTCGTGGTCAACGGGTTCTCCATCGCCGACGGCGACACAGAGCAGTGGAACACCTCACGCGCCACATCGACGGGCACCAGCCACAGCCGCTCGACGACCGCGACCAGCTCCTCCGGCATCGCTGGCAAGACACTCAACTTCGGCCGCAGCTTCGGCACGACGGTCTCGAACTCACTGTCCATCAACGACACTCACACCACCGGCACCGGGGGCTCCCGGCAGCGGACCTTCACCACCAACGTCGGCCGCACGCACGACTACGTGCTCCAGCCCGAAACCTTCCAACACCTGGCGGACGACCTGATGCTCGTGGTGGACCGGCGCACGGCGGTGCTCACCAACTGCGACCCGGCCGTCCTCGGCTCGTCTCAGGTGTCCCCGACACCTCTGGGACCGTGACGACGTGCCCGCACCCGTGGAGACCGCGCTGCTGAGCCACCGGATCGTCGAAGTCCCGCGCGCACCGATGGACCACCCCCGGCCGCACGCGGCCGCCCGGGCCCGGATGCTGCCGGTGACCGCCGCCGCACACGCAGCCGGCCGGACTGTCGCGTGCTGCTGGCTGCGAGCCAGGCCGTTCGGCCGCGTCGTCGTGCTCGCCGGTGACCTGAGCCACCTGCCGGCCAGCGCCGACGCCGGCCCAGTGCCGGTGCCGTTCCCGGTCGGTGCGCGGGGCGTCGCAATGCCCGCGGACACCATGGCAAGAACTGTCGGCCGGCTGCCGCACTGGCGCGCCGCCGACGTCGCACTGGACTGCCTGGACCGCGCCAACGAGTCGGACCGCGCCGAGCCAGGCGCACCGGTCGACGAGCTGTTCGCTCTGTTACCCGAGTGGGCAATGGCGGTACTTGTGGTCGCCGAGCCGCTGGGCTGGGATGCCACCGAGCGGCGACTGGTCGAACTGTCCGACCTGGTGGGCCAGCTCGAGTCGCGACGCTCGGGGCGAGGCGGTGACCGCGTCCGGCTGGCCAGGGCGGAGGCCGAGCTGAACTGCCTGGATCGGTGGGAGTCGCAGGGGCTTTGGGACCTGCGGGTGTGGACGGCCGGCCAGGACGCGGCCGCCTGCGATGCGGTGGCCGCGCTCGTCGCGGGCAGCGGCGACCTGTCCGACGTGCCACTGCGGGTACGCCCGGGAAGCCGGAAGTCGGCGGCGCACAGCGGCTTGGACTGGGGTGGGCGGGTCACCGTTCCGGCTGAGGCCGTCACAGCGTTGGCCCGACCCCCTGCTCGCGAGTTGCCCGGGCTGCGAGTCACCGCGACACCCGAGTTCGACCTCACACCGGAGGTCTCCGGGGAGCTCGCGCTCGGTTCGGTCCTCGACGCCACCCGGTCCCCTGCCGGCGCCTTCGGGGTGGCCCTCGACAGCGTGAACCGGCATGTGCTCGTGACCGGAGCGACGGGCTCTGGCAAGTCCCAGACCGTGCGCGTCCTGTTGGAGCAGCTCACCGCCCGGCGGGTGCCGTGGCTGGTGATCGAACCAGCGAAGTCCGAGTACGCCGCCATGGCCGGACGGGTCGCGGGCACCGAGGTGCTGGTGATCCGGCCGGGACAACTCGACGCCGCGCCCGCCGCGCTGAACCCGCTGGAACCGAGCTCGATCGACGTGGACGGGCGGACCGTGCGGTTCCCACTGCAGACCCACGTCGACCTCGTCCGAGCCTTGTTCACCGCGTCCTTCGAGGCACAGGAACCATTTCCCCAACTGCTCGCCGGGGCGTTGACGCGCTCCTACGCCGACCTCGGCTGGAACCTCACGGTCGGCGAGTCGCTGGAGGGCCGGTTCGGCCGGCCGCCGCGCTGGCCGACGCTGGCCGATCTGCAGCGCCAGGCGCTCGCCGCGATCGACGAGGTCGGCTACGGCCAGGAAGTCCGACAGAACATGCGCGGTTTCGTCCGAGTGCGGATCGACAGCCTGCGACTGGGCACTCCCGGGCGGTTCTTCACTGGCGGACACCCGCTGGACCTCGAAGAGCTCCTGGACCGGCAGGTCGTCTTCGAGATCGAGGACCTCGGGGACGACAACGACAAGGCGTTCTTCATCGGGTGCGTGCTCATCCGGCTGTTCGAGGTGCTCCGACTGCGCCAGCAACACGGTCGCTCCCCCGGCGGGCTCGCGCACGTCACGGTGATCGAGGAGGCGCACCGGCTGCTACGCCACACCGCCGGCGACACCGCTGCCGCGCAGGCGGTGACGATGTTCGCGAACCTGCTCGCCGAGGTCCGCGCCTACGGCGAGGGGATCGTAGTGGCCGAGCAGATCCCGGCCAAGCTGATCCCCGACGTCGTGAAGAACAGCGCGGTCAAGCTCATGCACCGGCTGCCCGCCAAGGACGACCGCGACTTCGTCGGCGCCACGATGAACCTGACACCCGCGCAGTCAGAGCACGTCGTCGCGCTGCGCCCGGGGGTCGCCGTCGCGCATGCCGACGGGATGGACCGACCAGTGCTGGTCGCCGTCGACGGTAGCGGGCAGGGCCGGGAGTCCAGGCGGGACGCGAGCACCCGGGCACCGGTCCGGCCGCGACACGCGAGTTGCCAGCGCAGCTGCCTCGCCGACCCGTGTCACCTCGCCGCCATCGTCCGCGCCGAGAACCTGCCGAGGGCGGAACGGATCGGGCTGTGGGCCGAGATAGCGGTGATTGCCCATCTGACTGGCGACCGGTTGGGTGGGCCCTCCCGGGTGTGGGCGACCGAACTGCGCTCGCACCCACATTCCGAGCTGCGCTGTGCGATCGGCGCGGCGGTGGCCGCCGCGGTCGACAGGCGCGACCGATACATCCGACGGTGGTACGCGCCCGAGGAGCTCGCCCGCCATGTCAGCGCCCTGCTGCGCCGCCAGCTCGCCGATGGATCAGTGGCTGACGAGCCGGACCTGCGGTGGCGGGTCGCCCAGTACCGATGGAGCGAGGTGTTACGCGCGCTGCGAAACCCGCCCCGGCCCGACGAGGACGCCGCCCGGCCACATCCGCGCACCGCGCACTGGGCCAAGCACGACCTCGTGATGACTGGTTCGACATGGACTGAGCAACTACGTGGTGCCGGCATCCAACTCGACCGCGACTGGGTGTCGCCGGTACCGCTGCTCGGCGGCGAGCCCATGGTGCTCGGCGACCTGGCGGCCGCGGTCGAACCGTCAGCTGACCCGGCCGACCAGCTCGTTGCCTCGGTCGCGGTGCTCGGCCTGGAGACCAACTGGCTCACCTTCCGTCTCGAGAAGTGCCTGGAGGAACAACGATGAGCGAGTTCGGCCACTCCGCAGAATGGTCCAGACCGGAGCGAGCCCCCGAGCGTGCGCCGGAGCTGGAACCCACGCCTCCACGTGACGTGCCGCCGGAACCGGTGCTGCGCGACCTCGGCCAGACCGCCCTGTCCAGGATCGCCGACTCGGCGGAGCGGCCACCGCCCCAGCCCGAGGAGCGCCACCCCGACCACACGGCTCTTTCGCCGGTCGAAAGTGCGACCGAGCGAACACCGGACGAACCGACCCAACGCGCCATCGGCCACCTCGCGCTCTCCTCGGCGGAGACTCCGGTGGAGAGCGCAGCTGAGCAGGCAAATGACGAACCGACCCAGCGGGCTCTCGGCAACACCGCGCTCGGCCGGACGGTGAGCACGGCCGAGCTGCCCGCGCCCGAAGCGCCCGCCACCGAGCGACCCGCGGCAGAATCCGAACGGGCGGAACGACCGCAGGGCGCCTACGAGTCCGACGATCCGGCGGGGTCGTCCGGGACCGATGCCGGCACAGACCAGGTCGATGACGCGGTCCTCGCCAAGCGTGCGGAGGGTCGGGCGCGGATCGCCGCGGACGAACAGCACTACCTGCTCGGCGGTGACGCCGCCGAGCGCGTTGACGACTGGCTGCCACAAGGCCGCAACGACCTCGACGTGAAGACCACCTGCGCGGTCGCGTGTGTGGCCGAACTGGGCCGGCGCATGGGCGCCGACCGGACCGAGGACCAGTTGCTGCACCAGGTCGCCGAGAGCGGGAAGTGGCGGCCAGAACACGGCGGCGGCATCGGCATCGACACCCAACGGGACCTGCTCGAGTCAGTGGGCCTGCACGGCGACGTCCACACCGGGCAGGATGTCGACGATTTGGCCAGGGCGGTCGAGGAGGGCCACGGGGTGATCGCGCACGTGAACAGCCGGCTCGTCTACGACCACTCGCGGAACCGGCCCGGCACCGACGACACTGTGGAACTCGGTCCGGAGCAGTCCGCGGTGAACCACTCAGTCACCGTGACCGGCACCATCCGGACCCCCGACACCCACGAGCTGGTCGGCTTCCACGTCAACAACCCGACCGAGCGGCCGGGCCGGCGGCTCGACGTCAGCACCATGCTCCTGGGCTGGGAGCTGCGCGGCGGCAGCATGCTGGTGGCCGAACGGAAGTAGCGCGGACTACCTCCGGCGCCGGAACGCCCGGGGCCGGGCGCAGAACGCGCACGTCCACGCGATCGGGTGGGACAGGCAGGTCAACTGGCCGCGCAGCGAGCACACTGCCGCGCCGCTGGACTCCCGCCCACACACGGTGCAGGCCGCGCTCACTGGGCTGGAACCCATCGTCCGGTCGCCGGGTCCCGGCGCCAGCCCGCGGTGGTCACCGGGGCCTTGTCCCGGCGCACCGGCGGCACCACCGCGCTCACCACCCGCGCCCCCTCCGGGCGGCCGACCCGTCGGGCGAAGTAGGCACGCCAGGTCGCCGCCGACGGCCGGACGGAGCCGACGTCGCCGACCGCGGCCACCACCAACGCCCGGCCCTCCGGGTCGAGCCGGTCGAAGACCCGCCTCGGGTCCCGCGCCACCGACGCCTGCTGGCCCGGGTTCAGCACGCGCACCACGAACAGCCCGAGCTTGTACAGGTCAGTTACCTGGGTGAGTACCGAGCCCTCCGGTGGGTTCCAGTCCGGCGCGTTGAGCTGGCGCACCACCGCCGCGCTGCCACGGATGCGCACAGCGTCGCAATCGACGAGCATCACCATGGGCTCCGGCCGCTCCCGGAACAGGGCGTTCTTGGCGTTCACGTCGCCGAACACCACCTCGTTCCCGTGCAGCAGGGCCAGCACCGCCGCCAGGTCGCGGCACACAGCGAACCGCTGGCTCATGGAGAGTTGCGGCATGCCGAGCCGGCCAGCGAGCTCCGGATCGACGAACAGATTCTGGACCTCCCGGGGATCCCGCGACCGGCGACCGGTCGGCAGCGTGCGGTCCTGGAAGAAGGAGTCCGCGATCAGCGGCATCACCACGCCGCAGATCCGACCGTGCTCGCGCACCACCCGTACCGGCCAGGCGGCCATCGAGTCCAACCTGGCCCGCTCCCGCGCGTCGAGCCGGCTGCGTACGCCGACGATGGCGCGTAGGCCGTTCGGCGTGACCTGGTCGCCCTTGTACTCCTTGTAGACCAGTTCCCCGGTGACGTCGGGCAGGCGCAGCTCGGGGGCGAGGTAGACGACGGCTTGGCCACCGCTGCCTAGCTTCGCCCCGAGCTGACCGACCGACGCCCGCTCCAGTTCGTCGGTCATGGCGTCACGGCAGCGGCCATACGGCGATCACCGTGCGGTCGTCGTCGTAACTGCGGCGCCGGAACCCGACCTGTGCGGCGAACGTGAGCGGGTCGGGGGGTGTGCGCCACGCCTCAGCGAGGAACGCGCCGACCTCTCCGGTCCCGCCGCCGAGCGGGTCCCCGACCCCGTCGCTCATCAGCACCAGCACCTGGTCTGGTGACAGACTGGTCGCGACCGCCGGGGCCAGTTGGTACGGCACCGCGGGCACAGCCGCGGTCGCCGAGGACGCCACCGTGCTGCCCGCGTTCTTCACGTCCTGCAGCGCCTCCCACGGCGCCAGCCGGTCCGGACACAGCAGCCATGCCGAGGTGTCACCAAGGGACATCAGGTGCACCGCCCGCTCACCAGTCGGTGCTGGCTCGATCGCGACGACCGCGAACAGCGCTGTCGCGGCCATCCGCTCGGCGACCTCCGCGACGGTCGGGTCGACCAGACCGAACTCACGGCAGGCGTCGGCGATGACCGCATTGGCGAGGTGGCCGAACAGAGTCGGCCAGTCCAGTACCGCGGCGTCGTGTTCGCCGAGCTGGCGTTCCACCAACACGCAGCCGGACCGGCAGACGATCTCGGCGGCTCGGTGGGAGTCAGGCCCGGAGGACAGCCCATCGGCCACGGCGGCCACCAGCCACCGGCCGTCGCGAGTGACGAGGTAGGCGAACTCGTCCTGGCGGACCTTCCCGTAGTACTGGTGGGACAGACCCCGCGCGCTCGCGGCTCGCAGCTCCAGCCCGCCGGAGCGGCCGGCGATCCGCACGCCGTCAAGCACCACGTCATGTCGGCTCAGCAGTCGCTCATCGGGCAGCGGCACCACAGTCGTCGCGGCCCGGCCTGGTTCGCCGACAGTTTCCGGTGCCACGGGGTGTCGCTCGGCCACCGGAACCAGGGCAGTGTCGACCGCGTGCCTGCCGCGCGGTTCGGCTTGGGAGTCCCTCACAGGAAGTCGTCATCGTCGGCGGAGAACGAGGTCACCCCGGCGGGGAGCTGGCTGGGGTCGGGCAGGACAACGCCGGAGGCGCCGTTGGCCACACCCATTCCGGAGTTGAGCACGCTGGAGATCAGGATCTCGGCCATCGCGCGGATCGCGTCCGGGGCGTTGTTGCCCTTGTCCATCATGAACATGCGCATCTGCTTGTTCCCGACGGACGGGTGGATGAGCTGCTGCATGATGTGTGGGTCGGCGTTGGCGACCCCGAACGGGATCACGTTGGGGTACATGGCGAACCCGGCGCCGGTCTGCCGGTCGTACTCGGTCAGCTCCGCGAACGCCGACCGCCACTCCTGCTCCTCGTCGGTGGGCCCGCCGTCGCTGAGGAAGAACACCGCAGGCCGGTGCACGCTGTAGTTGTCCGCCTTGAGCTGAAGCACATCGTGCTCGATCTGCTTGCGCATCGTGCGGAACGCCTCCGCGTACGACGTGCCGCCGCGGGCGGCGAGACCGGGCAGGGCGAGGTTGGGGTCGAGCAGGTCGCACAGCGGAAGCTGCACTCTGGCGTCGTCGGAGAAGTCGACAAGCCCGAACCGGACCTTGTCGCCGAGGATCGGGTTCTGCGCGATCGCGTCGACCAGGGTCGGCATGATGTCGTTGGCTTCCAGCAGGTTCTTCCCGTCCATCGACCAGGACACGTCGAGCAGCAGGTAGAAGGGCAGCAGCTTGGCCTTGTCCTCACTCATCGCGGGACCTCCCACGGTCCGTGCGGCTGGTGTTCCTCACGTCGGTCACCTCTCTTGGCTGGATGTCAGTTCCTCGGCGCGCCTGCGCAGCGGTCGCAGCCACGCCGCCGTCGGCGGACGAGCGTCTGGATCGCCGCTCAGTCCGGCGCGCAGCAGCGGCAGGTACTCCCGGCCGAGGAGTCCCGCCGCATCGTCCGGATCCCGGGTGTGGAAGTCGCGGGCGAGCACCCGCAGCACGGTCAGCGCGAGCTTGTAGCGGTCGGACTGCTGGTTCTGAGTGCCGGGGAAAGCGGGATCGTCCCACCCTGGCGAGTTGGGCTGGCCGACTGCGGGGTTGGTCCCGGTCAGCCGCAGCGCGTCGCAGTCCAGCAGGTGAACCCGGCCGCGGCCGGCGGGCGAGAAGAGCACGTTCTTCACCGACAGGTCGCCGAGCACGACGTCATTGGCGTGCATCAGCGCCACGGCCTCAACGAACCGGACCAGCAGCCGCAACCGGGTTCCGGCGTCGACGTCCGGGACACCGCGCCGGACCAGCAGCTCCGGCCGGGCGATCAGGTACTGCAGTTCGCGCAACACTCGGCCGTGTGCGCCGGACGGGAGCCGGAGGTCGAGCCAGAAGACCGGCAGCACGCGAGGCAGCAGCACCCCTGCCGCGCGGCCGTCGCGCAACAGGACCGCATGCGGCCAGCA
>Ga0193717_1002560_pt1 | contig 10442 bp, 10 predicted proteins | sample U2c2metaG_FD_145900 | JGI IMG/M metagenome (GOLD analysis project Ga0193717, IMG submission 145900) | Soil microbial communities from a riparian zone of the East river system, Colorado, United States - U2c2 | ecosystem: Environmental > Terrestrial > Soil > Riparian zone | place: USA: East River...
AACAGGCCGCAAGCAACGGTCAATCCTAAAAAAAAGATCCCAAAATGATAAAGACTTTTATTCATAGCTGTTTTATTTACTGGTTTATGCTCTTTCCACATGATCTCACGGCAGAAGTCCTAAATGTAAATTGCGGGGTGTGTGATTTGATCAGGTTCTGCCTACTAATTTAAAACAAAAATTTTGTTAAACCCTTTAAGTCTTCCCGAAGTTGGTCCTGAAATGGCTTCTTCTTTTTTGAATCTCAGATTAATTACAAACTGGTCAACAAAAATTCCAAATCCTATTTGATTTTCAAATATTTGTGCTTACCTTTGACCCTCCTTGAAAGGAGGTATTTAGGAATTATGATCATTATTAACGTAAAAGAAGGCGAATCATTAGATAAAGCATTGAAACGCTTCAAGAAGAAATTTGAGAAAACAGGTGTATTAAGAGAGCTTCGCAGTCGTCAGGCATTCGAAAAAAAATCTGTAACTCGTCGTCATGTTGTTAAACATGCGATCTACAAGCAAAATATGAATATAGAAACTGTTTAAATCTTGTAAAAGATTTTTTCAAATTTCTTAACATTATATTAAAACTATTTGTACATTCAATGTCTGGATGTTCAAATAGTTTTTATGTTTTTAGAGCGTTTTATCCAATATATTAAGTTCGAAAAGCGATACTCTCCCCACACCGTATCTGCCTATGAATCAGACCTGGATCAGTTCATGCGCTTCCTTAATAACCCGGGTATGGCCGGTGCTGTTTCCGAACCGGTGATAGCGCATCCCAGCCAAATAAGCTACCACGACATCCGTAACTGGATGGTTGAGTTAATAAGCCAGAAGCTTACGGCCCGTTCTGTAAACCGTAAAATGGCAACCCTGCGTAAATATTTTAAGTTTTTATTGCAGGAGGGTTTAATTACCGAGAATCCATCGTCCAAGATCCGTTCGCAAAAAATTCCCAAAAACCTGCCTGTTGTGGTCGAGGGCGCCCGCCTTACCCAAATGCTTGATGATAACGAGGTATTTACAGCTGATTTTACCGGCCGGCGCGATAAGCTGGTTATTGAAATGCTGTTTGGCACCGGTATGCGCCTGGCAGAGCTGCTGGGCCTTAAGGATCAGGATATTAATGATTATGAAGGCACCCTGAAGGTTTTAGGAAAACGCAACAAGGAGCGTATAATCCCTATCAATACGGAACTGCGCATATTACTGGGTGATTACATTAAGTTAAAGAAAAATCAAATTTTTCATAACAATTCGCAGGCGTTAATCGTTACAAGTAAAGGAGCCGATGCTTACCCAAGACTAATTTACCTGATAGTGCAGAAATACCTCTCCAACATATCCACCCAAAATAAAAGAAGCCCTCACGTGCTCCGGCACACGTTTGCAACAAGCTTGTTAAACAATGGGGCCGATTTAAATTCGATCAAAGAACTTTTGGGCCACGCTAACTTAAGTGCCACCCAAATTTATACACACAATTCAGTTGAAAGACTAAAGTCTATTTACAAACAAGCCCATCCAAAGGCGTAATTTAAGGAGGAAACATGAAAATTACAGTGCAATCAATTCATTTTACCGCAGACAGGAAATTATTAGATTTTATTCAAAAAAAGGCTGATAAGCTCGATACTTTTTATGACCAGATCATTAGTGGCGAGGTTTACTTAAAGCTTGAGAATGTGGAACATGAGGCAAACAAGATAACGGAAATAAAATTGTTACTGCCCGGAAATCAGATTTTTGCGAAGGAGCAGTGCAAAACTTTTGAAGAAGCAACTGATTTAACGATTGAAAGCTTGCGTAAACAGATCGAAAAGCATAAACAAAAGAAAACTATTGCTGATGCCGCAGCCAAAAAGGCTGTATTAACCCTGGCAGAAGAAGGTTTATAAGCGTAAAAAAGGCCTTTTTTAGGTAAAAATCGACGGGTTTAAAGCCCGTCGATTTTTTTTGATAAAAAATTTTGTACAGGTTTAATTTTTTGTAGATTTGCAATCCCTTTCAGAGAGGTGCTGATCGCAGCAAATTTTTGTGAAGATTGTTCTTTAAAATATAAAAAAGCTTATTAGTTTTGCCGCTCTAATTTTAGAGACCTGTTAAGGTTCATAAAACAAGAAAAGCTAAATAAATATAAGCCTCCTTAGCTCAGCTGGTAGAGCGACTGACTTGTAATCAGTAGGTCATTGGTTCGATCCCGATAGGAGGCTCTGTTTTTTTCGGATGATGGTGTTTAGCTTCAACTTTGAACATCGCAAATCCGAAATTAACAACTGGGGGGATACCAGAGCGGTCAAATGGGACGGACTGTAAATCCGTTGCTTCGGCTACGAAGGTTCGAATCCTTCTCCCCCCACTGGGAAATCCAGCATACTAAATTCTAAATTCTAAAATTTGTTTTAGAGTTTAGAGTTTAGTTTTTGGAATTTAAAAAAAGCGGAAGTAGCTCAGTTGGTAGAGCGATAGCCTTCCAAGCTATAGGTCGCGAGTTCGAACCTCGTCTTCCGCTCAAAAGGAATATCGGATTTCGAAATTTCGGTTTCGGATTGGAGAAATTGGATTACGCGTGTTTGCTTTGGGTAAATCCGAAATCAAACATCCGAAACCCGGGATCAAAAAATAAGCCGACGTAGCTCAGGGGTAGAGCACTTCCTTGGTAAGGAAGAGGTCATGGGTTCAAATCCCATTGTTGGCTCAATAGCATAAAAGAATAAAACAGAATACATTTTTAAGTATAAAATTAACCTACAAATAATTAAATATAATCATGGCAAAAGAAAAGTTTGACCGCAGTAAACCGCACTTAAACATCGGTACAATCGGTCACGTTGACCACGGTAAAACAACCCTTACCGCAGCTATTACCAAAGTATTGGCTGATAAAGGTTTCTCAGAAGCTCGTTCATTCGATTCAATCGACTCTGCTCCTGAAGAAAAAGAGCGTGGTATCACAATTAATACAGCTCACGTTGAGTATTCAACTGCTAACCGTCACTATGCACACGTTGACTGTCCAGGTCACGCGGATTATGTGAAAAACATGGTTACAGGTGCTGCTCAGATGGACGGTGCTATCATCGTTGTTGCTGCTACTGACGGTCCGATGCCTCAAACTCGTGAGCACATTTTGTTAGCCCGCCAGGTAGGTGTGCCTTCATTAGTGGTGTTCATGAACAAAGTTGACATGGTTGATGATCCAGAATTGTTAGAATTGGTTGAAATGGAAATCCGTGAATTATTATCATTCTACGAATATCCTGGAGACGATATCGCTGTAATTCAAGGTTCTGCCCTTGGTGGGTTGAACAACGATCCAAAATGGGTTGGAAAAATCATGGAGCTTATGGACGCTGTGGATTCACAGATCCCTATCCCTCCGCGTTTAACTGAGCTTCCTTTCTTAATGCCTGTTGAAGACGTATTCTCCATCACTGGTCGTGGTACTGTTGCTACCGGTCGTATTGAGCGTGGTATCATCAACTCAGGTGAGCAGGTTGACATCCTGGGTATGGGTGCTGAAAACTTGAAATCAACTGTAACAGGTGTGGAGATGTTCCGTAAGATCCTTGACAGAGGTGAAGCTGGTGACAACGTAGGTTTATTGTTACGTGGTATTGAAAAAACTGATATCCGTCGTGGTATGGTTATTTGCAAACCAGGTTCAGTAACTCCACACACTGACTTCAAAGCTGAAGTTTACGTATTATCAAAAGCAGAAGGTGGCCGTCATACGCCATTCTTCAACAAATACCGCCCGCAATTCTATTTCCGTACAACTGACGTAACTGGTGAAATTTCATTGGCCGAAGGTGTAGAAATGGTTATGCCAGGTGATAACGTTACCATCACTGTAAAATTGATCAACGCTATCGCTATGGAAAAAGGCTTACGTTTCGCTATCCGTGAAGGTGGCAGAACAGTAGGTGCTGGCCAGGTAACTGAAATTTTGAAATAAAATTTCAAAAAGGTTAATTGGAAACATAAGTTTGACTGTAAAAAGCAAACTTATGTTTTCTTATTATAAATATACACGGGAATAGTTCAACGGTAGAATAGAGGTCTCCAAAACCTTTGATCAGGGTTCGAATCCTTGTTCCCGTGCATAAGCAAGCAATAAAAATGGCTAACGTAAGCGAATATATTAAAGAATCATACATCGAGTTAACTCAAAAAGTAACTTGGCCAACCTGGCGCGAATTGCAGAGCAGTGCTGTATTGGTGTTGGTTGCTGCAATGATTATAGCGATGGTTGTTTTAGGTATGGACCAGATCATACAGCGTTTGATTGCGATATTTTATAGTTCACTAACCTAATACTGAAGATAGAGATGAGTGATCAATTGAAATGGTATGTAGTGAGGGCCATCAGTGGTAAAGAAAAGAAGGTAAAACAATATATAGATGCCGAAATTAGTCGTTTGGGCATTACGCATTTAGTTCCACAGGTATTAATACCTACAGAAAAGTACTACCAGATGCGTGACGGGAAAAAGATCGCTAAAGAGCGTAACTATTTTCCGGGTTATGTATTGATGGAGGCCGTACTTGATGGCGAAACTGAGCACATTATAAAAAATATCAATAGTGTGATAGGATTTTTGGGCGATAAAGCCGGAAATGCTATTCCATTACGCCAGGCCGAAGTTAACCGTATTTTAGGTAAGGTTGATGAAATGAGCGCGCAGGGCGAAACAATGAACGTACCTTATTACATAGGCGAGAACGTGAAAGTGATGGACGGTCCATTCAACGGTTTTAGCGGTGTGATAGAAGAGGTTAACGAAGAGAAAAAGAAATTAAAAGTAATGGTAAAGATATTTGGGCGCCGTACGCCGCTTGAATTGAATTACATGCAGGTAGAGAAAGAATAGGTTAGGTAATGATTGGTTGATTATGTGCGTAGTTAACCGGTAACTTATCCCTAACCATAAAATATTAATAACGAGTTTTTGATTATTGACAGAGCGGCAACTACGCACCGCTCACATGATCAACCACTCACTAAAATCTTAAATGTTACTTAGCTTCCACTTACTAACATTGAGTTATAATTAAAGTAAATTAAAATGGCAAAAGAAATCGGTGCGATGGTAAAGCTGCAGGTAAAAGGCGGCGCTGCAAACCCATCACCGCCAATTGGACCTGCATTAGGTGCAAAAGGGGTGAACATAATGGAGTTTTGCAAGCAGTTTAATGCACGTACCCAGGATAAACCTGGTAAAGTGTTGCCTGTTTTGATTACTGTTTACGTTGATAAATCTTTCGATTTTATCATTAAAACCCCTCCGGTTGCAATCCAGTTATTGGAAGCAACAGGTTTAAAAAGTGGTTCAGCAGAGCCCAACCGTAAAAAAGTTGCCAATGTAAATTGGGAACAGGTTGAAACTATTGCTAAAGATAAAATGGTGGATCTTAACGCATTTACAGTTGAATCAGCCATGAAAATGGTGGCAGGTACTGCCCGTAGTATGGGAATAACCGTATCAGGTACGGCTCCCTGGAATTAATTAATTTATATTAAAATCAGTTTAAGACAGTGGCTAGATTAACAAAAAATCAGAAAGTGGCACTCTCCAAAATTGAGGCAAACAAATCGTATTCATTAGAAGCTGCGTCAGCTTTAGTAAAGGAATTAACCCTTACCAAGTTTGACTCATCTGTTGATATAGACGTTCGTTTAGGTGTTGACCCGCGTAAAGCCAATCAAATGGTGCGTGGTATTGCAACATTACCTCATGGAACCGGTAAAACTGTACGTGTACTGGTGCTTTGTACTCCTGATAAGGAACAAGAAGCAAAAGACGCAGGTGCGGATTACGTAGGTTTGGATGATTATATTGCCAAGATTGAAGGCGGATGGACTGATGTTGATATTATCATCACTATGCCAAGTGTTATGGCTAAGGTAGGTCGTTTGGGTCGTATATTAGGCCCGCGTAACCTGATGCCAAACCCTAAATCAGGAACAGTAACTCCAGAAGTTGGAAAAGCTGTAACTGAGGTAAAAGGTGGTAAAATCGACTTCAAGGTTGATAAAACAGGTATCATCCATACCTCCATAGGAAAAGCATCTTTCCCTGCAGATAAAATTTATGAGAATGCATTAGAAGTATTGCAGACGATCTCAAAATTAAAACCATCTGCAGCAAAAGGAACATATTTCAAGAGTATTCATATCTCTTCAACCATGTCGCCTGGAATTGCAATTGAAACTAAAACAGTAGCGGGGATTTAATCATGAATAAAGAAGAAAAATACGACCTTGTTCTTGCCCTTACTGAACAGATGAAAGAATACGGTAATTTTTATATTACGGATACTTCTGATCTATCGGTTGCAAAGATCAATAACATCCGTCGTAAATGTTTCGAAAGCGACATTACGATGAAGGTAGCGAAAAATAGCTTGATTAAAAAAGCTATGGAAGCTGCGGGCGGTGATTACACTCCAATATATGATGTATTAAAAGGTTCATCATCCATCCTTTTCTCAAAATCAGCAACTGCTCCGGCAAAGCTGATCAAACAATTAAGGAAACAAGGTGACAAACCAGTTTTAAAAGCAGCTTATATTGATTCAGCGATATTTATCGGGGATAATCAGATCGATACTTTGATCAATCTAAAATCAAAGGAACAACTGATCGGAGAGATCATCGGATTACTGCAATCACCTGCAAAAAACGTTATTTCTGCACTGCAATCAGGCGGAACTATCATCGCAGGTGTTGTGAAAACATTACAGGAAAGAGGTTAACGAACACCTTATTAAAGTTCGATATTAAAAAACAAAAAGCATTAAAAGTAAAATTTAAATAAAATGGCGGATTTAAAAGCGTTTGCTGAACAGTTGGTAAACTTAACAGTAAAAGAAGTAAACGAATTAGCTCAGATCTTAAAAGATGAGTATGGTATTGAGCCTGCTGCTGCAGCTGTTGCTGTTGCTGCTGCTCCTGCTGGTGGCGATGATGCCCCTGCTGCTGCTGCAGAACAAACAGCATTTGACGTTATCCTGAAAGAAGCAGGTGGCGCAAAACTTGCAGTTGTTAAATTAGTTAAAGACTTAACCGGTCTTGGTTTGAAAGAAGCTAAAGACTTAGTTGATGGTGCACCTAAAGAAGTAAAAACTGGTGTTACTAAAGAAGAAGCCGAATCTCTGAAAAAACAATTAGAAGAAGCCGGAGCAGTAGTTGAGGTTAAATAATTTAACCTACTAAAATATAGCATGAGACTCCGACCTATTTTGGTCGGGGTCTATTGCTGTTTATATTACCCCCATTTTTGTTTGAAGTTCAGGAAAAACTTTAATCAAACAAGTATAAGTTTATTAATAAACTAAAATTATAATACCTTGGCAAACAAAAATAATCAAAGAGTAAACTTTGCAACCAGTAGAAAGGTACTTGATTACCCTGATTTTCTGGATGTTCAGTTGCAATCTTTCCAGGAATTTTTTCAATTGGAAACCACCTCAGACAACCGTTATAAAGAAGGTTTGTTTAAAGTGTTTGCCGAAAATTTTCCTATATCAGATTCAAGAAACATCTTTGTTTTAGAGTTTCTTGACTACTTTATTGATCCGCCACGTTATGATATACAAGAGTGTATTGAACGCGGATTAACTTACAGTGTACCTTTAAAAGCCAAGCTTCGCCTGTCATGTAATGATGAGGAGCACGAAGATTTTGAAACAATTGTACAGGACGTGTACCTGGGAACTATCCCTTACATGACGCCTAAAGGTACTTTTGTTATTAACGGTGCCGAGCGCGTAATTGTATCGCAGTTACACCGTTCACCGGGTGTGTTCTTTGGTCAAAGCCGCCACACCAATGGTACAAAATTATATTCGGCCCGTGTTATACCTTTCAAAGGTTCATGGATTGAGTTTGCAACTGACGTTAACAACGTGATGTATGCTTACATTGACCGTAAAAAGAAATTCCCGGTTACTACACTGCTTCGTGCTATTGGTTATGACTCTGATAAAGATATATTAGAGTTGTTTGAACTGGCCGACGAAGTAAAAGTAAGCAAATCAGGCCTGAAGAAATTCATAGGCCGTAAGCTTGCTGCAAGGGTGCTCAAAAAATGGGTGGAAGATTTTGTGGATGAAGATACCGGTGAAGTAGTTTCTATCGACCGTAATGAGATCATTCTGGAGCGTGAAACCGTACTGGAAGATGACCATATTGATATGATCATTGATGCTGGCGTTAAAACGATCATTCTTAACAAAGAAGATGCTTCAACCAGCGGTGATTATACGATTATATATAATACCTTACAAAAAGATACTTCCAACTCAGAAAAAGAAGCGGTTGAGCATATCTACCGTCAGTTACGTAACGCTGAACCACCTGATGAAGAAACAGCCCGTGGTATCATTGATCGTTTGTTCTTCTCTGATAAAAGATATGACCTGGGCGATGTGGGCCGTTACCGCATCAACCGTAAGTTGAAACTGAATACCTCTGACGAGACGAAGGTATTAACCAAGCAGGATATCATTGCCATTGTGAAGTACCTGATCAAACTGATCAACTCTAAAGCTGAGGTGGATGATATTGATCACTTGTCAAACCGTCGTGTTCGTACCGTGGGTGAGCAGTTATATGCGCAGTTTGGTGTTGGCTTGGCCCGTATGGCACGTACGATACGTGAGCGTATGAACATTCGTGACAACGAGGTGTTTACCCCAACCGACCTGATCAACGCGCGCACATTATCATCTGTGATCAACTCGTTCTTCGGAACAAACCAGTTATCACAGTTCATGGACCAAACCAATCCACTGGCAGAGATCACGCACAAGCGTCGTCTGTCAGCCTTAGGGCCCGGTGGTCTGTCACGTGAGCGTGCAGGTTTCGAGGTTCGTGACGTACACTACACCCACTACGGTAGGTTGTGTACTATCGAAACGCCTGAGGGACCAAACATTGGTTTGATTTCATCACTTTGCGTACACGCCAAGATCAACAACTTAGGCTTTATCGAAACGCCGTACAAACGTGTGGTTGAAGGTAAAGTACAGGTTCAGGAGGCGGTTATTTACCTGTCTGCAGAAGATGAAGACGGTAAAACTATTGGCCAGGCCAACGCGCATTATGATGATAACGGTGTATTTGCGCTTCCACGTGTTAAAGCACGTTTTGAGGGTGACTTCCCGATCATTGAGCCAGAGCGGCTTGATTTGATGGATATTGCTCCAAACCAGATCACCTCCATCGCGGCCTCATTAATTCCGTTCCTGGAACATGATGATGCTAACCGTGCATTGATGGGATCAAACATGCAACGCCAGGCTGTACCTTTGTTACGCCCTGAAGCGCCAATTGTTGGAACCGGACTGGAAGGTCGCGTGGCAAAAGATTCACGTACACTGATCAATGCCGAAGGCGATGGTGTGGTTGAATATGTTGATGCAAACGAGATCCGTATTAAGTATGACCGTAACGAACTTGACCGCCTGATATCATTTGATGGTGATTCAAAAAGCTACCGTTTAACCAAGTTCAAGAAAACCAACCAAAGTACCACCATGAACCTGAAGCCAATTGTTAGAAAAGGCCAAAGGGTATCAAAAGGCGAAGTGCTTTGCGAAGGTTATGCCACACAGGCTGGTGAACTTGCATTAGGCCGTAACCTTAAAGTGGCATTCATGCCTTGGCAAGGTTACAACTTTGAGGATGCGATTGTTATATCTGAGCGTGTAGTATCACAGGATATTTTCACTTCTCTTCACGTGGAAGAGTTTGAACTGGAAGTACGTGATACCAAACGTGGTGAAGAGGAATTGACACCAGATATCCCCAACGTATCAGAAGAAGCTACCAAAGACCTTGACGAAGACGGAATTATCCGTGTTGGTGCCGAGGTTAAGGAAGGCGATATCCTGATCGGTAAGATCACGCCAAAAGGTGAGTCTGATCCCTCACCGGAAGAAAAACTGTTACGTGCCATATTTGGTGATAAAGCAGGTGATGTTAAAGATGCGTCCCTGAAAACTCCGCCATCAATTGCTGGTGTGGTTATTGATACCAAGTTATTTAGCCGTGCTAAGAAAACTTCAAAAGCTGAGGAAAAAGCACAGTTGGAGAAACTGGATAACAAACATGATAAAGCAGTAAAAGATCTTAAAAATACGTTGATCGAAAAGTTATTTGAGATCGTGAACGGTAAAACATCACAAGGTGTTTACAACGTTTACAAAGAGCTTCATGTACCAAAAGGTGTAAAATTCACTCAGAAAATATTAGTTGAGCTTAATTATGATAATATTAACCCAACCAAATGGACAACTGATGATGATAAGAACGATCATATAAAAACCTTACTTCATAACTACAACATTAAAGTTAATGAGGAACTGGGTGCTTATCGTCGTGATAAATTTGCGATCAGCGTGGGTGATGAGCTGCCATCAGGTATAGTTCAAATG
>Ga0193717_1002561_pt1 | contig 10436 bp, 17 predicted proteins | sample U2c2metaG_FD_145900 | JGI IMG/M metagenome (GOLD analysis project Ga0193717, IMG submission 145900) | Soil microbial communities from a riparian zone of the East river system, Colorado, United States - U2c2 | ecosystem: Environmental > Terrestrial > Soil > Riparian zone | place: USA: East River...
AGAAAGAGAATTCATCAAAGTAGATGCTTATGTATTTGGGGGATACTTGTCTATAAGTTGCAGCGATGCTAGGTTTATAATTTCCCCAAAATCCTTCGATGTTATTGGTGTGTTTATCACCGAAGGTTACGAAGTTGTAATCTTTGTGTTTGATGGTAATATGTTGCTTTACTTTTTTATCCATTCCTTTATAACCTTTCCAAGCATCGGTAATGAGTGTAGCATTTGGGTGAACGTTGTCTTTGAGTATAGTTTGTAGAGTTTTAGCTTTTGCATTTGGGACTACGAAGGTTATAACGCGACCATTTCTTTCAATGATTCCAAACACAGTGGTTTTATCTTTGGCGGATCTTCCCTGTGATTTTTTTACTTTTTGGTTGTAGTGTCTATAATGACCATAGTGTAGCGGCGTATTTCGCAAATGAAAATCATGTTGACCTATTTCCTTACCTATCAGATGAGGATGTTGCAGCCTTACAAGATGGCACTTTGATAATATATCGTCAGATTAATGGGGACTCTAAAATTTACCTGATATTTCATGCAGGAATTGATCCTGCGACAGCGACACAATCAGATATCGTTGTTGCCTATGAGTGCGAATAAATTTATCTTTAATGGCTGTTCTTAAAATAAAGAACAGCCATTAATTTTTTCTGGAACCTCTAACACCCCCTCGATGAAAAACCTCTGGACATTCCCTGTTCTGGCCTGCTTCGCGTTGGCTTCTTGCAAGACCGAAAAACACGATACAAAGTTGACTATAATCGACAGCTTCAAGATCAATACAATTGTACCGGATAGCGACAACCCCGATGAGTTGATCTATAATATTGGCACTCGAATGAGGCAAGATGATGGTACTTTTTCACTGGTTTATTTCTCTACGAAAGATTCGGCTATAGTTATCCAATCAATGTACCCGGTTGCTAATAAAATACAGCGAATTTCCCTTCACAGCACCTTTGATGGGGATCAAATTTTCCCAAATTCATTTGCCATGGATGGTGATAAATTTTACCTCTACTATAAAAATGGGAACATCATAAAAGAACTGGATTTAAGCGGTAAACTGGTAAGCAAAATGCACATCAAACTAACCGATACAAGCGATGAACTTCTTGCCAGTGCAACTTATCCAATGGACTATAATAATGGCAAATTTTACCTTGCAGCCCTGTCAAATAGTGAACGCACCAAGAACAATATCAATGCCTATTGCGACATAGTTTTTGAGCGTAAAGGAGATACGTTAATACCAACCGCTCATTCGGGTAGATACCCATCAAACTACTCAAAAGATTACGTGAAATTCAGAGAATTCAATCGAGTATTATTTCCTAGCGGGGCCATTTTGTATTGCTTCAAAGGATCTGATTCAGTTTTCAAAGCCAACAAGCCAACAACAGAAGGTGCTATGTCTTTTGTAAGCTTTACCAAAGCAAATGGCGTTACAAAATATGACACTTCAAAAATGACAGACATGAAATATTTGTTTGAATATTACAAGCTTTCAGAACAGAATATGTTTGCAAAATTTAATCAAGCAAACAGTCTAGTTTATATCATCAAGAAGCTAAAGAAACAGACGATAAATGATCCGGAAAATTTTGAACTGGTTGCTATCGATAACGAAAATAAAAAAGTGGTTGACCTTACCTATAAAAATGAACTGATAAGAAAAGACATCTTCTTTATGAAGGATAAATACCTATTTACCGGGTCATTATTTGCTCCTTCAATCGTTAGATATGAACTTCAATAAAATAGCTGGAATCATTAGCCTTTCATTTGCATTGTTCGCTTGTAACACGAAGCCCAGTGAAGATTTTACTAAGCTAAAAGCCTTTGTTGGAAATGATTCGCTCTTGAATAATCACAAATATTTTCTGATCATTTCCTCCTGCCAATGCGAAGGATGCTCGGAAGAAAGAGTAAACCATTTCCTAACTGAAACATCAACACAACAAAAGGCTAACACGCTTGTGTTATTGGATACTTTGAATCCTTCTTTTAAGAGCCTTAAAGATTCGCTTACCTATCTACATAGAAGATCAGGCCAATTAGAAAAATATGATCCAGCATTGGTCAATATCCGGTTCATAAAAAAAGAAGCAGATCGCATCCTAATCATTAGAGACTTTAATGAAAATAAAGACTCGACAAAGATTGCGTCTCTTTATGATCGGTAATGAACCTAGCTATTTTATAGAGATAATCTGATCGATATTCTTCCCAAACTCTATCTTCTTAGAATTTAAGAAGTAGATGATTGCGTTTTGATAATCTATTCGGTGAATCTTTTTAGTAGCTGGCTTACCATCCTTCTTCAGATAGACAACTTCAATACCGGTGCCTAGCTCCTTTAACACAGATTCTGATACAAACTCAGAATGCTTCTTAATGTTGGTTATCTCGACTTTGAGTTGGTCGATATCATTTTTTTCTTTTGATGGATTAAAAGTTTGATAATCTTGCAGTATTTTCATACGTCTATATATTAGTTTAGTTTATAGAGTTCCAGAAAATAATGATTAATATACTGCAAAAGTATTGTTTAAAAATAAAAGCATCCAGCCTCATTCTTCGTACCAACCCGAAATCTCATTTATTATGCTAGTTAGAGAAGATTACTTAAAAATTATCGAAGAGATTCGAAACATTGAGAAAGCTTCTTTGGATGAGTACATAATAAAGAAGCTGGTTCCTCTAAAAGACGAGAATCAATTTTTCGTTGAAACATTAATTAAGGATATCAATTACATTCTTGATGGTATTGACAAGCCCGGTGACAACGATTTGATATTTGAAGATGGAGACATTGTAATAGAAGACGGTGATTTCAAACTTACAGGTTATCAAACACGACTCCATAATATTTTAAATTGGTTACATGGAGAATTAATGGAGAAAAATATATTGACATGGGAGTCAAAATTAAATGCAGAAAATTTGAAGCTAAATGCTCTTAAGGGGGCAATCAAAGAGATTGATATCAGCACTTTTTTTGAAATGCCAATCACCAAATCTACTTATACTATCGAATACAAAGAACAGCTAGATCAAATTAGGAGAAGTATTAAAAAGGAAAGACAAGAAAATTACGACTACCCTAAATCTAAAATGAAAATATTCTTTCTTAGGTTATTTGATTTGGATAATTGGAATTTTAAACCCACCTTCTTTGGATTAGAGTTTGATGTCTTTAAGTTTTTGAGACGTGTAAAGAGATAAAGGTCTTGAAACAATTATTTTTTTTACAGGAATCAATACTACAGCAAAAAAACGGAAGAACGGGGAAGTAATTTCTAGTTTTCGATTGCTATTATTTCATCGATTCCTTTGGAAAATTCTTCCTTGTTATGATCTATAAAATATATTTTTCCATCCTTATAATCTACATGATGGACTTTCTTAGTTTCAGTTGATCCATTTTCTCTTTTATAAGATACTTCGTTTCCTACTTCTATTTGATCAATGGATATTTTTCGGTCCTTGGACTCTGTAATAAATTGTTTGAAGTTGCGTAGTGTGTTCATACTACTATATATTATTTCAAAAAACGAAAAATATAATAATTCAAATTACGCAGAAGCAGTATAGGATTAAATTAGATCAACTATGGAAATACCCAGACCTCTGCATACATCTAGCAAGTAAATGTAGGACGGGTTAAAGTCACCTTTTTCCAACCTGTGTATCGATTGCCTATCCTTGCCAATTGTATGAGCAACCTCTTGTAATGTCATTCCTTTCTTTTCGCGTATAGCTTTTATACGTGCACCAAGTGCTTTTAATTCTTCTTTCTGATTTTCACTTAATGGCTGTGGCATTAAGCCAATACTATCACCAATGTGGAAAAATATGGTCACCCTTACGGATGACAAATTCAATTTTTATTCTTAATCTTGCAATTCACTTAAATCGTATAAACCATGTTGTGGGAAAAAGCAAAAAACTACGGAGTAATTAAGGTTGACGGAAAAAACGTTCATGTGTATGAATCCAACATTCAAAAAAGTACTATTCAGCTCAATGATGAAGTAAAAGATGCACGATGGGCCGGAGATGCAATCGTGGTCTATTTCACTAACGGCAAAGTCAGGAGATATACCTCTTTGATCCAATACAGTAATGCATAAGCTGATATGCCTAGAAAAATGAACGCCACCTTACCGGGTGGCGTTCATTTTTCTTCAATGATTGAAAAATCTATTAAAAAATAGCAATGAACTACAATGATGCATTTAGTACGACCGGATTCAATTTCGGTACAATAACCGTCACATCCGATTCAATCAATATCCAAAAAATATTTGGTGAAAATACCATAGAAAGGCATAAGATAATGTCTATTGAATACTTATACGATAACTTCATTTACAAGATCATTAAGATTCCTTTGGCGGTCTTCTATGTATTTACGATCATAGGAATTCCTTTTGGACTTAGATTCTTTAGAGGGGATATAAGAGCGCATGTTAAGATGGTAAATAACGACACAGTGTACTTCTGGATACCCGGACCTGATAAGAAAAATTTCAAAAAGGCTCTTGGATAATAGGTCAAATCGGACAGATAGGCAGATTCTATCTACAACGTAAAAGAGGTTAGCAATTAGCTAACCTCTTTTTATTTGTATAATGGTTTATAGTTGTTCTTTATTAGAGGCAGCATTCCATTGGTGATAGTGTTCTTTATAGTTGTTAGGGGAGAAACATTTTTGCCAGTATTCAATGATTATTCTGATTGTATCTTTCATATCATCAAATTTTGTTGGCTTAATAAAGAAACCCTGTATAGACATGGTATAGGCATCAGCAACTACTTTTTGAGAAGCTGTAGTAGAGAAGAACAAGTAAGGAATACATTTCTTACTTAGTTGATCATTTGTATACACCATTTGCCTTAATCGAAAGCCATCCAGCTTAGGCAAATTGATGTCGGAAAGTATTAGGAATGGATAGACGCCATCTTTTTGAAGATAATTTAATGCTTGTTCACCATCTTCAAAAAAAACAATCTCATTAAGATAATTAAGGCTCTTAAAAACCTCCGAAAGGATCATCTGATCATCTAAATCATCCTCAACAACTACAATAGGGCCTTTCTTATTCATTTTGCGGGTTTCGCGCAAGGTAGTCTATTCACTATGCCCACTCTTACTTAATAATTTGGTAGTGTCTTAGCTTAAATTAGGCTGGTAGATAACTACCGGTCGTGGCTTTGGTAAGGTTTGGGGCTAACCATTCGTTTCATAGTTTTTTGGATTAGCTATTTCATACCCTTTTCTATCTATCGAAATTAGGTGAGTAGCAGATCTTCCAATAAACGATTATTGCTCTTATAGTTTCCAGCAATACTGAGTAATTGGCAGGCTTTAAGAAAAACCCCTGCGCTGACATAGTATAGGCATCATACACGGCTTTTTCATTTACTGCTGTAGAAAAGAAAAGATAGGGAATACATTTTTTGCTTAGGTCATCATTGGTTTGCACCATGTGCTTTAGTGCAAACCCATCCAACTTGGGCATATTGATATCGGAAAGGATAAGGAAAGGATGTACCTTATCATCCTTCATAAATTCTAATGCTGCATTACCATCACTAAAAAACTCAATTTGGTTCGCGTACCCTAATTCAGCAAAAACCATTTGTAGCAAATATCTGTCGTCAGAATCATCTTCGATCACTATTATGGGGCCGGACTTATTCATAGATTGGATTTTAATGAATAGTACAAAAATTCCATACCGTCATATTTAATTTCAACCTGAGATACTAACAATAACTAATGCCCAATGATTTTTGTCTCAGAAGACCTATTAAGATTCATCCATACTAGAAACTGATTATAAGTTCTAATAGTCTGCTTTACCTTAAACTGCTTCCGCGTGTAAGCTTGATAAGCCTCCCTATCACGCTTGTACTCCTTTACGAAGTCAGATGTTGTAATTGCCCTTATCATACCCCAACATTTATAATACAAATATATTATAATCCAGCGTCTTTAAACCCAAAATTTACCGTTTAAAAACGCTTTATAATGGTTGAAGTACAAATACTTTTAAAGGCAAGATTTTGCCCTTCAATTTCGGAATAGATGAATGATATAGACATAGCGCCAACCGTTACTTTTTATAGAAATATAAGTGCATTTGGCATCAATTATTCACCCCTATATTTACAAACTAATGTTATAAATAATACAAACAAAGATATTTTATTAAAAAAAATTTACATACTATACAAATATAAAATTATGTTTTTTTCATTACAATAAAAATTGAGAGTTTACAAACGAATTTCCTCCTTGGTCATAAATCAACAATCCAATTTAAAAATACGAGCAAAAAAATTGTAAACGCAATTGATAAAAATAAATATTTTTCTATTAAAATATACACAAAAAATCAAAGTTTTAAATCTCCTATCACCAAATTCTGCAAATTATCCTTGTTGGAATTATAAACATTGTTATTCCATTTCCTAAATCAATTATTTTATACTCAATTTCAGGATACTCTTTTTTATAAATATTTTATTAAATATTTTCAAGAAAATGTTTTTAATTTTATTCATATATTATATATTAATTTCAACTTTCTCCTTCTGGAAATACCATAAATAAATAAGAAGGTTTATGAACCTTAAAGAAAAATACTACTGCGGATACTGCAATTGAGATGTTAGATTCATCTGATAATGTAGAATTACTTTTGTCTACACTAACTGATAATATAAACGGGGAGTTTATTATTCCGATAATGGAAGGTTTATGTAATCACATAAGAACTCAGCGTAACAATAAAGTATAAGAGTATATTGAATTTCCCTTTGAAAAATCAGCAGCATTTATGAATACGGTTCATCTGATTGATTCTTGGTGTCGTAGTAGAAGAAAGCCCACTCTTTAATTATACATCTCTCTAAAATTATGACGGATCTTCCCTTTTTGATCGGAACAGGAATTGCATTATCAGGATTGATTATTGCATACTCAACATATAAAAAATCCTTTCCAGAAAAGCCAAAAGAAGAAGTCGAACGCGAAGACGATATGACAGTCCTTCTAGTATATTTCAGATCCACCCAAAGATTAGGTAAGGACGTTAGAGATGCCATTGACAACTATGCAACATCAAAAGGATTACTTGATGCAGAGATGATTCCCGGCATTAGCTATAGAATCTATCTTCAAACAATGACAGATTCTCATAAACACTGTTTGTCTGATGAACTCTACAATAAAATAGCAAGTGAAACATACACAAAGCCACAAATAAAAATGCTCAAGGACGATCTCGAAATACAATTCAACGCATTGTCAGAAGTGAAAAATCATTTTCTTATACTTAATGCAAATCTGTAAGATCATTAAACTGGCATCTGTTTGAGAATAGATTGGGTTAAGTGGTATATAGTTGCCCAAATTATGCTTAAAGGGTTTACCTTAGCCATTAATAATATTGTATTTTATTAAAAAGTATGGAAAAATTTTCAGAAAGACTTGGTATATCGGCAAAAAAAGAGTTTCAACTAGAAAGCTTAGATGTAGCTACTAGAAATGGACTATGGAATTGTTTTCGAGAAGATTTGTTGGAATCACTTAATGGGAATTCCAATTTTGATGAGATACTTTTATACCATGTTTTAATAGTGTTATGGAAAGATTTTTTCTCTTATAAAGTAGACGATTATCCTAATACAGATAGAGATCTTCGCCAACATGCAACATTAGAGGAATTTAGTGACTGGTTTACAACAGCAGATTGGTATGAAGTATACGATTTTATAGAATTCCTTCTAAATCTTCGGGGATCAGACCACCCAAACATAGAATTTGCAGATGCCTGTAATAAAATTTTGAAAAAAAATCTTTGTGGATACCACATTATTGACGGCCTTATAACGCCAATAATGTCGGGACAAGAGGTAGAGGCTATAGAAACTGCCTTAGAAGAAACTGATGAGTGGAAAAGTGTTAACACCCATTTGAAAACAGCCCTAGTTCTTTTAAGTGACAGAAAAAATCCTGACTATCGCAATTCTATTAAAGAATCAATATCAGCAGTAGAATCCTTATCAACCATTATTACTGGTAACAAGTCAACAACCCTTGGTGCTGCCCTAGCCGAAATAGAAAAGACGCACAGTTTACATGGAGCACTAAAAACTGCCTTTAGTGCCCTCTATGGCTATACCTCTGACGAAGGTGGAATCAGACATAAATTAACCGAGGACACAAATGAAGTAAATGTTGAAGAAGCAAAATTTATGCTCATCACCTGCTCCGCTTTCATCAATTTTCTTAAGGCAAAATATTTCTCAGGAAGCGACACATGCTCATAAGGGTATCAAACCCTTTCCGCTTCCTTCCCTTTATTTGCTGCCTTTAATTCTTAAAGCGTGTTGTATTTAAACCATTGCATGTACTGCTACAAAATGCACATAATTCCGTCACTGACCCCTTAGTGCCACTTACAAAGGCATAGATTCATAGACTTGAAATGAGCAGCTATGAAAAAGAATTAGAGGTTTGTTCAAACAGCAACACAGTCATGAGGTGCGAAAATTAGTTAGTATCCATATCCTTTGAATCTGATTTTTTCTTAGGCACTTTGTCATTAGCATTCTTTACGACAGCGCCAATAATATCCATGAAGTTGCCTTTAATCGCAAGCTTTTCCTGATACTTTTTATCGCGCGTTTTCTTTGCCTTAGCCATAAGGTAAAGTTAGCTAATTCATCAAAATATGCCCACTCTTCCAATGACAAAAATTACCCGTCAGCGAATCAATAAATGAGCTTCTTCTCAGTAAGCTCTTTGTACGTTATCTTTTCATTATTGATGTTCTTGAAAGTGATGTAAAACCTAGCAGGACTACTCAGGCCACGCTCATTGTACTTGAATGAAGTCTCAGTACAATAGCGCTGTAGATGCTTGCGGGAAACCCAATGATGAGTTCCATAAACGGTACGCTTTAACTGCGAGAAAAATCCTTCTACAGAATTAGTGTGAATGTTACCACGTACATACTCGTCCTTCGCATGGTTTACTATCTCATGACTCGCAAACTCTTTATGCAGGTTTGCATAAGCACCAAATCCATCCGTCATAAGATTGGCACCTAAGGATACCCGCTCCCGGATTAATGGTTTCAAAACACTACCATCAACCTTATCAGTATTAGGGAAGGCAACAGTTAATACCTTCCCACCCCTTTGAAGCATCCCAACTACAGGAGTTTTATTTACATACCCAGTCCCTACAACAGCTTCCCTTATTCTCTTGCGTTTATTTCCTGTATTACCACCAATATAGGTTTCATCAATCTCTACAATATCTGTTAGCATTTCTGGTGACGTTTCATCAATCATCATCCTTAATCGGTGATTCATGTGCCATGCAGTCTTTTGGGATACATCAATACGCTGAGCAAGCTCTACACTAGATATGCCCTTCTTGCGAATCGAAAGCTCATACGCAGCCTGAAACCATTTACGTAACGTAATCTTCGACCCCTCAAAAATAGTCCCCGTACGAACCGTAAACGGTAAATCACACGCCCGCTCAGAACAACGATATGATGGAATAATAGAAAAGTCAGGATTCTTACTACGTGACTTTACACTATACGGATTCTTGGTACTCCCACAATGAGGACATACAACATACCCTTGCCAACGCTCCCTCTCTAAAAATACATAACACGCCGCCTCATCCTTAAAATACTCATTGAACTCGCCTATAGTCTTAAACTCAAAATTCATCTCCAGATTTTTATAATACAAAGATATAAACTGCGTGTAACATAGACTAATTTAAAACGTTAAATACTGTTAAAGTATGGAACCAAAAACTGTGAGTTTTAATAAAATCAAGCTGCGTGTATTTGGGTATAATCGCCCGTTCACGGGGGGCAAGATTCCCTGCATATAACAGGAGATCACAGGCATATTGATCCCAATTCTGCCATAGGGCACAAAAAAAGTCCCGCAAACGCAGGACTTTCTATGAGGACATAGCTTGAACTATGATAATTCCTTGTTTACTTTTCCCTTTACATTCTTGGCAGTGCTCGTGCCTTCGTCCAGGATAGAAAGGATACGGTCGCGGGCGTCAGATCCCAGCCCTTCGATTTCCTTAGATACCAGCTTTTTCAGATCACTCACCTGGTCACCGGCATTGCTCGCCAGCTTATCCAGTTTCTTTTTCCATTTTTTGGCATTTTCTGCCAGTTCTTCGCGGATTTCTTCCCCCTTATCGGAGGCCAATAATAAACCGACTGCTGCGCCGATAGCGATAAATACCAGGTATTTCGTTTTCATTTTCTGAGATTTAATAAAGTACAGTATCAAACGATTAAAATCATGCCAACCATCGAATAAGCCGGCTGTTCTGCCTTGCTTTTTTTACCTTTAGTCACTCATGA
>Ga0193717_1002562_pt1 | contig 10431 bp, 10 predicted proteins | sample U2c2metaG_FD_145900 | JGI IMG/M metagenome (GOLD analysis project Ga0193717, IMG submission 145900) | Soil microbial communities from a riparian zone of the East river system, Colorado, United States - U2c2 | ecosystem: Environmental > Terrestrial > Soil > Riparian zone | place: USA: East River...
AAACCTATCATATCTTTTTCAACCGCCAGTAACGCATGATAACCTGCAATACCAAAATGGTTGGAGTTACGTACCGATACCCATCCCGAGCCATATAGTTCAGCTTTTTTAATGGCCACCTGCATGGCATAGGGAGCAACCACCAGGCCCAGGCCCGCGTCGCCGTCAATGGTGGCTGTGGTGGGTGTTTCGTGTACTATCCGGATGTCGGGTTTGGGGTTAATGCGGTTCTTTTCCCATAGCCTCACATAGCCGCTCAAACGCGCTACCCCATGCGAGTCAATCCCCCGCAAGTCGGAACGCAGCAAAACATCGGCAGCAAGGGTTGCATGTTCGGAACTGCAACCAATGGCTAGAAAAATATTTTGTGTAAAAACACGCAGGGCTGATGGGTTTATAAGCATGGTATGAAGTATTAAAATGAACCTCCTCTAAATTTCCCCCGGAAGGGCAGACTTTTATTTAAAGCCCTCCCTTGCGGGGAGGGTTGGGTGGGGCCGTTTTCAAGTGCTAAATATATTAATTATCCAGTCGCTTTAGCAACTCCAACCCTTGTGTCCACTCGCCATAGCCCGATGCTACATTGATATGACCGGCGTCGCCAATATTAACCAGTTCACTGCCCCAGTTGTTGGCAAACAGGTGTGCCCGTTCAGGACTTACATAATAATCATTACTGCTGGCCACCACGATGCTTTTAAAAGGGAGTTTTATTAAAGGCACAGGTGTAAAGCCGACGGTGCCTGGTGGGTAGGTGCCAGCTTCGGTATCGCTGGGGCCAACCAGTAAGGCTCCTTTTATGTTCACGTTATATTTTTGCGCCCAATACGCTATGGCGGTGCAGGCCAGGCTGTGCCCCACCAATATTACATTGCCCGGGTCATGCTGCTGTACATAACTATTTAGGGTAGTTATCCAATCGGTGCAAATAGGCGTTTCCCAGTCTTGCTGCTCAATGCGGTCAAAATTAAATTGTTTTTCCCAGAGGGATTGCCAGTGTGCAGGGCCCGAGTTACCCAAGCCCGGATGCGTGAGGACGGTAGAATTAAAGGTCATTTTATAATTGTATTGATTGTTTGTCAACTTTAACCCATATCAGCATCAAGCATACTCACACCCTAAAGGGAGCGTTCTCTGCTATTTCCTTGATCACTTTGTTCCGTTTCTCTAAAAGCCTTTGCATGTATCCTTTTAAAAAAACAAGGTTGGCAATATGCCCCCAAAAACCATGTGGCGATTCAAAGATAAATATATCCTTCATCAGGGTTTGATCTTTTATGGGGAAAAAGTAATGCTCATGCCTGAAGCTTTTAAACGCGCCTTCCACCATTTCGTCGGTAAAGAAGTTGGGATATTCAAACTCGGTGATCTTTGAAGTTAAAGTTTGCCATTTGCCTAAATGCCTGGCCCGCCAGGTAACGGATTCGCCCAGTTCAATCAGGCCGCTGGTGCGCCCTGCTATGGCAGTTTCGCCGGTTTGCCGGGTTGAAGCAACATGAACATCAATGCTCCTGGCCAGGTCAAAACATTGCTGTATGGGGGCATTGATGTGGGTAGTTAATTCAATTATGGGCATTGTGGTAATATTAAGCCCCCCTTTAATTCTCCCCCGGCAGGGGAGACTTTTTTTCTAAAGCCCTCCCGTCCGGGGAGGGTTGGGTGGGGCTGTTTAAAATTCCGCATTCTTCGGGAACCTTGGGAAAGGGATCACATCGCGGATGTTGCCCATGCCGGTTACAAACAATACCAAACGTTCAAACCCCAGGCCAAACCCGGCGTGCGGACAAGCGCCGAAGCGGCGGGTATCCAGGTACCACCAAAGCTCATCCTTGGGGATGCCCATTTCGTCCATACGTTGTTCCAGCTTATCCAAACGCTCCTCACGCTGCGATCCACCTATAATTTCGCCAATGCCCGGGAACAGGATATCCATGGCACGTACAGTTTCGCGGCCGTTGGCATCAGGTTCGTTCTGGCGCATGTAAAATGCTTTGATCTCCTTAGGGTAATCGGTCAGGATCACCGGTTTTTTAAAGTGTTTTTCAACCAGGTAACGCTCATGTTCACTTTGCAGGTCGGTTCCCCAGCCTTCAACCGGGTACTGGAATTTTTTCTTTTTGTTCGGGGTCGATTCTTTTAAGATCTCAATAGCCTCGGTATAGGTAAGGCGCTCAAAATCGTGATCCAAACAAAACTGCAGTTTCTCCAGCAGGCTCATTTCCTGACGTTCGTTCTGTGGTTTTTGCTTTTCCTCTTCCTGCAGGCGCTGGGTCAAAAATTCCATATCATCGGCGTTCTTATCCAGCGTGTATTTGATCACATATTTCAGCATGTCCTCGGCAAGGTCCATGTTGTCGTTCAGGTCATTAAAGGCAACCTCAGGCTCAATCATCCAAAACTCGGCCAGGTGGCGGGTGGTGTTGGAGTTTTCGGCACGAAAGGTTGGGCCAAATGTATAGATATCGCTCAGGGCCATTGCACCCAGTTCGCCTTCTAACTGACCGGATACGGTAAGGTTAGTAGGACGGCCAAAAAAGTCCTGTTTAAAATCAATCTCGCCGGTATCTGTTTTAGGGATGTTTTCCAGGTCAAAGTTGGTTACATGGAAAGTTTCGCCCGCGCCTTCGGCATCTGATGCGGTAATAACGGGTGTATGCAGGTAAACAAACCCACGCTCCTGAAAAAACTGGTGTACCGCGAAAGCCAGGCTATTGCGCACCCGGAATATCGCTCCAAAAGTATTGGTACGGAAACGCAGGTGGGCATGCTCCCTTAAAAACTCCAGGCTATGTTTTTTAGGCTGGATAGGATATTTTTCAGGATCGCTATCGCCCAGTACTTCGATATCAGTTGCTATAACTTCAACCGTTTGGCCTTTACCCTGTGAGGCTACCAGTTTACCAACAATGCTTAAAGCGGCGCCAACCGTGATGCGTTTCAAAAGGGCAGGGTCGGTGTTTTCAAAGTCAACAACAATTTGGATGTTGTTATTAGTTGAGCCATCATTCAAAGCGATAAAACGATTAGAACGGAAGGAGCGTACCCATCCTTTAACTGTTACATCAATTTCTGTTTGCTGGCTCTGCAGCAATGCTTTGATCTTTACTCGCTGGCTCATATAGTATGTTTTTTAGAGCCGCAAAAATACAATTAATTATGTAAAGCCACTTTGAATTTTCCGCTTAAAAAGCTAATGCTGTCAGGCTGGGTACCTGCCGGGTTGTCAAAGGTTTTAACAAATTTAAGGTCAAAATAACCCTGCAGTATTTTGCCGGTTGCATTAAATGCAGCAACTACTACCGTATTACTATGTGTTGGGTTAAGTTTATATCTGGCTATTGTTGCATTATCCCTGATGATGTAATAATAGCCTTCGTTGTTTTTCAGCGTATAGTAACCCGGGTCATCCACCCGGAGCTTGAAACCAACTATTTCTTGCTGCCCTGCTGTGGTATTGTTGCCGGTTACAATAGTGGTATCCCGCTCTATAGCAGAATCTGAGGGGTTGCCTGCCCATTCTACGCCATTTTTTTGGGCGAGGATAAAATTAGGAATGGGTGGGAAATCACAGCAATCTTTTTTAGCGCAGGAGGCAAAAAGTAGCGGAATCATTGAACATAAAACAAGCAGGTATTTTTTCATAATAACCGAATTGTAACAGGCTGCAAATAATTGGTTTGATAAGGCTAATTAAATGTACACATTACCAATCTATTATAAGCTATTCGGCTGTGGTTTTATAGCCGGTATTGTTTTGGCCTCAGTTACCCCGGTATGGGATATTAGCTGTTATGGTTAATTATGTATTTGTACTTTGAAGTTTCCGTTTATAAAATGGAGGGTATCCGGATGTGCGTGGGCTGGGTTGTCAAAGGTTTTAATGAATCTCACATCAAAAGTGCCGGTTATCATATTGTTGATTCGGTCATAATTAACAACGGTAGCCTTATTTGTAAACAAGCTGTCCATTTTGTAATTACTCACCATAACATCGTGCCCAATTGTATTAAAATAAAGAGTATGATTGCCATTCAAGGTAAAAGTTCCGGCACCTGTTGCTTTGAAACTGATTCTTAGGTTTTCTTCGAGGCCCAGTTCATTATCATTGCCGAAGGCATATATATTAATGGTATCACCCTTTACCGGCAGCTCTGAAGAAAATCCGACCCATCCTTTACTATTTTTCACAGCATATACCGATACCACAGGCACAGGTGGGGTACAGCAATAATCAGGTTTACATTCGGAAAAAAATAAGATAACAGATAGGAAGATTAATAGCTTTTTCATGATAGGAGGTTTTACATTAATACGGAGCATGGCATTATTGTGCTACAAGTATATCAAAATAAATAGCTGTAATAATTTACGCAAGTAAATTATTAATAGTGTATTGCGTAAGTTTGCCACTCATTTTTTATTAACCGCTATGAACCCTAAAGTGAGCTTGGTTATCGGCATTTTATGCATCTCGTTTTCGCCAATATTTGTAAAGCTTGCCGGGGTTGCGCCAATTGGTTCCGCATTTTACCGTGTGTTTGTGGCATGGATTTGTTTGCTGCCATATTGTATCATTAAAAAGAAACTGCGTATTAATAAAAGGCAGCTTATTATCGCGGTAACGGCGGGTGTGGTTTTTGCATCGGATGTGGCGGTTTGGAATATTTCTTTGTTAAAGATCAGCGCAACAGTATCAACCCTTCTTGCCAACCTGGCCCCGGTTTGGGTGGGTTTGCTGAGTTTTTTGCTTTTTAAAAAACGCTCAGGAAATTTATTCTGGATAGGTACGCTATTGGCGATCATTGGTATGGTGGTACTGGTAGGCTATCAGCACATTTTACATCTGGAACTCAACGCGGGTATTTTGCTTGCGGTGTTGGCCAGCTTGTTGTACGCAACCTATATCATGATCACCAAAAACATCATGGCGAGTATAGATGTGTTTACCTTTATGTTTTACAGCATGTTGGGCGCCAGTGTTTTTTTATTCCTGGTAAATAGTTCCATGGGAAATACGATCACCGTTTTTTCACTAAAAGTTTGGCTGTGTTTTATAGGGATGGGATTAATTTGTCAGCTTACTGGTTGGCTCACCATAAATTACTCATTAAGATATCTGGAATCAACCAAAGTGGCTATAGCCTTACTGAGCCAAACGGTATTTGCCGGATTGCTTGCCGCATTCCTGCTGAATGAAAAGCTTGCAGCTAATGAAATTATGGGCAGTGTGATCGTGCTTGCCGGTATTGCCGTAACATTTTTAAAGCCACGTAATCAGTTAAATAAAATTGTATCTTAACGTTTGTTATTATCAATTGATGATTTGCCCTACATTTGCATTTTAGCACATGATCCAAAAATCTACCATCGACCGTATTATGGAATCCATCGACATTGTGGAGGTGATAGGGGAATTTGTGCAGTTAAAAAAACGCGGGGCCAACTATGTGGGCCTGTCGCCATTTGCAAATGAGCGTACACCATCGTTCACGGTATCGCCGGCAAAAGGGATCTTTAAAGATTTTTCCACAGGCAAAGGTGGTTCGGCAGTTACCTTTTTAATGGAGCTGGAAAAATTTTCCTATCCCGAAGCATTAAAATGGCTCGCCAAAAAATACGGTATCGAGGTTGAAGAAACCATTGATCACCCTGAAAACCGGGAGGAAGATCAGCGCCGCGAAAGCCTGATGATTGTAACGGCATTTGCCGCTAAGTTTTTTCATGAAAGCTTGCTTGATACCGATGAGGGTAAGAGCATTGGCCTGAGCTACTTTAAAGAACGCGGTTTCAACACCGAAACTATTAAAAAATTTGAACTGGGTTACTCGCCCGATCAATGGGAAGCCTTTACCGGTACCGCCATAAAGGATGGCTACCAGGAACAGTTTCTGGTAGAAAGCGGCCTATCGGTTAAACGCGATAACGGCACCTTATATGACCGCTATCGTGGCCGGGTAATGTTTCCGATACATAGTTTTACAGGCCGGGTGATAGCCTTTGGCGGGCGTACCCTTAAAAAGGATAAGAACGTACCGAAGTACGTAAACTCGCCCGAATCTGAGATATACCATAAATCAAATGTGCTTTATGGCCTGTACTTCGCCAAGAAAGCCATACGCGAGGAAGATAACTGTTACCTGGTTGAAGGTTATGCCGATGTGCTTTCGGTTCACCAGGCTGGCATCGAAAATGTGGTAGCGTCGTCGGGTACTTCATTAACTGTGGAGCAGATCAAGCTGATCAGCAGGTTTACTAAAAACATCACCATTTTATATGATGGCGATGCGGCAGGTATTAAAGCTTCCCTGCGCGGGCTGGATATGATATTGGAAGAAGGGCTCAACGTAAAAGTTGTTTCCTTTCCTGATGGGCATGATCCGGATTCGTATGTGCGCAGTGTAGGTACCAATGCCTTCAAAAAACACATCGAGGAAACTAAAAAGGATTTTATCCTTTACAAAGCTAACCTCCTTTTAAAGGATGCCGGTAATGATCCTATAAAAAAAGCCGGTGTGATCCGCGAGATCGTCGAGAGCATCGCTAAGATTCCGGATTCGATCAAGGCATCTGTTTTTATCAAGGAATGTAGTTATATATTACAGATAGATGAGCGCGCCCTGCTATCAGAATTGAACAAAATGCGCCAGGCCAAGGCGAAAAAGGACGGTCAGCAACAACAAACCAATACCAGGTATGCACCGCAGCCAGACGAGCCTGACTTTTTTGATGAGCCCGAGGTAAAGGAAACTAAAGAAGAGCATTTTCAGGAAAAGGAGATCATTCGTTTGCTATTATTGTATGGCAACAGGATGATTGACTGGGATGGCATCGCTAATACCTATATAGGCCCGTTTATGATTGCCGAACTAGGAGATGTTACTTTTGAAGACCCTGCATGTAAGCTATTTGTTGAATTATACCGTCAGGAGGTAGAGAACGGCGTACTGCCAGAGGATTATTATTTTATTCATCATCAGGATAAAGGTATTGTTGATCTGACGGTTAACATGCTGGCTACCAAATATACGCTAAGCGAAAATTGGTACGAGATGCATAAGATAATGATACACGATGAGCAGACCAACATGAAGGCTGCCATCCTGGGTGCCATATTTCACCTTAAAAAACACAAAGTGGGCAAAATACTGGAAGGCCTGCGCACCGAACTGCAAAAGGCAGATACCGAAGCTGATCAGGAAATATTGCTGAACCAATATATCCGCATGAAAAAAGTTGAAAAAACCATCTCCGATTTCTTAGGCTCGGTCATTATCAAATAAATGGCTCAACACCTTGATCTGGGCCCCAGGGGCGAAACTTTAGCCAAAACCCACCTGGAAAACACCGGTTACGAAATACTGGATGAGAACCGGACGCATGGCCAAGCTGAGATTGACCTGATTGCATATATAGACAAGGTTACTATATTTACCGAAGTTAAAACCCGAACCAGCAGCGGTTTTGGTGAACCCGAGGATTTTGTGGATGCCCGTAAACAAAAATTATTGGCCGAAGCGGCAGATGAATATATTTACCTCATGAACCACCGGGGCGATGTGTGGTTTGATATTATTGCTATTTTGTCCGACAGAAATAAAAATTATATACTAAATCATATTGAAGATGCGTTTTGGCCATCGGCAACCTAACATTATGAATAATAAAATTAAAGGTCTTTTTTTAGCCAGCGCTTTGCTGGCATTTGGCTGTAACCATAAATCAAGTGATACCGCGGCAGATTTTACCATCAGCCCCGAAGCTGGTACTACCTACAAAGCGGGTGATGAAGTAAAACTAAAGGTCGGTTTCCCTGCCAATGCCAAAGTAGATTCGGTTGTGTACCTGCTGGCATCTACCACTATAAAAATGGGCGCCGATTCGGTTTACTTACCTGTAGCTACCAAAATAGGCGTAGCCAAAGATACTTCAGGCATCAGCCTAAAAACAGATACTTTGCCTTTGGGTATAAGGGTAGTAACCGCTAAAATTTATGCCGGCGGTAAAAGTCAGGACGTAACTACTAATATTCTGCTGCTTGCAGCCAAAGCGCCCGAACATTATACCTATAAGGTTGAGAAAGTATTTCCGCATGATACCAGTGCTTATACCGAAGGGTTGCAGTACGAAGATGGCCATTTTTATGAAAGTATTGGCAACTATAAAAACTCTGCATTACGTAAGTTTGATCTTAACACCGGCAAAACCCTGTTAAAAATCAAACTTGATAGCGCTTACTTTGGCGAGGGGATATCGGTTGTAGGCGATAAAATAATACAGCTTACCTATCGCGAAAAAATAGGATTTGTTTATGACAAGAACACGTTTAAACTGCTCAAGACCTTTCCCAACAATTTAGGTCCCGAAGGCTGGGGAATGTGTTTTGATGGCAATAAACTGTACATGGACGACAGTACTAACCGCATCTGGTTTAGAGATAAGGATACTTACCGCCCCACTGGTTTTATTGATGTTTGTGATAACAATGGCCAGATTGACTCTATAAACGAACTGGAGTATATTAATGGTAAACTTTATGCCAACATTTATCAAAAAGATACCATACTGGTTATTAATCCTAAAACAGGCGCTGTAGAGCAATTAATTGATATGAAGGATCTGTACCCTATGGGCGACAGGCCGCAGGACAGGGATTGGGACAATAATGTGCTTAATGGCATAGCCTGGGATGCTAAAGGCAAACGCCTTTTTGTAACTGGTAAAAAGTGGCCCCAGTTATACCAGGTTAAGTTTGTAAAAGCTCCCTAACCCCTGAAGGGGGAACTGATAGTCCTGCGTAGAATAAGTTTTAGCTGAGTATTTTATTAGAAACGTATCTTTCAAAATAGCATAACAATTACCTACATTAGGTGAACCTTATCACTTAATGTATGTTTAAAAATCTCTTTTCATTTAATGGCCGTATCAGGAGGACTGAGTTCGGTATCAGCTTTATCATTTATGCTATCTGCTATGTAGTTATCAGGGTAACCTCTGAAGGGGAAAATGGTACCAAAATTGGTTTGTTAGCCTTTATCCCACTGATTTGGTTCCTTTGGTCGCAGGGGGCAAAAAGATGCCATGATCTTGGTAAAAGTGGCTGGTGGCAAATAATCCCATTTTATTTTTTTTGGCTACTGTTTGAAGAAGGTTCAGTTGAATGGAACGAATACGGGGATAATCCTAAAGGATTAGGAACATTTGATCCTGAACAATATGAAGACCCTTTCCCCAAAGGCCCCCCGACCTCCTAAAGGGGGGAGCTCTTGATTAGCATATTCTATAAACAATAACAGTTCAGGACTATTAGCTCTCCCTTTAGGCTATTGTGTGTAAACATCTTTTTTTGGAATGTAGCATTGTTGATAGCTAAATAAAATAAAAAGCATGTCATACGAACGATAGCGAGATTGTACGATTTTTCATGCGAACTTTGTAGGTAAAAGATTTCTCTTTCGCGCCTCCCTCATTCCATTCCCAGGCGCTATCGAAATGACATTTTTTTAAAAAGATGTGTACACCCAGCCCCCCTTAGGGGGGCTGGGTGGCTTACCTCCAGGCTTTATACTGATTGATCAAACCGTTGGTTGATGAATCATGGCTGTTGATCTCGCTGTTGTCTTTTAATTCGGGTAATATTTTGCCCGCCAGTTGCTTACCTAATTCCACACCCCATTGGTCAAAGCTGTAAATGTTCCAGATAATGCCTTGTACAAATATTTTATGCTCATACATGGCTATCAATGAGCCTAAACTGTGTGGGGTTATTTTTTTAAGCAGGAACGAGTTTGTAGGCCTGTTGCCTTCAAAAACTTTAAACGGTGCAATGGCTGCTATTTCCGCGTCAGATTTACCTGCGGCTTTTAATTCGGCAATTACTTCTTCCTCTGTTTTGCCGTTCATCAAGGCTTCGGTTTGGGCGAAGAAATTTGATAACAGCATGTTATGGTGCTCGCCAAGCGGATTGTGCGATTGTGCAGGGGCAATGAAATCGGCAGGGATCAGTTTAGTGCCCTGGTGTATCAGCTGGTAAAAAGCATGCTGTCCGTTGGTGCCTGGTTCACCCCAGATGATAGGGCCGGTTTGATATTCTACGTGTTTACCATTACGGTCTACATGCTTACCGTTGCTCTCCATATCGCCTTGTTGAAAGTAAGCGGCAAAGCGGTGCATGTATTGATCATATGGTAAAATAGCGTTGGTTTCGGCCTCAAAAAAATTGTTGTACCAAATGCCAAGCAGCCCCAGTGTTACCGGAATGTTCTGTTCAAACTCCGCGGTCCTGAAATGTTCATCAGTAGCATGTGCGCCTTCTAACAACTCCACAAAATTGTCAAAACCAATGCTTAAAGCTATAGAAAGACCAATGGCGCTCCATAAAGAGTAGCGGCCACCAACCCAATCCCAAAACTCAAACATGTTTTTGGTATCGAT
>Ga0193717_1002563_pt1 | contig 10431 bp, 17 predicted proteins | sample U2c2metaG_FD_145900 | JGI IMG/M metagenome (GOLD analysis project Ga0193717, IMG submission 145900) | Soil microbial communities from a riparian zone of the East river system, Colorado, United States - U2c2 | ecosystem: Environmental > Terrestrial > Soil > Riparian zone | place: USA: East River...
CTTGCTTTCTGGCTTGATATTCTGCACCACATTACTGTAGTGCTCACAGTTGAAAGAAAGTAGGTCGTATGCTTTTCCTTCCATGCCAATTGCTGTAGAGACTGCTTGTCGCCGCTGTGTATCATTACCTGAAAACGGCTGTACTCTTGTTATGTGAGCAGCGTCTTTAAAAAACATTTTGTCAGTCACGAAACGCACGCCTGTTTTGATGTTGTTTTCGGCAAACATTTCCTGACCCAAATGGTTTCGGCCCAGATAAATACCATGATGCTGTATGAGGTTAGCGGCGCTTTTTGGGATGATCACGCGATCCGCTGGCTTGAGCTGATATTGTTGAGTTCTGTTCATAGATTTAGCCTTTAATGTTTTCGGGGTCATTACCGTAGCTGTCTTTCTGCCTGATCTGGCCATTTCTACTGTGAATCACGACCTCAGATTGCTTATTCTGAGCAATAGACTTGGCAATAGTGATCGCTTCCTTTTGCGTGTCCGTTACCTTGGTCGCTTTACTGTTACCAGTGCCTTTCACTTGCCATCCACCAGATTTGCCTGGAGTGACGTGTTGATTTTTTCCTGACATAAATTGTAAGTTTTAATTAGTTTTGTATGATTGATGAAATGGTGTCTCGTCAATCAAAGGTACGATGATTCGCAAATAATACACTGTTACATAGGTAAAACTTTTCAACATGCTTTTCTCAAGCATGATTAAAACCAAAAGAGGAAAGAAAGGATTGAGAGACACGGCAACAGAAATTGGCAATGTTAGCTCGGCAACATTATCACGAGTGGAACAAGGCAATCTTCCCGATGTCGAAACGTTTATCCGTCTGTGTAAATGGTTAGAGGTTTCGACCGATATTTTTGTTAGTAATGGGGTCACCGGTATAACTGAAGTTTCTGAAAAAGATAAGATCGTTTACCAACTACGATCAAGTCAGGAACTTGACCAGGACACTATTGGCGCAATGGTAACCATGGTCGATCTTGCTTTTACGAAAACTAAGCGGCATGGCAAGTAAATCGTTATTGGCCTGGGGGTTTAAGGCTGAGGCTGACAGGCTTTCAGAACAATACAGAAAGGAATTGAGACTTTCGAAATTCAGCCCATTAGATGCAATTTCTTTAGCGGATCATCTGAATATAGGTGTGTTTTCTGTAGACGAAATTTTCTCAGGAAAGAAGGACAATCCGGCATACCTACACATGAGCGATCCTGTAAATTTTTCGGCCATGTGGTTACCTAATACCTACGGTGAAAAGATCATTATTCACAACACGAAACACTCTATTTACAGGCAGCAGAGCAACCTGATGCATGAGCTTGCTCACATTATCAGGAAGCACGAAGTTCCAGATGAGCAAGCTAAATTGTGTGCCCAACTGAGCCTGCACTACTAAATCCGTTACATGAACAAGAAGCGAAATATTTAGGTGGCTGCCTGCAGGTTTCACGTCCTGGGTTGTTGTGGGCATTGAAATACAATTACTCGGCTGAACAAATGTCTCAGTATTTTAACGCGAGTATTGAAATGATAAACTATCGACTTGGGATAACAGGCGTTAAAAAACAACGCTACTACCAAGCTTTGAAACATTGAGATTGTCTGAACTCATGGCAGAATAACGATACCCAGTTGATCACTTAAGAAATAACTGATAATTTTTGCTGCGCAGATGGGTTGCGTACATGTTCGCTTTCTTTGTGAAAAACATCATGAACCTTTTGAAGAATGCAGTCGAAACGATACAAATAGGGTTAGAAGACTACAAAAATGATGATCCGCGCAGGTCATTGTCAGCTATCCGAAATGTCTCTTCTAGCATCTTATTGCTATTTAAAGAGAAGCTTCGCCGATTGTCACCTTTAGATAGTGATGAAGTTTTAATTAAGAGTAATGCAGAGCCCATAATAGATCCTAAAACAAAGAGCCTCGCATTACAGAAATCATTTCCGAATCGTTCCTGATAATCCGGAACTTTTGTGTCAAACATCTTGATGAGGATCCAATGGACTTATCTGGTCTCGATGTATTGCAGGTTGGTGATTCCAGGGTCATTTTATTAAGCACGAATAAATAGAATAGAGTGCATGGAAATATAGACACATAAAAAAGAAGCGCACAAAGCCGTCTCTTTAATCAGGTCGTCGATTCCCGAAATAAATCACTTGGTTACAGGTTTCTTCAAAATGTATAAATAGGCAGTTTAGCAGACCGAACTTGTGAGTGATGTCAGATAACACCCGAACGGACACCTGCTACCTACTGTCAAATTGGGACGTTATCACTAAGACTTCTATCAGCATTTATCTCTTAGATGACTGCCATCTTCTCTACATTTTAATACCGATCCTTGCATCTGCAAGACGCTGTAAAAGACCGTTTTTATTAGCATAGGATTTAAGTTCTTCGAAGGTTAGTGTTACATCCATCGGATAGCTTTGAAAAAGGTAAAGAATCTTAATTCCACCATTTGTAATGAGGAAATTCTGATGCTCTAACTGACCTTTTACGTCAAGGGAATCAAGACCATCAAGCTCTGTTTCCCCCGCAATCTTAGCAATCACTAAATTGTATAGGTTTGAAAGTTGTGCATGGTCAATCACGCTATCAAGGATTATTTGTTCTCCAGTTTCAGCATTGAAGTTGAGCGTATTGAAAGAATGAAAATCATGCAATATGCCTTTATAATAAATGTCAGATTCTAAGTGGTAGCTAACTAAACCTTTTTGGGCGTAAACAACTTTGAATGTCCTTACCGCTGAATAATTTAGTTCTTTGTCACATAGTAAAGAAGCGTCTTCTTTATACAACCGAACTGCTTTGCGAATAACTGAGTTGACTTTATTCTGAATCTTCTGGTTTGTAAGGGCAACCTCTTCCCACTCGATAATGTCGTAGCAGGTTTTTGTTAGGTAATATTTCTTTCGCTTGTGTGCGATGCCAATACTATGTGGCTTTTGTGCGGCAACTGTTGAGGACAGCAATACGGCTATTATATAAATTAGTAGTCTCAATTTTCTAACAAGGTTGCAGGCAACTCAAATGTAGACTCAACTAAGGGATTGTACAAAATGTAAATAGGCTGCACTTGGAAGGATGAATTTTTCGTGAAAGGTGAAAGATTATAACATCGTTGTACTATTTGTATCGATGTTTCACATTGAAAGCCGCAATACACAAAGCGCTATGGTGTCAAAGTGACTCAAATTAGCCATGGATAAATTTAGCCAACGAAGACGAAAAACAACGCCAAGCAAGGCTTTGAATGCCTCAAGCCAACAATTCAATCAAGTAAAAAGAAGCGCACATAGCCCTCTCTTAATCAACGGGTCCATGGTTCGAGCCCATGCGGGGACACTGAAGAATATAAAGCCGCTCAATGAGCGGCTTTTGTCGTTTTATTTTCGAACGCCGATTTATAAGTTATTTGATTTCAATAATAAGTGGTTGAATCCTAAAAGGTTTGTATATAGTGCGGCAACTGATATTGGTGACGTCCTATCGTTAAGCAAAATGTATCGCATTAAGTTTGTTCATATTTTCGTGGAACAGTCACTCATGTCTCATTACATACAAGAACATGAAAAGGCAGAGTAAGCAACCCGTAATTTAATATTGTATATGAACGTACAAGAACAAATCCAAGAGTATATTACCAGCCAACCTGAACCAAAACGTGGTGACATGCAAGAGTTGCACCACATCATTCTGCAAGTAATGCCAGCATGTAAATTATGGTTCTTGGATGGTAAAAACAGTGAAAATAAAACTGTTTCTAATCCTAATATAGGATATGGATTTTACACCATAAAATATGCTGATGGAACAAACAGAGCGTTTTATCAAATTGGTTTGAGTGCAAACAAAACCGGGATCTCTGTCTATATCCTTGGTATTAAGGATAAGACATTCTTAGCCCAAACGTATGGGGAAAAACTAGGCAAGGCGAGCGTGACCGGGTATTGCATTAAGTTCAAAACGCTAAAAGATATAAACGTTGATATACTTGAAGCGGCAATACGATATGGAGTTGAGGCCCAGAATGAAAAGGTGAGTTGATGAATAATTAAAAATCAACAATTGCTTCTCCCATGTTATATATTTTCCCGTCACTGTTTCAAGTAATGAAGTGCTACACATCCTGATTTAAGAATCTTCGACCCGACCAGTTTTAAATTTAGTTGCTCCGGCAGGCCGGTATCTTCTAACAACCTCCTTCCTTCACCAACAATGACAGGATGGACGACAAAATAAAATTCATCAACCAGGCCAAGCGCAATTAATTGCGCAGGCAAGCTTACACCACCGATTGAGATTTTTTTGCCAGGTTCCTGTTTCAGTTTGAGGAGTTCGTCCCGGAGATTCGCGCGGACAATGCTTGTATTTCCTTCGGCGCTGTCTAATGATCGGGAAAAAACAACTTTGTCGATGGCAGTAAATATCCGGGCAAATTCATTCTCTGCTTTTGTTCCGGACTGGTTTTTTGCAACATCAGGCCAATAAGGAACCATTAACTCATAGGTTTTACGTCCGTAGACGATTAGGTCAACGTCCTGCATGAGGTCAGTAAAATACTCATGCATCTCTTCGCTACCACTAAATTTGGTATGGTCGCAGCAGCCATCTGCAGTCAGATTGATGCCATAGATCACGTTTCTCATTTGATTGGTTTTATGTCGCCGTCAAACAATGATATTAATGAAATTCAATCATATTACCTGGGTACGCTTTTTTAAATGAACAATTTCAAACCTTCCAAAATCCGGTTCGACTTATGTACCATAGGAGACACTGAAAAATAAAAAGCTGCTCAATAAGCGGCTTTTTCTAATTAACAGGCTCCCATAGTTCAATCTTGTTGTCTTCGGCGTCCATAATATGTACAAATTTTCCATAGTCGTAAGTTGCAATGTCGTCAAGTATGGTTACTCCGTTTTCTTTGAGTTTATTTACAAGTCCTTCAATATTCTGAACCCGGTAATTGATCATAAATTCCTTTTTTGAAGGTGCGAAATATTCACTGCCTTTTTTAAAAGGACTCCATTGAAGTGGGATTATCTCTTCAGGTTTGTTAAGGTCTCTGTATTCAAAACTCACTGTACCCCATTCATTGATATCAAATCCCAAATTGTTGGCATACCATTCTTTTGTTTCCTTCGTATCATCTGAAAAAAAGAAAATGCCGCCAATTCCTGTCACCTTTGGTGTTGTATCAACAGGTGAAGTTGATTTGTCTATTTGTTTTTTTTGTTCTTCCATTTTTTTGTTTTTTGATTTGTTGAGCTGCAACTTGTAAAACTGTTACAATCCGATATTGTTATTTAGTTGTTTGGCTTCCGAGTTGTTTTCCTAATTTTTCATATTCAACGTCATTCGGTTCCCACAATTCTATTTTGTTTCCTTCAATATCCATAATATGAATAAACTTTCCGTAATCATATGTTTCCATGGTATCTGTAATGGTAACTCCCTCTTTTTTTAGCGCTCCAACAAGCGCTACCAAATTTTCAACCCGATAATTTATCATAAAATCCTTTGTTGAAGGTTCAAAGTATTTTGTCTTTTCGCCAAATGGACTCCATTGCGAAAAACCTTTTTTAGAAGAGTCGGTGGCTTGTCGCCATTCAAACACTGTTCCATATTGGTTGGTGTTTAAACCCAAATGGGTTCTATACCATTCTCTCATTTTTTTGGGGTCTTTGCATTTAAAAAAGATTCCGCCAATGCTTGTTACTCTTTTCAGCTTTGTATTGTCGCCTGAATTATTTGTAATGATTGTTTTGAAAGCAAAACCAAAACAGAACGATGTTGCTAATGCTATAATTATTAAAGTTATTTTTTTCATTGCCTGTTTTTTACGAAGTCAATTTTTTGCTGTTCTTCTCTTTAAAATTAATGAACTGATAAGCGTTACAATGAGCCCGACTGGTAAAATTTCCACGTAAGTCATCATTGCATTAAAGAATGGATTTTTATACATTTTACCAAAACTTGCCATTTCTTTTGTTTGCTTATCTATTTCTATTTGGCTTGCTCCGCTTGCTTTCAGTTGGTCAAGCATGTGTGCTGAATATTTTTCCATAAAATCGGGTATGAAAAAAAAGTAGTCAATAAGCCAGGCAAGAACATAAATGGTGGAAGCGATCAAAACAATCATAATCCCTATTTTAAATGCTTTGCCAAAACTGATAACTCCTTCATTATATTTATCCCTATAATTGCGAATGCTAACAAATACAAGTGAAAAGGCAATAAGCATAGAAGCATACCCGATGAGCATACTTGTGTCGTAATCAACATTGCCTTCACAATGGCTTAAGTAGTTGACACTGGACAGCATTAAAACAGAAACAACAATGCCTGCTATGAGTCCGTAGATGATAATATTCTTTTTCATTTTTTATATTCTTTGTAGGTGCAAATGTGGCTAATGCACATCTTTTTTTGGTCATACTTTTGGCTATTTTTCTGCTGTCCCGCTTATTTTCATACCAAAGTAGGAGGTTTTAAGGGATAAGATTTAACCTTTTTGCCTTTTCAACTGCCTGTATCCGTCTTTTCACATCTAACTTTTCAAAAAGATTTTGATTGTGTGTTTTGACGGTGCTTAATGAAACAAAAAGCTTTTCGGCAATTTCCTGGTTGCTGTGCCCTTGTGCCAATAAGCTCAATATACTTCTTTTTCTACCACTACGGTTTCAATCTTTGGAGTTGAAAGTTTTAAGGCAAGCCATATACCTAGTGTAGTAAAAATGATCGCAATGCAGCCTATGTAGATTTCAATTGAATGGTCAAATATTATAAAACGAAGCTCTAGCCATTTGAGAAGAAACAGCAGAAAAGCCAAACTGATGCTATAAACTATAGTCGCTTTATTCCTTAGCAATAAGTTTTTGTTATTTGTCATAGTGTATGCTATTAACGCAATGCGTATTGCCAGGTCGGGCCTATTTGGGCAGCTGATAAGTCTTTAACAAACATAATCAGGATAGTTCAATTGTATGCCGCCAGTTTTCGTACATCGTCACAAACCGGTTCGAGATTTGTACCATAGGATTCACCAGAGACGCCTAAGACGTTCGCCAGAAATTTTACGGCGGCGTGATGTCAGAGGCCATCGCCTGTTTTTTGGGGGGGGTGTAAACCCAGGATGGAAAGGTCGTAAACAGCCCGTGAGATTGTCGCATACTGCCTCTGTCAAAATCACATTTTATTATCACTTTTGTAAAGTTGCCGTTGATATGTAAAAAGAATCAACAGGAGCAGTGGAGCAGAGACCACTACAAAAACGGGTGGAACCGAAAAGCCAAACGAGTAGGAAGTAACAAAAAATCGATTTTATGTCAGACAACCATGTTTCGTTACACAGAGTGCTTAAAGCATCGCCTGAAAAAGTATATCGCGCATTTACGGAAGCCGTTGCAATTGCTTCCTGGATACCGCCCTATGGCTTTCTTTGTATTGTCCATGAAATGACTGTGCAGGTGGGAGGTTCCTATAAAATGTCGTTTCAAAATTTTTCGACCGGTAATAGCCATTCATTCGGCGGGAAATATGTAGAAATCAAACCAAATGAGTTTTTGAAGTACACAGATAAATTTGATGATCCTAACCTCCCTGGTGAAATGACCACTTCTGTTTGGCTCAAAAAAACTTCTGTAGGTACAGAAATAAAAATTTTGCAGGAAGGTATTCCCGCTGTTATACCAGCCGAAATGTGTTATTTAGGTTGGCAGGAATCCTTAGAAAAGTTGACTAAGTTAGTTGAGCCTGAAATTCCGGATGCCAATTGATCCGCTAATTTTTTATTGCCGTACCGTAATTCTGAATGGAATTATTGTAGCAATTTTAAATCTTCAATCCACCGGTTCGACGCTCGCACGATAAGGGACACTAAAAAACACAAAAGCCGCTCATTGAGTGGCTTTGTGTTTTTATATACCGCCTGTTATTAGGCGCGAACAACGACAATATCTTATGAAGTGAAATAGATTGATGGTAGCTGGACTTGCTTTAACCGTTATAATACAACCGTGTTATTTTTAACTTTAAATGATGAACCCGATCCGCACCATACTATTATTAGCTATTCTTATCTGCTGCAATAAAGCAAACGGACAAAATACGCCTGGTGAGCTACAAGCCTACATAGATGCAGGGATTGATCCTTATTTTATAGAGACCCGCGACACCATTTCACTCTACGGGCCAAGAAGCATCACACGCAATCTATTACAAGACAGTAAAGGCAACTTTTGGTTTGCTACCTGGCAGGGTATCATGCGGTATAACGGCAAGGTCTTTACCAATTATACGCTAAAGAATGGCCTTATACATTTTCATGTATTCTCGGCCTTTGAAGATCGAAAAGGTAATCTTTGGTTCGGCACTATTCGCGGAGGTGTATATCGATATGGCAACAGGTCTTTCACTCTTTTTACAACGAAAGATGGCCTTGCCAGCAATATTATCGACTGTATGGCAGAAGATAAAGCGGGCAATATATGGTTTGGTACTGACCACGGAGCCACTCGTTACGATGGAATATCTTTTGTCAACTTTACAAAGCAAGATGGTCTTAGCGATAATACCGTCAATTGCATGATACAGGATAAAAAGGGGGAAATGTGGTTTGCCACTGAAAGCGGGCTGTACATTTTTGATGGAAGTTCGTTTCGCAATTTTACTAAACAAGACGGCTCGCCCTTTGAGCATGTCAGGTACCTGTTGAAAGACAAGCGGGGGAACATTTGGATAGCAGGTGTGGACGGGCTTTGTTGCTATGATGGCATATCGCTGTCTGATCCTTTAATATCCATTCCCATAAACTATATGTGCGAAGATGCCTCTGGACATCTATGGTTAAGTGCAATAGAGGCAAATACGCACTATTCGCAGTCGCAACTCCCCAAGAATAGTGTCTTATACCGTTATGATGGAAAGACTTTTAGCAAGATCATTGAAAAATATGAGCCGGGTGACTCCCAGATCTTTGATGTAAAGGCAGATAAGACCGGCAATATTTGGTTTGGTACCATGAAAGGTGTGGGCCGATATGATGGAAAGACTTTTACTTATTTTACAGAGTAGGCAAAATTTCAAATAATAATGAAAAGATGAAGACTTTAGCAACAATCATACTTACCCTGTTTTCTATCACCGTTTACGGACAGGAAACGAAGCCTGCATTTGACGGACACAACTGGGAAGCTCCCTACACGCTTCCGGTTCCAAAAGATTGGACTGTCGAGCGATTTCCTATTCCCATTGGTTTTGCTCCTCAAATTCCATACAAGGGAGTTGAGGATATTCGTTTTGCTCCGGGTTGGGCCAAAGTAAAAAGCGATGAGTATTGGAGCTATGCCTTTTTGTGGTACCTGGATGGAGCCATAGAGATGGATACTAAGATAATCGACCGTATTCTGAAAGCTTATTACACCGGATTGATTGACATTAATGGGCGCAATATTCCTGCCGAAAAATTAATACCGGTAGTGACATCTTTCAAAGAAGCAGGGAAAGATAAAGGCGATCTGAAAACTTATGCCGGAACAATTAAAATGGTGGATTATATGGGACAAAAACCAATCGTCCTTAATTGCAAGGCACACTTGAAATCCTGCCCGGGAGAAAACAAAACTTTCCTATTCTACGAATTGTCACCCCAACCTTTATCTCATAACATTTGGTTGAGCCTTGATAAATTGTGGTTTGATTTTAAATGTAAAAAAGACGGATCGCTCAAGGGTTGAAAAATGTGTGCCGTAAATGCTTGATGGAACGGATTAAATGATGAGTAAATTCGACTTCAACATAGACCATCTTAAAAGTATGAAAAGTAATAAAAAAGAGTTGTCACCGGCACAAGGTGAAGAGCTACTCAGCCTATTGAAAACCCGTTTTGAGCAACACATGAAGCGCCATAAAGGTATTAAATGGGCGGAGGTACAAGCAAGGCTGGAAGCCAATACAAAAAAACTGTGGTCGCTCCATGAAATGGAAACAACTGGTGGTGAACCGGATGTTGTTGGCCATGATAAAAAGACGGGCGAGTACATTTTTTATGATTGTTCAGCAGAAAGTCCTAAAGGGCGCAGAAGCGTTTGTTACGATGATGAAGCGCTGGCGTCAAGGAAGGAACATAAACCGAATGACAGCGCTATTAATATGGCGGCTACCATGGGTATTGAGCTTTTAACGGAAGATCAATACCGGGCGTTGCAGGGACTTGGAGATTTCGATACGAAAACATCGAGCTGGCTAGTAACTCCTCCTGCTATCAGAAAACTCGGCGGCGCCATCTTTTGTGATCGTCGCTACGACACTGTCTTCCTGTATCACAATGGTGCAGAATCTTACTATGCCGCCAGGGGGTTCCGTGGCTCGTTAAGGGTCTAACAAAATAACATACTATGACATTGAGTGT
>Ga0193717_1002564_pt1 | contig 10430 bp, 9 predicted proteins | sample U2c2metaG_FD_145900 | JGI IMG/M metagenome (GOLD analysis project Ga0193717, IMG submission 145900) | Soil microbial communities from a riparian zone of the East river system, Colorado, United States - U2c2 | ecosystem: Environmental > Terrestrial > Soil > Riparian zone | place: USA: East River...
TGCTCGGCACCTTGCGTTCGATCACCGGTGATCACGCACTGGCGGCGACGCTGTGGGATCAGGCCGACTACGCGGACCGGATGCTCACCTCGGCGTCGTACGCGGGTTCGTTGACCACGGCAACCATGCCGGCGACCGAGCAGGACTGGCAGGTGCGGGCGGCAACCGCCGGTCTGCCCTTGGCCGACCAGGTCGTCGACCGTGCGCGGGTGTTGCTGCGGGCCCGTGCCGCGGATGAGTTCAGCCGGTTCGACGGGAATCTGTCGGGGGTGGACGGGCTGCCCGACTACGCGAGGGACGAGCGGATCGCGTCGCCGACCTCGCTCGAGGCCTATGCGACCTGTCCGCATGCGTACTTCGTCGAGCGGTTGCTGCAGGTCGAACCGCTCGAAGCGCCAGAGGATCTGCTGGTGATCTCGCCGGTGCAGATCGGGAACCTGATCCACAACAGCCTGGACGCCTTCGTCAGCCGACTCGCCGCGGTTCCGACGGGATCCGTCGGCCTGCCCGGTTATGGGAAGCCCTGGACCTCCGAGCAGCGGTCGTTGCTGCTGGCAATCGGTGCGGATCTCGCGGATCAGTTCGAGGCGGAGGGCCTGACCGGGCATCCCCGGTTGTGGCAGCGGGAGCGACTGCGGATCCTCGGCGACCTCCTGGTGCTGCTCGAGGACGACGACCGCTGGCGTGTCTCCCGTGACGCATCGGTCGTCGCGAGCGAGTTGCGCTTCGGCTTCGAGGGCGAGCCGCCGGTGGAGATCCCCATTCCCTCGGGACGCGTGCGTCTGCGCGGCTCCGCGGACAAGGTCGACCTCGGCCGGGACGGCACGATCTACGTCACCGATGTGAAGACCGGCGGGTTCTCCCGCTACGAGTCGATCGAGGCCGACCCAGTCGCGGCTGGGACCAAGCTGCAGCTCCCGGTTTACGCGTACGCCGCACGCGCTCGGCTGGGGGATCCCGAGACGCCGGTCGAAGCGGCGTACTGGTTCGTCAGGAAGGGTGGACGGCGGATCCCCGTGCCGTTGACCGAAGACGTGGCGGCTCGTTATGTGCACACGCTCGACGTGATCGTGTCGTCGATCGCGGCCGGGTACTTTCCGCCGAAGGCTCCCGAGATCCCGGACTTCCTCTGGGTGCAGTGTCAGTACTGCAATCCGGACGGGATCGGGCACAGCGAAGTACGGGCGCGGTGGGAGCGGAAGCGGAACGACACGGTCCTCGAGGCGCTGGTCCGGTTGATCGATCCGGGTGCGCTGCCGGCGTTCGAGGAGGTGGCGCTCGATGACTGAACTGCTGGATGCCGAGGCGCGGGAGCAGATCAGGTCCGACACTTCGTCGACGTTGTTCGTTGAAGCCGGCGCAGGTTCGGGGAAGACGCACGCGCTGGTCGACCGGGTGACCACGCTGGTGCTGCGGGACGAAGTTCCGTTGCGGACGATCGCGGCGGTGACGTTCACGGAGAAGGCCGGGGCGGAGCTGCGGGATCGGCTGCGGGTGGAGTTCGAGACAGCGCGGAAGGGGCCGGCCCGGCGGTTGGCGGACGAGGCGCTGGACGACCTGGATTCGGCGTCGATCGGCACACTGCATTCGTTCGCGCAGCAACTCCTGCTCGCGCATCCGATCGAAGCCGGGCTGCCGCCGCTGATCGACGTACTGGACGAGGTCGGGTCGTCGGTCGCCTTTGAGGAACGCTGGTCGGAGTTGCAGCAGCAGTTGCTAGACGACGACGCGATCGCCGAACCGTTGCTGCTGGCCATGGCCGTCGGCGTAGAACTGAAGCACCTGCGGTCGCTGGCGCGGCTGTTCGGGAACGACTGGGACCTCATCGCCGAGCGGGTCCTGGTGGATCCGCCTGAGTTGGTGTCGATGCCAGATCTGAGCGGACTGATCGCGGCCGCTGCGCAGATCGGCGCCGTGGCGGAGAGCTGCCTCGATGCCGAGGACCGGTTGCTGCCGAAGGTGCACCAGATCCGCGAGCTCGGCGTGATGCTCGGGGCGGCGACGGATCAGGAGACCCAACTGGCGATCCTGCAGCACTTGCGCGGGCTGAAGCTCGGGCGGATCGGGCGCAAGGAGAACTGGCCGGACATCAACAAGGTCCGCGGCGACTGTACTGAGGTCGTCAGCGTCGCTGGATCGCTCGTCGAGCTGCTGCTGGATGCTTGCCTACGGCATCTGTCGCACTGGGTCGCCGAGCGGGTGCTGGAGTCGGCCGAGCTGCGGCGAGCCGAGGGGCGTCTGGAGTTCCACGACCTGCTGGTGCTCGCGCGCGATCTGCTCCGGCGAGACGCGTCAGTGCGGTCGGCGCTGCAGGAGCGGTTCCAGCGGCTGCTGCTCGACGAGTTCCAGGACACGGATCCCATCCAGATCGAGCTGGCGGTCCGGATCGCGGGCGGCGCCGCGGCGGATGCCGAGGACTGGCGAGAGGTCGAGGTGCCGGATGGTCGACTCTTCGTGGTCGGCGACCCGAAGCAGTCCATCTACCGCTTCCGCCGCGCCAACATCGCCACCTACCTCACAGCCCAGTCCCTCCTCGGCGAAACCGTCGCCCTCACCACCAACTTCCGCACAGTCCCCCCGGTCCTGGACTGGATCAACACCGTCTTCGCGACCCTCATAACCCCCCAAGAAGACGCCCAACCCGACTACCAGTCCCTAACCCCCCACCGAACCTTCACCACCACACCCGCAGCCCTCGGCAGTCCCGCAGGTACTGACGGAGTGCCGCCTGCAGACGTCCCTGCGACGACTACTACATCAGATCTCAGCCCCGAGGCCGGCCCCACCGTCCCTGCCGGTTCTGCACGCTCGGGCATCGCCGCCCCGACGCCCTCCGGGCCGATCGGGCGCGGAGATCAACTCTCGTTGTTCGGCGACGGACCTGACCTCTCCGAAGAGCCGAACGGCTCTGGTCCAGCAACCGGCGACCAGTTCGCCGAGCGTCCGTCGTCCGACCCGCTCGACCCCGCGCACCCCGACCGCGAGAGCACCGAGGACACCGGCGACTCCGAGGCCTCACTCGCCACGGTCACGCCGATCCGCCCCAGACTGACCATCGCCCGGATGCCATCGGAAGCTTCGCCCTCCGCCGCGCCCGCCGACCTTTCCAGCGCCTCCGACCCCGCCACTCACCTCTCCGGCACCGCCGAACTCTCGAGCACTGCTGGCCCCGCCCACCTCTCAGCCCCCGGCGCTTCCGGCTTGACCGCGCCTGCCGACACCTTCCGCCCAGCTGGTCCTGCGGTGACGGTATTGGGGGCGGAGCCGCATGACGACCTTCCGCGTGCTCAGGCGTCCGTGCTCCGTGAGCGTGAGGCCGCCGACGTCGCCGCGGTCGTGGAACAGGCTCTTCGCGAGGGCTGGCAGATCTACGACGACAAGACCTCGACTTGGCGCCCCGCCGGCGCCGGCGATATCGCAGTACTGGTTCCCGCGCGCACCTCGCTCCCGTTCCTCGAGGAAGCGCTCGACCGCGTCGACATCCCCTACCGCGCCGAAGCCAGTTCGCTCGTCTACCAGACAGCCGAGGTCCGCGACCTGCTCGCCTGCGCCCGCGCACTCGGCGACCCGAGCGACCAGCTCGCCCTCGTGACAGCGCTGCGATCACCTCTGTTCGGCTGCGGCGACGACGACCTCTTCACCTGGAAACGATCCGGCGGCTCGTTCACCCTGACCGCACCCGTGCCCGACTCACTCCTGACCCACCCGGTCGGCGAGGCGATCGAATGGTTGCGCCGCACGTACTACGCCGCCCGGTGGATGACGCCCAGCGAAGTACTGGCCAAGATCGTCGCGGATCGCCGGATGCTCGAAGTCGCCGCGACCGGTCCGCGTGCTCGCGACGCCTGGCGCCGGGTGCGCTTCGTCGTCGACCAGGCGCGGGCGTGGTCAGAGGTCGAGCACGGCGGTCTGCGTTCGTACCTGGCTTGGTCCGCCCACCAAGGCGAAGAGGCTTCACGTGTCGCCGAGGCCGTCCTGCCCGAGACCGATGCGGACGCAGTGCGCGTGATGACGATCCACGCCGCCAAGGGCCTGGAGTTCCCGATCGTCATCCTGTCCGGCATGACCGCGGCGCCGAACCGCCAACGCGGAGTACAGGTTCTCTGGCCGACCGACGGTGGTTACGCAGTCAAGCTGAAGGCATCAGTCCAGACGGAAGACTTCGACCTGGTCCAACCAGTCGACGAGCAGATGGACGACTACGAACGCCGGCGCCTCCTGTACGTCGCCGCCACGCGCGCCCGCGATCACCTAGTCGTCTCGTTGCACCGCTCCGGTACGCGCAAGCATTCCAGCAACGCCGAGCTGCTGGCTTCAGGCGGTGGCGTCGAAGCCGCGGACGCCACCCTCTTCACCAGCCCGGCCTCGGAATCCGTCTCCACAGGCTCGCAACCGCCGACCGAGGTCACTGCTCCGATCGCGCGCTCCGAGTGGGAGGCGCGCGTCGCGTCCGCGCGCCAAGCCAGCCGCCGGAAGTCCGCGCAGAGCGCATCCGGTCTCGAGGGCACCGGCCCAGATGTCGCCTTGCAGGGAGCAGATCCCGGTGTCGCGAAGGCTCCACGTGACGTCGAACTACCGCCGTGGTCCAAGGGCCGCTACGGAACCGCCATCGGCCGGGCAGTCCACGGCGTGATGCAAGTCGTCGACCTCGGTACCGGCGCCGGCCTCGACGCAGCCGTCTCGGCGCAATGCCTCGCCGAGGGCGTCATCGAGTACGCCGATGTTGTCACTGCTCTGGTCCGTTCAGCGCTGGCTTCGGACGTCGTGGCCCGAGCCGCCGCCCGCGAACACTGGCGCGAGTCGTACGTCGGCATCCCGCAACCAGACGGCACAGTCCTCGAAGGTTTCATCGACCTGATCTACCGCGAGGACGACGGCACCCACGTCATCGTCGACTACAAAACCGACGCCATCCCAGCGGCCGCCCTGGACTCGCGGATCGCCCACTACGCCCCCCAACTCCAGGCGTACACCACCATGCTTCCAAACCCCGGCCGCCCCATCCTCCTCTTCCTCGCCCCAACCGGCGCCCTAGCCCAAACCCTCTGACTACACCCCGCTAGCGGACGGCCGACTCGCCGATCCCGCCGACAGCGCCCGCGCGTCGGGTGTGAAATTCACTTGCCCGGGGCATCGGCAGGACGGCACGATCACGGTATGACCACGACGAAAGCCCTTCTGCTGTTGCCCTCCACCGACTGTTCGGTGTGGGCCAAGCAGCAGACCGGCCGACTGCTGAGGTCTACTTACTCTCGGTCGTGATCGCCGCGCTGGTCGCGGGCCTCGTCGCCGGATTCGGCATCGCGATCCCCGTCGGAGCCATCGGGACCTACCTCGTCGCCCTCACCGCCCGCACCTCTCTCACGATCGGCGCCTGCGCAGCTCTCGGCATCGCGACCGCCGACGGCATCTACGCGCTCGTCGCGACCGTGGGCGGCTCCGCCATCACACCCCTGATCGCGCCGATCACGGTCCCGCTCACCTGGATCTCAGTACTGGTCCTCCTTGCCTTGGCGATCCACGGTGCCACGACCGCGGTCACGCAGTACCGAAGACTCCAAAGCACCAACCGCCAGGCCGAAACCCCACTCACCGCACCCCGCGCGTACTTCGCCCTGCTCGGCATGACCCTGCTCAACCCGATCACGATCCTCTACTTCACCGCCCTGGTCCTCGGTGGCCAAGACGCCTCGACCCCCACACCCCTGGAACAGTCGATCTTCATCGTCGCCGCCTTCATCGCCTCCAGCAGTTGGCAGCTACTCCTGGCCTCCGGCGGAGCCCTCCTGGGCCGAATCCTCACCAGCCCCCGAGGCCGCCTCCTGACCGCCCTAACCTCCAGCACCCTCATCACCGCCCTAGCCCTCCACCTCCTCCTCACCACCCTCTAAGCCCACAAAGATCGCTTACGTCCGAAGAACTGGCGCAACGGGTCACCAGTTCTTCGGACGTAACGAGCTCGGAGCCGTCCTCAGGGCCAGGCGGAGGGTGGTTCGCGGACCGCCACGGTCAGCCCGTAAGTGGCCAGCAGTTCGGCCGCCATCTGGGGGCCGGCGTAGCGGGGAAAGGTCGCCTTCCACCACGGCCTGCCCTCGAACACCGTCTGATCGAGCAGCAGTTTCCGATACCGCCCATCGATCGCCCGGATCTGCTCCTCAACCCAACGCATCTGTTCGAACTCCCGAAGACCCTCATCCTGCAGAGCCACCGCGATCCGATCCCGTACCGACCGGTCGAACGTGAACTCGTCGAGGATGTCCCCGTAGCCCGCCTCACAAGACTCAACGAACTGGTCCCACGCCCCGATCAGCGCCGTAGGCAACTTCATCCTCGACCCAGCCACCTGCGCAAACCGTTCCAAGAACTCCGCCGTCGTCACGCCACCCTCCGATGTACTCCAGTCGAACCCAGGGTCGCCTCTCAGCCTCCCACTCGGGCCGGCACTTCTCGAAACACATCGGTGGGGACGGCGCGTTTTCTGGTGCTCACGGGACTGTAGTGCGACAACCGGGTTCGTGATGTTCGGTCCGGCACACGCCCTCTGCCTCAGGGGTGGACGCGGTAGTGGAGGTGGGTGACGCCGCCTTCTCCTGCGAGGACTCTGGTTCGCTCTAGTTCGCGCTGCTGGATGCCGAGGTGCTCGAACAGCCGCCGGCCGTCGCCGAACAAGACCGGGATCAGGTGGATCTCGAGTTCGTCGTGGAGTCCTGCCGTGAGGGCGCGCTGTGCGACGCTCGCGCCGTGGACCAGCACGTTCTTGTCGCCGGCAGCCTCCTTGGCAGCTCGCACGGCGGCATCGAGGTCGTTCCCGTCACTCCTCGACGAACTCGCCCAGCACATCGCCGCCAGCCCGCCCCGCTAACGGAATCGCCGGCGGCCGAGCGATCAGGGTCCCGCGCCGGCTGATCCCTCCAAGATCAGGCGAACGGCAGCCGCCGTGATCCTCATCGCTCCCCAGTCACCCTCGAGCTCGTACAACCTGTCGTCCCAGGCCATGGCGTCGATGTTCCCGTAGTCCTGCTCACCCGTGACCTCGACCGCAGTCGGGTCCCCCTGACCGGTCCATTCGAGATCAGTCACACCCCCGAACTCGAGAAACCCGTCCCGATAACACAGGGAAGTCCCGTCCTCGGACGCGACGTACTCGGCATGCTCCGGCGTCAACACCACAGCGAGCACGAAACTGACCACGCCCGGCGTCGCCGCGACCGCCAGCACGTATGACTCCTCCAGCACGACATCCTCGAGGCCGGGCAGGTCCTTGTACGACTTCACGACACCCTCATGGGCTGGATTCCCCGTCTTCCACTGCGCTCTGATCGAACCAGGGGAATCCCTCAGCTTCCCACTCCAACCGATACTCCCCGAAAGACGACGGCGGCGCAGTACCTGGGTTGTCATCATTTCCGAACTCAAATCCACACCGCGGACAAACCTCATACGACGGACGCCCCAGAAAATCCTCGTACGGTGGACTCAAAACCTGCCCGGGCGGCGGCGGCCACAGCTCATAGGGCTTTACCGTCAAGAGAAACGAGGAACACACCGGGCATTCAAACACTTAAACCACCTGCTTCGTCAACAATCCCACGGGTCGCCTACCCTCCACTTTCGCTCACCCGAAGAATCTCCCATTGCCTGGCTTCCAACTGCATGGCTGTTCCCACCTTCCGGAGCGACTCCAGCATCCGAGGTGTCACGGCCGCCTCGTATTCATGAAGCTGACGGCACAGCAGCTCGAACGCAGACCCCGGCTCCCCCACCTCAATGAGATCCCGAAGGTCCTCCACCTCGCGCGCGCCCAGCGAGCCCTCCGCTTCCCGCACGACTTCGCGCAACTCGTCCGAAATCCTCACGAGAACCGTTTGCCGGTGCCTGTCCCAGTCGACACCCCCGGACTCTCGCAAGATGGCAGCTAGATCCGCCTCGAAGATCCCTACCGCCTCATGCTCATCGTCGAAGTACCTCTCCCAGAAACCCCGCTGAAGCCAGCGAGGCGGTGCGAGCCGCAGACTCCCACTGTCCGAGAGTTGCGCCACCCAAACCGAAGGGACCGTCGGATCCGTGGTCTCGAACATCGCCGAATCCCAAATCCCCGGCGATTCATCACCATGATGGATCCGCAGCGAGGAATCGCCTCCGGGCCGCGCAGCAACCTCAAGCACCGTGTACTCCACGCCAACTCGCATCGAGGGGTGATCCGCGACAACCTTCCGCGTCACAGGGCTGATGATCTGCACACACCGAACCCTCATGCACACCTCCCACTCAGTCCTCGGGTTCAAACTCGATCAGGTCTTCGACGGCCTGTCGCAACCAGGCGTAGAAGGATGGAAGGACTTGCCGAAGCTCCCAACCCAGATCCGCGAAGTCATGGATTATCAGGACCTTCGAGCCCTCGCTGACGTCCCAGCAGGCGACATCATCGTTGTCCTGCCGCCGCGCAAACGGCACCAACTCTCTAGCCTGGTAGCGCTCTTGCAAACCTCGATAGCGCTCATTCAGCCGCTCACCATCGAGAATGCACCAGGGTTCCAGATCAACCAGCCCGAGCTCCACCACCCGTAGAAACGACGCCGGATAGCTGAACCCGGCCGGCAAATCCTGATCCGCAATGAACCTGCTCATTTCAAGTTCCGCCACCACTCGGTGTCTGTGTCAGGAGTTTCCAAGCGGTCAAACTGGGCGTTGACATGGTCGACGAACACCTGCGGCAGCCGGACATCATGATCGCGGAGGTAGTGCGCGAGTCCGTCCGGCCAGTACCACGTGCCGTCCGTGAGTTCGAGCGCCCCATTCTCTTGTCCGCACATGCGGCGCCTCGAAATACCGCCAAAACCTCTGAAGACGAAACCTTGCGTCAGATAGTCGGTGACAAGGTCCCGCTCGAGCGCATCCCAGCCGGGATCCACAAAGTCCTGCGGCACCGGCCAACCAGGCGTCCTCGGCCCGTCCCAGTACCCGATCAGCCTTAGCGTCCGCCGTCCAGCGTCAATCACTAGCCCACCTACCTCCACATACTCCTTGGGCCGCTCCTGCGCTGCAGCGGCAGATTGTCACTGCCCTGCGTCGGCATCGTGGTCAGCGACGCGGAGAATCTCCCACTGCCGAGGCTTCAGTTGCATGGACGTTCCCATTTCGCGAAGACTGTCCAGCATTCGAGGACTGACCGCCGCGTCGTATTCGTATAGTTGGCTACACAGCAACTCGAACGCGACGCCCGGCTCACCAACATCGATCAACTCCCATATATTCTCCACGTCATCCGGGGTCAGCGAATGCTCCGATTCAAGCAGCGCCGCATGGAGCTTGCCGATGAGGTCGTCCCATGTCAATCGCGTCATCGGACTGGAAATCCGGTGATGATGCCCTCACCTCGAGGCTCAATAATGACTCGAATCTTCACGCCGCCTCGGACACCTTCGACCTTATAGCGAACAGGTTCACCCGCATGGGTAAAATCTGCACCCGCGGGGCCGGATTGTTGCTTCCAAACCAGAGTGGGATCGGTTGCGATATTAGAGATCTCATACACGATCTTGTCCTCCGACCAGTTCTTTGGGAACACGGACTTTCCTGGGCTTCCCGGCCACATATGTCCTCCGCCGGCCACTTCGCCAATTCCATCACCATAGAGGATGTGCGTCCGCCTGCTTGTGGAGGACAGATCGGCATACAGGCGAGGATCTACAGTCAGTACTGAGCGCGATGCAGCCGCGTCTCGCGCAGCGATGCCGAGAGTGGGGAAGCGGCTGGCGAGGGCGCCGATGGCGATGTTGGCGGCTAGGTCTGAGCAGTTGCCTTTGACTACGCAGGCTTCGGCGGAGAGGATGCCACCGGCGCCGGCGGAGACCATGCCTGTTGCTGAGGAGACCTGCATGAGGATGGGGATTGCGGGGGCGCAGGGGCGGTAGAGGGTGCAACCGATTGCGGCGGCGACTGTGCCTACTGAGATCCAGCCGGAGACGTGGGAGACGTCGGTGAGGGTGCCGTTGATGTCGTCCAGGCCGGTTAGGTCGGTGTTGGAGACCGGGTTGCCACTGGCGTAGGCGTAGGGATCGCCGGAGCCGCCTTGGTCTGGGGACAGGAAAGTGGCGGTGCTCGGGTTGTATTCGCGTTGGCCGAAGAGGTAGTTGCCGTTCGGGAGGAGAAGGCCGCCGGCGTAGGCGGGGCCTGGGGACTTGGGGTCCTCGCCACGTGGGAGACCGTACGGCTCGAAGTCTCGTTGCTGGTTCCCGGTCGCTAGGACTGAGCCTGAGCGGCCGGACACCATCTCGGTGGTCTTGCCTGCCGTGGTCTGTGCGGCGAGGCCAGCACCGTAGGAGTAGCGGGTGGGGGTCTTGCCGGTGGAGACGTTGAGGATTTGAGGGGAGAGCGGGTCCCAGAGGTAGCTGGTGGTCTGGCCCGCCGTGGTTTCGGTGAGGCGCGTG
>Ga0193717_1002565_pt1 | contig 10429 bp, 7 predicted proteins | sample U2c2metaG_FD_145900 | JGI IMG/M metagenome (GOLD analysis project Ga0193717, IMG submission 145900) | Soil microbial communities from a riparian zone of the East river system, Colorado, United States - U2c2 | ecosystem: Environmental > Terrestrial > Soil > Riparian zone | place: USA: East River...
TGCTGATTAGTGGAGCGTATTACCCGCCCCAGGTGGGTGGTATTTCGCGGTTCATGGAACGGGTCGCCTCTGTGCTCGGCCCTGATCACGTTTGTTGTCTTACCGGTGTTGCCAGCGCGGGAGTTGCCAGCGGAAATAGCGGTCCAGTCGTTTATCGGTACCCGTCCCTAATAGGCCGTTCCAAAGTGGTCATGGCAGCCGGCTGGGTCGCGGCCCTCACGCAGATAATGATTCGAGAACGACCGCAGATTGTCATCCTTTGCAGCGTTGACGACAGCCATTTTGGGCTTTGGCTCAACCGTTGGTTCCGAATCCCTTTCATAATGTTCACTTACGGAAATGAGGTTTTGGAAACAATCCAGCAGCAATACGAGCGACAGCAACTGGCTCTCAGACTTGCTAAGCGTGTGCTGGCAACCAGCAGGTACACTGCTGGTCTTGCGCAGAAGGCAGGCGCCGATCCTGAACGGATAAAAGTTGTATGGCCCGGCTGCGATTCAGACTTCTTTCGACCTATGGTTGCCCGAGGTGATCTGCGGCGAAAGCTCCTCGGCGCCCGCAACGGCGATCGCGTAATTCTAACCGTCGGAAATCTGGTTTTACGCAAGGGCCAGGACATGGTAATTCGCGCCTTGCCTGCCTTGTGCCGGCGTATTCCTGATCTGGTGTACGTGATTGCCGGCGACGGGCCGTACCGGGACGAGCTGGAAAAGCTTGCCAGGGCTTTAGGCGTGCTGGAGCGAGTGTTATTTGTTGGTCGAGTGGCGGACGAATATTTGCCAGACCTTTATGCGTTGTGTGATGTATTTGTAATGGTGAGCCGCGAACGTCTGGAGGCTAATGACGTTGAGGGTTTTGGAATCGTTCTGCTCGAAGCTAACGCGTGTGGCAAGCCGGTCGTCGGCGGCCGCTCAGGTGGTGTTCCTGATGCCGTCGACGACGGCGTCACTGGACTACTCGTGGACCCCTTAAACCCAGAAGAGATCACTGAAGCTTTAGGAAGGCTGCTTACAGATCATGCTTTCGCGGCCCGTTTGGGCCAGCAGGGTCGATTTCGCGTGGTTCAGGAGTTCCAGTGGAGTCAGATTGGTAAAGAAGTACTGGGGGTCCTGAACGATGTACAGCGGGAAGGTGCGGTACGGCAATCAGGCGCATAAGGGTCAAACTGTAATCCTGAAATCATGGCAAACGAAGTTGGTAGTAAGCTTTATCTGCAGGGTCCGCGAAGTGACCGTATCGCGCCGGACCGTTCTAGCCGCGTCTATTGTCATTTAATTTTGTTGTTTTCCAAGATGAAACAGATCGTTCTTTCTGACGCTTTGCCACCTGGGGAAAACTTGTTGGATTATGGCTGCGCCGACAAGCCCTATGAGACGTTGCTCAAGCAGAAGTTTGTGAATCACATCGGCGCTGATTTGCCAGGGAACAAGCGCGCCGATATTGAAATCACGCCTGGCGGGGAGTTGCCGTCAGCTGATGGCAGCTTTGATTGTGTGTTGTCTTCTCAGGTTCTGGAACATGTTACTGATCCAAAGCTATATTTGCGCGAGGCTTTTAGAGTCTTGAAGACTGGGGGTTCACTGATAGTTTCAACTCACGGAATCTGGCCCTACCACCCAGATCCCACGGACTTTTGGCGTTGGACCATTGATGGTTTGCAGCGCGAGATCCAGCTTGCGGGATTTGAGATCTCTTTAGTTAAGAGCGTATTCGGACTTGAGTCTGTTGCCTTGCAGCTGTGGCAGGATGCCACCTATGAAAGATTGCCGTCCTTTATTCGGCCGATGTACATCTGGTTCTTTCAGAGGGGTATTCAATTCATCGAAGGGCGACAACCAAACAAGATCTCAAACGACGCTTCGATTTACATTGTTCTGGCTCGGAAGCCAGATACACACTGAATCGTATTAGGCTGTTTCGGTCCCATCCTGTGACGCGTGTTTACCGAACCTCCCTCAACCAGTTGACGGTACGTGCAATTCCAGTTTCCAACTCGACCTTTGGAACCCAGTCCGTTTCAACCCGCAACCTTGAAGAGCTCAACACATTGGAGTCAACATCAAATCCACGACCGGGAGTATGCTTGATTTCGACTTGAAGCCCTGCCTGGTCCCGCAAGATCTTGATGATGTCGAGCACTGAATGTCCCTCTCCGCTCGAGACATTGAAGATATGGTGGGCACCGTTGTATTCCAGCAACGCCATCATTGCCGCTACCAAATCGTCGATGTGCAGATAGTCACGCAACGATTGTCCGCTGCCCCAGACTTCGAGCGGTTGGCCCCGCAAAGCCTGGTCAGCCATTACACCAATAACCCCTTGGCCGATGTTCAGTCTTTGTCCCTCTCCGTAGACATTTGATGGCCGCAGAGTCCGGTGTTCAATGCCGAACAGGTTGGCATACATCGCGACATACTTTTCGATACTGAGCTTCGTTATTCCGTAGGAACTGACAGGTTCAGTAATGTGATCTTCTGTGATTGGCTGTGTTTGCGGGTTGCCGTAGACTGTGCCGCCGGATGAGACATAGAACAAACGCCGGACTTTGGTTTCATCCAGCCGCGCCAGCCACCTTACTGATGCAAGCACGTTACTCGAAACATCATACGCCGGGTCTTTCATAGATGAGCCGGGAACGGTCGTATGGACCAGGTTGATGATGATCTCGGCGTCGGAGATTGAAGCTAGTACATCGTCCGGCCGTGACATATCGCCCTCGACGATCTCAACGTAGGTTTCGATATCCTCGACCAGTTTCCGTAGCGCGTATAGCTTGTCGAATATGCGGACAGTATAACCATGCGCGACGAGGGCGCGACAAATATGGCTGCCCAGGAATCCGAGGCCACCCAAAACCACGATGAGCCGGCCGTTAGGGTTCAGTGCTGGCCCATTGCGTGACTTCATATGCTGAATCATTCTCTCTCCACTTCGTCTGACATTCGGCATCGACGAGGGCGTCTTTGTCCTGCCTGCTTTATCTTACAGTCTATTTACCAGTTACCAGAATTCCACCAGGTGGCCTTCTTGAAGAATACTTGGCTAGATCGTTTGCCCAGCCATAGTCTCACTCGGTTCGCGTGGTTCCACGTGAATTTGAGTATAATCTCTCGTGCATTACGCGAACCTGAATCCCATGTCTAGAAAACTTCCCTGTGAAATGAATTCAGGAACTACTTTCTCAAATGGATAAGCTAACAGCAGTCAAAGATGAGCGAACTGTCTGTGTAGTCCTTCCCTACTCTCCGTCATCCACAGAGACTTTTATCACCAGTCATATTGAAAAACTGCCGGCTAAAATTGTAACGGTTGACGGATGGCGTCCGCGAATTGAAGGTCGCACAGTCCTCTCGTTGCCGAGCCGCGTTTTACACAAGGTGCTTCGAAGCGCGTCCGGGGCCGGCCTTGAGCGAGAGACGACAGCAGCGTACATCAAAGCATTCCGCGGCAATCGGGCAGCGGCGGTTCTGGCAGAGTATGGCACTACCGGTGTCCTGGCAGTTGATGCCTGCCGCCGCCTCCAGATTCCCTTGATCGTTTATTTCTTCGGTTATGACGCGAGTGTACGCAGCGTTCTGGAAGAGCACGCCGAGTCATACCCGCGCATGTTCCAGGAGTCCGCAGCTTTGATCGCGGTCTCGCGATCGATAAAGAGAAAATTGGTTTCGCTGGGCGCTGCGGCCGACACGGTGCACTACATTCCGTGCGGTGTCGACTGCCGGCAGTTTGCAGGCGCTACGCCGGCAGAGGCGCCGCCCTTGTTTCTTGCCGTTGGCAGATTCGTCGAGAAAAAGGCCCCGCACTTAACAATCAGGGCCTTCGCTATCACTCACGCAGTCTACCCTTCGGCACGACTAAAAATGATCGGTGACGGGCCTTTGTGGGACGACTGCCGCGAGCTAGCGAAGAGCCTGGGCGTTAGCGAGGCAATAGAGTTTTCGGGTAGTCAGCCGCACGCCGTGCTGCGAGGCGAGATGCATCACGTACGTTGCTTTGTGCAGCATTCGGTTGAGGCGGCCTCAGGTGATTGCGAAGGCACTCCGGTCGGGATTCTCGAGGCAGGGGCTAGCGGTCTGCCGGTGATTTCCACGCGCCACGCGGGCATACCCGACGTGGTCATCGAAGGCGAAACCGGGTTCCTGGTGGACGAAGGAGACGTAGAGGGAATGGCGAAGCATATGCTCCGGATGGCGGAAGACCCGGCGCTTGCAGCCCGACTTGGCCAAGCCGCCAGAAAGCGTATCGCAGAGCACTTTTCGATAGAAGGGAGCATTTCAGGGTTGTGGCAGATCATAGAGTCCTGCATGAATGGCGTTCAGCCCGTCGCGCTAGAGCACTTTTCAAGGTAATCCTCTGGCTCCTTACTTGGAGAGACCAACCATTAACAGTATATTCAGGACGGATGTATGTTTTAGACGTAGAGGTGTGACGGAACGTCACTGTTCGGATCTCGAGGTAGCGATTCATGTGTGGTATTGCCGGATTTATTGATTTGTGGTCACGGAGCGAAGGTCGCTCGGCGGAAGATCGCGCGGAGACTCTCGACTGCATGTGCCGGATCATTACTCATCGTGGTCCTGACGATCAGGGCGTTTTGGTGAAGGATGGCGTCGCATTGGGGATGCGACGGCTTTCAATTATCGACTTGGCCGGAGGGCAGCAACCTATCTCCGGAGAAGATGGCTCGGTCACTATTGTCTTCAATGGTGAGATCTACAACTTCCTCGAACTCAAACATCAATTGGAGACTCGAGGCCATGTTTTTAGGACGCATTCAGACACCGAGGCAATCGTCCATGCTTATGAGGAGTATGGCGCTTCGTGTGTAGACCACTTGCGCGGCATGTTTGCGTTCGCCATCTGGGACGATAAGGCGCAACAACTTTTCATCGCACGTGACCCCGTCGGAAAGAAGCCGCTCTATTACACCATTACCCCCGACGGCACGTTTGTTTTCGGCTCTGAGCTAAAGTCATTACTCCAGCATCCTGGTGTGACTCGAGACACCGATCCGGAAGCCCTTGACGCTTACCTGACGCTTGGCTACGTCCCCGATCCGCTCAGCATCTTCCGCGGCATTCACAAACTTCCGCCCGGGCATCATCTTAGCTTTGCCAAGCGCGAGGTTCGGGTTTCTGAGTACTGGGATTTTCGGTTCAACATCTCGGCCGAAAACAGAAGTGAAGACGACTACCTTGAGGAACTGCGCTCGTTGCTTGATGAGTCTGTGCGGCTACGCCTGGTTTCCGACGTGCCCCTGGGGGCCTTCCTCTCCGGAGGTATCGACTCGAGCACGATAGTGGCTCTAATGGCGCGGCACATGGATCAGCCGGTAAAGACATTCTCTATTGGTTTTCACGAAGACAGTTACAACGAGCTGGAATTCGCCCGACTCACTGCCAAAAAGTACGGCACCGATCATCACGAGTTTTTTGTCACTCCGGAGATCTGCGACATTGTTGACGAGCTCGCCTGGCATTTTGATGAGCCCTTTGCTGATTCTTCAGCTATCCCCACTTACATGGTTTCTAAGCTCGCCCGCGAACATGTGACCGTCGTCTTGTCAGGCGATGGGGGCGACGAACTGTTCGCGGGTTATACCCGTTACGTAATTGATCAGGGAAGAAGCGCGTTCTCTTACATGCCGAGTTTGGTAAGAAAAGGACTGATGCAACCGCTCAGCTCACATTTGCCACATGGAACTCTGGGGCGCAACTTTATTCATAATATTTCGCTCGATCCGATCGATCGATATCTCGACAGTGTTTCTATTTTTACACGCCTCAACAAGGAGGCACTCTACACAGACGGCTTCCGAGGGCAACTAAGAGACGGAGACTGGGTAACAAAATGCTTTCATAAGCTTGCCGCGAAAGTTGGCACCGGTAACCCTATCGATCGACTCCTGTACCTGGATAGTAAGACCTATCTGCCAGGCGACATCATGACAAAGGTTGACCGCATGAGCATGGCAGTCTCCCTGGAGGCGCGCGCACCTTTGCTCGATCACAAACTGATCGACTTTGTCACGAAAATACCAGCGTCAATGAAGCTGGTCGGGAATGAAACGAAACATATTCTAAAACGCGCCGTCAGCGAGCTGGTCCCTAAAGAAATTCTGAACCGCCCGAAACAAGGGTTTGGCGTTCCCGTGCAGGACTGGATCAACCAGCAATTGCGGGAACGCATGCATGAGGTACTGAGCGATTCGCGCACACGGCAACGCGGATATGTAAATCCCGCATACCTGGGGGTGTTGCTTGACGAGCATGAGCGCGGTCGGCGCGATCACTCGACCGGCCTGTGGGCATTGCTGATGCTGGAGTTGTGGCATCGCCAGTTCGTCGATTCGGACGGCTTGCGCGCACGACAGAGTGAAATCAATCTGGTTCCTGAGGCAGTCTAGTCGACGGAGTTTAGTTGAAGCCCGTTGTTCTTCAATTGATCGACAGTTTCCACCAGGGTGGTTCTGAGCGGCAAGCAATTCAGTTGACCCGTCTTCTGCACGAGAGCGGACGTTTCAATGTTCGGCTTGCCAGCCTTAGTTCCGAAGGAACGCTGCGCGCCGCGGCAGAAGAATTGAACCTTGGTGAGATCCCCTCATTTCCACTCCACAATTTCTACGACCTTAACGCCTTCGCGCAGCTTAGGAGATTGATGACCTTTCTGCGTCGGGAGCGAGTAACCATTCTCCACACTCACGATTTCTATACCAATGTATTTGGCATGGCAGCCGGCTCGTTTGCGCGAGTGCCGGTGCGCATCGCGTCAATGAGGGAGACAAGCGGCATGCGTAGCGGAGCTCAAAAAGGCGCACAGCAAGTCGGTTACGGACTTGCCCATCAAGTTATCGCGAATTCGGAAGCTGTACGCAGCGAACTTGTCGATCAGGGCATTAAAGACACGAAGATTGCAGTGGTTTACAACGGTCTTGACATTAACCGGCTGGTCTCGAATACGCCCCGAGCAGAAGCGCTTTCCTTACTGGGCTTGCCTGCGGAGACTAACGGCGTACGGAAAAGCTTTATTACGATCGTGGCTAACATGCGTCACGACGTAAAAGACTATCCGATGTTCTTGCGCGCTGCGCGACGTGTGAAGATAGACGTTCCCAACGCTGAGTTCCTTCTAGCCGGTGAAGGCGAATTAACCGAGTCCATACGCGCTCTGGCTAAGGATCTGGAGCTGGACAGCTGCACCTTTTTTCTTGGGCGGTGCGAGAAGATTGCTGATTTGCTCAGCATCTCGGACGTCTGCGTATTGAGTTCGAAAGCGGAGGGCTTTTCTAACTCCATTCTTGAGTATATGGCGGCCGCGCGCCCAGTTGTTGCCACCGACGTCGGTGGCGCTGGGGAAGCAATTGTCGAAGGAGTGACGGGTCACCTCGTGCAGTCGGGTGATGATAAGACAATGGCTGAAAGAATCATCTCGTTACTAAGCGAACCGGAAAAGGCACGCGCGATGGGAAGTCAGGGGAGACAAGTGGTCGAGGAACGGTTTTCCTGCGCGGCCCAGCTCAAACGGACAGAACAGCTTTACGATAGACTTCTGCAGGCGCCCGGCATTGGTGGCGCATAACGTAAATGAGAGCAGTTAGGCGCAAGTGCTGATGCCAGTCTCAACGAAAACAAAGAAACTCAAGGTCCTCATTGTTGCGCCGTCGTTTGACATCCTTGGTGGACAGTCTGTTCAAGCCGCGCGCTTGCTGGAGCGACTGCGCAAAGAACCCGGGCTCGAGGTCGACTTTCTGGCTGTCAATCCTCGATTACCCGGCGTACTGCGAAAGTTGCAGGCGATCAAATATGTGCGGACGGTCGGGACCTCAATTGCGTATCTCTCCTCGCTCTTTAGCCGTGTGCGGCACTACGACGTAATCCATATCTTCTCTGCGTCTTATTTCTCGTTTCTGCTGGCCCCAACACCAGCCTTACTTGTCGGCAGACTCTACGGCAAGAAGCAAGATCGGCAATTCCTACCATTCAACTTGCCGACGTATTGATCGTGCCATCGCCTTATCTGGTAAGAGTGTTTGCGAAGTTTGGACTTCCGGCTAGACCGATTTTCAATCTGATCGAAACAGATCGATTTCGCTTTCGCGAGCGGCCAACTTTGCGTCCCGTCTTCCTTTCCAATCGAAATTTTGAGAAGCACTACGGGGTCGATCGCGTTCTGCGGGCATTCGCTTCTATTCAAAAACGAATTCCTGACGCCCGCCTTATCATCGCGGGAGATGGTCCTGAGCGAACATCGCTCGAGCAACTCGCGCGTGATCTGAATCTGCAAAACGCGGAATTTGCCGGAAGAGTAGGGCATGACAGAGTAGTTGAACTCTACGATTCAGCGGATATCTTTCTTAACGGATCAGAGATTGATAATCAGCCGCTCTCGCTACTGGAAGCATTCGCATGCGGACTTCCAGTCGTCACAACCGACGCTGGTGGAATACCGGACATGGTGGTCGCGGAAGAAACAGCTCTGGTAGTACCCAGAGGCGAATACGAACAACTTGCTGCCAGTGCCCTGCGTCTGCTTGACGATCCACCGTTGGCGCAACGAATAGTCGAGCAGGCTCGAGAGGAATGTCGAAAATACCTGTGGGAGGCTGTTCGCGAGCAGTGGTTGAATATGTACCGCGAATTAGCCGAGGGTTCCGGAGCCCGGCAAGTGAAACCTGAGCAAGACGGAGTACTGTCGGCAACCGCGAAAACTGCTAATGTAGAAGACACCAATCAACGCCGTGCCAAACTGGAAGAAAATCAAAGAACTGCGCTTTAACGAACTGCGCGTACGGAGCGAGCAGAAAGTCTCAGCGCTCGCCGAGCGCCGGGGGTGGTCGTCGTCGGCCAGATTGCCAGCCGATGAAGAGCTGCTGGCGATGCTTAATCGTGAAATCACAGGGCGAGAGATTCGGTCGACTCGGGAGCTCCTCGAACACTTCCGTACCCGCACGGAGCCAACATTTTTCGCGAGCTTCGCTGCGCAGAACGTTACGGTTGGGCAAATTCAAACCAGATGGCCAGAATCCGAACAAGAAATCGGCGCGCGAGCTAATCGCATCGTGGAGGGGAAGTTTGACCTGCTGGGCCTTCGCGATCTCAGTTTTGGTCAGCCGATCGATTGGCATTTGGAGCCGATTGCGGGAAAGCGCAGCCCACTGATTCATTGGAGCCGTCTCGACTATCTCGATGCAGAAATTGCCGGCGACAAGAAGATCGTTTGGGAATTGAATCGTCATCAGTATTTTGCGACGCTGGGCCAGGCGTACTGGTTAACCGGCGATGAGCGCTACGCTGAAACATTTGCGGCGCATCTCGAAAGTTGGATGGACCAGAATCCGCCGAAGTTGGGGATTAATTGGGCTAGTAGTTTGGAGGTCGCCTTTCGTTCGATCTCATGGCTGTGGGCGTTCTATTTCTTCAAAGAGTCGCCGGCGCTTTCTTCGCCAACATTCACGCGAGCTTTGCGATTTCTATATTTGAATGCTCGACATTTGGAGACATATCTCTCGACCTACTTCAGTCCCAATACGCACCTCACCGGTGAAGCGCTCGGCCTGTATTATTTAGGATTATTGTTGCCTGAATTCAAAGATGCTGATCGCTGGCGGCAAACTGGCAGGCGCATTTTGCTGGAACAGCTTCCTATTCATGTGCGACCTGATGGCGTCTACTTTGAACAATCGAGCTACTACCATCGATATACTGCGGAGTTCTATACGCATTTCCTGATTCTGGCTCAAGCAAATGGTGAGGTTATTTCTGCCGAACTCGAGGATAGGTTAAAAGCGTTGCTTGATCACCTGATGTATATCGCGCGCCCCGACGGTACGACGCCCCTGTTCGGCGATGACGATGGTGGTCGGCTGGTAATGCTCGACCGCCGTCGCTCAAATGACTTTCGCGCCGCCTTGTCGACGGGTGCGGCTTTGTTTGAGCGACCAGACTACAAGTTCGTTGCCGCTGGTCCAGCCGAAGAAACGCTTTGGCTGTTGGGAGCGGAAGGTTTGGAAACTCTTGATCAAATCGTTGCTAATGAGCCCGCCAAGCGATCAGTCGCCTTTGAAAGCGGCGGATACTACGTGATGCGAGACGACTGGACGCCAAACGCGAACTATCTCCTTTTCGACTGCGGTCCTCATGGCCAGGATAACTGTGGTCACGCGCATGCTGATGCGCTAGCGTTTGAGTTGGCCGCAAGTGGCCGGACGCTGCTCGTCGATCCCGGCACTTATACCTATACGGGGGCCAAAGATCTGCGCGATTGGTTTCGCAGCTCAGCCGCGCATAACACTCTGACTGTAGACGGTCGATCCTCGTCAGTTAGCGCTGGACCGTTTTCGTGGAAGAGTATTGCCATCTGTAAACGTCTGGCCTGGATTAGTCGAGATCGTTTTGATTATGTTTCCGGCACTCACGATGGCTATTCTAAA
>Ga0193717_1002566_pt1 | contig 10429 bp, 8 predicted proteins | sample U2c2metaG_FD_145900 | JGI IMG/M metagenome (GOLD analysis project Ga0193717, IMG submission 145900) | Soil microbial communities from a riparian zone of the East river system, Colorado, United States - U2c2 | ecosystem: Environmental > Terrestrial > Soil > Riparian zone | place: USA: East River...
TAGATGCTCGCCACCCGGTTGCAGGAGCAGCTCGCGGCTCTCGATGACCTCGCCATCGACACGCACCGCACGCTCGCCGAGCTTGCGCGTCGCTTCCGATGTGCTCGGCGCAAGGCCCGCCGCCTTGAGCAACGCGCCGATGCGAATCCCTTCGGCCGGCACCGCGATGTCGGCGACCGCAAGGTCCTGCGGAACACCACCGCCCTGGACGACGTCGTGCCAGTGCCGGATCGCCGCCTCGGTGGCCGTTTTGCCGTGGAATCGCGTCGTCAGCTCGGCGGCGAGCTCCATCTTGTGGTCGCGCGGATTCACCTCACCGCCCGCCACAGCCTCGCGCATCGCCTTGATGTCGCCCATCGATTTCGCGAACGACAAAAGCTCGAAATAGCGCCACATAAGGTCATCGGACAGGCGCATGACCTTGCCGAAGATCTCGTTCGGCGGCTCGTTGATGCCGATGTAGTTGCCAAGCGACTTCGACATCTTGGCGACGCCGTCGGTGCCCTCGAGCAGCGGCATCGTCAACACGATCTGCGCCGGCTGCCCGGCCTCCTCCTGCAGCTGGCGCCCGACCAGCAGATTGAACTTCTGGTCGGTGCCGCCGAGCTCGACATCGGCCTTCAGCGCGACCGAGTCGTAGCCCTGCACGAGCGGATACAGGAACTCGTGGATCGCGATCGCCTGCTCGGCCTTGTACCGCTTGGAGAAATCGTCGCGCTCCAACATGCGCGCAACCGTGTGCTTCGCAGCCAACCGGATCATGTCCGCCGCGCTCATCGGCCCGAACCACTCGGAATTGAAGCGCAATTCGGTGCGGTCGCGATCGAGCACCTTGTAGACCTGCTCGGCGTACGTTTTGGCGTTGCGCTCGATGTCCTCGCGCGTGAGCGGCCTGCGCGTAACGTTCTTGCCGGTCGGATCGCCGATCATCCCGGTGAAATCGCCGATCAGGAAGATCACCTGGTGGCCGAGATCCTGGAACTGCCGCATCTTGTTCAGCAACACGGTGTGGCCGAGATGGAGGTCCGGCGCGGTCGGATCGAAGCCGGCCTTGATGCGCAGCGGGCGGCCGAGCTTGAGGCGCGCTTCGAGCTCCTCGCGCTTGATGATCTCGTCGGCGCCGCGACCGATCAGGTCGAGCGCATTTTGCAAATCGGTCATTGGAATCCTTGGGGTCGGCCGCCGCTCGGGCGGCCTCGGAGAGCGGCGTTTTGGCCATCCAAAAGAGACAGCCGGGTTAATTATTGGTTAACTCAGAAATATCGCGCAAACCCTTGCCGTTATTGGCATTGACGCCATGTGCACATCGCCTTTATGGTACCGGGCCATCAGCCGGAACGCGATCGTGACTGCGCCCAAGAACGACCTCCTGCCCAGTCGACGCAAGCCCCGCTGCATGGCGATCCGCCGCCACGCGCAACGCAACCATTTTCACTTTTATTCGCGCTGTTCGACCTGGACGTTCGTGCAGAACGTCGCCGCCGCGCCCATCAGCTGGCGCGCCGAACATTGGGTACTCGGCGGCGTCGCGCTTTTGCTGACGACACTGGTCGGCATCGTGATCCCCGGTTGGGCGAATGCAACCCGCCACGATCCGGCACCGGCCGCCTACACGACGCTCGCCATCGAGCTTCCGCAACTGCCGCCCGGCGCCGAAGCCGATCCGTCGATCGGCGCCTATGGCATCGGCAGCAATGACGAGCCCGATTGGCACCGCGTCACTGTGCGCGCCGGCCAGTCGCTGGCCGACATCTTCCATGAGAACGGTCTCAGCCCCGCGGACCTGCAGCGTGCATTGAACTCGCAGGACGACGCCTCGGCGCTGCGCCATATCCATCCTGGCGATGAATTCGCCTTCGTGCAGGACGCCAACGGCGGCCTGACCGCAATGCGCTTCGACCGCGGCGACGCGATGCGCGTCACGCTGCATTTCACGCCAGACGGCGTCACCGAATCGGTCGACGAACGCGCCGTCGAGCGCCGCACCCAGGTCGCGCACGGCGTGCTGACGCACTCGCTCTACGACGCGGGCTCGCGCGCCGGCATGAGCGACACGATGATCTGGAAGCTGGCCAGCGCGTTCGGCTACGACATCGACTTCGCCCAGGACCTGCGCGAAGGCGACAGCTTCAGCGTGATCTACGACGACGTCTACCGCGAAGGCGAGCACCTGCACGACGGCGACATCATCGCCGCGACCTTCATCAACCAGGGCCAGCGCTACACGGCGATCCGCTACACCAACGCCAACGGCGAGAGCCTGTACTACAGTGAAGACGGCCGTCCGCTGCGCAAGGCATTCCTGCGCACGCCGGTCGAGTTCACGCGCATCTCGTCGGTGTTCTCGGTCGGCCGCATGCATCCGATCCTGGGCTACATGCGCGCACATCGCGGCGTCGATTACGCGGCGCCCACCGGCACGCCGATCCGCGCCGCCGGCGACGGCAAGATCACGTTCCGCGGCTGGAAGAGCGGCTACGGCAATTTCGTGATCGTCCAGCACAACGGCCACATCAGCACCGCGTACGGCCATATGTCGCGCTTCGCCAACGAGAAGATCGGCCAGAGCGTCAGCCAGGGCCAGGTGATCGGCTACGTCGGCATGACCGGGCTCGCCACCGGCCCGCACCTGCACTACGAATTCCGCGTCGACGGCAACCATCGCGATCCGCTGACGGTGACGCTGCCGAAGGAAGAACCGCTGCCGCCGACCCAGCTCGCGCAGTTCAAGCAGAAAACCGCTCCGCTGATGGCCAAGCTGAAACTGGTCAGCGGCCTGCAACTGGCGCGAGCCAACGATTGACCGGCGCGTGACCGCGTCGCTTTATCTCGGCCTCATCTCCGGCACCAGCGCAGACGGCATCGACGCCGCACTGGTGCGCTTCGAGCCAAGCCCGCAAGTAGTCGGCGCGACAACAGCGCCGTATCCCGCTGCGCTGCGCGAACGCCTGCTAGCGTTGGCGACCGCGAAGACCGCGATCGCACTCGACGATTACGGCGCGCTCGACGTAGCCATTGGCATCTGTTTCGCCGACGCCGCGCTGGCGCTGTTGCGCGAAACAGGCACGTCGCCCGACGCCGTCGCCGCGATCGGCTCGCACGGACAAACCGTGCGCCATCGGCCTTTCGGCGATCATCCGTTCACGCTGCAGGCCGGCGATCCCACGGTCATCGCCGAACGCACGCGCATCACCACGATCGCAGACTTCCGCCGTGCGGACGTTGCCGCCGGCGGCCAGGGCGCGCCACTGCTGCCCGCGTTGCACGCCGCCTTGTTCTCGGCTGCGGATGCGACTCGCGTGATCCTCAACCTCGGCGGCATTGCCAACATCACGATCCTTTCGCCGGGCCGCGACGTGCTCGGCTTCGATACCGGCCCCGCGAATTGCCTGCTCGACGCCTGGGCCAAACGCCATCTCGGCACGGACCGCGACAACGATGGCGCATGGGCACGCAGCGGACACGTCGATCGTGCACTGCTGACGACATGGAAGGCCGATCCGTATTTCGCCGCCGCGCCGCCGAAGAGCACGGGGCGCGAGCACTTCAACCTCGACTGGCTTGACGCGCGATTGAGCGGGCAGCATCCGGCCCAAGACGTGCAAGCCACGCTGCTCGCGCTCAGCGCCGCCAGCATCGCGCAGGCGATCCTGACCCATGCGCCGGGTGCGCGCGAGGTGTTTGCCTGTGGCGGCGGCGTGCACAACACGGCGCTGATGCATGCGCTTGCCAACGAGCTCGCGCCGGTGACCATGAACACGACGTCGGCGCTCGGGCTCGATCCGGACTATGTCGAAGCGGCTGGTTTCGCCTGGCTCGCCCGCGCGCGCCTCGCCGATACGCCGGGCAATCTGCCGGCCGTCACCGGCGCCCGAGGGCCGCGCGTGCTCGGCGCGATCTACGCGGCACCGTAGTCAGACGTGCTTGCGGCGCTTGGCCGGCGACGACGGCTCGGCGATTTCCTCGTCGCAAAAAAGAGGCGTGCCCTCGACGCGCTCGAATGCTTTCAGCGCCTCGCGGAACGCCGCGGTCTCGCCCGAGTTCCAGGTGCCGCGCAGATGGGCGATGTCCTGCCGATCGCTGCGCGCGAGATCCTCGCCGCCGAGGCCGAGCGCATAACGCAGCGCTTTGAGGATCACGTCGTTGACCGGCAGGTTCCGCTCGATCGCGATCTGGCGCACGCGTGCTGCGATCGCCTCGTCGACTTCGCGGATCAAAATGTCGGTCATACCCGTGGAATCGCCGCCGGGACTCGCTGGCGATTGTGTCACGGCTTGCGTCGCCCGGGCGTGAGAATAGGCTCAAATCCAGGGGCAGCGGTTCTTCGCCGCACCCACGCGCGTCAGGTCGGACGTGCCATTTCCGCTGCGCGAATGGGCTCGCGCAGAAAGATCACCAGCAGCAGCCCGGGAATCGCCGAGAGCGTCGTGATGATGAAAAAATCGGACCAGCCCACCTGCGGGACGAGCCAGGCGGCGACCGGACCAAGGAATACCCGCCCAACCGCGGACAGTGACGAGAGCAATGCGTATTGGGTGGCCGAGAACCGCACGTTGCACAGCGCCGTCACCAGTACGACGAACGCCGTGCTACCCATCCCGCTGGTGAAATATTCAACGGCGACGACGACGCCGAGCGCAACGGGATCGGGACCGCTGTGCGTGAGCCAGACGTAACCGAGGTTCGCCAACGCCTGGACGAGGCCCAAGCCCAACAGTGCCGGAAACAGGCGCATGCGCGACACCATCCAGCCGCCGGCGAGCGCGCCCAGCAATCCGGCGATAAGGCCTACCGTCTTGTTGATGGTGCCGATCTGGGTCAACGAGAATTGCGGCACGCGCAGCAGAAACGTCGTCGACAACGAGAGCGCGAACGCATCGCACAGCTTGTACAGCACCATCAGCACGAGCCAGGCGAGCGCGAGCTTGCCGTAGCGCGCGAAGAAATCCGCAAATGGTTGGACGATCGCTTCGATGAAAGTACGCGCAGGCTGCTCATTCGGCGCATCGGGCGATGCAACCGTGACCAGCATGGAAGCAAGCATCAGCACACCCATCAGCCGATAAACCCACTCCCAGCCGAAATAGTCGGCAAGGATCAACGCGAGCGCGCCCGATACCAGCATGCCGAGGCGATAACCGCCCTGCGAAAACGCGGTGCCCCAGCCGCGTTCCGCCGGCGACAACAAATCCGTGCGGTGGGCGTCGTATGCGATGTCCTGCGTTGCCGAAGCGAAGGCCAGCAGCACGCCTAGAAAAGCGAGCGTCGCCGCTGCGTTCTGCGGCACGTAAAAACTCATGCCGATCATCGCGGCGCCGCAAACCAGCTGCGCAAACAGGATCCACCCGCGACGCCTGCCAAGCCACGGCAGCGGGAGCCGATCGAGCAAAGGCGCCCATAAGAACTTGAACACATAAGCCTGGCCGACCAGCGTGATCCAACCGATCGTCTTGAGGTCCATCCCGGCCGTGGTAAACCAGGCTTGCAGTGCACTGCCGGACAACGCGAGAGGCAAGCCCGAGGCAAAACCAAGCAGCCCGATGCTGACGATGCGCCAGGCGCGGCCTTGGCGATCGGCAGCTGGCAGCGATGCGGGAGATGCCAACGGCAGCGCTGTCATGCCTGCAACGCGTAGTCGACCACATAAGGCGCGTGATCGGAAAACCGCGGCGACGGCGTGATCGAGCAAGCCTTGAGCTTCCTGGCCAGGCCGGGCGTCAGCAACTGGTAGTCGATACGCCAGCCGACATTCTTCGCGCGCGCGGCGCCGCGATTGCTCCACCAGGTGTAGTCCTGGCCTTCCGGATTCAGCACGCGATAACTGTCGATCCAGCCGCCGGTGTCGACGCACATTCCGTTGAGCCAGTCGCGTTCGGCCGGCAGGCAGCCGGAATTCTTCTGGTTCGATGTCCAGTTCTTGATGTCGAGCCGGCTGCGCACGATGTTCCAGTCGCCGCACAGCACGTAATCGCGACCGCTGGCGAGCCAGCCGTCGAGCACCGGCCTGAACCATTCCATGACCTTGAACTTGAAACCCTGGCGCTCTTCGCCGGACGAGCCCGACGGCACGTACAGCGAGACGACGCTCAGATTGCCGTAACGCGCTTCGATATAACGACCCTCGTCGTCGAACGGCGCCCAGCCGAGCGAGGTGCGCACGTCATCGGGCTCGCGCCTCGAATAGATCGCGACACCGCTGTAGCCCTTCTTGGTGATCGCGTCGCGGTAGAAACAGTGATGCCCGTCCGGCCGGAACATCGGATCGGTCAGCTGGTCTTCCTGCGACTTGGTTTCCTGCAGGCACACCATGTCGGCTTTCTGCGTCTTCAGCCACTCGAGGAAACCCTTGTTGGCGGCGGAACGGATGCCGTTGGCGTTGAAGGTGACGATGCGCATTGGGACGGGAATGGGAAATCGGGAATGGGGAATCGGAATTGCAAACGGAGCGTACACGCAACGCGTGCATCTAGCGCGCGCTGGCTCCGGCTGCAGTTGCCTTACTATACGATTCCCGATTCCCGATTCCACATTCCCGTGCTTCCATCGCAACGCGAATTCCTCGATCTCGCCATCGCACGCAATGCGCTGCGATTCGGCGAATTCACGCTCAAGTCCGGACGCATCAGTCCGTATTTCTTCAATGCCGGCTTGTTCGATTCAGGAGCCGCGCTCGCGCTGCTCGGCCGCGCGTACGCCGATGCCGCGGTCGCCTCGAAGGTCCGCTTCGACATGCTGTTTGGTCCGGCCTACAAGGGCATCGTGCTGGCCGCGATCACCGCCGCCGCGTTGGCCGAGCGGCACGGCCGCGACGTGCCGTTCGCATACAACCGCAAGGAAGCGAAGGATCACGGCGAGGGCGGCGCCCTGGTCGGCGCGCCGCTCGCGGGCCGGGTGCTGATTGTCGACGACGTGATCACTGCCGGAACGGCGATCCGCGAATCGCTGGCCTTGATCCGCGCACACGGCGCCGAGCCCGCCGGCGTGCTCATCGCGCTGGACCGCGAAGAGCGCGGCCAGGGCGCGCTTTCCGCCACTCAGGAGCTGAGCGCCGAGTTCGGCATTCCGGCGATCGCCATCGCGCGGCTGTCGGACCTCTTGGCCTACGCCGCGGACAAAGCCGGGCTCGCCGAGCATCATCAGCGGCTTGCCGACTACCGGACACGCTACGGCGCCTGACCGGTCGACGCTGCACGGCGGATGACCGTTGTGAGAACCCGCCCAGCGTCGCATCGGGCTGCTGTCCTATACTCGGCCGAGGAGGAATCCGCGATGCGCTTTGCACTGCTTGCCGTTCTCGCTTGGCTGATCGCCTGCCCCGCGTGGGCGGCCGGGCCCGGGGACGCCCACAATCGCTACAAGTGGCGCGATGCCGAAGGCAATCTGCACTACACCGATGCGCTGCCGCCCGAAGCGGTGAAGTACGGCTACGAAGTGGTCAATGCGCAAGGCATCGTGATCAAGCGCGTCGATCGCGCCAAGACCGCCGAGGAGCGCGTCGCCGCCAAGGCCGAGATCGCCAAAGCGCAGGCAGCCAAGGAAGCGGCAGAGACACGTGCGCGCTCGGATCAGCAGATGCTGGCGGCCTTTCCGACCGAAGACGACCTCAAGCGCGCGCAGCATCAGCAATCCGAAATGCTGGAGCAGAACCTCACCTCGGCACGCATCAGCCTGCAGAGCCAGGAAAAATCGCTGGCCGAGCTGCTCGGCCACGCTGCCGAGCTCGAAAGCAGCGGCAAACCCGTGCCGACGAACCTCGCGAACCGGATCGGAGCCCTGCGCAAGCAGGTCGAGGACCAGCGCGCGTATATCGCGCGCAAGGAAACCGAGCGCACCGATACGGTGACGCGGTTCGACGACGAGCTCGCGCACTACCGCGACCTGAAATCCAAGTTTGCCGCCGATCGCCGCTGAGACCCGCGGATACCGGCGACGCAATGCGCGCGTCGCCGGAAACCGTCGCCGCCGGCGTCAGAACGGCAGCGGCAGCGACGAATCCAGCTTGAGCAGCTCGACGCGGAACACATCCTGCACGCGCTTGAGCGCTTGCGCGGTGTCCGCATCGAAGCGCAGCACCAGCATCGGTGTCGTATTCGACGCGCGCACCAGGCCCCAGCCGTCCGGCCAGTCCGCGCGCACGCCGTCGATGGTGGTGATGCGGGCGCCCTCGAACGTGGCGCGCTGCCTGAAATTCTCGACGAAGCGGTAATGCTCGCCTTCGCGCATCGGAATCTTCAGCTCCGGCGTCGATACGCCCTTGGGCAGCGTATCGAAGATCGCCTGCGGGTCGCGGCCTTGCGGATCGCTGCCGAGGATGTCGAGCAGGCGAGCCGCCGCGTAGATGCCGTCGTCGAAACCGTACCAGCGCTCTTTGAAAAAGAAATGTCCGCTCATCTCGCCGGCGAGCGCAGCGTCGGTTTCCTGCATCTTCGCCTTGATCAGCGAATGACCCGTGCGCCACATCAGCGGGCTGCCGCCATGTTTGAGCACCAGCGGTTGCAGATGGCCGGTGCATTTCACGTCGTAGATGATCGTCGCGCCGGGATTGCGTTCGAGGATGTCGATCGCGAACAGCATCAGCAGCCGGTCCGGGAAAATCACTTCGCCCGAAGGCGTGACCACGCCGAGGCGATCGCCGTCGCCGTCGAAGGCGAGACCGAGATCGGCGCCGACCTGCTTCACCGACAGGATCAGATCCTGCAGGTTGTGCATGTCCGACGGATCGGGGTGATGATTGGGAAACGTGCCGTCGACGTCGCAATAGAGCGGAACCACGTCACAGCCGATACCTTCAAGCACGGCCGGCGCGATCGCGCCGGCGATGCCGTTGCCGCAATCGACCACGATCTTGAGTTTGCGTTCAACCTGGATGTCGTCGACGATGCGCCGGAGATAGTCTCCGGTGATATCGATCGTCTGCAGCCCGCCGCTGCCGTCGACGAAACGGTTTTCCGCGATGCGCGCATATAGCGCCTGGATCGCGTCCTCGGACAGCGTCTCGCCGCCGAGCACAACCTTGAAGCCGTTGTAGTCCGGCGGATTGTGGCTGCCGGTGACGGAAACCCCGGAACCGGTGTTGAGGTGGAAGCAACCGAAGTACACCACCGGCGTCGGCACCGCGCCGATGTCGATCACGTCCATGCCGGTGCTGCGCAATCCCTCGACCAGCGCTGCGACCATGTCCGGTCCGGATAGGCGTCCGTCGCGGCCGATCACGATCTCCTTGAGACCGCGATCGCGTCCCTCGCTGCCGATGGCGCGGCCGATCAGGCGGGCGACGCCGGGCAGCAGCGTTTCGCCGACGACGCCGCGGATGTCATAGGCGCGGAAAATACTGCGATCGACGGTCACCGGTGCCTCCGCGAAGTCCTTGGGCCTGCCGGGACGGGTCGGCGCCGCCGCAGGTTTCGATGCGATCGGTGCGGCGGCGACGGGGATTTGCTTGATAGCTTCAGCCAACGTGATCTCCGGAGCGGTGGATTTCGGGGTTCTGCTCAGTGTCGTCATCGCTCCCTGCAGGCCAACGCGCCGCAGCCACAGCGCAAGCACGCCGCCGAGCAGGCACAGCAGGGCCAGCGGGATCAGCACGCGCAGATTGCGCGGCGCGACGATGAAGTATTCGGGTTCACCCTTGCCGATGCGCAGCGCCGACCCGGATATCGGCTCGCCGAGATCGCCGATCGAATTGCCGCTGCCTGCACCGATGCTGGCGATCACCATGTCGCCGCGTCCGTCGCCCTGGCGCAGGTCCAGGCGCGCGCCGGATATCTGCGCGGTGCGGAACGCGCGCTGCACCGGCTCGAACGGCAGGTAGACGACACTGAACGCTATGATCGCGTTGTCCTTTTTCACCGGCAGCGCGATCATCAGCCGCTGTCCCTCGCCTTTGTCGAAGCGCATCTGCATCGGCGCAGGGGCAGCGTGCGCCTGCGCCTGCATCAGCATCTGCGCTTTGGCATAACCGAACTGCGCGAGATCGCCGGCAAGGATCTCTTCGAGTCCAGGCGCGTAGAACTCGACTTTCTTGAGGTCCGTGAGCGTCAGCGCGAGGGCATCCGCGGCCGCCTGGCGACCTTGCGCGCCCTGTGCCAGCGCATCCAGCACCGGAGCCTCGGCAAGCGCGCCCTGCACACGCTGCATCGTCTGCTTGAGCACGGCCTCGATCGCGACGATCGCCGACGCGCGCACCTGATCGGCTTCCTCGATGCCGCTCTCCTGCTTGGAGAGGAGCCAGGCCTGCCAGGCGAAGAACACGCCCAACGCCAGCAGCAGGGTCGCGGCCGCGAGCGGCAGCAGAACCCGCGCTACGCGCCGCAACGCGGCGAGCGCCGCCGACAGGCGTGCGGACGTTTTCGATTGCGCCGCCGGCTTGACGCTCTTCGCAGCCATCAGTGCTCTCTGGTGCACATGCTTCAATCAGGTCAAGCGCTCA
>Ga0193717_1002567_pt1 | contig 10429 bp, 7 predicted proteins | sample U2c2metaG_FD_145900 | JGI IMG/M metagenome (GOLD analysis project Ga0193717, IMG submission 145900) | Soil microbial communities from a riparian zone of the East river system, Colorado, United States - U2c2 | ecosystem: Environmental > Terrestrial > Soil > Riparian zone | place: USA: East River...
GACGTGTCGAACTCACCGTCCTTTGAGGATGGTCCGGTCCTGGAGTTCTTCCGTACCTCCACCGGAAACCTGCTCGCCGCGGAAACGGCCGCCGGTGTCGGCCACCACGTCGCACTGTCGGTCGTCGGCACCGATCGGCTCGCCGGTAGCGGCTACTTCCGCGCCAAGATCGCGCAGGAGAAGCTGATCAGGGAGTCGGGCCTGCCGTACTCGATCGTCCACGCGACGCAGTTCTTCGAGTTCGTCCCGGCCATCGCCCAGCAGGCCACCGAGGGCGACACCGTGCGCCTGTCGTCGGTGTTCATCCAGCCCATCGCGTCCGAGGACGTCGCCACCGCGGTGGGGCGCGCCGCGGTTGGGACCCCGGTGAACGGTGTCGCCGAGATCGCGGGACCCACCCGCTACCAGCTCGACGAACTGGTCCGCAAAGCCCTGGCCACCCTCGGCGACCCGCGGGAAGTGGTCACGGACGTCGACGCCGGCTACTACGGCACGGCCGTGGAACAGGACACCCTGGTGCCGGGCGACGGCGCGACCATCTTCGAGACCCACTACGAGGATTGGCTGGCGCAGAACGGGAAGTAGCTCTTCGGCACTACGGTCGCCGGGTATGACCGAACCCTCGCATCTGGCCGCCACCCGGGCGGCTTATGACGACATGGCCGACAGGTACGCCGAATTCATCAAGACCGATCTCGTGGACAAGCCACTGGACCGGAGGATGCTCGCGGCGTTCGTCGAACTCGTGGGGACCGGGCCGGTGGCCGATCTCGGGTGTGGCACCGGGCGCCTGACGGCATACCTGAACTCGGAACGGGTGTCGGCGTTCGGTGTCGACCTCTCCCCGGGCATGGTCGCGGAAGCCCGGCGGCTCTATCCGGACCTGCGGTTCGACGTCGGGTCGCTGACCGGGTCGAACCTGGAAGACGGGGCGCTCGGCGGCGTCCTCGCGTGGTACTCGATCATCTACACCCCACCGGAATTGCTGGCGGAGGTGTTCGCCGAGTTCCACCGGGTGCTCGCACCGGGCGGCCACGTCGCGCTCGCGTTCAAGACCGGTGACGAACGGCGGCGGATCCGGCGGCCGGACCGGCGCAAGGTGACGTTCGACGAGTATCTCCTCGTGCCCGGCCGGGTCGCCGAGCTGATGGCCGACGCCGAGCTCCGCGTAACAGCGCGGCTGGTACGGGAACCCGGCGCGGGGGAGACGGAACCGCAGGCTTACCTCCTGGCCGAGAAGCGCTAAGACCTCGCCATCTGTCGACAGCTTTGTGGGGCCGTGGGCCATCGTGAGCGGTGGAAAGTTTTCACTCCAGCTGACGGGTAGGTCGCGCGGACCCTGCCAGAGAGGCACTTTCGTGAGAAAGCGCGCCGCGTCGTGACCCCAATGCGGCGTTGGGGGCGTTGAGTGACGCTGTTGGTCAATTCACGAGGCCACGTATGGTGCGCCCGGAATAGCCACTTCTGGGCGTTTAGTCCGACCCTGGGATGCCACCATGGCCACTTTAGTTGCGTTCAACGCGACCATGGTGGCCATGGTCGCACCTCGGCGTGGGCGCTGCGCGAATTGACCAACAGCATCATTGAGTGACACGAACGCGTCGTTCATGGCATCGCCGCTCGGCTGCCGCTGTGGGGTCGTGAGTGGCAAAGAGTGTTCTAGCACTTGTTGCCACTCACGACCTCTGACCAGCGGAAATGCCCGGCGGAATCGCCCCGCAACGCCGTGAAGGCCTCTTTCGCAGCGTCAGACGCCGTGAAGGAGGCCTTCACTACCTCCACGACCAGCCGAAGGGGCACTTTCCCACCAAAGCGCGACACATCGCTCCCGAACGACGCCACCTTTGACCTTCCCATCAATAGAACACTTGTTGCCACTCACGACCCCACCTGACCAGCGGAAGCATCCTGCGACGCTGGGTTCCGTATGCGCGAGGCCTGTCAGCCGTTCTTGTACGCGTGTCAGCTGTCCGTGCACCTGTGTCGGCTGTCCCTGGTCGTGTGCCAGCCAATCCGGTACGAGCGGCGACGACAGTGAAACGGCGACCCACAGATGGCGATACGTAGTGCCTTCGCTTAAGTCGACTCGGCGAGTTTCACGAGGTCGTCGTCGCGGAGTTGCGCGGCGGTCACCTTGGTCCGACCGTCCACAAGGGACTTGAGCGCGTCGCCGTCGTCCCACATGTTGACGTTCATCGCCGCGCTCACCTCACCGCCACGCACCCAGAACGCGGTGAATTCGCGCGACGCCAGATCGCCTCGGACAACGAGCTCGTCGGTATCGAGATCCGCCAGGCCCCGGTATTCGCAACCCAGGTCGTATTGATCCGAGAAGAAGTAAGGCGAGTTCAGGTACGGCTCGTTCTCCCCGATCAGGTTCCCCGCGACATGCGTGCCCTGGTTCTTCGCGTTGGCCCAGTGCTCCACCCGGACCCGCTTTCCGTACCGCGGGTGGAAATGCGCCGCGATATCCCCGGCGGCGTAGACATCCGGCGCGGCCGTGCGCAGACCCGCGTCGACACAAACACCACCGTCGTCGGCGATCTCCAGTCCGGCCGCGTGCGCGAGTTCGACGCGCGGTGCCGCGCCGACGGCGACCAGCACGACGTCGGCAGTGAGTTCTTCGCCGTCACCCAGCCGGACACCGCGAACGCCCTCCGGACCACCAGTGAACTCGGCGACCTTCGCGCCGAGCCGCCAGTTGACGCCGTGTTCGGTGTGCAAACCATGGAAGACCCCGGCCACTTCGTCACCAAGGACCGAAACGAGCGGCGCCGAACTCCGGCTGACAACCGTGACTTCGGCGCCGTGTTTACGCGCCGCGGCGGCGGCTTCGGAGCCGATCCAACCCGAACCGACGATCACCACCCGCTCGGCGTCGATGAACGCAGAGCGCAGCGCGAGCGAGTCCTCGATGGTGCGCAACGTCTTCAGCCCGGGGAGGTCCGCGCCGGGCACCGGCACCGAACGCGGCCGCGAACCGGTCGCGAACAGGAGCCTGTCGAAGCGGTGTTCGCCGCCCGCGTCGTCGAGCACCAGCCGCGCACCGAGTTCGATCCGCGTCGCCGTGACACCGTGCCGATGCGTAATGCCGTGTTCTTCGTAGAACGATTCTTCGCGCACCCAATCGGGTTCGTCCTTGTCGCCGAGAAGTACCCCTTTGGACAGCGGGGGCAACTCGTACGGGCGATGTTTTTCGGTGCCCAGAAGGAGTATTTCGCCCGCGAAACCACGGTCTCGCAGCCCCGCCGCGGCGGACGCACCGGCCAGACCTGCGCCGACGATCACGATTCTCTTGGGGTCAGACATCGAACCTCCCGGGTATTGCAAGCGTTTTCACCCGGACGCTACCGCTGTCGGCGACTTCGAGCAGCCCACAGAACTCGTCGGTAGTAATTTACGGAGTTCCGCGTCACGTCCACGTGGCCCACCCGTCACAGCCGTAGAAGAACCGGAAAAACTGGACGAATCAAGGAGGGCGAAGGCCGTGTCGACTCGGGACGAATGGTCGATCTCTTGCCGCGACCTGGCAGGCAGGCGCAGAGACGTGACCGTGTTCGTCAGCAGTGACAAGGTCGTGCTCGTCGTACCACCCGGAGAGGCCGCCGTCCTGGGTCCTCTCGACGTCGGGCGCCTGCGGGCGGCCTTACGGGACGCGGTGGTCGTCGTGGCACGAACTCCGGACAACGAAGCCGACGCCCCTTCCTACTGACGGGTAGGTAGTGGCATCATCAAGTCATGACGACCACATACTTCGTGACAGGCGCGACCGGATTCCTCGGAAAACGCCTGGTCGCGCGCCTGCTTGACCGGCGCGACACGGAAACCGTCTACGCGCTCGCCCGGGAGACCTCCCGCGGCAAGCTGGCCGCGCTCGCCGAGCACTGGCCGAACTCCGAGCGACTGGTCCCCGTCCTCGGCGACCTCACCGAAGACGCGCTGGGCGTCGACATCACCGCCCTCGGACGCGTCGACCACGTCGTCCACCTGGCCGCCATCTACGACCTGACAGCCGGCGACGCAGCGAACCGCGCGGCCAACGTCGACGGCACCCGCAACACGATCGCGTTCGCCGCCGCCACGAAAGCGGGCTGGCTGCACCACGTGTCGTCCATCGCCGTCGCCGGGACCTATGCCGGGAAGTTCACCGAAGCCGACTTCGACCTCGGCCAGAGCTTCGCTTCGCCTTACCACGCAACGAAGTTCCAAGCCGAGAAGCTCGTGCGCGAGCAGACTGCCGTGCCGTACAAGGTGTATCGCCCCTCCGCGGTGGTCGGCGACTCGCGAACCGGTGAGATGGACAAGATCGACGGCCCGTACTACTTCCTCCCCGCGATCTCCCGCCTCGCCGCGCTGCCCGCCCGGCTCCCGCTCGCCGGACCGGATCTCGGCGCGACGAACCTCGTCCCGGTGGACTACGTCGTCGAGGCTATGGAACACCTCATGCACGCCGAAGCGCCGTCGGGCAGCACGTACCACCTCGCTTCGCCGAGGCCGCAGCCGCTGAACGAGGTCTACAACGCCTTCGCCCGCGCAGCCGGTGCCCCGCGCATCGGCGCGACACTGCCCGCGGGCGTGTCCACGGTCCTCAAGAACGCGGGTAGCCGGGTCGCGAAACTCGCCGCCGCCGGAGTCGACCGCGTCCCCGGTGGCCGATCCGCTCGGGCAAGTGTGTTGGCCGAACTCGGTGTCCCGCTGGAAGTCCTGCCGCATCTGAGCATGCCGGTGGACTTCACCACCGCCGTCACCACGGCCGCGCTGGCCAGGAGCGGCATCGAACTCCCCGCGCTGCGCGAGTACGCGGGCCCGATCTACCGCTACTGGCTGGAGCACCTCGACGTCGACCGCGGGCGGCGGCAGGACCCGCGCGGACCGTTGCACGGCAAGGTCGTTCTCATCACCGGCGCGTCCTCGGGCATCGGCAAGGCGTCCGCGCTGGCCGCCGCCCGGCGCGGTGCCGAGGTCCTCCTCGTGGCCCGGCGCGCCGACCAGCTCGAGCAGGTCCGCCAGGAGATCACCGACGCCGGTGGCAAGGCCCACTCGTACCCCTGCGACCTGACCGACGGCGACGCGATCGACGCGCTGGTCAAGGACGTCCTCGCCGAGCACGGCGCGGTCGACATGCTGGTCAACAACGCCGGCCGCTCGATCCGCCGGTCTGTCCAGCTGTCGACGGAACGGTTCCACGACTACGAGCGCACGATGGCCGTCAACTACTTCGGCCCGGTCCGGCTGATCCTCGGCCTGCTGCCGTCGATGACCGAGCGGCGCTTCGGCCACATCGTCAACATCACGACCCAAGGCTTGCAGACCGACACCCCGCGCTTCACCGCGTATCTCGCGTCGAAGGCCGCGCTCGAGGAGTTCGGCCGCACCGCGGGGCGCGAAACGCTGTCCGACGGCATCACCTTCACCTCACTGCGGATGCCGTTGGTGCGCACGGACATGATCGCGCCCGCCGCCGCGTCCTACGAAGTGATCCCGTCCAGCAGCCCCGAACGCGCGGCCGCGCTGGTCATCAAGGCGCTCGAAAAGCGGCCCGAGATCCTCAACCTCCCCGAAGGCACCGCCGCCGAACTCGCGACCCTCACCGCGCCACGCCTGGCCCGGTTCGTCGCGCATCTGGCTTACCGCGCGATGCCGGAGTCCGCGCCGGAAGCACGCGGGCTCCCCCGCCAGGCCCCACTGGCCTCCGTCGCCTCCGCGGTCACCCGACTCGCGTGGCGGCGCCGGCGTTAGGACATACCACGAGATGTCGACATCTCGTGATCTCTTAGTAGCTAAGGGATCACCATCTGTCGACAGGTGGCGGAGCGTCAGGTGTGGGAGTGGACAAGGCGGGTGAACTGAGCCAAGAGCTGGGCGAGGTCGACAGGGTCGCCGGAGGCGGCGAGTTGCTGGTAACCGATGAGCATGGCGAGGCCCAGCGAGGTGACGACTTCGGCGGTGGAGCGGTCCCCGATGATGCCGAGGACCGCTTTGCCGACGGTTTTCGTCCGCGCGGCGTCGACGCGTTTTTGCGCCAGGCGCACGGTTTCGTCGTTCATGCCCCAGGCGCGGATCGCGGCTTCGGCGCCGTGGCGCAGGCCGAGGGTGAGCTTCATCAGCGCCTCGAAGTCCGCTTCCGGCCCCGAAGTGCCCCAGTCCAGGTCGCGCAGCAGCACCACCTGCCGGTTCTCCCAGAACTCCAGCAGCGCGCCGACGAACGCCGGCCAGCTGCCGAAGTAGTGGTAGAACGACCCGCTGGTCACGCCGAGGCTCTTGCACATCCGGCCGATGTTGAGCCCCTTGAACCCGGACTCGGCGAGCACGTCGAGCGCCGCGTCGAAGTACTGCTCCCTGCTGACGATCGTCGGCACCGGAATCCTCACACGTTGCGGCTCTTGTCCTGCCAGTATTCCTTGCGCAGGCTACGCTTCAGGATCTTGCCGGTCGCGTTGCGCGGCAACGCATCGACGACGTCGACACTCCGCGGGCACTTGTAGTGCGCGATCCGCACACGGCAGTACTCGATCAGCTTCTCCGCGTCGATGGTCTCGCCGGGTGCCGGGGACACGACGGCCTTCACTGTTTCGCCCCACTTCTCGTCCGGTATCCCGATGACAGCGACCTCGGCGACGCCCGGGTACTCGGCGATGACGCGTTCCACCTCTGGCCCGTAGACGTTCTCGCCGCCGGTGATGATCATGTCCTTAACCCGGTCTTCGATGAAGATGAACCCGCCGTCGTCGACCCGGCCGATGTCACCGGTGCGCAGCCAGCCCTCGGGCGTGATGGTCTCCGCGGTCGCTTCGGGTTTGCCGAGGTAGCCCGACATCCGTTGCTCAGTACGGAACCACAGTTCGCCCGCCCCGCCCGGCTCGACGTCTTCGCCGGTCACCGGGTCGACGACACGCATGTCGATCCCCTGCAACGGAACCCCGGCCGACGCCAGGCGTTCCGGATGCTCGGCGTCGAGATGCGCTTCCGGGGACAGCGCGGTGACCATGCCCGACATCTCCGTCATGCCGTACACCTGCACGAATTTCGTCTCCGGCCACACTTCGAGCGCGCGCCGCAGCACCGGCAGCGGCATCGGCGAAGCGCCGTAACCCAGGTAATGCAACCCTGAGAACGCCTTGATCGCCTTCTCGCCGCCCTGCAGGATGCCCGCCACCACCGCGGGCACCACGAACGCGTGGGTCACCCCGGCCGCCAGCGCGCCGAACAGCGACGCCGGGTCCGGCTCCCTGGTCATCGTCATGGGAATCCCGCCGAAAAGACCCGAGATGGCGTAACAACTTCCGCCGACGTGGAACAGCGGCATGGCGACGAGCAGCCGCGACTGGTCCGTGTGCGGGAACGCCGACAGCGCGGCCTCGCTGTGCGCGAGCAGCGCGTGATGGGTCAGCACGGCGCCCTTGGGGAACCCGGTGGTGCCCGAGGTGTACAGGATCAGCACGCCGTCCCGCGAATCGACCTCGGACGTGCCCACGAACGGTTCGGCGGCGGCCACCCAGGCGTCGAACTCGTCGGCGACCACGATCACCTTCTCCACAGTGGACAGTTCACCGCGGATGGATTCGATGGTGGACAGTACTTCCGGGCCGACGAACAGGATCCGCGCGCCGCTGTCGTTCACGACGTAGATCAGCTCTTCCGGCGAGAGCCGCCAGTTCACCACGGCGTTCGCCGCACCGACGGCGGCCGCCGCGAACGTCGTCTGCAGGCACGCCGCGTGGTTCTTGTCCACGAACGCGACCCGGTCGCCCTTGCCGATCCCGTCCGCCGCCAGCGCGCCCGCCAGTTTCGCGATGTGGTCCCGCAGCTCCAGCCAGGTCCACGCGCGGTCTTGGTAGGTGATCGCGTTGAGGTCCGGCTTCTCCGCGGCCCAGCGGTCGAGAATGTCTCCGAGCGACCGGACGTCGTTGTCAGGCATGGCTGATCCCTTCGGGCGCCGCAACATAGAGTGCTCTATGTTGCATCTCGATCCCCGAACGGTCAACCCTCTCGGTTGCGGTGAGTGTCAGGGGCGGAAGGCGTCGTTGACGTCGACCGGCCGGGCGCCCGCGTGTCGTATGCCTCGGTGTCGTCGAAGACGCTGTTGCTGCCCGGAGCCGGGTTGCCCTCGCCACCGAGGGCGTAGATCTTGGTGCCGACGACGGCGGTCGCGATGCCACCGCGCGGGGTCGGCATCGGGGCGCGCTCAACCCACTTGCCGCGGCGGAGGTCGAGGGCGTAGACGTTGTCACGGACGTTGACCTGGCCGCGGTCCCGGCCGCCCAGCACGTAGAACACGTCGCCGACTATGGCTCCGCCGACGTGGTCGCGTGCCTCGGGCAGGGTGGGAAGGGTCGCCCAGCGACGCGTGATCACGTCGTAGGAGGAGACGGTGTCCACTGTGTCCTGAAGGCCACCAGGCCCAGGGGTGAGCGTGCGCATGCCGCCGGCGAGGTAGATCTTGGTCCCGCGGACACCGATTGCGGCGCTTCCGCGTTCGAGGGAGCGCGGCATCGGGGGCAGCGCGGTCCAGTGGTTCGTGCGGGGTTCGTAGACGAAGCTGTCACCCAATGCCTGCCACGACGCTCCGCCGGACAGTCCACCCAGGACGTAGATGCGGCCGCCGACGGTGGCGACGTTGGGGTGGTTCATCGCGACGGGCAGCGGCGCGACCTCGGACCAGGTGTCACGTCGTGTGTCGTAGACCTCGACCCGGTTGGTTGTGGTGGTGACCCCGTCGGCGGTGTAGATGCCGCCGAGGACGTAGACCTTGCTGCCAACCGCTGTGACGCTGTGCTCCTGACGAGGACCGCGGCCGATCGGCGCCAGCACCTTCCAGCCGTTGCCGTAAACCGCGGGAGCGGTGACCGCTGGCGGGGCCGGGTGTTCGCCATGGCCGGGATGGGCGAGAGCCGGGGCGGCCGGGGTCAGCAGCAGGACCAGAGAGACAGCGAGAACGGTTCGGCGCATGACAACACTCCATTCGGGGTGGATCGGGGGATCGTGCGATGAAAACGACGCTATCAGTTGAGCGTTATCGTCGATACCCGTCGATGAGGCATCAGCCATACTCGACAGGAAATCGACAGCCTCCGGTCTTGGTCGACAGGAAACTGCACGCCAGGCTTAGGCGACGTTCTTCACCAGCCGGAGCGACGCACGGTGGTTGTCGACACGTATCGGCAGTCGCCCGAGCCGAACACCGGCACGATCGCGAACACCGGTCCTTGGCTGACTCCTTTAGCGGTTCGCGCGCTGGTAGGCGGTGACGACGGCGGCGCCGCCGAGACCGATGTTGTGCTGCAGGGCGGCGGTGACGTTGTCGACCTGCCGGTTGCCCGCGGTGCCGCGCAGTTGCCAGGTGAGTTCGGCACACTGCGCGAGTCCGGTCGCGCCGAGCGGGTGGCCCTTGGAGATCAGGCCACCGGACGGGTTGACGACCCAGCGGCCGCCGTAGGTGGTGTCGTTGGCGTCGACGAGCTTGCCGCCCTCGCCCTCCGCGCAGAGACCAAGCGCTTCGTAGGTCAGCAGTTCGTTGACGGAGAAGCAGTCGTGCAGCTCGATGACCTGCACGTCGTCGGGTCCGAGGCCCGACTGCTCGTACACCTTGAGCGCGGCGGCCTTGCTCATCTCGCAACCGACGAGCGCGGCCGCGGTCTTGGCCTCGAAGGTGCTCGCGAAGTCGGTGGTCATGGCCTGTCCGACGATCTCGATCGCCTGGTCGGCGAGGTCGTGGCGCTCGACGAACGCCTCGCTCGCGATGATCGCCGCGCCCGAGCCGTCCGACGTCGGCGAGCACTGGAGCTTGGTCAGCGGCTCGTAGACCATGCGCGAATCCAGGATCTCCTGGAGCGTGTAGACGTCCTGGAACTGGGCGTACGGGTTGTTGACCGAGTGGCGGTGGTTCTTCTCGCCGATCTTCGCGAACTGCTCGGGCGTGGTGCCGTACTTGTCCATGTGCTCGCGGCCCGCCGCGCCGAACATCCAGGGCGCGGGCGGCATCGCGAAGTCGTAGAGCTCGCCGAGTGCCACCATGTGCTTGAGCAGCGGTTGCTCGCGGTCCTCGAACGTCGAACCGAGCGAGCCCGGCTTCATCTTTTCGAAGCCCAGCGCGAGCGCGCAGTCGGCGGTGCCGCTTCGCACCGCTTGTGCGGCAAGGTAAAGCGCGGTCGAACCGGTGGAACAGTTGTTGTTGACGTTCACGATCGGGATGCCGGTCAGGCCGAGTTCGTAGACGGCCCGCTGCCCGGCGGTGGACTCGCCGTAGACGTAACCGACGTAGGCCTGTTCGACGTCTTCGTAGGCAATTCCGGCGTCTTCCAACGCCTTGGTGCCGGACTCCTTCGCCATCCGCGGGTAGTCCCAGTCGTCCCGGCGCCCGGGCTTCTCGAACTTCGTCATCCCGACGCCGACCACATACGCCCTGTTCGACATGAGCAAGAACATACCA
>Ga0193717_1002568_pt1 | contig 10426 bp, 13 predicted proteins | sample U2c2metaG_FD_145900 | JGI IMG/M metagenome (GOLD analysis project Ga0193717, IMG submission 145900) | Soil microbial communities from a riparian zone of the East river system, Colorado, United States - U2c2 | ecosystem: Environmental > Terrestrial > Soil > Riparian zone | place: USA: East River...
CCCGCGTGAAGTAGTCGTCGAGCCCCCGGCTGCCCCCGGGATCGGTGCGTCTGGGCCAGCTCGCCGTGGCGCCGGCCCAGGCGAACAGCCTCTCGGCCTCGGGAAGACCGAACGGCTGCTCGAAGCTCTGGTCCTCACCGGCGCCGATCCCGTCACTCGAGACATTGAAGTTCTGAACTCTCACCAGCTGGACCACGTGTTCCTCCAATGGTGGCGATGACGTCCGGGTCGATCGGCAGACTGAGGTCGGAGCCGACCGACGGATCTTGACCCGCGCTGTAATCTGCCGAGATGCTCGACCTGCCGCAATCATTCCTGGCGATGCCCCGATGGTGGAACGAGGGTCAGGAGTGGCTGGCATCATTGCCAGCGGCCGTTCAGAGTCAGTGCGAGCGGTGGGAGCTGCGGTTCGACGGCGAGCTCGCCCACGGATCCAACGCGATCGTTCTCCCGGTGCGTCGCCAGGGTGAACCGCTGGCCCTTCGGATGACGCCTCCCGGTCCGGACGTTACCGAACAGATCCATGCTCTGCGCTGGTGGGACGGCCGCGGCATGGTGCGACTGCTGGAAGCTGACTCGGACCGCGGCGCCATGCTGCTTGAACGCCTTGGAAGACCCCTGAGCAAGGCGCCTCTCGCCGAGGCGATCGGCATCCTCGGCGGTCTGATGCGTCGGCTCGCGGTCCCCGCGGATCCGACGTCCTGGTCCACGGCCGAGATCGCGAGCAGTCGCGCCGCGGAGCTGGAACCGGACTGGGAACGGCTGGGACGCCCGTTCGACGTGGCGTGGTTGCGTGAGGCCGAGCAGGTCGGCGGCAGGCTGGCGACCACCGAGAACGATCTGGCGGTCAACGGGGACTTTCACACGGACCAGGTACTGCGCGGCGACCGCGAGCCCTGGCTGATGGTCGATCCCGTGCTGTATCGCGGGGACATCGAGTTCGACCTGGCCCGGATCCTCTGGACCAGCATCGATGCGATGAGCTCCGACGACGAACTCCTCGACCACTTCGGCACGCTGGTCGCGACGGCCGGGCTCGATCGCGACAGAGCCCGAGACTGGGTCGTCTTCCGCACCATCGACTACTGGCTCTGGGGCCTAGGCGCCGGCCTCACCGAGGACCCAGTCCGCTGCCACCGAGTCCTCCGCAGGTTCCTGTAACCAGGTCGTCTGTCGGACAGAGGCCGGATAACGTCCTGTCGCGTGAGACGGGATCAGGCACTGAGCATGGTGGCGGCGTCGGCCAGTGCGCGGGCGCGATGGTTGAGGGAGACCGTGCCGGCCCTGGAGGCCGAGGGAGTCTGGCTGGTTGGCTCGCTCGCCTCCGGGAGGGCCGACGAGTGGAGCGACGTGGACATCATCGTTGTCGGCGGAGAATGCGTGCTCGGCGAGACGCTGCTGACCCTCGAGATGCCGGACAACGGACCGGTTGGCGGTGGGTATGTAGGGGCGATGTACGACGTCGGGCCGCTCCCGCTGTGGGTCGACTGGTACCGGTGGCCGCCGGGTGCGCCGCTACCCCGAGAATCTCGGCTGATAACCGGTGCCGGTGCTGCTGGGAGCCTCGACCTGTCGGAGACGCTCGAACTGGTGGGTCGAGGTCTGCCGGGGCCCGCTCCGGACCCGAACGTGTTCACCCTCGCGATGCTGCCTTTGGCGGCGAAGCACATCGCTCGAGGTGACTTGGAGAAGGCTGCGGCGATGGCGTCGATGCTGGATGCGCCCTCCGACAGCGGGGTCGGCGCTGGACTGTCCGTCGTACTGTCGCGGGTTGTCGGGCACGAGACAGCTTCTGCTGCGGTTTGTCGCTATCTGGAGGTTGTGAGGGCTATTGCTGGACCAGGCCTTTGGGCGGTTCCGCACCCGGGGCGACGCTAGGTTGGGCAGATGTACTCAGGAACGGTGGACTCGTGATCCTGCCGAAAGAGCGCGACCCCCGGTTCATCACCGTCCGCCGTGGGGGGACGCTCACGGACTCAGACCATCGGCTTCTGGCTTTGTGGGCTGCCGTGTGCGCGGAGCACGTTCTGCACCTCTTCGAGTCGGTGCAGCCCTCGGACCCGCGGCCCCGGCTGGCGATCGAGCAGATTCGGGCCTGGGCGCGAGGCGAGATCAGGATGTCTGACTCCCGCGCGGCGGGCGGCCACGCCATGGCTGCGGCAAGAGAGTTGAGCGGAGCCGCTCGGCACGCCGCATTTGCTGCCGGCCAGGCGGCGGTGGTGGCACATGTCGCCGCACACGAGCTCGGTGCCGCGGCCTACGCGATCAAAGCCGCACGTGCCGCGGTCCCCGGATGCGAGGGGGAGAGCGTCGGTCAGTTCGAGTGCCGGTGGCAGCGTGAACAGCTTCCGGAGGCGATCCGCGAACTCGTCCTGGAGGATCAGCGGCTGCGAAACGAGATCTGCTGGTCAGTGTTCGACTGCTAAGGACGCGGTCGCTCCCGTTCACAAGAATTCGTACGAAAGCGAGGACCTGGTGAAGGCCAACCACTATGACAGTTTCGCTGAGAGCTACTCAGCGGAGAACGAGTCCAGCCTCTTCAACGCGTACTACGAGCGGCCGGCGATGGTTGATCTTGCCGGGGACGTGAACGGTCGCCGAGTCCTCGATGTTGGCTGCGGTTCTGGGCCCTTGTCGGCCGCGCTCCAGGCGAATGGTGCCATCGTGACCGGCCTCGACTCGAGTTCGGCGATGGTCGAGTTGGCGCGGCAGAGGTTGGGGGAGGATGCGGACCTGCACGTGGCCGACCTCAGCCAGCCACTCCCATTTGCCGACGGTGCTTTCGATGACGTCGCCGCTTCCCTCGTCCTGCACTACCTGCAGGACTGGACGGCACCTCTAGCTGAGCTACGCCGCATTCTGAAGCCAGGCGGCCGCCTCATGCTGTCGGTGAACCATCCCCTCGTCTACGAGGTGGGCAACCCGAGTGGCGACTACTTCGCCATCGCGGAGCATTCGGAGGAGTACACCTTCAACGGACAGAGCGCAGTACTGACGTACTGGCATCGGCCGTTGCACGCGATGACAGCCGCGTTCACCGCGGCGGGCTTCCGCATCTCGGTCGTCAGCGAACCGCCCTTCTCCGCCGACACGCCGCGCGAGCTCTTGCCGCCGTCCATCGGCGACCGGACAGCCTTCTTGTGCTTCATCTTTTTCGCCCTCGAAGCAAGCTGAGCCTCTCAGGATGGCGCTCCGTAGCAGCTGGCGAGCGTGGTGGCGCGGTCGTGGAGGGCGGTACGCAGCCACTGCGGAGCCAGGGCTTCCGCGTTCGTGGAGAGCTGCCACAGCGCCCATTCGGCGTGTCTCGGATCTTGGAAGGTGACCTCCATCCGTAGCCAACCGTCCGCGTCGGGTTCTTCGGCGAGGACGGCCAGTGCGGTGCCAACCAGGTCTTCCCGCCGCTTCGGGTTCAGCCGTACCAGTACGGTGACTTGGTTGCCGCCGGCCCTGAACCGCACGCTGCGTTCCTGCCAGGCCCGGTCCAGATCGACCCGCTCTGGTCGCTGTGCGGGCTGGGGGAGTACCTCGGCGGCCAAGATCCGGGACAGCCGGTACGTGCGGTCCGCACCCGATTTCGTGGCCAGCAAGTAGCCCTGCTCGCGTACGGTGACCAGGCCGATCGGGTCCACCGTGCGCCACTCCGGGGTCTGGTTCACGGCCGCGTACTGAATGCGCAGTTTGTGTCCGGCGAACACCGCGCGCCGGACCTCGATCATCGTCGCGTCGGGCACCTCCTCGGTGACCAGCCGACGCGAGAGGAGGTCGCTCTCCGGGTCGATGAGCAATCGCTCGGCCACGCCCGCTGCAGCGTCCCGATAGCTCTCCGGCAGTGCGTCAACCACCTTGAGCATGGCTGAAGCGAGCGCCGAGCCAAGGCCGAACACCTGCGCCCCGCGCCGCGATCCGGCAACCAGCAGGGCAAAGGCCTCGTCGTGGTTCAGTCCGGTGAGCTCGGTCCGGAAACCCGGCAACATTGCGAAACCGCCGTGCCGGCCGCGCTCGGCGTAGACCGGAACGCCGGCCGCGGACAGCGCCTCGATGTCGCGCAGCACCGTGCGGGTGGAGACCTCCAGCTCGCGGGCCAGCGCGGCCGCTGACAGCCGACCGTGCTGGCGCAGCAGCAGCACCAGTGAGACCAACCGGTCGGCGCGCATTCCAAAACCTTACTGGAATACACGACACAGGATGTCGTGATTTCCCGGGAGGCTGGTCACCACGACGGACAAGATCGAATGGAGCTGATATGGCAGTGGAGCGAACAGCGGTCAACCCGTGGGCGTGGTCGGTGGAGATGGGGTACAACCAGGGTGAGATCGTCTCCGGTCACACCCGGACCCTGTACTGCGCTGGGCAGACCGCGATGAGCGGCGAGGGCAAACCCGAGCATACCGATGACATGGCGGGGCAGTTGGCGTTGAGCCTCGACAACCTGGAGGCCGTGCTCAGCGAGGCCGGCATGTCCCTCGCGAACCTCGTCCGGCTCAACGTCTACACCACCGACGTCGACCTGCTCTTCCAGCACTACGGCGTACTGGCGTCGCGGTTGGGCGCCGCCGAGGTGGCGCCGTCCACCACGATGCTCGGGGTGACGCGACTGGCGATCCCCGACCTGATGGTCGAGCTCGAAGGGACCGCCGTCGCCTGACTCGACCTCGCCGGCTCCGGCAACTCTGCCGGAGCCGGCGGGGGAGGACCCGCGTCAGGCCGGGCCCAGGACGCAGAAGTCGTTACCTGCTGGGTCGTTCGTCGGTCTCGTAGGGCTCGACGGCGCGGGGGAATCGGTGCACCTCTTGCGGCCAATCGAGCGCGACGGCGATCCGGCCGGCCCAGTACCGCGCGGCAGCGTCGTCGGAGACGTCGACCACGGCGAATCCGCCCAGGTGCTCCTTGGTCTCGACGTACGGCCCGTCGGTGAAGACCGGCTCTCCGTCCTGCCCCTTGATGACGCTGCACACCGCGGTCGAGACGTCGAGACCCCCGTTTCCGAAGACGAAGACACCGGCGGCCTTCATCTCCTCGATCACGGGGCTCACGGAGGTGGCCTTCTCGCGCACCTCCTCCGGCGTGAAGTCGGGCACCCACTCGTCGTTGAAAGTGATCAGGTACTCCGTCACTGTCGTTTCCTCTCTCAGGCTGAGGACGAGGCAGCCAGGGCGGCCGCCACACACCAACTCCACGAACGGCAGCGCTCCGATCCGACACCATCCCAGAGACCAATTTCAAGGCGGTCCCGGGTGGCCCGCGGCCTGCGCGGTCAAGTCGGGCGGAGACACCGCCGCGAGCGCGGCACCGAGAATCAGCCCGCCCAGTATCGGTCCGCCGTGTGCGTCACGCAGCACCAACAGCACGACGCCATCGACAAGGATCACCACCGCGGCGAGGACGACCCGGGCGCTGGACCGCCGTACGAGCAGCAGCCCGACCATCGCCCACAGCGCGACGGCAGACGGCCGAGGGCTGCGAAACAACCGCCCGAGATCACCCAGCACCGTCTGTGCAGCCGCGATGGAAACCACCAGCATCACCAGGTAAGCGATCGAACTAACGAAGCCGCCACCCGAGGTCTCCATCAGCATGCAGTCTTCCAGAGCCCTGTTTCACCAAGCCTGTAGTGTCCTGGGTCTATGTGGAGCGAAGTATCCCCGCCGACGATGACTCAGGTCCGCGACGACTTCGGTGTCGAGGTGGGCGAGCTTCGGGCGCATCCGGGCGGGTTCGAAGCGGATGCATTCACCGACGGGCGCTGGTTCGTCAAGCTCTGGCGGCAGGAGCCCGACAGCGACGCCGCATTGGCGCTGACCGCTGAGCTGGCGGCTCGAGGGATTCCGGTTCCTGCGGCGCGGCGAGCGCTCGACGGCTCGTACACCGCTGAGCACCTTGGTCGGCGCTACGCCTTGTTCCCGTACGTCGAGGGCCGCGAGGCAACGTGGAACGACACCGAGGCGATCGCGCAGGCGATGCGCGCCGTACACAACATCACAGACCTCGTCCTGCCTCGAGCCGATCTGCACGAGTGGTCCATCGAGGCACTGCGCGACCGGCACGACCACCCTTGGCTCGCCGGTCGCTGCGACGAGGTCATGGCCGAAATCGACCGGCTCGAAGCGGTGATCGAACGGGCGCGCGCGATCGACGTGCCCCGGGTCGTGTGCCACCACGACCTGTTCCCTCACAACATCCTCATCGACCGCGACGGTCGCGTCGCGGCGCTGCTCGACTGGGGTCACGCGATGCTGGCGCCGCGCGAGCACGACCTGTTCGCCGCCTTGTGCGAGCCCGACGACACTGTGCGCTTCCTGAAGGCCTACGGCGCGGAGCGACTCGACCTCACGCACCTCGAGTACGCCCGGCTCGCCCGTTCTCTGCGCGACCTCGCAGTTCGCATCACCAACGAGGTCGACTTGGAGGGCCTCAACACGTGGGGCTTCGACGGGTTGCGCCGAGTCGACGCCGACCTCGCGCTCGCCCGCCCATTCTGCGCTCCCTGAGATCGTCCGCATGACGTCTTACGATCGGCGGCATGGTGACAGATGCGGCGCTGGTGATGGTTGGCGACGAGGCGATCGCGTGGGCGGAGTACGGCACTCGGGATACCACTGACGCGATGGGTGGCGATGCACCAGGAGCACGAGACCGTCGCGCACAAGTAGAGCGACTGAGATCGGAATCTGGGCGACCATGGTGGAACGCTACGGGCTTCGGAAGGTCTTCCCTCAGCAGGAGACGCTGAGCCCGGCGCGCGATGCCGGTGGGGCGTCGGCGATGCTGTGGGCGTGGAGTACGTGTCCAAAGTGCCGCGACCGCCGCTGGACGGGCTGATCGACGACCTCTACTACCTGGAGGGTGCGCCGCCGTACGCCCGGCTGACGCTGCCGCCGCCGTCGGCGCTGCTCATCGTCAACCTCGGGGCGCCGTTCCGCATCCGCGCCGGCACCGACATCAAGACGGCCGAGTACGCCGACGGCTGCGTGGTCACCATGCCCACCCGCGCGTGGGAGTTCGGCTACCCACTCCGGACCCGTTCCGTCGGCGTGCACTTCAAGCCGTGGGGGATGGCGCCGTTCCTGCCGATGCCCGCGGCCGAGCTGTGTGACCGGCCGGTGACGGTAGAGCAGGTTTGGGGCCGGCCCGCCATTGCTGAGCTGCGAGACCGGCTGGCCACGGCGGACGGACCGCACGAGATGCTGACGCTGCTCGAGGAGGAGCTGATGCGACGGCTGTGCGAGACCGCCGGCCTGGGGCTGGTCCGCCATACGAGCAGCGTCATCGCGGCGACCAGCGGGGCGGTGGCGATCGGCGACCTGAGCGTGGCAGCCGGTGTCAGCAGCACTTATCTGGCACAGCGGTTCAAGGAGCACATCGGCGTCACGCCGAAGCGGCTGGCCCGCACCTACCGCTTCGCCGCCACCATGTTCGCGATCAACCCCGCAGGACCGATCGACTGGGGCGACCTCGCCGCTGGCGCGGGCTACTTCGACCAGGCCCACTTCGGCCACGAGTTCCTGGCGTTCACCGGGCTCACGCCGACCCGGTACGTCGAAGCCCGGCGGCGGTTCCTGCGCGAACATCCCGGCCACGTGCTGGACAGCTGGCCGCTGCCGGCCGATTGATTTCTTACAAGAGCGACAGCTTACGAAACGCTAATCTCAGGGCACCCAAAGCAGAGGAGAGCCCCGTGGGCAAAGTAGTCATGTACGCCTCCGTGTCGGTAGACGGCTTCATCGCGGACGAGAGCGACCAGCCTGGACCGCTATTCGACTGGTTGCTCAGCGGTGACGTCCCGCTGGACGAGAGCGGCCAGGTGAAGGTGTCGCAGGCGTCCTACGACTACACCCGGCCGTACTGGGACCAGATCGGGGCGACAATCGCCGGCCGCCACGTCTTCGACATAACCGACGGCTGGGACGGGAAGCCTCCGGCCGGGATCGACCACGTGGTCGTCGTGACGCACCGGCCGGAGCCCGAGGGCTGGGACCCCGAGGCGCCGTTTCACTTCGTCGACGGCGTAGAGGCAGCCGTGGCCAAGGCGCAGGAGCTTGCGGGTGACCGCATAGTCGAGGTCGCCGCCGGCGACGTCGGTGGCCAGGCGCTTGCCGCGGGCCTGGTCGACGAGGTGCGCATGGACGTCGTACCCGTCGTGTTCGGGTCCGGCAAGCGCTACTTCGGGTCGGTCCACGCGCCGCACCTGTTGGAGGATCCTGACGTGGTAATTCAGAGCAACCGGGTGCTTCACCTGCGCTATCGGGTCCGCCGTTGACCGATCTCAGTCGGACACTTGGACATTTTGCGTGAGCAACTCGACGGTGCCCGTGGATACTAACGGCCGACCCGACCACCCCAATTTGAACTGGCAGGGACGGGAGTTGATGAGCCGGGAGTCACAGGGGCACCGCCGACTCCTCGCAAGCCCCCGCGGTGACATAACGTAACGTCAGATTGGTGTCACCGCCACCAGAGATCTGTTTGACGTTACGATCAGCCGGTCACGCTCGCGATGGAAGTCGTCATTCCCCGACCCATCGGTGTCCTGCTTCAGCGGTGACTGCGACAAGGAAGCGGTCGCCGGCGGCCTGGTCAGGCGCCGGCCAGGGCCGTCGCCGAGTCGCGGACGACCAGCTCGGGCTCCGGATCGGTGATGATGCCGCCGGCGCAGGGGCGTCCCGCCATCAGCTCGTACAGCGCGTCGACGCCGGTCCGGCCGAGCTCGTACATCGGCATCCGGACTGCGGTCACGGCTGGGCGCAGGTGTTCCATCAAGCCGACGTCGTGGATCCCGACAACAGACAGCTGGTCGGGTACGGCGATGCCGAGGTCCCGGGCGGCGGCCAGTACCCCGACGGCGCTCATGATGTTGTTCACCACGACCGCGGTCGGCGCGGCCGGCAGCTGCAGCGCCTGTCGCAGCCCGTCGGCACCGGCCTGCTCACCGAACCCGGTGGCCAGGTGCGGCGCCGGTTCCAGCCCGGCCTGCTGCATCTCCTGCTGGTACCCGAGGTAGCGCTGCTGGAACGCGTACCCGGTCGCCCCACCGATGAAGACGATCCGGCGATGGCGCAGGTTGAGCAGGAATCGGGTCGCGATCTCGCCCGCGCGGCAGTCGTCGATGCCGACCCAAGGATGGTCCTGGGCGTAGTCCAGGCTGAGGATCGGCTTGGGATGGGAGCGAAGCTCGGCCATCACGTTGTCGTCATACAGCCGGTCGTCCCGGATCAGGATGCCGTCGACGGTGCCGTGGCTGAGCAGCCGGGTGACGAACTGGCTGCCTGAGCGCATCGTCTCGGCGTCGCCGAGTAGGACTGTCCCGCCGTGCTCGGCCGCAGCCCCGTAGACGCCGCGCAGCAGGTCGGTGTAGACGGGATTGTCGAGCTTGTGGAGGATCAGCGCGATCATGCCGGTGCGGTTGAGCCGCAGGGACCGGGCCGCTTGGTTGGGCTGGTAGTCGAGGCTCCCCATTGCCTCGATGACCCGCGCACGGGTGGCCTCGCTCATCCGGGTGTGGGTCGTGCCGTTGATCACGGCCGACACCACCGCGACAGATACCCCCGCCGTGCGGGCGATGTCACGCTGTGTTGCCACGCTTGCACGCCTCCCTCGAACCGTTGACGTAACGTCGCAACCAAGTCTACGGTGAATTAACGATACGTCACCTAGGAGCACGCATGACATCGGCACGCCGCTTCGTGCTCCCGCCGAACTTTCTCGACGACGTCAGGGACCGGCTCGACGGCGCCGACTTCGTCTACCGCCGCGAATCGCTGACCCTCGCCACCTTGCGTGGCCAGAAGATCACCAGACCCGACGTCGCATTCGGGCCGGACGGCACGTTCGCGTTCGACCACACGGACATCGGCGCGGCGACCCGCCTGCTGGACAGTCCCGACCTGGAGTCGAAGGACCCAGCGAACACTCTACGTGTCATGAGGAGATGGGATGCAACGAAGACTTCTTCGGCGGAGCACTCGCCGCCGTGCCCGTGCGTGGGCTGCGACGACAGTCGCGGTGGCTCTGATGGCGACGGGTCTGTCGCCGGCCCGGGCCGCCACGACCGGCATGTCGGATCTCGGTGAGCTGCTCGACCTGACGCGTCCGGGGCTCGACCGCGTGGCGGCGGAGCTCGCCGCCGGCGACGAGGCTGGCGCCGCGACCGAGCTCAAGGTCTACTACGCGGGCCGCTCGGGTATCGAGTACCCGGGGGTGGGCGGGGGAGGAGGCGGCGACTCGACCGCCGACGAACTGGCGGCGGGGATCTTCCGGTTCGGCACCGAGACCCGTGACTTCTTCGACGACACCGCACAGCGGGTCGACGTGGACTGGGCGGACGCCTGGGGCGGGACGGAGACCACCCCAGGCAGCGCACAGGTTCTGATGAGTGACTTCACGTTCATGCCGACGCTGACGAGCGCCTATCTGAAGGAGAGCGACCCGC
>Ga0193717_1002569_pt1 | contig 10426 bp, 9 predicted proteins | sample U2c2metaG_FD_145900 | JGI IMG/M metagenome (GOLD analysis project Ga0193717, IMG submission 145900) | Soil microbial communities from a riparian zone of the East river system, Colorado, United States - U2c2 | ecosystem: Environmental > Terrestrial > Soil > Riparian zone | place: USA: East River...
ACGATCGTGGCGGCGATGACGCGGGGCAGGACGAGCGCCTGTATCGGATCGATTCCCAGCACGCGCAACGCATCGAGTTCTTCCCGGATCGTCCGGGCGCCCAGGTCAGCACACATGGCCGTCGCCGCGGCCCCGGCCACCACCAGAACGGTGACGACGGGACCCGTCTGCGTGACGATGCCGAGAGCTGCGCCGCTGCCGGACAAGTCCGCAGCGCCGATCTCGGTGAGCAGGATGTTGACGATGAACACCGTGAGCACGGTGAAGGGCACGACCAGCATGAGCGTCGGCACCAACGAGACCCTCGCGACGAACCACGTTTGAAAGACCAACTCGCGCCAGGCGAACGGCCGCTTCGGTATGGCCATCAACGTGTCCAGGCTCAGGGCGTAGAAGCCGCCGACCGCTCGCACCGGCTTCGCCAGGGTGTCGGTGTTCATCTCAACCGCCTTCAGTAAATAAGTGCATGATAAAGCGATTTGTCAGCCACCCGCAAGGGGTTCGCGGCGATGGACGGTGACCCTGTCGGCTGTCGACCCCTTCCCTGCTTGGACCCCAAACGGCGATGGACGGTGACCCTGTCGGCTGTCGACCCCTTCCCTGCTTGGACCCCAAAGAGTCACTGTGAGCGCAAGCTTTACGCCCTCGGGTCGCACATCGGCACAGTTCGGGCATAGGCATCAGCCAATGCCCATGTCGATCTACGATAGTACGGATTATGGCTTGTATTGGTGACTGCACTCACATAGTGTGCAGGCGTTCGCTAGAAACAGGGTGATCGAGCGTCGATGTAAGCACAAAATCGCTACCTAAACTATCGAGAATGGCTAAATGATCAGCACTCATGCACCGGACGCCACGCATGGGACGCGGATGCCGAACGTCTGTGCCAGCGGCGACCGCCGTGGTGCTGGAACGACGTCCGCTCGGCCGTCGAGTTCGTCGTGACGAGGTCACGACGGCCTGACGACGGCCTGAACCCACGGTGGTGGGCCCTGATCCTGATCGCGACGGTCGCCGTCCTGCTCTTCGTCACCGGCGCGATGTTCGCCGGCACCTTCCGTTCCGTGGTGCCCGTGACCTTGACCTCGGACCGCGCCGGACTGGTGATGGAGGCGGGCGGCAAGGTGAAGATGCGCGGCGTAGAGGTGGGACGTGTCGGAGGTATCGAAGGCGGTAGTACGCCCGTGACGTTGAGGCTCGAGATCTACCCCGATGAGCTACGCCTCATCCCCGCCAACGTCGGCGCCGAGATCCGTGCGACCACGGCCTTCGGCGCGAAGTATGTCGACCTGATCCCTCCGGACCACCCGACGGCTGATCGGCTGAGGGCCGGTCAGGTCATCCAGTCACGAAACGTGGCGACCGAGGTCAACACGGTGTTCCAGAACCTGACGGCACTGTTGCGCGACATCGACCCTGCGAAGCTCAACGGCGTTCTGTCGGCGACGGCTGAAGGTCTGCGTGGTCAAGCGACCAACATCGGCCAGGGCATTACCGACGCCAATGCCGTTCTGCTCGAACTCAATCCACGCGCCGAGACGATCCGTCGTGACTTTCAGGCCGTCAAGGGCTTCGGCGACACCTATAGCGCCGCCGCCCAGAACATCCTCGCCGTCCTCGATGCGGCGAGCACGACCAGCACCACCATCGTCAGCAATGCCGCCGCGCTGGATCAACTGCTGCTGAGCGTGACCGGTTTCGCTGGGTCGGGTGCCGACCTCCTGGCCGAGAGCAAGGACAACGCGATCACGGGAATCAACGCCACGGAATCGACGACGTCTTTGCTGCTGAAGTACAACCCCCTACTGACCTGCACGCTGATCGGTACGAACCTACTGCTGCTCCCCGAAAGTCAGGGCGGGTACGGCTACACCGGGGTGACCGGTGGCCACGACGGTGCTACCGACGTCCTTGACGTCGGGCTGCTCCTGGGTGACGACGCCTACAAATACCCGGACAACCTTCCGGTGGTCGGAGCCAAGGGTGGGCCCGGTGGCACACCGAGTTGCGGCTCGTTGCCCGACGTGTCGAAGAACTTCCCCCTGCGCTATCTCACGACCAACACCGGTTGGGGGACCGGGATGGACCTCCGGCCCAACCCCGGGATTGGCTTCCCGGGCTACGCCAACTACTTCCCGGTCACCCGCGGGGTACCCGAGCCTCCCAGCATCCGCTACCCGGGTGGCCCGGCGCCGGGACCCGATCCTGGCCCTGGCGGGCCGCCGTACGGTGCGCCGATGTATGCGCCCGACGGAACCCCGCTCTACCCCAACGAGCCACCGGCGCCCCCGCCAGGTGCCCCTCGCGAGCCGGGACCAACGCCGGGCTCGGAACCGTTCGTCGTTCCAAATCCCATGCAACTGCAGCCCACTCCCGCTCCGGAACTTCCAACGCCGGCGCAACCAGCCCCGTGATGACGAGAGGCCGTAGAGACCGTGACGAATAGCCTTGGTGGCGCACTGCGGCGGCTCAGTGTGTTCATAGTGGTTTGCGCGTTCTTCACGTTCGCTCTCTTCGCCGTCTTCGGCAAGTTGCGATTCTCCCCGGAGACCGAGTACAACGCGATCTTCTCCAACGTATCCGGGCTCACGAACGGCCAGTTCGTCCGCATCGGTGGTGTGGAGGTGGGGAAGGTGACGAGCCGTACCGTCCAGCGCGACAACACCGTGAGAGTCGGCTTCACCGCGGACCCCTCGGTCGTCATCACCGAGGGCACCCGGGCGGTCATTCGGTATGACGACTTGATCGGCGGCCGATACATGGCGTTGGAGGAGGGCGCCGGGGGCGTCAAGGCGTTCAAGGCGGGTGACACCATTCCCCTCGCCAACACCTCGCCGGCGTTGGACCTCGACGCGTTGATCGGTGGCTTCCGTCCGCTGTTCCGCGCGCTGGACCCCGATCAGACCAACGAACTGACCGGTCAGCTGATCCAGGCGTTCGAAGGTCAGGGCGACACGATCGGTTCGTTCTTCACCCAAGCTGCGGCGCTGACCAACAAGCTGGCCGACCGCGACCAGTTGATCGGACAGGTCATCGTCAACCTGAACTCGGTACTGGGCGCTCTGGGCGACCAGAGCACCCAGTTCGCGAAGGCGGTGGACTCGCTGTCGACCTTGATTTCGACGCTGGCCAGCCGCAAGACCGAGATCTCCGACGCGGTCGGCAACATCAACCTCGCCAGCCGCTCGATCGCCGACCTGCTCGCCCAGGCGCGGCCGCCAGTAACCAAACTCGTCACCGAAACCGACCGCGCGGCAGGCATTGTCGTCGCAGACCACGACTACTTCGACAATCTGCTGGCCACCTTGCCCGACGCCTACAAGGTGCTCGGCCGCCAAGGACTCTACGGCGACTACTTCAGCTTCTACCTCTGCAACGCCGTGCTGAAGCTCAATGGAAAGGGCGGTCAGCCCGTGTACGTCAAGGTCGCTGGTCAAGCCTCGGGAAGGTGCACTCCCAGATGAGAACCTTCGCGGAACGGAATCCGCTCGTCATCGGTGCCGTGGGGATTGCACTCACCGCCGCCGTCGCGCTCGCCGCGCTGAACTACAAGTCGTTGCCGCTGATCAATCAGCAGGCCGAATACTCGGCGTATCTGGCCGATGCGAGCGGAATGAGCGTCGGCGACCCCGTTCAGGTGTCGGGAGTGGCGCTGGGCCAAGTCGAGAACCTCTCGCTGGACGGGCCCCGCATCCTGATCACGTTCAACGTCGACAAGGACATCCACGTCGGCGATCGCTCGGAAGTCGCGGTGAAGACGAAAAGCCTTCTGGGAGCCAAGTTCTTGGAGGTCACTCCCCGCGGTGACCAAGCGCAGTCCGGACCAATTCCCCTCGAGCGGACCACCTCGGCCTACCAGTTGCCCGATGCATTGGGTGATGTCACCACGGCAATCAGTGGTCTGAACACCGACCAACTGTCACAGTCGCTCACCGTGCTGTCCGACACGTTCAAGGACACACCGGAGACGCTCCGCATTGCGGTGCAGGGCATCTCCCGGTTCTCCGACACGGTGGATCGGCGCGATGCGGAGCTACGCAAACTTCTCACCGACGCCAACAAGGCCACCGGCGTGCTCGCCGACCGAAGCAGCAAGGTGGTGGGCCTCGTCGCCGACACCAATGCGTTGCTCATTCAGTTGCAGAGCCAGAGTTCGGCGTTGGATCAGATCTCGGCCAACATCGGGGCCGTCGCCAAACAGGTCAAGGCCCTCATCGGTGAGAACAAGACGACCCTCAAACCCGCGTTGGAGAAGCTCAACGGTGTGCTCACCATCGTCGACAACCGCAAAGGACAGGTGCAGGAGTCGATCAGAAGGCTCAATGCCTACGCGATGTCACTGGGCGAGTCCGTGTCCTCGGGCCCGTTCTTCAAGGCCTATCTGGTGAATCTTCTACCGGGACAATTCGTTCAGCCCTTCATCGACGCTGCATTCTCCGACTTGGGGCTCGATCCCAACACGCTCGCGCCCTCGCAGCGCACCGACCCGCAGACGGGTCAGCCGGGGACTCCCGCCCTGCCGGTGCCCTACCCGCGGACGGGTCAGGGCGGCGAACCTCGACTGAAGCTGCCCGATGCCATCACGGGAAAGCCGGGTGACCCCCGCTATCCCTACCGCGAACCGCTGCCGGCGCCCCCGCCGGGCGGTCCGCCTCCGGGTCCGCCCGCCCCGGCCTCCATCCCCGGCGCCGGTGCCGAGACGGGATCACCGTTCGCCCCCGAGCCGGTTTATGTTCCCGCACCCAACGAGGTGCCTCCGACCGCGGCCGCAGAACCGCCAGCGACAGGAGGTCAGGGATGAATCCTCGACGCTGGAAGATGGTGCTCACCTTCATACTCTGTGCTTCGTTGGTCGGAGCCACCGTCGTACTCGTACGCGGCACGGACCGCCAGTCCCGGATCCACCTCACCGCCTACTTCGTGAACAGCAACGGGTTGTACGTCGGCGACGAAGTCCGCATCCTCGGTCTACCGGTCGGCAAGATCGACCGCATCGAACCACAGCCGGAGCAGGCCAAGGTCTCGTTCTGGGTGGACGGCAGATACAAGGTTCCTGCCGACGTCAATGCCGCCGTCATCTCACCGTCGCTGGTGTCCGTGCGCGCCATCCAGCTGACCCCCGCCTACACGAGCGGTCCGACGATCACTGACGACTCCTCGATTCCGTTGCAGCACACCGCGGTTCCCATCGAATGGGACGACCTGCGACAGCAGCTGCTGCGGCTCACCGACACGCTGCAGCCCACCCAGCCCGGCGGACTCAGTACCCTCGGCCAGTTCGTCAGCACCTCGGCGAACAACCTTCGTGGACAAGGCGCGAACATCCGCGACACCCTGATCAAGGTGTCGCAGGCCTTCTCCGCGCTGGGCGACCACAGCCAGGACCTATTCGGCACGATCAAGAACATTTCGATCCTGGTCTCGGCGCTGCAGTCGAGCACTGACCTTCTGCGCCAACTGAATCAGAACCTCGCAGGCGTCACCGGTCTGCTCTCCAACGGCCCGGACGAGGTCGGCGCGGCAGTACAGGACATCAACGACGTCATCGGCGACGTACAGAGCTTCGTGGCCGACAACAAGGAGACCATCGGCACGACGTCGGACAAGCTGGCCTCGGTGACCACGGCACTGAACCAAAGCCTCGACGACATCAAGCAGACATTGCACATCACGCCGACGACGTTCTCGAACTTCATCAACATCTACCAGCCGGCCCAAGGCGCCTTCACCGGGGCGATCGCCATCGGCAACTTCGCCAACCCGATCAGCTTCCTGTGTGGCGCGATTCAGGCGGCGTCCCGGCTGGGCGCCGAGCAGTCCGCAAAGCTCTGCGTCCAATACCTGGCGCCGATCATCAAGAACCGTCAGATCAACTTCCCACCCCTCGGGGAGAACCTGTTCGTCGGAGCATCCGCACGGCCCAACGAGATCACCTACTCCGAGGACTGGTTGCGCCCGGACTACGTTCCCCCGCCAGCGCCGAACGGCGTGCCCGATACGAGCGTGGCCTCCCCACCTCCGTCGGGCGCACCGCTGGCCGCCGAAGCGCCGTTGGCTGCGCCCACCCCGGGCGCCGGCGAACCTCCGCCCGTCCCGGATGAGTCGGTGCCGACCGACCCAGTCAACGGACTTCAGGGACTGATGGTGCCCCCAGGAGCGGGATCATGATGAATCGCAACACGTCGACGTCACGCCTCGTCGCGCTGGCCGTGGTCGGCATCGGACTGTCCAGCTGTTCGGCATGGCAGGGCCCGAACTCGTTGCCACTACCGGGAACCGCCGGTCACGACGCGGGCTCCTACACGATTCGCGCGGAAATGCCCGACGTCGACAACATCGACCGGAACTCCCGCGTACGAGTCGGTGACGTCACCGTCGGCACCGTGACGAAGATCGAACGCCAAGGCTGGCATGCACTGGTGACGATGACCCTCGACGGTGGGGTCAACCTGCCAGAGAACGCCACCGCCAAGATGGGCCAGACCAGCCTCTTGGGCTCCAAACACATCGAACTTGCCCCCCCGACGGCGACGCCGCCGCAGGGCAGATTGCACGATGGCTCACTGATCCCGCTGTCCTCTAGCGGTGCATACCCTGGCACCGAGCAGACGCTGGCGGCGCTGTCCCTGGTCCTCAACGGCGGTGGCATCGGCCAAATCCAGGAGATCACGCAAGTCTTGTCTTCAGCCTTTTCGGGCCGCGAACAGGATCTGCGAAGCCTGCTCACCCAGCTCGACGAGTTCGTCGGCCACCTCGACGATCAGAGCGATGACATCATCGCCGCGGCCGAGAGCCTGAACGACCTACCGAGAGCCTGAACCACCTCACCGGTCAGCTCGCCGCGGAACGGCCGGTGGTGGACAACGCGCTCAAGACCATCCCGGACGCGTTGACCGTGCTCAAGGACGAACGCACCGATCTTGCCGACGCCCTCGATCACTTCGGCCGTTTCGGAGCGCTCGCAGCCGACACCGTCGACCAGACCAAGGACAATCTGGTCAAGGAACTCAAAGCCCTTGGCCCCGTGGTGCAGTCCCTTGCCGATGCCGGTCCCGCGCTGACGAGGTCGCTGGGCCTCCTAACCACCTACCCGTACGCCAAGGACACGCTCACCAAGTGGCTGCGCGGTGACTACGCGAACTTGACGGCGGTCATCGACCTGACCCTCAGCCGGCTGGACTCGTCCTTGTTCACCGGAACCCGATTCGAGGGAAACCTGACCGAACTCGAGATGCAGTGGGGCCGGACGATAGGTCAGCTCCCCAGCCCGTACACGGCCGGCAACCCACTCGTCGCGCCCTATCACCCAAATCAGGGGCCATAGTCATGCACTTGAATCGAAATACCTGGATTCAGCTAGCGGTCCTGTCCGTGATCACCGTGACGGCCCTGGCCTACATGGTCTTTGGTTACATGCGACTACCCACCCTGCTGTTCGGCGTTGGGCACTACACCGTCACGTTGAAACTGCACAACGCGGGAGGGCTCTACGAGCGCGCGAACGTCACCTACCGCGGTACCGAAGTCGGCATCGTCAAGGACGTCGACCTCACCGACACAGGAGTCGACGCCGTACTGTCCCTGCGTTCGGACATCCCCGTCCCATCGAATCTCGAAGCAGAAGTGCACAGTACGTCCGCCGTGGGTGAGCAGTACGTCGCCCTGCTACCCCGCGGCGGCGGACCGACACTCAAGAACGGCTCAAGAACGGCGATGTCATCGACGTGGCCAATTCCAGTGTGCCACCGGACATCAACTCGCTACTGGATGCCACGAACCGCGGGCTGAAGGCGATTCCAGGCGACGACCTACAGACCGTCGTCAACGAGGCATACACCGCGGTGGGTGGACTGGGCCCCGAGCTCAGCCGCTTCATCAAGAACGGCAGCAAGCTGGCCATCGATTCCCGCGCAGCCCTGCCCGAACAACTCAACGTCGTCGACAACGTGGCGCCGATACTCGACACCCAAACCGACACCTCGGACTCCGTTCAGGCCTGGGCGTCGAATCTGGCTCAAATCACCAAACAACTGCAAGATCACGACCAAGCCGTACGCGGGATCATCACGACGGGCGCCGGTGCGGCCGAAGAACTGCACCAACTGCTCGATCGGGTCAAGCCCACATTGCCGGTGCTGGCCGCCAACCTAGCCAGTGTCGCGCCGGTGCTCGTCACGTATCGACCAGACCTGGAACAACTGCTGGTCCTCGTGCCTCAGGGCATCGCGGGCGTCCAAGCGATCAGCGTTGCCAACAAGGGCACCCGCCAGGCCTACAAAGGCGGCTACTTGAGCTTCAACCTCAACGCCAATCTGCCACCGCCGTGCACGACGGGCTTCCTTCCCGCGCAACAACAGCGCGTGCCTTCGATGGTGGACTATCCCGACCGGCCTGCTGGCGACTTGTACTGTCGCGTCCCTCAGGACTCGCCGTTCAACGTCCGGGGCGCACGAAACATCCCGTGTGAAACACGGCCAGGCAAGCGTGCGCCGACGGTCAAGATGTGCGAAAGCGACGAGGAGTACGTGCCGCTCAATGACGGGATGAACTGGAAGGGCGACCCGAACGCCACCCTATCGGGACAGGGCATCCCACAGTTGCCGCCGGGAACCGCACCCGCGCCGGCCGGTACACCCCAAGCGCCAGCAGCAGTTCCCCCACCTGCGTCACCGATCGCGGTCACCGGCTACGACCCCGCCACCGGCACCTACGTCGGGCCAGACGGTCGGGTCTATACGCAATCGAACCTCTCGGAATCGGCTACGAAGGAAAAGACATGGCAACAACTGCTGCTACCCCCGCCGGGAAGCTGATGACACCCGACGTCGATCGCGTCGATGACAGCACCGACCTCGAAGATCCTGAGAAAGAACGTGATTCGAACGGGGAAGCCCCGTCCGGTGACGATCTGGACCCGGCCGGCACCGCCGAAGAGACCAGGGCCGGATCGACACCCAAGACGGCCGCGCGGTGGCCGCTCGTCGCCGGGCTCGGCATCCTCGTCGTCCTCGCCGCGCTGGTCGGTTGGTTGTCCTACCGGGCACACCAATCCGCTGCGGCACAACATCAACGCGAACTGTTCGTTCAGGTCGGCAGGCAGGGCGCGGTGAATTTGACCACCATCGACTGGCAGCACGCCGACAGCGACGTCGACCGCATCCTCGATACCGCCACGGGCTCTTTCCATGACGACTTCGCAAGTCGGTCACAGCCATTCATCGACGTAGTGAAGCAGTCGAAGTCGACCACAGTCGGAACGATCACCGAAGCGGGGGTGGAGTCCGAATCCGGTGATTCCGCACAAATCCTCGTCGCAGTGACCGTCAAGACCTCCAATGCGGCTGCCCCGGAACAAGAACTCCGGTCGTGGCGGATGCGCGTCGGAGTGCAGAAGGTAGGCGCAGACGTCAAGGTCGCGAATGTCGAGTTCGTGCCATGACGACCCGCCTCGAGGGCCTCATCCAGGACTCGTCACCAACACGCGAGGAGCGGAACGTGGCTGAAACCCAAACCGATCCCGACCTGATCGATGAATCGGTGGAGCACCCTCTAGCCACCGACGGCGACGAAGTGACCCAGGCCGCAGATGACTCCGAGCTGGCCGCCGCCGCAACGGACCCCGTCAGCGAGGCCGCAAAGAAGATCACCTGGTCTCGCATCCTGGGCTTTGGAGTGGCGCCGCTACTGGCCATCGTGTTGGCTTCGGCCGCTGCGGTGCTGTGGTGGCACGACACGACAGTGCGCGATTCCGACATCGCTCAGGCTGAGTCGACGACGAGTGCTCGCGACGCCACTGTCGCGCTGCTGTCCTACCAACCCGACAAGGCCGACGCACAACTCCACGCTGCGAGTGCTCTGCTCACCGGAAACTTCAAGGATTCCTACGCGAAGCTGACCAATGACGTCGTGATACCCGGCGCCAAGCAGAAGCAGATCGCAAGTGTCGCAACGGTGTCCGCCGTCGCGTCGGTGTCCGCCAGTCCCCGGCACGCCGTGAGTCTGGTGTTCGTCGACCAGACCGTCACCGTCGGAAACGGAGCACCCACTGCGACGTCTTCGGCGATCCGGATAACTCTGGACAAGGTTGAGAACCGTTGGCTGATATCGGGATTCGACCCGGTGTGAGTCCGAGCCCGAACCACGTGGAGGCGTCGTGAAGCTTGCCCTCTCCATCGCCGCGATCGTGTCGGCCGTCGGTGCGGTGGCGACCTGTCCGGTGGCCGCGGCCGACAACTCGCGGCTGAACAACAGCGTGATCGCCAACATCTACACCATTCAGAACCAAGCTGGCTGCTCCACTGAGGTCAAGCGCAACGACGCGCTGACCCTCGCCGCGCAGTGGCATGCGGACGACGTACTGAACAATCGCGGTCTCGACGGTGACATCGGCTCCGACGGATCGACCGCGCAGGATCGCGCCAAC
>Ga0193717_1002570_pt1 | contig 10425 bp, 9 predicted proteins | sample U2c2metaG_FD_145900 | JGI IMG/M metagenome (GOLD analysis project Ga0193717, IMG submission 145900) | Soil microbial communities from a riparian zone of the East river system, Colorado, United States - U2c2 | ecosystem: Environmental > Terrestrial > Soil > Riparian zone | place: USA: East River...
ATAGAAGCAACCCGCATGCCAACGCAGTGGTTGCGGGCCGCTGACGCGCCAACCTATCTGTGATCGATGGCCGCGAGCAACCGTTTCAGGAAGCCGTCGATTGCCTCACCGTCGATCCAGCGAACCGCGGCGACGAGATCGTGCTCCGGATCGACATAGACCAGGTTGGTGCCGTTGCCGCTATGGGCGAAAGCGGTGGCCGGGGCACTCGGCCAGCGCTTCCAGAACCGGCTGGTTTGATGGCCCATATCACGGCCCATACTTCCGATCTGCGTCCATTAAAATGCGCGTGCTATGGCGGTGGACAATCGCCCGACTCAGGCATCAGCGGTCATCTGCGCGAGATTGCGCTCGCTGCGCCGGTCTTCTGGCGTCGCCGTGGACGGAGCGATGCCCTGTCGGGCACTGAGGCCATAGGCGATGTCGGTAGCGACTTCGCCGATAAGGTTATCGACGTCGGCGGCCGTACTTGGATCATTGCGTAGCAGGTTGCGCGTGGTCTCCAGCAAGTGCTCCTGCATCAAGCCGGCTGCTCTATCCGCATCACGGCTCAAAACCGCGTCGACTAAGGCCCGATGCTCGCCGTCGACATCGCGCGTGCCGCGTTCATAGAACGCGGATAGGCGTCGATAACGGTCGACGTTCTCATAGAGCAACGCGCGATAGTCGAGGAGCCTGGACGCCCTAGAGGCAGCGACAAGCGCTCGATGAAAGAGGCGATGGTTCTTCTCCCAGGTCTCGTCGAAGAAACGCGCGTCACTCTGGTCGCGGTCGTTGATGCCGAGCCGATGCGCGCTCGCTATGATCTCGGCTTCCCAGTTCCGGTCGCCATGAGCGATCGCGGAGCGAAGCGCTAGGCTCTCCACCCAGACCATCGTCTTCATCAAATCGATCAGATCGCCGGCGGAGACCTGCGCCACGCGGAAACCTCGCTGTCCCTCGGCGGTGACCAGCCCGAGGGTGGTCAGCCGTGACAGGGCCTCACGCAGGGGACTCACACCGACCTCATAGCGCTCCTGGAGCGCGGCCATGCCGAGGCGATCGCCGGGCTTGAGCACGCCCCGAACGATCTCCTGGCGGATGGCATTCGCCAGCATCTCTGCCTGGGTCTTGGGGCTGTCTGACACCTTCATCATCGCCACACCTTTATACGCTGAGAGCGCCGATTCGGAAAGTCTGCTAAAATATCCAAATTAATATCTAATATCCAAAATATTATTGACAACCCAAATTTTTGGTGGATAACTGCGTTGAATTAGCCCGCAAGAGGCAGCGCCCGATGGGCCGATAAGGAGGACGCCCGATGAATCTGCAAATTTCGAACATCCCAGAGGTCGCCGGCTCGCTGCGCAGTGAAACCCGCGACGGCATGCGTATCGACTGGGATGTGCCGATCGCGATGGACGACGGTTTGGTCCTGCGCGCCGACGTGTATCGGCCGCTGGCCGAGGGCCGCTATCCGGTGGTCATGAGCTATGGCCCCTACGCCAAGCTGCTTCATTTCGAGGACGGTTATGTCACCGCCTGGCAGAAGATGGTCGGCGAGTTTCCCGACGTCCTCGTCAACAGCTCCAACCGCTACCAGGCGTGGGAGGTGGTCGATCCCGAGAAGTGGGTCCCGTACGGCTATGCCGTTGTGCGCGTCGACAGCCGCGGTGCCGGGCGGTCACCTGGCGTGATGAATCCGCGCAATGCGCGCGAGACCAAGGATTACGCGGCCTGCATCGAATGGGGTGGTGTGCAGCCGTGGTCGAATGGCAAGGTCGGCCTGAACGGTATTTCCTACTACGCCATCAATCAGTGGCAGGTCGCGGGCCTCCAGCCGAAGCACCTCGCGGCGATCTGCCTGTGGGAGGGCATGACAGACCACTATCGCGACTACATCTATCACGGCGGACTCTACTGCACGTTCGCCCAGAACTGGTACGACATGCAGTTGAAGGTCGTGCAGCACGGCCTGGGCGCGCGAGGGCACAAAAGCCGCCTCAACGGCGAACTCGTTTCCGGCCCACCCACGCTGACCGACGAGGAACTCGGCGCCAACCGCATCGACATGTGGCGCGAGCTCTTCGAGCATCCACTCGACGACGACTATCATCGGGAGCGTTCGGCTGACCTGTCGAAGGTCAAGGTGCCGCTGCTGTCAGCCGGTAACTGGGGCGGCCAAGGTCTTCATCCCCGCGGAAATTTCGAGGGCTTCGTCAACGCCGCGTCCGAAAAGAAATGGCTGGAAGTGCACGGCATCGAGCACTGGACCCATTTCTATACTGACTACGGGGTCGCGCTGCAGCGCCGTTTCTTCGATCATTTCCTGAAGGGCGAGGACAATGGCTGGGACAAGCAGCCGAAGGTGCAGCTCCAGGTGCGCAGCCCGGGCGAAAAGTTCGAGCAGCGCTTCGAAGACGCGTGGCCGATCCCACGTACGCAATGGACGAAATTCCATCTGCAGGATGGGGGCTACGGCCTGTCTCAGAAGGAGCCGGCGGGCTCTGCCGATCTCGTCTTCCGCGCCCTGGGCGACGGGCTCACCTTCCTGACCGAGCCGGTGGAGAGGGATACGGAAATCACCGGCCCGATCGCTGCCCGGTTGCAGGTCTCCTCAAGCACGGCGGACGCCGATCTCTTTCTCGTAGTGCGCCTGTTCGCACCCGACATGAAGGAAATCACCTTCCGCGGCGCGCTCGATCCGCACACGCCGATCGCACAAGGGTGGCTGCGCGCCTCCCATCGCAAGCTCGATCCGGCGAAGAGCCTGCCGTATCGGCCCTATCACCCTCATGACGAGGTCCAGCCGCTCGAGCCCGGTAAGCCGTACGAACTCGATATCGAGATCTGGCCGACCTGCATCGTGGTGCCGAAGGGTTATCGGGTGGGCCTCAGCGTGCGCGGCCGCGACTACGTCTACTCCGGCGGTAGCGGCGGCCGGCTGTCGAACATGAGGAACGAATTCACCGGCTGCGGGCCTTTCCTGCATGACGATCCGCGCGACCGCACGATGGATCGCTTCAACGGCGAGACCTGCATCCACGTCGGCGGAGTTCGGGAGAACTATCTCCTGCTGCCGATCATCCCCGCCAAGTGACTCTGAAAGCAGGAGACAAATCATGGCTCAGCATCTCAAGCGTGGCCGCGACGCGGCTCTGCGCGCCGAAGACCAGGCGAAGGTTCGCCACACCGTCGAGGGCATTCTTTCGGACATCGCGGCCCGAGGCGACGCGGTCGTGCGCGAGTTGTCGATCAAGTTCGACAAGTGGGACCGGTCGGACTACCGCCTGACCGACGACGAGATTCGTGCCTGTCTCGGCGCGATGTCGCAGCGCGATCTCGACGATATCCGCTTTGCGCAGGAGCAGGTGCGCAACTTCGCGCAAATCCAGCGCGACAGCATTAAAGATGTCGAGGTCGAAACGTTACCGGGCGTGGTGCTGGGCCACAAGAACATCCCCGTCAACGCCGTTGGCTGCTACGTCCCGGGCGGCAAGTATCCACTTCTCGCGTCTGCGCACATGTCCGTGGTGACCGCAAAGGTCGCCGGCGTCGAGCGCATCGTCACTTGTGCCCCGCCGTTCCAGGGCAAGCCGGCGCCGGCCATCGTCGCTGCACAGCACCTGGCGGGCGCCGACGAGATCTATTGCCTCGGTGGCATTCAGGCCATCGGTGCGATGGCGATCGGCACCGAGAGCATCGCGCCCGTCGACATGCTGGTCGGGCCCGGCAACGCCTTCGTGGCCGAAGCCAAACGCCAACTCTTCGGCCGCGTCGGCATCGACCTGTTCGCGGGGCCGACCGAGACGCTGGTGATCGCCGATGGGAGCGTCGACGGTGAGCTCTGCGCCACGGACCTCTTGGGACAGGCCGAACATGGTCCCAATTCGCCCGCGATTCTGCTGACCAACTCGCAGGCACTGGCGCGCGACACCATGGCCGAGATCGAACGCCTGCTGCAGATCCTGCCCACGGGCGAGATCGCGCGCAAGGCGTGGGAGGACTACGGCGAAGTCATCGTGGCTGACAGCTACGAGGAGATGGTCAAGATTGCCGATGACATCGCCTCCGAGCATGTCCAGGTCATGACGAAGGACCCCGACTACTTCCTCAAGAACATGACCAATTACGGCGCGCTGTTCCTGGGGCCGCGCACCAACGTCGCTTATGGCGACAAGGTGATCGGCACCAACCATACCCTGCCGACGCTTAAGTCCGCGCGCTACACGGGCGGCCTCTGGGTCGGAAAATTCCTCAAGACCTGCACCTTCCAGCGGGTCACGACCGACGCCGCCTCGGCGATGATCGGCGAATATTGCAGTCGCCTTTGCGCCCTCGAAGGCTTCGTGGGCCATGGCGAACAGGCGAACATCCGTGTGCGGCGCTATGGCGGCCGCAACGTGGCCTACGGGTCCGCGGTTCTCCCCCAAGCGGAGACCGCCAGCCCCTAAAAGCTGCCGGTCGATCGCGCAGGCAGCCCGACCAGAAAAGGAACAATGGCCGCCGACGGGCCTGATCGCGGCGCGCCATCAAGGGAGGAGCTCATGATCACCACGACCATGTTGGCGTACTATGACGAATGCCGGCCGGGCGCGCGATACTGGGGAAGCTTCGCAACCCTATGCGCCGGCTGGTGTCTCGATTTCTTCGATTTCTACATCGTCGGCTTCCTGGTCGCTTCGCTGGGGCCGGGGTGGCACCTGACCTATCTACAGTCGTCCATTATGCTGCTGAGCGGCGGCCTCGGATCGATCTTCGGGGCTCTCTTCTTCGGCGCGTTGGGCGACAAGCTCGGTCGCAAGCCGATGCTGATCATCGCCACAATCACCTGCGCCCTGGGCGCTGGCGCACTCGCTCTGGTGCCGGAGGGGAGCTGGCCGATCTTTTCCCTCCTGCGCATCGTCGTCGGCGCCGGCCTCGGCGGAATCGGCACTCTGCAGTTGGTCCTGATCGTCGAAATGACGCCGACGCCCATGCGCGTGAAGCTGCTTGGCTGGCCGATCATGCTCCCCTCGGTCGGCACGCTGCTCGCCGCATTGACCAGCGCCAGCCTCATGGAAGCACTCGGCTGGCGCGGCGTCGCGGCTTTCGGGCTTCTGCCGCTGCTCTTGTGCGTGCCGTTCGCGCTGGTCATGCCGGAGTCGCCGCGCTGGCTTCTGACGCGCGGCCGGACGCTGGAGGCGCGTCGCTCGATTGCAGCGCTGGCTGGCCGGGATATCTCGAACGTTCCGGAGACGGCGGACGCCATTGCGCGCCAGCCCTCGGCGTCGTTGAGTGAACTCTATCAGCGGCCCGGCCGGTTCTGGCTGACGATCCTGATCTGGCTGACGATGAGCACGGCCGGCTATGGTGTCTATCTGTGGGGCCCGACGATCACGTCGATGCTCCTGAAGATCAACGTCGCCGCCGCCGCCAAGTACTTCGTCTGGATATCGCTCGCGGGCCTTCTCGGGCGAGCCCTGTTCTCATACCTGCCGGCACGCATCGGGCGCGTCCCGACAGGCCGCATCCTCGGCTTTGGCATCGCCATATTCCTCGGCCTCGCCGCGCTTTTCCACGATGCCTTCGTCTGGGGCCTGCCGGTTTTCGTGCTCGCCCTTGCCGCCGGCGCGGTCTTCTACGACGGGGGATACTGCACCCTCAGCCCTTACATGGCCGAGATCTTTCCGACGCGGCTCGCTGCGCGCGGCTCGGGCCTGGCGCAAGGGGCAAACGGGCTCGGCAAGATTCTCGGCCCGCTGTGCCTGGCTCTGATCGCCGGGTCCGACAACTACGTGTCCGCTAAAGCGACGGAGGCGGCGGTACAGCCGGCATTCCTGTTCCTTGCCGGATGTGGCCTGATCCTGGCCCTCTGCTTCTTCTTTGCGCCGGAGACCAAGGACAAGGCGCTGTCGCTCGATGAAGAGGGCGCGGGTTCTGACGGCGGCTTGCATGGGTCGCAGTCGAGGAAGGTCGCAGCCCTGTGACGGCGATGATCAAAACCTTGCTGCCGGCGGCTCCGTCCTTCCGTCTGGACGGACGCCGGGCCCTTGTCACCGGCGCGGGCCGTGGCATCGGCCTGGCGGCTGCGGCCGCCTTGGCGAGCGCGGGCGCGCATGTGGTCCTCTGCGCGCGGACCGCGAGCGAAATCGGCGAGGCTGCGACGGCCATCACTGCAGCCGGAGGCAGCGCCGAAGCGATCCCGCTAGACGTCACGGACCTCGATGCCGTGGCTGCGGTCCTGGCGGCGCAGCCGCCGATCGATATCCTCGTCAATAACGCGGGTATAAACTGCCCGAATTTCGTCACCGATGTTTCTCTCGCGGATTTCGATGCGGTGATGACGCTGAATGTGCGTTCGACCTACTTCCTCGCGCAGGCGGTTGCTCGGCGTCTCATCGAGACTGAACGAGGCGGGTCCCTGATCAATATCTCGTCGCAGATGGGACATGTCGGTGGAGCGCGCCGGTCGCTCTATTGCGCCAGCAAATGGGCAATGGAGGGGTTCACCAAAGCGATGGCGATCGATCTGGCCCCGCATCGCATTCGGGTGAATACACTATGCCCGACCTTCATCGAAACGCCGATGACCGAACCGTTCTTCCGCGACGCTTCGTTCCGGCAATCCGTGCTCGAAAAAATCAAGCTCGGGCGCCTCGGGCAGGTCGAGGACCTGACCGGCGCCATCGTCTTCCTCGCCAGCGACGCCTCATCGCTCATGACGGGCAGCGCGCTGGTGATCGACGGCGGCTGGACCGCCGAATGACCCATCCTTCCCAAACAAGGAGTACGCCATGAAAAAGATGCTAACCCGAAAAGATATCGACGCCGCCGCCGAAAAAATTTCCAACTGGGGGCGCTGGGGCGACGACGATCAGATCGGCACGCTCAACAACGTCGCCCCGGCAGATATCGTCGATGCCGCCAAGCTGGTTCGCAAGGGCAAGGTCTTTTCGCTGGGTTTGTCGCTAAAAGAGCCGATTCAGTCGGGTCTGTTCGGCGGTCGCTGGAATCCGATCCATACCATGCTGGCCACAGGCACGGACGCCGCCGCCGGTAATCAGGACGAGTCGTTTCCGTATCTGCGCTACGCCGACGACGCCATCAACATGCCGTGCCAGGCGTCGACGCAATGGGATGCGCTCTGCCACATATTTCTCGGCGACAAGATGTACAACGGCTACGACGCCCGCCTCGTCGACGCGAGGGGTGCGAAGAAGCTTGGTATCGAGCATGTCCGTGACAAGATGGTGGGTCGCGGCGTCCTGCTCGACATCGCGCGGTTCAAGGGCGTCCCCTCGCTCGACGACGGCTATGCCATTACCCGTGCCGACCTCGACGCATGCGCCGCGGCCCAGGGCGTGGAAGTTCACAAGGGCGATTTCGTCATCGTTCGGACCGGGCATCAGGAACGCTGCCTCGCGACCAAGGACTGGAACGGCTATGCTGGCGGCGCAGCGCCGGGAATGGCTTTCGAGACTTGCTTCTGGCTGCGCGAGAAGGATGTCGCCGCCATCTGCTCCGACACCTGGGGCTGTGAAGTGCGACCGAACGAAACCGCACAGGCCAACCAGCCCTGGCACTGGGTCGTTATCCCCGCCATGGGCATTTCGATGGGCGAGATCTTTTACCTGAAGGAGCTCGCGGAGGACTGCGCGGCCGACCAGGTCTACGAGTTTTTCTTCACCGCACCGCCGCTGCATCTCCCGGGAGGAGCGGGATCGCCCATCAACCCGCTCGCAATCAAATGAAGCCCCTGAGGAATATATAATGGGGGGACGGCACGGGGTGTCTTCTTCGATATCTCCGGCTCGCAGTGCTGCTGCGAGCACAGGCCGGAAGACCGGTGCTCACGCGATGGCTAACCGAGCCCAGCCTTCCGTCGAACCTTTAGATATCATCGGGTTTTCTCGGAAGCTCAGCGGCCCACCATCAAGCAACTCTGCTTGGATGGACAATGCGTCCTGGTTCGCAGACGACGGTTTGAACACCGTTCTTGAAAACCGTCAAAGGACGACGGATTTCGGCGACGGCGCGATCGGGCGATTGCGAGTCGATAACGACTATGTCGCCGGGGTTTCCGACCTTAATGCCGTAATCCTGCAAGTTCAGGATGCGAGCGGAACGGGTGGTTATCATTTCGAAACATTCCTGCAATTCGCCCGGCTGGTTTACCTGCAGAATATTGGCGTGGAGGTTTGCGATCCGGATCAGCGAGCAATCGCCATAAGGCGTCGAGGGGTTAAGCACGTTGTTGGTCGACAGCGAGCAATTCACGCCGTGATGAATCAGTGCGTTTGCATCGGTAACGCCGCGGGGTATAGCGTGATCGTGGTTACGCCCCATCAGAAAGAGATCGGTCGCGGGTAGTACTGTCACCGCTACCCCGACATCAGCCAGCCGCCGTGCGACCTTCGCCATTTCGGTGGGAGGCATCAGCGACAGCTTGGCCATATGACCGACCGTGACACGACCGCCCAGCCGGTATTCTTCGGTCAGGTCGGCGACCAGGTGAACGTCGAGATCATTTGCGGTTGTTCCGACATCGAGATGCATATCGATATCGACGTCGAATTCTCGCGCGAGCGCAAAAATGCGGCGTATCTGACCGTGCGCGTCGGTGTCGTACCGGGGAGCCGCGCCCAGCACTTTTGCTCCGCGTCGTAGCCCCTCGATCAAGAGTTCGTCCGTTCCGGGAACGTTGGTGAGTCCGTCCTGCGGGAAGACGCACAGGTCGATGTCCACCGCCCAGCGGTAGTCGCGGGCCAGCGCCTGTATCGCATCGAAACCGCGCATTCCGATCACGGGATCGACCTCTACGTGGGTGCGGATACGCGTGGTGCCATGCAGCAAGCTCTCGCGCAGCGTGCGTTCGGCGCGCCCATAGATATCGGCAGTAGAAATGCCGTCCTTGAAGCCGGCGCTGTAGCGGACCGGATTGACCTGCCGGTCGACCGGGGCCGGGACGACGTCCAGCAGACGGCCCTTATCAAGATGGATGTGCGACTCGATGAGGCCGCCGCAGACGAGATGTCCTGCTGCGTCGTAGGATGCCGCATCCGCAGAAATATGCGCATCGATCGCAACGATAGAGCCGTCTTTGATGCCGATGTCGACAAGCTCACCCATGGGCCGCTCCGGCAGTTGAGCTCTTCTGATAATTTGGTCCACTTTGGCGCTCCCGTTAGTTTTCATACAACTCAATGATCAATTGACCACGACTCGCTATCGCACGCTGCTACGAACTTGGCTCAACGGCTCAAACAGTGGAGAACCCGCCAAGCCATGCCGGCCCCACCATGCCATTTTGCGGCGCCCAGATTCTAAGCACGAAAAGTCCGGATATTCATCATGACGGCCTGACCATAGTGAGCCGGCGCAGCTTGGAAAAGCAGCCACGATCGGCGATTGCGCCATTTAGTCAAGTATCAGACGCTATTGGTGCGGCCGCGTGACGCGCAGGTGCGTTGCTCCTTGCTGATGGCGGTCTGGACGCGCCGTCGATAGCCCGCGCCGGGCTCGTCTGTCGGCTCGTCTCGACCGCATGAACGTCAATGCCATCTTCGCTCGCTGGTTCGCGCTTACTTCACCGCCCTTGAATTGTTCACAATAACCTCGGAACAAATATATAAGACCAATCGCGAAACGGAGATGAATCGCTGTGTCAGCCTCAACCGAAATCGAAAATATCCTTGCCCTGTCTCGCATAACGGCAGATGCCTGCGCTGCAAACGGACCCGAGGAAGCACTTTGGTGCATCACTCGTAATATACCTGCACTGTTGGGTGATGCCTCGGCCGCGGCCCGCCCGGACGCCTTTCGGGACACCGGACCGCTGGCCGCGACGTCGGCAGCCGTCGCCTTCATGCGGACGCCGGATGGCCGGCACCATCTGATCACCGCGCCGGTAAATTTCTTGCCTGAGCAGCATCATGAACTCGTGGACATTGAACTTGGACATCCCGGTGAAATTGCGCATAGCCGTCGCCCGCTGCTGTTGCGTGACACAACCCTGCATACGAGCTTCGTGAAGATACTGCAGACGTTCAAGGCCGGGTCGACGCTGTTCGCGCCGCTGCTCTGGAAGGGCGACTATCTCGGCGTATTGATCTGTGCCAACGCGGCACGGAGAACATTCAGCGAGAGTGACCTCGTGATTCACCAGGCTTTCGCCCATGTCGCGGCCGCGTGCTGGATCGCGCAGGGTGGCCCGGCGTGGATGCAGGGGTTGGACATGTCGCAGTTTCCCAAGCGTGCCACCGGCACCTAACGCCGGATTGGCATCTTAGAGGCAGCAATTGCTGCCTCTAAGATGCGACGGCCGCCATTGGTGCAATCTGGCACCAAGGGCTGGCGCGCTCGAATTGTTCCGCTAGGTCAAGCAGCAAGCCCTCGGTGTCGGGTGCGCCGATCAACTGCAATCCGACCGGCAGCGCACCTGGGAGAACGGGCGCCGGAACG
>Ga0193717_1002571_pt1 | contig 10420 bp, 13 predicted proteins | sample U2c2metaG_FD_145900 | JGI IMG/M metagenome (GOLD analysis project Ga0193717, IMG submission 145900) | Soil microbial communities from a riparian zone of the East river system, Colorado, United States - U2c2 | ecosystem: Environmental > Terrestrial > Soil > Riparian zone | place: USA: East River...
GGACGATGTACCAGGTGTCCATCGCGTCTTGGTGGTCACGTTTCGAAGCGTGTTCCCAGACCTTGTCCGCGTTCTTTTCGGGCCACGGTGCCCGCTGTCGTTCCGCCATTGTTCGATCAGTTCTTTCGTTGTGGTCCGGGTACGGCTAGGGCAGGCGACTGTCCGTCATGTCGTCGTCGCTCTGGTAGCCGAATTGCTCGTAGTATTCGGCGTCCTTTTCCTCGTACGTCTTGGCGACGGAGTCGAGGGTGTGGGCGACGTCCTGCATTTGCCGCTGGCCGTTCCCGACGGTTCTCAAGATGGTTTCGCGCGCGTCGTTGTAGTCGCGGGGGAAACCTGCCATGCGGCCGATGAGGCCCATGTCGCCGTCACCCATCACAGCGTAGTTGCGCAGGTTGTCCGCGAACTGTTCCCAGTTGTCCTCAGCCTGGTCCCAGGCGATTTTGTTGGCTCGCAACGCATCGGGAACGACACCGTAGCTGGTTCCCCTGACTAGTCCCACAGTTGTCTCCGATTCTTCCGGCGACGGCTAACGAGCGGCCGGGCGCCTGGTCTCTGCCGCGTGTTCTTCGGCGGCGGCGATCGCTTCCAGCAGCGCGGCGCTCAGTGCAGGTGCGGTGGTGTACGGCAGGTTGTCCAGGTCGAGCTCGATGCGCTCGAGCCGGCCGGAGCCGGACATCTCGATCACGCCGAGATCATCGGGGATGTCGACCTCGATGACCTGCGACGCCGCGTTCGCGGCCGCCGTTTCCGCCTTGGTGAAACTTTCTTCCAGCTCACGAACCTTGTTGTCCAGGCGGCGCATGCGGGTCATGGGCGTGCCCCCGCCATGATCTCGTCGACCTTCGCCTGGCCCGCGTTCGCAGCCGCCGCTCTCGCCGCGTGGATGGCTTCGATCGTGTCCGGCCCGATGTTCTGCGGGTAGGACTGACGCAGCGCTTCCGGGCTGACGTCGAGGTCCAGCAGCTTCCCGGTGCCGTCGACCTCGGCGCTGACGAAGTCACTTCGCGAGCGTCCGGTGAATCTCTTGCTTGCCTGTTCGACGCTCACGCGTTCGAGCTCCGTAGCGATCTTTTCCCACGGCCCCAGCTGTGGAAGTGGCCTGTCCCAGTTGTCGTACTTGTGCATGTTGATCACCTCGACGAGATCGTATCGGGCGATCCGCCGACGCCGTGGGCGTTTTGCGAAAGTTCAGGCCTCGTGCTTGCGGCCGTCCATGCCGATGCCGCGCAGAGTCAAAATAATGGCGAGTACCGCGCCGAAGAACAGGGCGATGTCGGCGACGTTGCCGACGAACCAGCCGTTGTAGTCGATGAAGTCGACGACGTGCCCGCGGGCGAAGCCGGGGGCACGGAACAGGCGGTCGATCAGGTGGGTGGTCGCGCCGCCGAGCAGCAGGCCGAGTGTCACAGCCCAGGCGCCGGAGCGGACGCGGCTGACCAGCACGGCGATGACGACCACGGCGGCCGCGGCGAGGATGGCGAAGATCCACGTCATGTTCTCGCCGATCGAGAACGCGGCTCCGGGGTTGTAAAGCAGCCGGAATTGGATGAAGTCGCCGATGACCGGGATCGGCGCCCGGTCGGTGAGGGTCGATTCCGCCCAGAACTTCGTCAGCTGGTCCACGGCCAGAATCACCACGGCTGCGGCTGCGGCCAGTGCCACTTTCCCGGCTCGTCGGGTGGTGGCCGGGGAAGATTCTGGAGCGGTCATACGGCCAGCATAACCAGCGGCGGGGAAACCATTTCGACGTCGACGTAGAGAACGTCGTGTCCGCTCCGTCCCACTTGTGAGAGCGTCCTTCCTGGGGCGCCGGACTACAAGGGAGTGACGACGTGAAGTACATGATCATGATGTTCGGGGACCAGTCCGGGATGGCCGACAAGTCGCCGGAGTGGATCCAGGACATGATCGGGTTCATGCACACGCTGAACCAGGACCTCGAGAACGCGGGCGAGCTCGTGTCCGCGGAGGGCCTGGCCGACCCAAGCCAGGCGAAGACCGTCACTCTCCAGAACGGCCTGCCCGTGGCGACAGACGGCCCCTTCGCGGAGTCGAAGGAGTCGCTGGCCGGGTACTGGATCATCGACGTCGAGGGGGAGGCGCGGGCGATCGAGATCGCTTCGCGGGTCGTGGCGGTCACCGAGGGGCCCATGGAGGTCCGCCAGGTGATGGCCGGTCCGCCCGAGCAGTGAGCACCGAACTTCGGGTCGAGGACCTGCTGCGTGAGCTCGCGCCGCAGGTCCTCGGCTTGCTCGTGCGCAAGTACGGGCGGTTCGACGCCTGTGAGGACGCGGTTCAGGACGCTTTGCTCGCCGCGTCGGTGCACTGGGTGAAGGACGGCCTGCCGGACAGTCCGCGGTCGTGGCTCGTGACGTCCGCGTCTCGCCGGGTGGTCGACGAGTGGCGGAGCGAAACCGCTCGACGCCGGCGTGAGGAAAGCGTCGCGGCGCTGGAGCCCACTGTCCAAACGCGACCATCCGATCAGGACGACACGCTCGCCCTGCTCTTCCTGTGCTGCCACCCGGAGCTGTCCGTGCCATCGCAGCTGGCGCTCACCTTGCGCGCGGTCGGCGGGCTCACGACGGCGGAGATCGCCAACGCCTTCCTGGTGCCCGAAGCCACGATGGCCCAGCGCATCAGCCGCGCCAAGCAACGCATCAAAGCCACCGGCGCGCGGTTCGACCTGCCGCCCGAGCCGGAACGGGCCGACCGGCTGCGGGTCGTCCTGCACGTGCTCTACCTGGTGTTCAACGAGGGTTACACGTCGAGTTCCGGCGACGCGCTGCACCGCGCGGACCTCACCGCCGAGTCCATCCGGCTGACGAGGTTGCTCCATCGCCTGTTGCCAGGGGAAGGCGAAGTCGCGGGCTTGCTCGCGCTCATGCTGCTCACCGACGCCCGGCGCGCCGCGCGGATCGGGGCCGGCGGCATGCTCGTCCCGCTCGCCGAGCAGCGGCGCGAACTGTGGAACGCCGGGCAGATCCGGGAGGGCATCGCACTCGTGACGCGCACGCTCGGCGCGGGAACCCTTGGGCCGTACCAGGTCCAGTCGGCAATCGCGGCCGTGCACGACGAAGCCCCGACGGCGGAGGAAACCGACTGGCCGCAGATCGTTGCCCTGTATGAGGTTCTCGAACGCGTGTCACCGGGGCCGGTCATCACGCTCAATCGCGCTGTCGCCGTCGCGATGGTGGACGGCCCGCGCGCTGGGCTCGCCTTGCTCGGCACCCTCGACAACGACGAGCGCATGGCGCATACGCATCGCCTCGAAGCCGTGCGGGCGCACTTGCTCGAAATGGCCGGTGACGCCGTCGCCGCGCGTGAGTCCTACCAACGCGCCGCGCGGATGACGGCGAGCCTCACCGAGCAGCGCTACCTGACGCTGCGTGCCGCGAAGCTCAGCCGGTCGGAGTGTGGATGATGCCGTTGAGCAGGACTTTCAGTCCCCAGCTCGCGCGCTTTTCGCCGCTGCCGGACATCAGGCGCTCGCCAAGGCCGACGATCATCGGGTATTTCTCGGCCGAGAGGGACTCGAAGTGTTCACGGACCTTCCGCACGTTGCCGGCTTCGGTCTGGCCGACGGACGCCTTGTCGTTGTACGCGCTCTGCTCGGCCGCGACCGCGGTCATGTAGAGGTAGAGCAGGTCGATCGCCCACGAGATCGTCGTCTCGTCGAGTCCGCCCTCCTTCAGCAGGGAGATCATGCGCTCGACGATCAGCATCGCGTTGTGGCTGGTGGGGACGCTGCCGAAGGACACCAGCGCGAGCCCCTGGTGACGTGACATGGCTTCGACACCGGCGTCGATCAACGCCGTCAGCCGCTTCTGCCACGGCACTCGCCGTGACGACGACTGCGGGACGACGTCCGCGATCGACTCGTCGAGCATCGCCACGAGCAGGTCTTCGCGGTTCTTCACGTAGACGTAGAGCGACGCCGCGCCGGTGTCCAACTCCAGGGCGACCTTGCGCATGGTGAGCGCGTCCATCCCGTCCCGATCCAGCACGGTCAGTCCTGTCCGGACGATGAGCTCGCGCGTCAGCGGGACCTTGGCCGGGCGGGCGCGGCGGCTGATCGGGGCGGCGGGCGTGGTCATGGTCCGAGCGTAGCAAGTCGGACGAATGGCGTTTGACACGAACAACGTTCGCGAATAGCGTTCGTCAGGAACGGCGTTCGTCAATCTCGACCACGCCCGTGAACCGAAAGAGCTGTCCCATGACCATTCTCGTTACCGGAAGCCGCGGCGCCGTCGCGCGCAACCTGATCAACCTGCTGCACGAACGCGGTACCGCCGTGCGTGCCGCGTCCAACGAACCGGACAAGTTGAGCCTGCCCGACGGCGTGTCGACGGTGAAGCTCAACCTCAAGGATCCGGCTACATTTTCCGCCGCGTTAAAGGGAATCTCGTCGGTTTTCCTCTACGCCGAAGCGTCGAACATCGACGCCTTCATCGAGCAAGCCGTCGGTGTCGAGCACATCGTGCTGCTGTCATCCGCTTCGGTGCTCAACGCCGACGCGGAGCGCGATCCGCTGGCCAAGTCGCATTTGGACGTCGAAAAGGCGCTCGCGGCTTCGGCCATCGAGTCGACCTTCCTGCGGCCGGGCTCGTTCGCGGGCAATGCGCTCGGGTGGGCGTGGGGGATCAAGTCGGCGGGTGAGGTCAGCTTGCCGTATCCGAACTCCCACACCGACCCGATCCATGAAGCCGATGTCGCCGAGGCGGCGCTCGCCGTGCTCACGGAACCGTCGCTACGCGGGAAGAGCTATACGTTGTCCGGACCGGAATCGGTCACCTTCTCCGAGCAGATCGGCCATCTCGCGCGGGCGACAGCGCGGCCCATCGCCGTCAACGTGGTGACGCGCGAGGAGTGGAAAAAGGAGATGGCACAGTATATCCCCGGGTCCTTTGCGGACGTTCTGCTCGACTTTTGGCGGTCCAGCGATGGTTCACCGGTCCCGACCACTCGTACTGTCGAGACGCTGACCGGGCACCCGGCGCGCGGTTTCGCCGTCTGGGCCGAAGACCACGCCGCCGAGTTCCAGGCCTAGTTTCAGTTCAGTGCGCGGGTGTTCTCGGGCAGCGCGCCGCCGCCGATGACGTCGATGGCGAAGTCGGCCAGCGCGGTCAGTGCGACGCGCTGGGCGAACGGGCCGTAGGAGACGCGGGCGACGCCGAGCTCTTCCAGCTTCGCCAGTGGCAACGTGCCCGGCACGCCGATAACCGTCACCTTCTGCCTGCCCAACGCTTCGACGAGCGCGGTGACGGTCGGCTCGCGGCGGCGAGGGCCTCCTTCGGGTCGCGCACCTTGATGAACGCGTCGGTACGGGCGTTGAGCACGAAGGGAACCCCTTCCGCTTCGCCAGCCTTGATGACGGCTTCGACCGCCGCGACCGCTTCGGACAGCGGCTTCATCTGGTCTTCCAGGTTCGCCCCGACGATGCCGACACCGATGGCCTTGCGGATCGTCTCGCCCGGGTTTCCGTACCCGGCTTCGAGATCGGCGCTGACCGGGAGGTCCGTCGCGGCGGCGATCCGGCCGACGGCTTCGATCATCAGGTCGACGGGGATCTTTTCGCCGTCCGGGTAGCCATAGGACGACGCGATCGAGTGACTCGCGGTGGCGAGCGCGGTGGTTCCTTCGAGGTCCGCGATCACCTTCGCGCTCACCACGTCCCAGACGTTGACCACTTTGAGCAGCTCAGGCGCGGTGTGCAGGTCGAGTAGCTTGCTGGCTTTGGCTTGAAGGCTCATGGCTTCGACTCTAGGGCGTAAGCAGGCAGGCTTACTGGTCGAACGGGCAAGACAACACTGAGAACCTTCTCGAAGCGTGGATCACTGCGGCAGGCTGCGCTCAGCGAGTCACAGTGCGTCGCTGGGCCCGCACACCATTCGCTCAGTACTTACGAGGAGGACCCTCGATGGCGGTCAACAGCGTATCCGTAACAACGCCCGGCATGAAGGCTGCCTGTGGCAACTTCGAGACGGCTTCGTCGACGGCCACCGGCCAGATGCAGCGGGTCAACTCGGAGATGGTCACCCTGCAGTCGAGCTGGACCGGAGACGCCTCGATCAAGTTCGGCCAGGCGATGAACGACTGGGAGCAGCAGTTCGACATCATCATCCGCGAGCTGAACCACATGATCGAGGTCATGGGTGGCAACGCGAACGCCTACTCGGCGAACGAAGAGACCGCGGTCAACACCGCCTCCGCGTGGGCAGGCGGCCTGAGCGGTATCTGATCGGTCTCGTTACTCCATTTCGGACAGGTTCTCCAGAGCCTCCATCACCGAAGGAAGCGCCATGGCTACGTACAAGTTCAACTTCCAGCAGGCCGACGTCGTCCGCGACGACATGGCCGCCATCACGCACAACATCCAGAACATGCTCTCGGAGCTGGATTCGCAGGTTCGCGGCAGCCTCCAGGAATGGACCAGTGACGCCCGCGAGGCGTACGACGCCAGCAAGATGAAGTGGGACGCCGCCGCCGCGAAGATGCCGGAAGCCTTGGGCCGCGCGGAACTCGCCCTCGCCGAGATCTCCAACGGTTACCTGCAGGTCGAGCACACCGGCGCCGGCATGTGGGGCCGTGGCGCCTGATTTCGCTGTGACGTGGCGGCCGGGCCCCAAGCCCGGCGCCACGTAACGGGTTTCGCTTCTCGGCCACTGAATTCGACGACGGGGTGGTGCACGGAATGCCTTCTTACACAGATGCTCAGACCGGTAAGACCTACGACAAGGGCCCGACTGATTTCATCAGTAGTGGCAACGAACGGTACAACGCCGCCGGCAACCAGAACCCGAGTTTCGACGAGGCGCAGTGGGATCGGGAGTGGGCCGCCTGGGAGGCCTACAAGGCCGAAGAAGACAAGATCCACGAATTCGACGTCAACGACGACGTCCCCACCGACACGAACCACGACTTCGGCACCAACGGGCATTTCGACCCGCCGGTGGTCCCCGGTGGTGAAGGTCCCGGCGAACCCGGTTCGACCGAGGTCAGCACCGCCGCGATGAAAACCTTCGCTGCCAACATCAAGGCGCTCGTCGACCCGATGCAGACATCGTGGACCGACATGGGCAACGTCAAGATCGCGGCCGGCGGTTTCCACGAGGCGTTCACCCTGCGCGACAAGATCATGGGACCGACCGGGCTCGCCATGACGACCCAGAAGTTCATCGGCGACACCCGCGAAACGATGGCGGATATCGCCATCGCCGCGGAAGAACTGGCCGCCAAGTACACCAGCGTCGAAGAGTTCAACTCGATGACCGGTACGGACCTGGGCACCTACGTCTCGGAACTCAACGGCGACATCAACGGTCTTTAGCCGTTAGCAGGCGGGGTTTCATCGAACAGGGGCGCGCGAAGCGATGACGAATCCGTACAACACCGGCCCCTTCCGCGAGGGGGACAACGGTGGGATCTTCGGCGGCAACTCCGGTGGAGCCGACGGCGATTACGAGAGCTGGGACTGGAAACAGATCAAAGCCGCGATCGTCGGCGGTTCCGCCGTGCCCCCGGGTGCGGACGGCAACATCTCCTCTTCGGACACCGCGGCCATGCAATCGGTCGCGAACCCGCAGTCCTTTTTCGACGCCGCGAACTCGTTCAACAACGCCCAGCAGCGGATGCTCATCGTCGCGGACAGCATTTCCCAGCAGGCACGTTCGCTGGCCGGGGAGAACGGTCCGTGGAAAGGGGAAGCCGCCAAGGCTTTCCTGAACCTGATGGAGAAGTTCGCGCTCAAGGTGAAGAACCAGGCCGAGTCGATCGGTGGCGGTGACGCCAATATCAACCCGATCCCCGGCCAACTGTGGAACAACGGCAACCAGCTTATCTGGGCGCAGAACCAGATCAACGCCATCGACGTCTGGTACGCGCAGCAGGCCCAGAACTCCGGCGTGGATCCGATGGACAACGGCCTGATCCCCGTGTCGCAGCGGCCCGAAATCGTCGCCATGCTGACGCGGGACATGAAAGAGGTCGCCCGGCACCTCACCGGGCAGTACAAACTGACCCGCGACGACGTGAAACCCGTTGACACCAGTCAGTTCGACGGCCCCGGCACGGGTCCGCCGGTGCCTCCTCCCGTGCCCCCGCCGGTTCCGCCGCCTGTCCCGCCACCGGTGACACCGCCGCCCGTCGCGCCGCCGCCTCCGGTGCCCCCGCCCGGATCGACGCCGCCTCCCGGCAGCACGCCACCTCCCGGTTCAACTCCGCCGCCCGCGGCGTTCAGCAGTACCCCGCCTCCGACCGGTGGCGGTGCCGGTGGCGGCCCCGCGCCGACGCCGTTTCCCGGTGGCGGCTCGGGTGGTGCGCCGTCACCGTTCCCAGGTGGTGGCGGCGGTCCCTCAGCTTCTGCGTTCCCCGGCGGCGGTTCGCCTGCTCCGACTCCATTCCCCGGTGGTGGTGGCGCCCCCGCGCCGACGCCGTTCCCGGGTGGTGGCGGTCCCGGCGGAGTCAACGGTCCCGGTGGCGGTGGCCTGCCGACGCCGTTCGTGCCGACCCCGTCGCCCGGCTCGTCCGGCCCGTCCGCGAACAACATCAAGGCGCCTGCGCCCAAGCCGTTCCCCGGTAGTGGCGAAGGCTTGCCCGGTCTCGAAAAGCCCGCCGGTGGCGCGCCGAAGCCGTTCCCCGGTTCTTCGGCGCTGCCGAACAATCTGAGCACGAACGCGCCCGTCCCGCCGCCGGTCAGCAGCCCGCAGGCGCCCATCGACTGGGCGTCGGGCGGGAGCCCCGGTGGGGCGAACATGCCTGAGAACCGTGGTGCCGGTGCGCCCGGCGGTTTCCCCGGCAGCGGAATGCCGGGCGGTGCCAACTCGGGTGGTGGCCCAGAGCGTTCCGATGCTTCCGGTCTGCTGAACGGCGGCGCGAAGCCGTGGACCGGCACGCCGCCTCCGGGCGTCGGCGACCCGAGCGGTGTCGACGCTCCGGCCAAGAACCCGACCGACTGGGCCTCTCCGGCGCAGCTCAACCCTCAGGCTTTCCCTGGTGCCGGCGCCGGAATGCCGGGCGGCGGAATGCCCGGCTCGCCGGGTGCCAGTGCGGCCGGTGGCGGCAGCGGGGCCGAGCGTTCGGACGCGTCCGGCCTGCTCAACGGCGGTCCGAAGCCGTGGGCCGGCACCGATATGCCAGGTCTCGGTGACCCCAACGGTGTCGACGCGCCGGCGACCGACCCGGCTGAATGGGCGTCGTCGAACCAGCGTCAGGCGCAGGGCTTCCCGGGTGCGGGTTCGGGTATGCCCGGTGGTGGGATGCCAGGTTCGCCGGGTGCCGGTGCCGCGGCGGGCGGCAGTGGTGCCGAGCGGTCCGATGCGTCCGGCTTGCTGGGTAACGAAACCAAGCCGTGGGCTGGGACTGACATGCCCGGCATGGGTGACCCGAGTGGCGTTGACGCGCCTGCCAAGGATCCGGCTGAGTGGGCCTCGACGAATCAGCAGCAGGCACAGGCGTTCCCTGGCGCGGGCTCGCCCGGTGCAGGGATGCCAGGTTCGCCGGGTGCCGGTGCGAATGCTGGTGGCAGTGGTGCTGAGCGTTCGGACGCGTCGGGCTTGCTGGGCAACGAAACTCAGCCCTGGACAGGTAATGACGTCCCGGGCATGGGTGACCCGAGTGGCGTTGACGCGCCCGCCAAGGATCCTGCCGAGTGGGCCTCAACGAATCAGGCACCGGGATTACTGGGCATGACGCCCGGAATGTCGCCTGGATCGCCGGGCATGCCAGGTTCCGCGGCCGCCGCCGGTGGCAGTGGTTCCGAGCGGTCCGATGCGTCGGGTCTGCTTGGCAACGAGAGCGATCAATGGTCCGGCGCCGAGTCGGCCGGGGTGGGCGACCCGCACGGCATCGACGCTCCAGCCGCCGATCCGGCCGAGTGGGCTTCGCCGGAACAGCATCAGGCCCAGGCTTCGGGGATGGGTGCGACCGGTTCGGCCATGCCGGGTGTCCCAGGGGCCAACGCCGCCGCGGGCAGCGGGGGCGCCGAGCGTTCGGACGCGTCCGGCTTGCTGGGTAACGAAACCGATCCCTGGGCGGGCGCCGTATCCGTCACCGGGGATCCCACAACCGTCGATGCCCCCGCTGCTGAACAAGCGGCGTGGGCATCGGCAGACCAACCCGCGCAGGTTCCCGATGAGTCCACAGTGGACAGGGTGGCCGTGGTCAAGCCTTCCGAACAAAAGGAAGACACCGCGGCTTGGGACCTCGTCGCCGGGGCGGGCGCGCTCGCTTTCCTCGTGCCGTTCGCGGTCGCCCAGGCGGGTAAGGGAAAAGAGCAGTCCGAAGAGGAGCTGACCCCGGAGTACACGCTGCGGGAGACCGAACCGTGGGGCGAGGACGCCGAGCTGACCACGTATCGCCGTAAGAAGGGCGAAGAGGGCACGCATATCGTCGAGGACCGGCCGCCGGCAATGTGCACCGA
>Ga0193717_1002572_pt1 | contig 10420 bp, 9 predicted proteins | sample U2c2metaG_FD_145900 | JGI IMG/M metagenome (GOLD analysis project Ga0193717, IMG submission 145900) | Soil microbial communities from a riparian zone of the East river system, Colorado, United States - U2c2 | ecosystem: Environmental > Terrestrial > Soil > Riparian zone | place: USA: East River...
GGTCAGCTCTGCCACCGCTCGAAGCGCTGCGATGACGCCGAGCACGCGCTGTCTGCTGATCAATCCGTAGGCGTCAGTGACGTATTCGCCGGCAGGCAGGATCTGCAGCGATGAGTTGGCGTCCTTCTGCAGCATGACGACAGCGAGCCGACTGTTGGTCAGCGCTTCGTTGAAGCCGGGCCCGGCGAGGTTTCCCGCGACATTGTCGGCGTACACCAGCGCGGTCGGACGCTGTCCGGCCGACAGTTCGGCCAGTGATCGCCCTAGCGAGCGTGCCGCGTTCGCGCCGCGCGCGTCGGTGATGGCGAGCACGGTGTTGGTCGTCGTCTGCTCGAAGCTGATGAGGTTGGAGAGCCTTCGCAGTCGATCGCCGCGGACCAGCCGCTTCCTGGCAGAACTGGTGTCGGGGATCTCGACCAAGGGCACGATGCCCGCCTTCTCCTGCATGTCCGTGGAGTCCGCCAGTCGGTTCGAGATGGAGGCGAGGCCGAGCGCAGCAAGGATTCCGAGCACGACGCCGGCCGCCAGGCCAAAGAGGACGTTCTCCCCGATCCGCTTCGAGATTTCGCTGACACCGTTTCTCAGCTGAAGATCCTGCAGCTGGCTGGTGGAGTCGAACTCCATGGTGTCGATGCGGGCCTGGAGCTGAGCTATCTGGGTGGCATTGGGACTCTCGGGCGGGGCAGGCTGGCTGCGGAGGTCGTCGAGCTGCTTCTGCAACTCGCTGACGGCGCCCTTGGTGCCTGCCTCGCGGACGGCGTTGATGTCGTCACGAAAGGCCTCTGCCATTTGCTGCGCAGAATCCTGCGCGACCGTCGGACTGTCAGCGGTGGCCTCGATGGTGAGGATCGGGCTGGCGGCGGCGGCCCGGCTCTCGAACGTGACGTCGGTAGGGATTCGGTGTGCCGCACGCAACCGCTCGATTGTTGCTGGATCATTGAAAAGCGTGACGTATCCGCTGACCAACAATGCATCCTGTTGAGTCATCGTGCCAGGTGACGAGACCACCAACGCCGACTTACCGACGTACGTCGGATGGGCCAGGATGGTCGAAACGAACGATGTGGCCACCGTCAGGGCGATTACTGCCAACACGACCCAGCGTCGGTGCCATATCTGCTGCACGGAGCGTTTCAACATCGTTTCCAACGGAGTTCCTCCAGGGCGATCGTGTGCGTAGCGGGGCGACTGGGTCACTTTTCTACGCTGATGTTCAGTTTTGGCAAAGATTTTCAGATGTTGCGCGTGGCATTAGCGAGTAAGTGATTTGCATGCGGATTGCCAAGCAAAATGGAAGATATCAGGTCGTTGGTAACTTTGCCACCCAGGTCTACGTGTTGGATCATATCGCTGGCTACCGCAAAAATTGGTGCGTGATAACTGGAGCTCGGCTGGCGCGAAGGGGAGTAGCGCTGCCGAGCCTTGATGACGCAGGCTGCACGCCCTCGGCCTGCGACGCTGCTCGATCAGCGCGTGGGCCCGCCGGGTCGCATCCGATCGCGCTGTGGGACGGTGCTTCGCCGTGACGACTGAGGTTGCGCCGCGCACCGCCGGCTTGCGGGTCGGAGTCGATCATCGCGTCTGCGTCTGGTTTTCGCCAAAAATTTGCCATGGAGCACTCAGCTCGCGCCGTGCGGTCGGCTCTGCCACCACGTTGGCCCGGTGCGCTCGATGTGTCGTGATCCACTCCGAGTGTGGGCAGCGGCGCCATCCATCCGTTATGGTGACGCCGTTGCTACGACGAAGATGCGGGAGGGTCGGATGGGAACTCGGACACAGTTGGACACCGTCGACACATGGGATGACGACGCCGTCATCCTGTCCGGCACGATCAAGAACCTAAGCGGCCCACTGGACATCCTCGAGGCCGGATGCGGGCGTGAGTGGCCGGTTGACCTGGCCGGAGTGGACTACCGGCTGACGGGAATCGACCTCGATGCAGACGCGCTTCGGAGTCGCATCGACGACGTCGGGGATTTGCACGAGGCGATCATCGGCGACCTCACTGCGAGGGGCACCATTCCGCAGCGCTCGTTCGATGTTGTCTACAGCTCCTTCGTGCTCGAGCACATCCGCGACGCGGAAACTGCGCTTGAGAACATGGTTGCCGGGCTGAAGCCCGGAGGCGTTCTGCTGCTGCGGATTCCGGACAGGGATTCGGTATTCGGTTGGACGGCGCGGCGCACCCCGTTCAAATTTCATGTCGCCTATTACCGGTATTTTCTCGGCCTCTCGAATGCGGGAAAGCCGGGTCACGCGCCGTATCACACGTATCACGCTCCAGTCGTCTCCCGTGACGGCATTCGCGAGTTCTGCGCCAAGAATGGCTGTTCGATCGTCGAGGAGCGTGGTCACACTTACTACGCCAGCGGAGCCGACCTGCGTTCCCGAATTACCCGCGTCTACGTCAAAGTCGTGTCCGCGGTGTCATTCGGCGCGCTCAAGTGGCGGCACAACAACTTAACCTATGTCATTCGCAAGTCGTGAACCCCGGCAGACCCGATCACCTCGCGATGCCACACCTCGAGTGACAGCAGGGTCCAAATTCGTGACTGTTCGTCGCGGGCTCCAGCGGCGTGGTCGTCGAGCAGTTTGCGAACGAATGTCGAGTCGAACCTGGTACCGACAAACGAGGATGGTCCCGTGAGCAGGTCGAACGCCATCTCGCGCAACGTCCCTCGGAACCACTGATCGAGAGGGACTTTGAACCCGACCTTGGGCCGGTCGACGATTTCCTTCGGCAGGTGGCCGCGGGCGACTTCCTTGACGACCCACTTCGTGACCCCGCGACGGACTTTGACGTTACTCGGAAGCTTGAAGGCGAGCTCCACCAACCGGTGATCGAGGAAGGGCGGCCGCAGCTCGATCGATGCGGCCATCGACATTCGATCGCCGCGCTCGAGCAGGTTGTCGGCGAGCCAGGTATGCATGTCTGCGTACAACATTCGATTCAGAGTGTCGCCTCGGCCGTCGTCATATGGAGCGAGCGTGCTTCGCGTCGGGGTAGCTCCGAGGAGGGCGCTCCGCTCGGTCGCGGTGAATGGGGCGAACCATCCCCGCATCCGCTCGGATACGTCGGCCTCTGAAAGCGCGCGCACCGCCACGCCCAGCCGAGCCTTGCCCGCGGGGAGCGACCTTTCCAGCTTGCGCAGCAAGGGTGCGGGTAAGGCGCCGGCCCATTTCGTCGCATCGGCGAACCGGTATTTCGGGTAGCCGCCGAACAATTCGTCGCTACCCTCACCGGACAGGACGACCTTGACGTGGGCTCTGGCTGCCTCGGCAAGTCGGTAGACGGCGACATCAGCAGGCTCTGACAGGGGAGCATCCCTATGCCAACTCAGCCGTGCCCAGTTGCGTTGGAAGTCGTCTGCGGTCACCGGAACCTCATGGTGCGTGGTGCCGAGGTCTGACGCGACAGTGCGAGCCCACGACGTCTCGTCGAGGCGGGGATCGCCGAAGCCGGCGGAGAACGTGTGCAGCTCGGTACCGGGCCGCTCCTTGGCGACGAGAGCGGTGATCAGACTGCTATCGACGCCGCCGGAGAGATACGTGCCCACGGGTACGTCCGCGACGAGCGCGTCGCGAACTGATTCGCCGAGCGCCTCCTCGACCAGCCGAACTGCATTGCGCGGGGTGAATTTCTGCCCATCGGGTTGTACAGGCAGCTTCCAGTAAGCGGAGATCTGCACCGTGCCGGCAGCGGACACCGTCAAGCGGGTTCCCTGCGGAAGCTTGCGCACTCCTTTGATGAGCGTGTACGGGGCAGGCACCGAGCGGTGTGCGAGGTATCCATCCAAGCTGTCGTCGTCGAGGTCGATCGAACCGACGGCCGCTTGGATCGCCTTGATCTCGGAGGCGAATGCGAAGATGCGGTCGTCGAGGTAGTAGTAGAGAGGCAGGATCCCGAGTCGATCCCGGAACAGATGCGTATCGCCCGTTGATGCGTCGTGGATGGCGTAGGCGAACTGGCCACGTGCGTGTTCGACGCCGGCCGGACCATGCTGCTCATAAAGGGCCAGCAAAACCTCCGAATCACCGTTGGTGCGAAACGGATAAGTTAACTGGGCACGGATCTGACGATAATTGAGAATTTCACCATTGAAGACCAAATGGGTACTGCCGCTAACGCCAGTCATGGGTTGGCGGGACCCGCACACATCAATAATCGACAGTCGTCTATGTGCTAGACCGACGCTCCCGTTCGTCCACACACCGATGTCATCGGGGCCGCGATGGGTGAGTTTAGCAACCATTCCGCGAAGCGACTGTGGATTTGCTGAACTTCCGTCCAGATGCACAACTCCCGCGATTCCACACACTTTTTCGAGCGTACCCCATTCGCGCTAGTGGCGGACCGCCGATAAGCTGGCACCGATCTCAGTCATCGGTGACACCTAATTGTCGACAGGGCGACAATCGGGTTCCATACCGAACTGTGGTCGTCAGTCTCGCAATTTTAGCTGCACCAATCGTCCATCGATGGAGGACTTATGCCACGATTGCGCACCACGTCAGCGCCCTCGGTCGTCGTCGCGCTTGCTGTGATCGTCGCCGTCGCAGCAACTGTCGCCATTCCGGCTACCACGAAGCGCGTTTCAGTGCCGACGGTGTTGGTTGACAGCACGACTTTTCTTCCCGCAGCCCCGATCAAGGCGGCACCGCCGAGCAACCCACCGGAGCCAGCGGACGCCGGTCCCGCGAGACTGTTCACGGGCGACTACTCGACCGGAGACTTCACGCAGTGGCCCGGAGTGCAGACGGCCGCATACAACGGGCCGGGGACCGACTACGTGCCGGACTACTCTGCGTCGGTCGTGCCAGACCCTGTCAAGGGAAACGTCGCCAGGTTCGAACTGCGGTCGGGTGACCGGCCTGAGTTTGGCGGTGGCGAACGCACCGAAGTGCAATCCACGCCTGAGGCGACGGCGGGTTTCGAGGGTCGAACCGTGTGGTACGCCTTCTCCACGAAGTTCGACCCCTCGTTCCCGCTGAACCACGCGGATCTCGGCTGGGGCCTTACGAACCAGTGGCACTCCGACGCCGACGGCAGTCCGCCCGTCGGCTGGTACGTCGACCAGCGCAACGGCTACTGGTCTCTAGTCGTCCACAAGCAGGACAAACCTGGCGACTACACCCAGACGTTCTCGATCTTCGACGTCCCGATCGACGTGGGCGCGTGGCATGACGTGAAAATGCAAATCCGATGGTCAGCATCGGATCGCGACGGCTGGATTCGGCTGTGGCTCAACGGGGTGAGGCAGAAGTTCGCCAACGGGGCAGACACCTTCAAGGTGCGCACGATGGTGCCGGGGACCAACAACGTGTACTACAAAGAGGGCATCTACCGTCAGCCCGAGGCGCAGACGGACATCGTCTATCACACCGGCTTTCGCAGCGCCGCCGACGAAGCCGGGCTCTGAGCGCGGTCTCCGCAGGCGATATCACGCATCTGCGCCCGCTCGCGCCGTAAAGTCGCCCCCGTGGGGTACCCGGAGAACGTGCTTGCCGCCGACGAGCGGGTAGTGCTGCATCGTCATCCGCACTGGAAGCGGCTGATCCTGCCGGTGCTGGTGCTGCTCATCGCGACTGCATTGGCGGCGTTCGGCGCCGCGGTGGTCAGCAACGCCCATTGGACGTCGACCGTCGCCACCAACGTCGTGATGGCAGTCATCGGCGTGGTGTGGTTGATCATCGTCGGGTGGCTGGTGTTGTGGCCGTTCCTGAACTGGCGCTCAACGCATTTCGTCATCACCGACCGCAGGGTCATGTTCCGGCACGGCGTGCTGACCCGGTCGGGCATCGACATTCCGCTGGCGCGCATCAACAGCGTCGAGTTCCGCCATGGGCTGTTGGACCGGATGGTGCGCACCGGCACCCTGATCATCGAGTCCGCGAGCCAAGATCCCCTCGAGTTCCACGACATCCCGCGTGTGGAACAGGTTCACTCACTGCTGTATCACGAAGTCTTCGACACCTTGGGTTCCGAGGAATCGCCCAGCTGATCTTCGTGACGCGCCCGCCAGGGCCGCAGCGGCGTCACACTGCCGTGGCCATCTTCGATCTCGTCCTCGATCGCCTCCGCAATGCCACCCGCGGTGATCGATGCCTCGATGGCCCTGTCGGGATGGCGGGCGAGCTCGTCGGGGAACACCCAGCGCCGGAAGGCCCAGAACCGGAACGCCATCTGGAGCAGGTTGCCGACGACGTACGCGGAGACGAAGTCCGCGATGTTCTCCATGGTCAGCGACACCTCGGGCACCCGGAGCCCCAGGACGTAGCTGGAGAAGTACAGCGGGGCCATGGCGAGCACCACGCCGACGGCGCTGACTCCGAAGAACAGCAGGGCTTCGTGGTGACGCTCGCGGCCGCCTCGGTCGCGGAAGCTCCATTCCCGGTTCAGGATGTACGACGCGATGACCGCGACGACGCCAGCAATGATCTTGGCCGTGACCGGCTTGGGCTCGAGGATCGTCAGCTTCAGCGTGAAGAAGATGGCGGAGTCGATGATGAACGTCGTCCCGCCGACGATCGCGAACTTGATGAGCTCGTGATGCCGCTCGGCAAAGGGCTGGATCGGGCGCGGGAGCCGCGCGATCGTGGCATCAGCGAAAGACACAAGACGCGAGTGTACGGAAACAAGGCACGCGACGCGTACCCGTGCAGGTGGGGGGCCTCGGCGGCCGTGACAACATAGCAGCGTGAGCGCACCCCCTGTCGTGGCCATGATCGGCGGCGGGCAACTGGCCAGGATGACCCATCAGGCCGCGATTGCCCTCGGTCAGACGCTGCGGGTGCTGGCCACCGCACCGGACGAACCTGCGGCGCAGGTCACACCCGACGTGGTCATCGGGGCGCACACCGACCTCGATGCTCTGCGGCGGGCCGCGGCAGGCGCGGCCGCGTTGACGTTCGACCACGAGCACGTTCCTGGGCCGCTGTTGGAGACGCTCGTCGCGGAGGGTGTGAACGTTGCGCCGCCACCTGAGGCGCTCATTCACGCGCAGGACAAGCTGGTGATGCGCCGCAAACTCGAGGAACTCGGTGCGCCGGTGCCGCGCTACGCCGAGGTGCTCCGGCTGGCGGACGTAGACGCCTTTGCGGCGCGGATCGGTGGACCGATCGTCGTCAAGACCGCACGCGGGGGATACGACGGACGTGGGGTCACCCTGGCCCGCGACCTGGCCGAGGCCAGGGCCGTCAGCGAGCGCTACCTGGCCGACGGTGTGGCGGTGCTCGTCGAGGAACGCGTCGACCTGCGCCGCGAACTGGCCGCGCTGGTGGCCCGCTCACCCTTCGGTCAGGGTGCGTGCTGGCCGACCGTGCACACGGTGCAGCGTGACGGCATCTGCGTGGAGGTCATCGCACCGGCGGCCGGCCTGGATCCCGAGCTCGCGGGTGAGGCCGAGCACCTCGGACTGAGACTGGCCAATGAACTCGGGGTGGTCGGGGTGCTGGCCGTCGAGCTCTTCGAGACCAACGTGGGCACGCTGCTGGTCAACGAACTCGCGATGCGGCCGCACAACTCCGGGCACTGGACCATGGACGGCGCCAGGACCAGCCAGTTTGAGCAGCATCTTCGCGCGGTGCTGGACTATCCGCTCGGCTCCACCGAGCCGATCGCGCCGGTGACGGTGATGGCCAATGTCCTTGGCGCACCGCAGGTTCCCGCGATGACCATGGACGAGCGGCTTCATCACCTGTTCGCGCGGATGCCCGATGCCAAGGTGCATCTGTACGGCAAGTCCGAGCGGCCCGGCCGAAAGCTCGGACACGTGAACGTGCTTGGCGCGCTTCGTGGCTCGTTGGACGACGAGGCCTATGTCGCCGATGTTCGAGAACGTGCGGTGCGAGCCGCGCACTGGTTGTCACACGGTGAGTGGACGGACGGATGGGATGCACACGCATGACTGACAACAAACCGCGGGTCGGGGTCATCATGGGCAGTGATAGCGACTGGACGGTCATGGAGGACGCCGCGACGGCGTTGGCGGAATTCGAGGTGCCATTCGAGGTGGGGGTCGTCTCGGCCCACCGCACGCCGGGACGCATGCTCGAATACGCACGGACTGCCGCAGGCAAGGGGATCGAGGTCATCATCGCCGGCGCAGGCGGCGCGGCCCACCTGCCCGGCATGGTTGCCTCCGCGACGCCGTTGCCGGTGATCGGTGTGCCGGTGCCACTGGCGCGGCTCGACGGGTTGGATTCGTTGCTGTCGATCGTGCAGATGCCCGCGGGGGTGCCGGTTGCGACCGTGTCGATCGGTGGTGCGCGCAACGCGGGCCTGCTGGCGGTGCGCATCCTCGGCTCCTCCGACCCTGGGTTGCGCGCGCGCATGGAGCGCTTCCAGTCCGACCTCGAGGACATGGTGTTGGAGAAGGACGCGGCATTGCGGCAGCGGCTGCTCGGGCCGTAACGCGCAGCAGGTAAAGTTACTGGCGAGTAGCAAGGAGTTCTCATGGCCATCGGTGACCCGTCCTTCGGCGTCTTCAAGCTCTCCGAAGAGCACGACGAAATGCGCGCGGTGCTGCGCGAGCTCTGTGACAAGGAGATCGCCCCGTATGCGGCGGACGTGGACGAGAAGGCGCGCTACACCACGGAAGCTCTAGCAGCCTTGAACGCTTCCGGATTCTCGGCCATCCACATTCCCGAGGAGTACGGCGGCCAAGGCGGCGACGCCGTCGCGGCCTGCATCGTCATCGAAGAGGTCGCCAGGGTGTGCGCCTCGTCGTCACTGATCCCGATCTGCAACAAGCTGGGCACGATGGGCATGCTGCTGAGCGGCTCCGAGGGGCTCAAGAAGCAGGTGCTGCCGTCGATCGGAGCGGGGGAGGCCACCGCGTCGTACGCACTGTCGGAGCGGGAGGCGGGTAGCGACGCCGCGGCGATGCGCACGCGCGCCAAGGCCGACGGCGACGACTGGGTGCTCAACGGGTCCAAGTGCTGGATCTCCAACGGCGGGCACTCGCAGTGGTACACCGTCATGGCCGTCACCGATCCCGACAAGGCAGCCAACGGCATCTCGGCCTTCGTCGTACGCGAGGACGATCCGGGTTTCAGCGTGGGCCCCAAGGAAAAGAAGATGGGCATCAAGGGTTCGCCCACCACCGAGCTGTACTTCGAGGACTGCCGCATCCCCGGCGACCGCATCATCGGCGAGCCGGGAACGGGTTTCAAGACGGCGCTGGCCACCTTGGACCACACCCGCCCGACGATCGGCGCGCAAGCCGTCGGCATCGCGCAGGGCGCGTTGGAGGCGGCGATCGCCTACACGAAGGAACGCAAGCAGTTCAAGAAGTCGATCAGCGACTTCCAGGCCGTGCAATTCATGCTCGCCGACATGGCGATGAAGATCGAGGCCGCGCGCCTCATGGTCTACTCGGCCGCGGCCAGGGCCGAGCGCGGCGAGCCGAACCTGGGCTTCATCTCCTCGGCCGCCAAGTGCTACGCGTCGGACGTGGCGATGCAGGTGACCACCGACGCGGTCCAGCTGTTCGGTGGCTACGGCTACACCGTGGACTTCCCCGTCGAGCGGTTCATGCGCGACGCCAAGATCACCCAGATCTACGAGGGCACCAATCAGATTCAGCGCGTCGTCATGAGCCGCGCGCTGCTGCGCTGAGCGGGTAGTTCGCCCTACGCGCCGGATGCCGGCCGCAGATGCGTGATGTCGCCGGCGGCCACCACATGCACGTCGGTGCCGTCGTCGATGAGCAGGCGTCCCGACTCGTCGATCCCCTTGGCGACACCGACGATCTCGCGATCGCCCGGCAGGAGCGCCCGAACCGTCGTACCGATGGTGAGGCTGCACCGCAGGTAGTCGCTCCGCAGCCGATCGTCGTCGCCCGCGGTGGAACGCCAGCGCTCGATCAGTACGCCGAGGCGATGCAGGATTGCCGAAACCAAGATATTGCGATCGAGCGTGGTCGCACCGAGCATCTGCAGTGAGGTAGCCGTCGGGGTCGGCAACTCGTCGGGTGTCAACGACACGTTCAGTCCCAGCCCGATCACGATCGTCGGACTGGGGGAGGCCACCTCGGCGAGCACCCCGGCCGACGCTGACACCACCCACCTGCGAGACCGAATCGACGAGCGCGACACCGGTGAGAAGTGGTAGCCAGCCCCACTTTTCGGCCGCAATCCCGGTGACGTCGATGCCGACCGACATCGCGATCTGCGCTCTGGGCGGCGTGGCCCAGTTGCGACCGTGGCGGCCGCGGCCCGCGCTCTGAAACTCGGCGAGCAGGACGCTGCCCGCGACGTCCACACCCGCCTGAGCGCGGGACAACAGGTCGGCATTGGTCGAGCCGGTACTCGACACGACGTCGAGCCGGCTCCAGCCGTGCCCGGGGCGGAGCATGGCGGCCCGCAGCGCGTCGACGTCGAGGGGCTGCCGGGTATCCGAATGGGGCATGACCGCGAG
>Ga0193717_1002573_pt1 | contig 10418 bp, 10 predicted proteins | sample U2c2metaG_FD_145900 | JGI IMG/M metagenome (GOLD analysis project Ga0193717, IMG submission 145900) | Soil microbial communities from a riparian zone of the East river system, Colorado, United States - U2c2 | ecosystem: Environmental > Terrestrial > Soil > Riparian zone | place: USA: East River...
CGCCTCCGCCGCCAGCAGCGCCCGCGCCCTCCGCCCAGCCGCAGCAGAAAGGCGCACCCGGAGCCGCTCCTCCCCCGGGCGGAAGCCGGCCGGGACGGCCCGGCGAGCCTCGTCCGGCTGCAGCGCCGAGCGCCGCTCCTCCGCCGGCACCGCCTCCGCCCGCTCCTGGCGCAGCGCCGCCGGCCGCGCCGAGTGCAACACCATCGACAGCCCCGGCTGCACCATCGCAATCGGCACCGCCTCCCGGCGCAACGCCTCCGGGAGCAGCACCGCCGCCGCCAGGACAACCCGGCGGACAAACCGGTGTGCCCGGCGGCGCTCCGTTCGCGCGCCGTGCGCCGCCTACCGTCACCGCGCCGATTCCACAGGCGCCGCCACCCGCCCAGGCGCTGGCGCCGATCGTGCCGGGTACTGCCCGCCAAGGGCCGCAACGCATGGACGATTTCCGCGGCGCGCGGCGTGAAACCGAACAGGGCGGCCGCAAGGTGTTCACCGAGCCCGGCCGCGTCATCGTGGTCGATCCCGGCGGCCAGTCGTTCATTCGCCACAACGAAGTGGACCGCTTCCGCTACGGCGCGCGCGATATCCGCACACAGCGCGTTGGAAACGACACGCAAACCATCGTGGTCCGTCCCGACGGCTCGCAGATCATCACCGTGAGCGGCCGCGACGGGCAATTGCTGCGCCGGATCCGCAGGGATCCGCGGGGCGGCCAGGTCGTCATCATCGATAACACCTATCGCGGTCCACGCGCCGCCGCCGGCTTCTACGTCGACCTGCCGCCGCCGGTGATCCGCATCCCGCGCGACCGCTATATCGTCGAGGCCGAAACCGCGTCGCCCGATCTGATTTACGAAACCATGATCGCGCCTCCGGTCCAGCCCATCGGCCAGCGTTATACGCTCGACCAGATCCGCTACAGCGCGTCGGTTCGCCAGCTGATGCCGAGCATCGATCTCGACACCATCAACTTCGAAACCGGGTCGTGGGAGATTCCGCCCGACCAGGCCGCGAAACTGCAGGCGATCGCCGACGGTTTGAACCGGGTGATCTCGCAGAATCCGCGCGCGGTGTTCCTGATCGAGGGCCATACCGACGCGGTCGGAGCGGACGTCGACAATCTGTCGCTGTCGGATCGCCGCGCCGAATCGGCGGCCGAATTGCTGACGCAGCAATTCAATGTGCCGGCGGAAAACCTGACCTCGCAAGGCTACGGCGAGCAGTATCTGAAGATCGACACGCAAGAACCGGAACGGCAGAACCGCCGCGTCACCATCCGCAACATCGAGCCCCTCCTGAACGGCGGCGGCAGGCCGCCGCCCCCGCCGCCCGGCACCGCGCCGCCGCGGAGGTAAGCAGAGATTATCAACTCGTCATGCCCGGCCTTGTGCCGGGCATCCACGTCTTGAGCGTTGCGAATTCAGCGAAGTCGTGGATGGCCGGGTCAAGCCCGGCCATGACGAATGATAGGTTGGGCTCGAAGCGAGCCGCGTAGAAAAACCTACAACCCCAGCTTCTTCTTGCGCTGGCCGAGCGTGCGCAGCCGCAGCGCGTTGAGCTTGATGAAGCCCGCGGCGTCGCGGTGGTCGTAGGCCACGGCGCCTTCCTCGAAGGTGACGAGGTCCTGATCGTACAACGAGTATTTGCTGTCGCGGCCGACCACGATGACATTGCCCTTGTAGAGCTTCAACCGCACGCGGCCGGTGACATAGGCCTGGCTGTGATCGATCGCCGCCTGCAGCATCTCGCGCTCCGGCGCGAACCAGAAGCCGTTGTAGACCAGTTCGGCATATTTCGGCATCAGTTCATCCTTGAGATGAGCCGCACCGCGATCCAGCGTGATCGATTCGATGCCGCGATGCGCGGCGAGCAGAATGGTGCCGCCCGGCGTCTCATACATGCCGCGCGACTTCATGCCGACGAAACGGTTCTCCACCAGATCGAGCCGGCCGATGCCGTTGGCGCGGCCGAGCGCATTGAGCTGGGTCAGCAGTGTCGCCGGCGACAGCTTCTTGCCGTCGATGGCGGTCGCATCACCCTTCTCGAAATCGATGGTGATATAGGTCGCCTGATCCGGCGCCTTCTCCGGATCAATGGTGCGCGAGTAGACATGATCCGGCACTTCCTGCGCCGGGTCTTCCAGCACCTTGCCTTCGGATGAGGCGTGCAGAAGATTGGCGTCCACGGAGAACGGCGCCTCGCCGCGTTTGTCTTTCGCAATCGGAATCTGATGCGCTTCGGCGAATGCGATCATTTGCTCGCGCGAGCGCAAATCCCATTCGCGCCATGGCGCAATGATGGTGATGTCGGGTTTCAGCGCGTAATAGCCGAGTTCGAACCGCACCTGATCGTTGCCCTTGCCGGTGGCGCCATGGGACACCGCGTCGGCGCCGACTTTCTCGGCGATCTCGATCTGCTTCTTCGCAATCAGCGGCCGGGCGATCGAGGTGCCGAGCAGGTACTGCCCCTCATAGACTGCATTGGCGCGGAACATCGGAAACACATAGTCGCGGACGAATTCCTCGCGCAAATCCTCGATAAAAATGTTTTCCGGCTTGATGCCGAGCAACAGCGCCTTCTGCCGCGCCGGCTCAAGCTCCTCACCCTGGCCGAGGTCGGCGGTGAAGGTCACCACCTCGCAGCCATAGGTGGTCTGCAGCCACTTCAGAATGACCGAGGTGTCGAGGCCGCCCGAATAGGCGAGCACCACCTTCTTGACGTTCTTGCTCATGAAAACCCTGTTGAATTACGCGTCATGTCTGGATTCACTGATCGCTAAAGCGTTCTGCTGGTTTCGCGGACACCGGCCGCCCCAGCAGGCGTTGCACGAATGCGTAGCCCGGCCAGGCAAACCGCGTCAACGCGGCGTCGATGCCGGCGTCGGTCATCCGGGTCGACGGCCAGCGGTAAATGTATCCGTGCATCAGCCAGATCACCAGAAACGTCACCAGCCCGGCAGCTGCGACGTCGGTGAAGAAATGTCCGCCGAAGGCCATCCGCAGCACGCTGGTAAGGACACCGAACAATGTCGCGCCGGCATAAGCGAGCGGCCGCCACGCCGGCGGCGTCAGCGCTGCCGGCGCATAGGTCCAGAACGCGGTGGCGCCTTCGCCGGAGAAGAACGAGCAGTTGCGGCCGCAACCGCCGCGCGGATCCCACCACGGCACGAACGGCAGATCGCCGTTGAACTGCGTCACCACCACCGGCCGCGGCCGGCCCCAATACGTCTTGAAGGTGAGATTGGTGAGAATCCCCGCCGCCAGAATAAGCGTGACCAGCAGGAACACGATCGCGCGCCCGGACACCAGCAGCGGCCGATCCGGCCGCGCCAGTTTCACCGCCAGTGCGACGATGAACGGCAGCGCGATGCCCCACGCGATCCACATCGCGCCGTCGCGCGCGAGCGCCGCTACCGTGTTGAACTTCAGCGGAAAGTTTTTTGCCGCGGAATCGTAGAACAACGCGGCCAGGCGCAGATCGAGGTCGGGATAGATCCCGAACAGCAATCCGATAGCAAGCGCGAGACCAAGCGCGATGAAAAGTCCGGTCCGGTTCATGGCGCGGGGTTTAGCCGAGGGCGATGATGATGAAAAGGGCGGTCAACACCGCCGTCACCCTCGCGCAACGGTTACGCCGTTGTCGCGGGAGGTGCTCGCCGTTCTTTACGGCGAGCCTCGAAGGATGGCTACGAGTGCAAGCAGCCCATCCTTCGAGACGCCGCGCAAGCGCGCGGCTCCTCAGGATGACGGTGGTAATTGCGGCGACGCTGGTGGAAGCACGCGCCGCGGCTGCCTCCATGCGCCGGCATTGCGGCCGGCGATGATCCAGTACACCAGCCCCGCAACAATACCCGCGCCGGTCATGATTTCGAGATGGCGGCGGACGATGCCTTCGAAATGCATGGTGGCGGGATCGAACGGAACCAGGCCGAGGTAACACGCAAGTCCGACCACGCCGCCACCTACCGCATAGGTCAGCACGCCGCGGATATAAAACGCCTCGGTGATCGCCACCACGATCATCGCCGGCAGCAGCGCAAAGCCGCTGACAAAGATGAAGCCGAAGCCGAGCACGATGTTCAGCGCGCTGGGATCGATCGGGCCATCCGCAAAATCGCTCAAGGCCGGAAACAGCACCGCGCCGACCACGATCGCGCCCGCGACCAGGCTGGCGGCGAGAAATCCGAGCAGGATGACGAACAACCGGCCGATCAATGCCATACTGAAAATCCATGAATAGCTAACAGCAGCGGTTATCTCTCAGCCGTCATGGCCGGGCTTGTCCCGGCCATCCACGTCTTCTTGCGTAGGCAGCGAAGGAAGACGTGGATGCCCGGGACAAGCCCGGGCATGACGAACTTAAGCGCTGCGTTCTCATCAATCCGTCATCGCCATGGCGCGCAGCGCCTGGCGTTCGCGCGCCGACATTTTCTCGGTTTCGGATTTCAACTGGCCGCAGGCGGCGAGGATGTCGCGGCCGCGCGGGGTGCGCACCGGCGATGAGTAGCCGGCGTTGAAGATATATTCGGAGAATTTTTCGATCTGGTCCCAGTCCGAGCACTCGTAACGCGTGCCCGGCCACGGATTGAACGGAATGAGATTGATCTTGGCGTGAATGCCCTTCAGCATTTTCACCAGCAGTTTTGCGTCATCCAGCGAATCGTTGACGTCCTTCAGCATCACATATTCGAACGTGATGCGCTTCGCGTTCGACGAGCCCGGATAATCGCGGCAGGCCTGCAATAACTCCGCGATCGGATATTTCCGGTTCAGCGGCACCAATTCGTTGCGCAATTCGTCGCGCACCGCGTGCAGCGAGATCGCCAGCATGACGCCGATCTCGGCGCCGGTCCGGATGATGTTCGGCACCACGCCCGAGGTCGACAGCGTGATGCGGCGGCGGGAAATGCCGATGCCGTCGCCATCGGCGACGATCAGCAGCGCATCGCGCACCGCGTCGAAATTATACAAGGGCTCGCCCATCCCCATCATCACCACATTGGTGACGAGGCGGCTGCCGGTCGGCGTCACGCGGTCGGCCCAGTCATTGAGCCGGTCGCGCGCGACCATGATCTGGCCGACGATTTCGCCCGCGGTGAGATTGCGCACCAGCCGCTGCGTGCCGGTGTGACAGAACGAACAATTCAGCGTGCAGCCGACCTGGCTGGAGACGCACAGCGTGCCGCGGTCGGTTTCCGGAATGTAGACGCACTCGACTTCATGCGCTTTTTCGACGCTGTCGCCGCTCGGCAGCCGCAGCAGCCATTTGCGGGTGCCATCGTTGGAAATCTGTTCGGCGACCACTTCGGGGCGCGCCACGGTGAAATGTTTGCCGAGTTCGGTACGCATTTCTTTCGAGATGGTCGTCATCTCGTCAAAACCCTGCACGCCGCGGAGATAGATCCAGTGCCATAGCTGCTGAGTGCGCATCTTGCGCTGCGCGGCGGGCACGCCGACGGTGCCGAGCTGTTCGGCCAGTTCGGCGCGCGACAATCCGACCAGCGACGGCTTTGCCGGCGGCACATAGGTTTCGAGCGCGATTTTTTCCAAGGGTACCGTCGCGCGAGACGTTTCGATAGTCGGGTGCATCGGTTGGCGGTCCAAGACGTGGATGGCCGGGACAAGCCCGGCCATGACGATGAATATACGGCTTTATATAGCAATCAGCAGCGCAATTGCGACCGCGTTCAGCGCTTGCAATCCTGCGCCAGCCGGTCCAGCGCCTGGGCGAGGCCCTTCAATGAAAACGTATCCGTGGTTTCGGTGCCCTTGGCGGAGACCCCCTTGACCACGACATCGGCCGCCTTGCGCATGGCTTCCACCATCCGCTCTTCCTCGGCGGCATTCTTGATCCACAGACCATCGCCCTGGGTGTACATCGCGTAGCTCGCGCCGCCGACTTCGAGCGTGGATTCCGAACCGGGCTTCAGCGTGTAGCCGATCATGATGGAAACTTCGTTGGTGACCTTTTCCGCCGGGCGGGTGGAGACGAACGCATAGGCCGGGTCGCGCGGACGATTGGCCGGACTGGTCTTCGACGACGCCGGTTTTGCGAGCGCGAAACATACCTTCTTGCCGTTCGGTGTCGCGGTGTAGGCGCCCCAGGTGCCGAACTGCCCGATCAGCGTCGGCTCGGCGCCGCCCGCGACTGCGGCTGGTTTGGCTTCAGGCTTCGCCTCGGGTTTGGCGGCGGCAGCGGGCTTGGCCGGCGCGGCCTTGCTTTTCGAGGCAGCGCCCTGCGCCAGCACGGGGGAGATCCCGCACACCAGCACGCCAGCCGCCAAAATTGTCAGCATTCCCCGCACGGACATAGCTTAAGTCGATCCCCCATCATTGTGACTGCAAGATGGCTCGGCGCGACAGCCCTTGCAACCAACTCCCCCGTCGTGGCCGGGCTTGTCCCGGCCATCCACGTCTTTTTTGCTGGAGCAGCGTCAAGACGTGGATGCCCGGCACAATGGCATGTGCTCGGGCCGGCAAAGCCGGACCCGAGTGCCGGGCATGACGAACTCAGCCTTTCGGCCGTGCCGCCCGCTGCCGCTCCCATTGCGCCTCGGTCCATTGCAGCAGGTCCTCGGCGCCGGAACCGCGCAGGTGGGAGCCGCCATCCTGCACCACCATCTCGCCGTTGATATAGCCGGCCTGATCCGAAATCAGGAAGCTGGCGAGATCGGCAAGCTCGCCGTGTTCGCCGACGCGGCCGAGCGGATTTTTGGCGGCCGGTCCCTCGTCGCGGCTCTCTGGCCGAAGCTGTCCCAAAGCGCCCGGTGTCGGGAATGGCCCGGGCGCGATCGCCACGGTGCGGATGCCTTTTGGGCCCCATTCCACCGCGAGGCTTTTGGTCATCGCCAGCACCGCCGATTTCGCCATCGCGGAAGGCACCGTGAAGGCGCGCCCCGTGATGGTCGAGGTCGAGAGGATGCTCAGCACCACGCCCTTGTGCGCTCCATCGATCCAGCGCTTGCCGGCGCCAAGCGTGCAATACATCGCGCCATGCAATGTAGGGCTCAGGATGGCGTCGGCGGCGCGGAACGACAGATGCTCGGTCTGCGCGATGAAGGTCGCCGCGGCATTGTTGACCAGCACGTCGAGCGGCGCATCGCGCCAGATCGTGTCCATCATCGCATCGACCGCGGCGCCGTCGCGGATGTCGCATCTGATGGCGCTGACCTTGGCGCCGGGATCGCCACGCAACTGCGCCGCGGTCGCCTCCAGCAATTCGAGCCGGCGGCCGCAGATGATCAGTTCGGCGCCGAGTTCGACAAAGCGGCGTCCCATCGCGGCACCGAGCCCGGAGCCACCGCCGGTCACCAGAATGCGCTTGTTGGCGAGCAGATTTTTTTCGAACATCGTCGATCTCTCTCGTGTCCCGGACGCGGTGCAGCGTTCTTCACGCTGCTCCGCAGAGCCGGGACCGTACCAAGCGCCGGCGTTGGATACGACCCCGGCTCTGCAGCGCACCGCTTCGCGAAGAGCTACGCGCTGCGCTGCGTCCGGGGAACGTCGAATCACATTGTAGCCCGGCTTTAAATCCGGCAAGAAGCACCTCAACACTGTTCCCTAAAGTCAGGTGTCTCCATGAAAGCCATTCTCTGCTCGCAATATTGCGGCCCCGACGATCTCGTGCTGGCCGATGTTCCGGATCCGGTGGCCGAGCCCGGCCAGGCGGTGATCGCGATCAAATCCGCGGCGCTGAATTTCTTCGACCTGTTGATGATCCAGGGCAAATACCAGATCAAGCCGCCGTTCCCGTTTTCGCCGGCGGCGGAAGTCGCGGGCGTGATCGAGAGCGTCGGCGCCGGCGTCACCGACCTGAAGGTCGGCGACCGCGTGGTGGCGTCGTGCGGGCACAACGGCGCGCGTGAAAAAATCGCGCTGCCGGCGAACTCGATCGTAAAAATTCCCGACAATCTGGATTTCGACCGCGCCGCGGGAATCATCATCATCTACGGCACGGCGCTGCATGCGCTGGAAGATCGTGCCAGCCTAAAACCCGGCGAGACCATGGCAGTGCTCGGCGCTGCCGGCGGCACGGGCCTCGCCGCATGCGAACTCGGCAGACTGATGGGCTTGAAGGTGATCGCCTGCGCCTCGTCGGAGGAGAAAATCGAATTCGCCAAGGCGCACGGCGCCGAGCTTGGACTGAACTATGCGAAAGAGGATTTGAAGGAAGGCCTGCGCAAACTCACCGGCGGTAAGGGCGTCGATATCATCTTCGATCCGGTCGGCGGTACATATGCGGAAGCGTCGCTGCGCTCGATCGCGTGGGAAGGCCGCTTCCTGGTGATCGGTTTCGCCGCCGGCGACATTCCGAAAATGCCGCTCAACCTCGCGCTGCTGAAAGGCTGCGATATCCGCGGCGTGTTCTGGGGCGCGTGGGCGCGGCTCAATCCGGACAAGAACCGCGCCAATCTGGAAAAGCTGGTGAAGTGGACCGCGGAGGGAAAAATCTCATCGCATGTTGACCGCACCTTCCCGCTGGCGCAAACCGCCGATGCACTGAAAGTGCTGGCAGGCCGCAAGGCGATGGGCAAGGTGATTTTGCATCCGTGAGGTGACGCTATGGCGTTCGCAGCACTCACACCGTCATCCTGAGGAGCCGCGCTCTTGCGCGGCGTCTCGAAGGATGGCCGCTTGCACTTGTGGCCGCATCCTTCGAGGCTCGCCGAAGACGGCGAGCACCTCAGGATGACGATCTCATTCCACTGTGCTGTCGCCAATCTCCCGCTTCAGCGCCGCGCGCGCGGCCTCGCGATGTTCCGGCGTGATGTGGGTTACCACCATCCGGATCGCGGTGGCGAGCACGGCTGCATCGTCGGTGAAGCCGAGCACCGGCAGCATGTCGGGCACGAAATCGAACGGCAGGACGAAATAGGCGATGGCGCCGAGCAGCCCCGCCTGCACATGGCGCGGCGTCTGCCTGTCGAAGGCGCAATAATAGGCCGCGAGCAGATCCTCGGCGAACGGCAGCTGCGCCGCCACGCGCTTCAGCTTGCGCCAGAAGCGCCGGCGCAGGCTTTCAGGGTCCCGCGCCAGGCGGTCAGCCGGCTCAAACCCCACGCTGTGTTCGGACGCCATCGCAAGGCTCCCTCGAGCTAAAGCGCGACGAGCGCCGCGCCGATAGGCCTGAATTGGTGTTGTCGGACCGTGGCCGCAAGCCTGCAAGGCCCGTCTCAGGCGACGCCGAGTTGCTTGGCGATCGCGTCCATCGCCTGCGCAAGCTCGATGTCGCGCGCGGTCACGCCGCCGGCGTCGTGGGTCGCCAGCACCACCTCTACGGTCTTGTAAACATTGCGCCATTCGGGGTGGTGATCGCTCTTTTCGGCCACCAGCGCCGCGCGGGCCATGAACCCGAACGCCTCGTTAAAATCCTTGAAGCTGAAGGTCCGCTGGATCGCCTCGCGGCCCGCCACCTCCGACCAGCCGGACAACCCTTTCAGGGCCGATTTGCGGGCCTCCGCCGACAGCTTCTCCACCATGAATGCCTCCGTTTCAATGCCGCCCTATTCTAACACCGCGCAGTGCGGTTTGGGTCCATGATGTCGCAGTCTGAACTGATGCCACAATAAGGGGTTAAAGCCCCGGCTAGTAACCATGACGCAGATGTCATCCCGCCAATGGCAGGATATTTGCTATGGTTGGAGATGTAACGCCGGGCATGATGAATTTGAGCCTGAAGCAGCGCTTTTCCCGATCGATGGAGGACGGCTCTGACCTTGTCGGGCCGAGGGCGCCGCCGTCGCCGCGTTCGGTGAAGCGGAAGATGATGCTGATCACGCTGGCGGGCACCCTGGCGCTGGTGGGTGCGGTCAGCGCCGCCTATTACTTCGCGATGCGCCCGGTGACGCTGCGGATCGCGGTGGGTCCTCAGAACAGCGATGACCTCAAGGTCGTTCAGACCCTGACGCAGTCCTTTGCCCACAGCCGCGTCCGCCTGCGGCCGGTGCAAACCGACGGCGCCACCGCCAGCGCCGCGGCGCTCGGCGACGGCAAGGCCGACCTCGCCATCATCCGCGGTGATCTCGATGTGCCGAAGAACGCGCAAGCCGTGGCCACGCTGCGCAAGAACGTCGCCGTGCTGTGGGTGCCTCCGGCGCCGAAAGGCAAGAAGTCCGGCCCGAAGATCACCAAAATCCAGCAGCTCGCCGGCCGCCGCATCGGCGTGGTCGGGCGCACCCAGGCCAATGTCAATCTGCTCAAGGTGATCCTGCAGCAATACGGCGTGGACGCGAGCAAGATCGAAATCGCGCAATTCCCCGCAAATGAAGCCGCCGAGGCAATCCGCAACCAGAAGGCGGACGCCTATCTCGCGGCGGGACCGGTCAACAGCAAGATCACGTCAGACGCGATCAACGCCTCGACGCGTGACGGCGCGTCGCCGACCTTCCTCGCGATCGATGCCGCCGCCGCGACCGCGCA